>Ga0209633_10000172_pt1 | contig 77236 bp, 61 predicted proteins | sample Cruoilmetagenom1_FD_187290 | JGI IMG/M metagenome (GOLD analysis project Ga0209633, IMG submission 187290) | Oil polluted marine microbial communities from Coal Oil Point, Santa Barbara, California, USA - Sample 1 (SPAdes) (version 2) | ecosystem: Environmental > Aquatic > Marine > Oil seeps ... | reverse complement strand
TCTCATACAGAAACCCGAGATTGGCCTGCGCGACAGAGAGACCTTGCTTAGCCGCCAATTTGTACCAGCGAGCCCCTTCGCGTTTGTCCTGGCGAACGCCATGCCCGTTTGAATACATGGCGCCAAGGAGATTCTGTGCCGCTGCGTGGTTTTGGGCAGCGGCTGTTTGCAGCCAGTGAAGCGCCTGGACATAGTTCCGCTGAAGCCCGCCTCCGTAATAATAGTAGTAGCCGACATTGTACTGCGCCGGTGCGTAGCCTTGATCGGCGGCCTTCTGATACCAGAATGCGGCTTCCGACTTGTTCTGGGGCACGCCACGTCCGGAGTTGAGGACAATGCCCAAAAAATTCTGACCAGCAGCATAGCCCTGCTCGGCGGACTTGCGCACCCACGAGTAAGCCTCGACATCGTTACGGCCTACGCCTTTACCGTCATACAGCATTCTGGCGATCGAAAGCTGGGCAATGGGATGATTTTGTGCCGCTGCCTTCGCGTACCAGATGTAGGCCTTGGGAGGATCTGAAGGGATACCCCGGCCCCATTCCAGCGCCCAGCCGTAGTTGTATTCTCCGGTCGCATATCCGGTTTCAGCAGATTTGCGATACCACTCCGTGGCCTGGGTATCGTCACGCGGGATACCATTGCCATCCATCAACAATCGGCCGAGATTATTCATGGCGCGCGGGTCGCCCTGTTCGGCCGCGAGACGGTAGAACTTCGCTGCATCCGAAGCGCTCTTCTGGATGCCAAGGCCAAACTGAAACATCTTCCCGCGCATAAACTGCGCATCGGCATTGCCCGCCTCGATCAACGGATCGGAAAGACGCCATGCTTCTGTGTAGTCCTGCTTTTCAAAGGCGGTATTGAGAGCCTTGACCTCCGCGCTCTTTGGACTGTCGTCAGACTTTTTTTGGTCAGGCTCTTTGTCTGAGTCGACTGGCTTCGTTTCGGGTTTGTCTTCGGATTCCTTGTCAGCCTGTTCGGTTTGGGACGGGTCTTGCGCGACGTCCTTGTCTGGCTGGGTGTCCGTCTTTTCTTCGTCCTTTGCAGGCGTATCGTCTTTTTTGTCACCGTCCGTTGCCGGAGGGTCCTTGGTCTCTTCGCTCTTATCCGCGACGACAGTTTTCTCGTTTTCCCCTTCAAGGGGCGGTGCGTCAGATGACAGAAGCCAGAAGGCCGCAAGAGCCGCGACGGCAGCCCCTCCCCCGACAGCGCCGATCAGCTTGCCGCTCATTGCCGGACCCGCAGCGGAAACGGCTGTCACTTTCTCTTTCGCCGAACTACTTTTGTTGGTCTTTGCCTGCGGTGTCTCCGTCGGCTCGGCCTTCTGGGTATCCGCGGGAACGGCGCCGCACTCCGGGCAAGCCTTGTGCTTGTCGCGGTCGTAGACGTGGCCCTCTATGCAGCGGATCAGCGTGCTCATGGCTTTTTCTTCTCGTCTTTCTTTTGTGGTTGTTTTTTTTCTACCTTTTTCTTCTCTATTTTTTTGGGTCGGTCTTTTACTTTCCGCCGTTGCTCCCTCAGGGACCGCGCAAGCAGCTTGTCGAACCACTCAACTTCCGTCTTGTTGGGCTGGCGGAAGGTTATGCCGTCTTTATCGCTGGTCAACGCAGCGAGGACGGCTCCCATCGTGCCGGAATTCAAGATGGCCGAACGTGGACGCATCGCCGTCCATGTTCCCGCCACCTTGGCTGTCAGCGTAAACTCCAACTTGCAGGCCCGTGATGTTGCGGTCAGAGGCCTCCAGTTCGTGTCTCGGAAGCGGTAGCGGAGTTTCTTCTCTTTCACCAATGCGACAAGAAGGATGTTGCCTGAGCTGCTAGAAGAATAGGAAAGCAGGCTGTAGTTGCCAATGAAGCTAAAAGCAGCAAGCGGGCCCTGATTGACGAATCTAGCCGCCTTCTTTTGCTTTTGACGGCTAATCTCACCACCATTCGAGAGATTTATGTAAAATAGATGCTCCGGCTTGATGGGTTTCTTGTCGTTTGCCCAGCTGAAATCACCTTCGCGGCCAGGGCGCAGGAACAAACCGTCAAAACTCACGTCGTTACAACCCGCTATCGACAGCGCGGCAACAATCTCACGATCGCCTTCGATGAGCTTTTTGCGCAACCGCTCAATCTCATCCTTCAATTCTGCAATTTCCTGCTCAGCTTTTTGCAGGTCCGTCTTGAGATTCTGGTTGTCCTCGGCGAGTTGGCGGTTTTCTGTGTCGAGCCTTTTGTTTTCCGCCTCCAGACGGGCGATCTCCGCAAGCGACTTGTCGAGCAAGGCGCGGAGTTTGCGGACCACTTCGGCAGTGAACTCCAGCTGGCTCGTGGCCTCCTTCAGGCTCTCCTGGACCCCTTGTCCGCCCGTGTCGGGCCCAAGCTTCTGCGAGACCTGTTCGATGCGATCGCGCACCATCTTGAGTTGCTCGAGGATGTCCTGCACATCCTCTTGGGTCAGTTTGTTCGGTGTGTAATAGGGCAGCAGCAAAAGCATGAGGACCAGGAAGGCGCCCATGGCTTTGGTGACAACCGCCATGAGAGAGATGTCGAAAGTCTCGATGCTTCGGTGGGGACGTCGCATGAGCGAATCTTTGCCGTCCTAGAGTTGCCCTGTTTGCCCTACCCCCGGGTGTAAACCCGGTTGATCAAATTCTTCAGGCAGTAGTCAGCCGCCTGGTTCAACGTCAACTCCTCCGCTCGCTGCACCACATTCTGCAGCAGCACGAGGACGGCGCTCAGCACCAATGCGATAATGGTCGTGTAGAAAGCGACAGCCAGACCGGCGGTGACCTTGTCGAACGCAATATTCTGGGCGTCCTTCATGCCTTCCAGTGAAATCGAAATGCCAACCACCGTTCCGATGAAACCGGTGGTCGGGATGAACCAGACAAGGAACCGCATGGTCTGGTAAGCGAGGTCCACCCTATGGCTCATCAACTCAAGCGTGCTGGTGAAGATGGCCACGGTCTGATCCAGAGACTTGGATGTGATCAGTTGAAGAATTGAGAGATCCAAAAGGCGCGGCAGGAACGCATCTTCTCCGGCGTCCAGTTCGGCAACGCGCCGACGGATCGGCCCGAGTTGATCGATTTTCAGGACGCTGCTGTCGTCCTCGGGCAAAAGTTCGAGCTTCATGTAGCCGCGTTCACGCTGTGTTGCCCTCCACCGCACCCATAGATCGGCAAGTCCAACCGCACTCATGATGTACATGATGTTCTGGATGGTTAGGGGGTAGACGGGCCAGAAAAACGAGCTCTCAGCATAGTCGAACAGGAAAACCGCCAGAGGCGAGCCTTTGCCAAGTAGCAGGCTCCCTGCTGCGATAAACACGGCCGTCGCGCCAGCGGCAACAAGATAAGGTACAGGTATTAGCCGTCGCGTTCGCCCAAGCTTGTCAATTCCGACACTTGCCAGGCTCATAACCCCCCTCCAATACAATCTCGCACGTCAGACTAGTTTGCCGCGCCACGCAGGTCCAATCAAGAATCTGCGTAGTTCACGCGGGCAGAACCTTTCCGCGCAAAGCAAGATGTAGGAGGATCTATTGTTATTTGGTCTTCGGTACGCGTCGATACCTAGTGCAGCGTCTCCATCAGCCGGCGCATCAACTGCATGCGTGGCACCAGGGACGAGACCAGCAAGTGCTCGTGCAGAGTATGCGCGCCTTCCCCATCAACACCGAGGCCATCAAGTACAGGCAGCCTGTCGGCAAGAAAGTTGCCGTCGCTGCCACCGCCGGTGAATGTCCCGACGAGCTCATACCCAATTTCGGCCGCAAGTTCCTTGGCGTGAGCGAATAGGTCCAGGATCGCGGGCGTCTCCTCGAATGGAGGGCGCGTCATGCCGCCGTCGACCGTGAACGTCACGTCGGGGTCATAAGAGTCCAGGCCCTGAACCCAGGAGATCATCTCTTCAGCGACATCGAGATTGCGGAAACGGAAATCAAGCGACGCATTGCAATGCTCAGGGATGACGTTGGCTGCCGTGCCGCCCTGGATCATGCCGACATTGACAGTAAAGTTGCGGTCGTAGTCGGTCTTGCTTGCAATCTCTGCTATCTGCTTGGCCATCTCCACGATGGCACTGCGGCCTTCCTTGTGGCGACTCCCTGAATGAGAGGGGCGGCCATGCGCGCGCATAACGAAACGGGCTGATCCCTGTCGCCCGGTAACGATTTTGCCACCGTCACGCGCGGGCTCAGTTACAAGCACGTATTTCGCATGCTCACCCGCCGCCTCGATGTGCTTGCGCGACGTCGTGCTCCCGGTTTCCTCATCGGAAACAAAGAGAAATCGGATAGGAAGCGACGTTTCAATACCAGCCTGCGCCAGTGTCCGGTAGGCCGTGACACCGAGGTAAGCGCCGCCTTTCATGTCATATATTCCGGGACCATAGGCCTTGTCGCCTTCGACACGGATCGGCAGGTCCTCAAGCGTTCCCACGGGATGCACTGTATCGAGATGGGAAAGCATGAGAATGCCCTTGCCATCCCCACCCCATGGCGAAGTTACAGCAACATGGCTCGCCCGGCCGTCCTCGCCAGGTATGCGCTCTATCTTGCAGTCGAGCTCCTTAAAGGTGGCGGACACAAGATCCATCATCTGCTCGACACGGCCTGCATCGCTTGTCGGGCTTTCAACTTCCACCCATTCCTGAATGCGGGTCAGAATTTCCTCAGACGAAGGCGTTTCCATGATTTCCAACTCCTCTTACATTCATTATTTCAGGCGCTTCACGCCACGCCATTGTCGTTCAGATGACACGCAGATTCCCGCCCCGGCGCAATTTCCTTCAATTCCGGCGCCTCATTCCGGCAGCGCTCGAAGGCATGCGGGCAACGCGGATGAAAGTGACAACCTTTAGGCGGATTGATTGCCGAGGGGATTTCTCCCTTGATCGGGTGGAACTTCCGCTTGCGCTGGTCAAGCCGGGGCACCTCAGCGAGCAGGGCCTGCGCGTAAGGATGGTTCGGCTTGGCAAACATCTCATCCGCAGGGGCGCTCTCGACGATCCGTCCCAGATACATGATCATCACCCGGTCGGAGATATGTTCGACCACTCCGAGGTCATGGCTGATGAACAGATAGGTGAGGTCGAACTCCTCCCTTAAATCCATGAACAGGTTCAACACCTGTGCCTGGATCGAAACGTCGAGTGCTGCAATCGCTTCGTCACACACGAGGAACTCGGGCCGCACCGCGAGCGCGCGTGCGATGCCGATACGCTGGCGCTGGCCGCCGGAGAACTGATGGGGGTAGCGGCGTTTGAATTCAGGATCGAGCCCAACCCTTTGCAGCATTTCATCTACGTAACCGCTCAGTTCGTTACGCGGCACAATCTTGTGAAACAGCGGCGCTTCACCGATGATTCCTGCCACACGCTGGCGTGGATTGAGGGAAGAGAACGGGTCCTGAAAGATCATCTGAACCGCGAGCTTCGCTCTTTGTGCCTCAGCGTCCTCAAGCTCATCAAGGTCGCGACCTTTGAAAGAAATTTGTCCCGACGTGGGTTCCAGGATACCGGCTATCATGCGCCCGATGGTTGACTTGCCGCAGCCGGACTCTCCGACCAAGCCAACCACCTCGCCCTTGATGACGTGCAAATCCACGCCGTCGACTGCATGCACGACCTGTTCGTTGACCGGTGCACCGAGTTTGCCGGCAATGACCCCTGCCAGATCCGGTTTCTTGACGAACCGTTTTACCAGATCCCTGGTTGCGATCACTGGCGTCATGTCACCGTCTCCGCACGCTGCGGATGATAACAGCGCACCTGGCGACCGCGCACCGGCTTTGTCGTACCAGGCTCGATCAGGCATTCCTGATCATCGAACTTGCAGCGATTGCGGAAGGCACAGCCGGGTGGCAGGTTCAACAGCGAAGGTGTCATACCCGGGATCTGATAGAGTCGCTGACCACGTTTGTTGTGGCTTGGTACAGACCCGATCAGCCCGATTGTGTAAGGGTGCAGCGGCCGGTCGATAATGTCGTCAGCCTTTCCCTCTTCCACGATGCGCCCTGCATACATCACGCAAATATGGTCCGCGAGCCCAGCGACCACTGCCAGATCATGAGTGATCCAGATAAGCGCGGTCCCCGTCTTACGGCAGAGTGCCTGCGCCTCATGGATAATCTGCGCCTGAATGGTGACATCGAGCGCTGTTGTCGGCTCATCGGCAATAATAAGGTCTGGCTTGTTGATAAACGCAATGGCGATGGCAACGCGCTGGCGCATGCCGCCGGAAAGCTGGTGCGGATAGGACTTAAGGCGCTCTTCGGGTGAGGGAATTCCGACCTGTCCCAACGCATCACGCGCCTCTGCCCAGGCGGTCTGTTTGTCGACGTCACGGTGCGCGCGGATGGCCTCTGTCATCTGCGTATCGATACGCAGCACCGGATTGAGCGTCATCATCGGATCTTGGAAAATCATGGCAATGCGGTTGCCGCGAAGCTTCTGTAGGCGTTCTTCGCTGGCGCCGACCAGTTCCTCGCCCTGAAAACTGATCGAGCCGGAGACGACGCGACCCGGAGGATCGATGAGCCCAACGATCGAGAAACCCGTAACCGACTTGCCGGAACCTGACTCGCCCACAAGACCCATCACCTGACCGCTCTTGACCTCAAAACTCACATCGTTGACAGCCTTCACCACACCGACTTTGGTGTGGAAATGGGTGCGCAGATCGCGCACTGAAAGCGTGGGAGCAGACCGCTTGTTCATCGCTGAAGCCGCGGATTGAGAATGTCGCGCAACTGGTCGCCGACGAGATTAATCGAAACAATGGTCAGCAGGAGCGCGATGCCAGGGAAGAAACTGATCCAGTAACGCCCGCTCAGCATGTACTCGAAACCGTTCGCGATGAGCAGACCAAGGGACGGTTCCGTCTGGGGCAAGCCGACGCCAAGGAATGAAAGTGTCGCCTCAAGGGCGATCGCGTGAGCCGTCTGTACCGTGCCGACGACAATGAGCGGCGCCATACAGTTGGGCAGAATGTGATTGAAGAGAATGCGGTTGGAGCTCAGTCCCAGACATTGCCCCGCTTCCACATATTCCTTTGAGCGTTCCACCAGTGCAGTACCCCGCACCGTGCGCGCATAATAGGCCCATTGCACCGCCACCAGCGCGATCATGATCTTGTCAATGCCCTTGCCGAATACCGCCAGCAGCATCAAGGCGATCAGGATGGCCGGGAAAGAGAGCTGGATGTCGACGATGCGCATGATTACCGCATCGACGCGTCCGCCGGCATAGGCGGCCATGAGACCCACCGTTGAACCAATGATAAGCGCGATGAACCCGCTCATCACGCCAACGGTAAGCGAGATACGCAAACCGTAAAGAATAGCGCTCCACAGGTCTCGGCCTGCCCCGTCGGTTCCGAGAAGAAACGTATATCCGTCCGGGCTCTTGGTGCCCGGCGGAAGGCGGGAATCAAGAACACTCACCTGCGACAAGTCGTATGGATCCTGCGGCGCAATGACGGGCGCGAATAGCGCCACCAGAATGATCGCGACCAGCGTGACAAGCGCTGCCGTAGCGATATGGCTCTCCAGAAAATCCGAACGGAAGCGCTGGAACGGCGTCTCAACGCGGGCGCGGTCAGCTTCCTCCGCAATCACTTCAATTTCCGTCTGCTCTACGGTCGTCATGCTTCCCGTTCTCCCAGACGAACACGCGGATCGAGTATCGAATAGAGGATGTCCACGATCAGATTGAGGGTGACGAACATGAGCACAATGATGATGAGGTAAGCGACGATCACCGGGCGGTCGAGTTGCTGGATGGAGTCAATCAGCAATTTGCCCATACCGGGCCAGGCAAAAATCGTCTCCGTGACGACTGAGAAAGCGACAAGGCTGCCGAATTCGAGACCGATCACCGTTACCACCGGTATCAGAATGTTCTTGAGCAAATGCACGAACACCACGCGATGAGGTGAAAGCCCCTTGGCGCGCGCAAACTTGATGTAGTCCTGATGCACTGCCTCGCGCGTACCCGCGCGCGTCAGTCGGATCACCAGAGATATTTTCAAAAGCGCCAGATTGAGCGCGGGCATCAAGATATGTTGGAGCCCGTTTAGCGTGAACAGACTTGTGGTAATGCCGAGAAACGTTGCCGTTTCTCCACGCCCCGTTGAGGGCAACCACCCGAGCATCACAGCAAACACCATGATCATCATCAGCCCGACCCAGAAGGTCGGGAGCGAAAAACCGAGGATGGAACCGGCCATAATCGTCCGGGACGTGGAAGAATCCGGCTTCAGGCCCGCATAAAGCCCAAGAGGGATGCCGATGAAGACCGCCATCAGCAGTGCGGCAATTGCCAGTTCAAGCGTCGCCGGCATGCGCTGGACAATAAGCTGGAGAGCGGGCTCGCCGAAAATGAACGACCTTCCCAGATTTCCGGAGAAGGCGTTCTTGAGAAAGTACAGATACTGCTCGCCGACCGGTTTATCGAGACCGAGTGCGCGTATCGCATTCTCGATGTCTTCCTGGTCGGCTTCCGGGTTGATCAGCATGTCGACGGGATCGCCGACCACATTCACCCCGAAAAACACGATGACGGACATGATCAGAACGACCACTACGCTCTGCATCAATCTGCGAATGACGTATGCCGTCATACGACCATCTCCAGGGACAAGTCTTGACTGGAATGGAAAGGCACCGGCCCGATTGGGGCCGGTGCACTAACCTTTGTTGCTACTCTTCGACAACACCGACTGCCATGGTGGCTTCGTCGGTACGGGCTTTGTATTTCAGGCCCTTGCGAGTTCCCCACGTGTTGACTTGATAGTGCAGCGGGATGATCGCGACGTCACCGATGGCAACTTCGGTTGCCTTGGCAAGCAAGTCCTGCCGTTTGGCGTCATCGACTGTCGCGAGCGCTGTCTCTATCAGCTTGTCGACTTCGGGGTTCGAGTATCGACCCCGGTTAGACGCGCCAAAGCCCTTGCTCTTGTCGTGGGTATGGATCAGCGACTTGAGCGGCGAGGATGCCTCGCCTGAGCCTGCACCCCATCCGACGAGGATGAAGCTGAACTCCGGCGTCTTGTCCGGGCCACCGCGCGACGCACGCTTGAAGTATACCGAGCGCGGCATCGTTTCCACCGCGGTCTTGATGCCAACGCGTGTCAACATCTGCGCCACCGCTTCGGCGATCTTGGCATCGTTGATGTAACGGTCGTTCGGTCCGTGGATCGTCAACTCGAAACCATCCTTGAGACCGGCATCCGCCAGCAGCTTTTTGGCGCCTTCGGGATCGAAATCCACCGGCTTCAACTTAGGCGAAACACCAAAGAAGCCTTTCGGCAGAAGCTGTCCGGCCTTGATGGCAACGTCCTCCATCACCCGGTTGACAATGGCGTCGCGGTTGATGGATTTCGAAATCGCCGTGCGGACGCGCTGGTCCTTGAGCGGGTTCTTGATGTCACCACCACCTTTGGCTTTGACGAACGGTGATTTGTCGCGGTCATGATCGAGATGCAGATAAATGACACGGTTTGAAACACCTTGGCTGAGTGCGATTTTGGGGTCTTTCTTCAACCGTTCGATGTCGGTGGTGGGAACCTGGGCGATCATGTCCACGTCGCCTGCGAGCAGAGCCGCCACCCGCGAAGGCGAGGACTTGATCGGCTTCAGCGTGACCTCGGTCCATACGGGCTTGTCGCCCCAATAATCGTCGTTGCGGACATAGACGAATTTGTCGCCGGGCACATACTGCTTGAACTTGAACGGGCCGGTTCCGATGGCGGCCTTGCCGGAATTATAATCTTCCGTTGAGGCTTTCTCGCCGTTTTTCTTGGAAACGATCGAAAAGGTCGACATGTCGTTCGGCATCAGTGGATAAGGTTTCGGCGTTTTGATGTGAACGGTGTGGTCGTCGACTTTGACGGCTTCCTTGCCCTTGAGATAGGTACCGAAACCAGACGGGCTGTTCGGCACATTGACCGCTCGGGTGAATGTGAACACCACGTCGTCAGCGGTGAACGGCGAACCGTCATGCCACTTTACGCCTTCACGAAGTTTGAACTCCCAGGTTGTGTCATTGACCGGCTTCCAGGACACTGCAAGTCCCGGCACCAGTGCCTGGTTCTCATCCGTATGAACGAGCCGGTCAAACAGATGGCGCGCGAGCGCGTTATTGGGTGACAGGTTGTGAAAATGTGGATCAATTGAAGTTGGTTCGGACGCCAGTCCGATCTTGATATCTTTGGCGATCGCTGGCGCCGCATATGCGAGTAGGACCGCAAAGACGGCAGCGAACAATATCCTGACACGAGACATACGCTTACTCCTCCCTTAGAAAACATATATTGTTGTGAGCTTGCCAGCATCGATAGTCCGCGCTGGCAGTTATGAAAGCAGCGTAAACGAACTCCCGACCCAACGGAAGATGTTGTCTGGTCAATTTCTTCTGCTACCAGGACGTGAAAACAATGAGGAGTACAATTACTTGCCCACCAGGCGCTTTGCGGGTGGACAGGTCTAGCCCTCATGCCTTGTGCCAAGAAAGGGCCGCCGCATGCCGATAAATCTCGACACTTTGACAGAGCACGACATGGGCGACGATTGCCCCGTATGCCGGACGCAGGACCTTGTCGATATGGTTCTACTTCCCGCGGCAGCCGCCTGGGAGCAGAGAAACGGGTTGCCGCACCTGGCGCTCGCGCTGCATGGAGCGGCAGGTTTGCTGGGCGCGTTACTGGAAGAGGGCATTTCACGCGAAGAGATCGAGCGGATGATGTCGGGTCTTCTGGATGAAATCGAACAGCAGATCCTTGAGGACACCACAATGGGCGGGCCGCCTCAGGGCACGGCTTGAAGCTTGAGGCACCCCGCGCATCACAGAATTACCATTGGCCGGACCGCGGAGATTCCGCCGAAGGCGTACCGAATATAGGGTATTGACCCTATCCACCTAACCCATTGGCGTCGCTAATTTCCCTATCAGCTTCTGGCAATCAGGCCAGCGCAAAAAAGCTGAGAGAGAAAATCGATGACCAATGTTTCGAACATCATCCGCACGGCGACCCGCGCCGCAACAATCTTCGCAATGTCCTTCATGGCATTCGCAATCGTCTTCACAACCGTCGAAACAGCGGCGCCAAATACTGCCTATGCCGCCAGCAAGACGAAAAAGGCGAAGAAGGGACTCCAATTTACGGGCAAGGCTTTCAATGCCCTCAAAAAGGCAGGTGAAAAGGCCCAAAAGAAGCGTGGCATCACGAAAGGCCTTGGCAAGGCCATGACCAACATCGGCAAGGGCGGCTCTAAGGCGTCAAAAGGCATGTCCAAGGGGATCGGCAAGGCATCGAAGGGCGTCAACAAGTTCATGTCGAAGAGCAAAACGGGCCGTTCGATACAAAAAAGCTTCAAAAAAGCCGGTCAGGCGCAAAACAAGGCGATCAACAAGGCATTCAAGATCTGCAACGGCAAGGTCTGCGACGCCGCCAAGGGCGGGGCCAAGTTCATCGCACCCTTTTAGACAACCGAGAATCGAGGGATGCATTGAGTGGGGCACGGGCGAAACTTCCGGGCCCCATTCAAACAACGCAATTGCAATCGGAGATTGATGTGGTTCAGACCTGCGCCGCCGTATCCAGCAGCCCTTCACGCAGGGCATAGCTCAACAGTTCGGCAACGGAATGCACATCGAGTTTACGCATCAGGTTCGTACGATGATTATCGACCGTTTTAAGACTGACACCCAGTCGCTCGGCGATTTCCTTGTTGGAGCAGCCCGACGCGACGAGGCCGAGGATCTGCCGCTCCCGCGCTGTCAGCTCGACATTCGTTTCTTTATCCTCCAGGAGTTCAAGGATTTCAGGCGCGATCACCTTTGCACCGCGCAGGATAAGCCCTACACCGTCAGTGAAATGTTCCGGATCACCTCGCTTCATGAACAGACCGTCAACGCCCGCGGCGACGAGTTCGCTCAGAAGCCCGATTGCCGTGAGACCTGTGAAAACAATGATCCGGGTGTCGGGGCTCCAGCGCCGCACTTCGCCGAAAATCTCGATCCCCTGGGCGTAAGGCATGGCGATGTCGAGCGTCAGAAGGTCCGGCTTGTGCTGACGCACGAGGCTGATAGCCTCAAGCCCGTTTTCGGCCTCACCGGCAACGCTCACCCGGCCGGTCGAGCCGAGTATCTCCTTGATACCCGAGCGCACCAGTGCATGATCATCGGCAATGATCGCCGTTACATCTCCATCTTTCGGTGGGTTATGAGTCACGGATTGCTCATACCGTCTTTGTCCCCCCTTCGCCGGCTGGCGCACCTCGCCGTGCTCGCCTGCGTAATGCTGTGTGCCACCATAGCAGGAGCAGCCACCGCTTCAATGGCGGCTGATGCCGAAACGGTTAACCTGCAAACGGGTGATTACGCACAGGATCTCGCACCTTACGTGCGATATCTGGAGGACGCGGGCAAGAGCATGTCGATCGATCAGATCCTGAGCCTCGACCGCCGACAAGACTTCAAACCCGTCGAAACGAAACTCGTAGATTTCGGGTTCAAACGCTCGCGTTTCTGGTTGAGGTTTCCCGTGAGGAACGCCAGTGCTGAAAAGGCGAGCTGGAAACTCGCGATTGAGTTTCCCTATATCGAGTATCTGGCGGTCTACCTTGTACATCCAGAGGGCACGAAACCACCGCGCTACAAGCAATTGCTCACCTATGACGAGACACGCCCGTTCGCCGATCGCATTCTGGATTACCGGTATTTCGCACCCGATATCACGCTCAACCCCGGCGAAAAAGCAGACATTTTGATTGCCTACTCGTCGAAACAGGCGACACAACTGCCACTTTCCATCGAGAGCCTGGAACATTTCCTGCAACGGATCAGAGGCGAAGACCTTGTCAACTGGTCGTTGCTGATCCTCCTCATCGGGATGACCATTGTCAGCACGGTTTACCTCATAGCGCTGGGCTTTGGCACCGCTGTCTATTATGGCATCTACGTCCTGCTTTCGGCCCTCTATCTCTTCCACACCGACGGGTATGCCTTCCAGTATCTCTGGCCTGATTGGCCGAACTGGAACAACGTCGCGGTCGCACCGATCGGCCTGGTGATGGTGGCAAGCGGATCCCTGTTCGCACGCTCGTTCGTCAACGCGCCTGCCTTTTTCCCACGGCTCAACAAGCTTCTTCTGGGGACGGTATTCATCGTCATCTTGCTGATGGCTGCGTCGCCGTGGCTCATCCAGAATGACGCATACAAGACGGGCTCGCTGTTGTTCGTCATCGTCTGCGCAGTCTTTTACTTCGCGGCCGGTATTCTCGCAGTCAGACGCGGGCAGGCCGGAGCAAGGTTCTTTTTAGCCGGCTCGGTCGCGATCATCTCAACGATCCTTTTCGGAATATACGGCTATCTCAATCCGGGAGAATTCAACCAGGATATCGCCGGCCTTTATGGTCGATTCGCCCTGTTTTTCGAGGGCATTGCATTTTCACTTGCCATCTTCCTGCATATTCAGGCCATGCGCGGGGCACATGACGAGGCTCTGCAGCGCGAAATCGAGACGACGCGTGAGAAGCTTGCCATCAGCGAGGCGTTGCAAAAGGCGGAGAAAAACCACGAGAAGGCGATTGCCATCGCCGAGGCGCGCCGCGCGCGCCTGGCGACGACCGCCCACGACATCAAGCAGCCACTCATGTCGCTGCGCATGTCGCTGATTCGCCTCAAGGCCGATGATGAAGCAGCGTCCGCACAAATAAGCAGCAGCTTCGACTATCTCGATGAGCTTGTTCGCTCCAACCTGGAAGAGACCGCCCCTGCGTCGATGACAGAAGACACGGTCGGCGAAGGGAACGAGAACGCTCTGTCTGAGGCGGACCCTCACGCCACTGTCGAAAGCCGCATCGGCGAACTTGAGCAATTCCCCGTCATGGTTGTTCTGAGCAACGTCATCGCCATGTTCCGGGAGGAAGCGCGTGAAAAGGGTCTGACATTGAAATTGATACCGTCATCGGGGGTCGTCGAGTCTCAACCCGTCGCGATGATGCGCATCGTCAGCAACCTGGTTTCGAATGCAATCAAGTATACCGAGAGCGGAACCGTACTCGTCGGATGCAGGAGAGACGGCAAATCCTTGCGCATTGAAATCCACGACACCGGACCCGGCATGGACCAAGCGGAAATTTCCCGCATAATGAAACCTTACGAACGTGGTGAAACACCTGGTGGTACCGGGCTCGGCCTCGCGGTCGTGGACGAGCTCGCACGGTACTACGGCATGACCTTCGATATCACCTCAACGCCTGGAGCCGGCACAATGACGAAGCTGATAGTGCCGCCGCAACAGGCCGCTATGGCAAGTAGTGGTTAATGGTACCGCTGGTATGAATCGAACATACGACCTCTTGATCCACAATCAAGCGCTCTAACCAACTGAGCTACAGCGGCACACATACGCTCCTGAACGCGGGTGCAAATTAAGCGCAAGCTCGCCATCATGCAACAGCGCACAATGTGTGGCGCCCATCGGCGAAAAATGTGAGAAGGCCCGGAACGAACAAGCGCTCCGGGCCTTCCGGCACGTATTTACTTTGAGGGGTACGCTACTCTTAAACGCTACGCTTACGCGCCTGCCGTATCCGGCAAGTCAGTCTGACGCAACGCTACTTCCTGATACGGAACGCTACTCGCAACGCGGTCTGTCTACGCGACTCACACGACAGACCATACCCTTCCTATGTTACCGTGAGGTGACCTTGTCAATAGACCGGCTCACATGCTCCTTCAGCGGGTTCGCTGTGTCGGTTGCAATCTGCGTTGAAAGCGTGCGGATTTCCTCCGCCTGAGCGGCAAGCGACTCAAACTGCTTGCGCACAAATGCGCTCTGAAGTTCCATAATCTCGGCTACGTTTTTTGCACCCGCGAGGTCTTTTGCAAGATCGAAGCCGGTGTTCAGGTTGGTTTGCGTCATGTCGATCACCTTGCGGTTGATCGCAGCCGCGCCTTGCCCAGCGTGGTCGATTGATTTCTCAAGGACTTCAACCGCCTCTTCCATCGCATCTTTAGCGTTTTCATAGGCTTCACGGCTCTGGGTCACGGTCTGTTCCGCGACCGTGCGGACCGCTTCGGGCACTGCAACATCAAGACCGGCAAAAGCCTCTTTCACACCGGATTCAACTGCCTTAAGGGTCTCTGCTGCCGCGTCGACCGCTTCCTTGGCGTCATTGACGCCATTTCCATTCATATCGGACATAATTTTTACCTCAATTTGTCTTTCATCTCACTGCCCAGGCCCGCACCCGGCAGTGCTCTAATTCCGTGCTGCACTCCGCAGCAACCCTAATATAGGCGGTAATTTTTGCATTGCAACAAAAAATATTGCACTGCAACATAAACAGAGCGGATTGTGGACGGGCGTCCGAATTCACAGTATGCAGGAATCACTGCAGTTTTATGGAACAGCAGTTTTTTTGATCCGACGGGCATCGGCTCAAAATCCGAATTAGCACCCGAGCGCGCTTTTTTCGCGTTCGGTAACATGTCTGCATCCGGCGCTGCCTGCCATTGGCATGTGCAGAGTTGCCGGCAGCAATGGCCTCATGAGCGATGGGACAACACCGAAAACCGAATGGCCGGTCCGCAGGCAATGACAACCGAGAGGCGCTGGCAAAAATCGCCCGCCTGATCTCGGTTGCAGACGAGGATCCGGACGCAGCGGACACTCAGGCCAGCACACCAGAAAGTGACGCCGATGACGCCCGTGAGGAGGCCCAGGCGCTGGCATTGTTGCAGGAGCCTGGGGCGGCATTGCTGCTTGAGGCGCTCCCGGCAGGCCTCGCGGTGTGCAACGGCACGACCGCCATCAATTTCAACAACGCGTTTGCGCTCGCATTCGGTTACGGGTCGGCGGAAAAGCTCAAGAAAGCCGGAGGCTTGAAAGCTGTCTTTCCAACCGCCTTGAACACGCTGACGGATCGTCTGGCGGTAGAGGCCGCCGGATCAATGCAGCCGGTCGAGTTAAAAGCACGATCGCGTAGTGGTCGCGAATTTTCAGTGCCCGTGGCGGTTCACCCCATCGGTTCGGGGAGTGAAGAACCCACGAACCTCCTGGTCCTGCATCCTCGCAAGAGCGTAATCGCAGGCCTGGACGCATCGCCCGGCACCCCAAAACAGCCACTGTCGGCAAGAAAACGGGCTCCTGCGAAGAAGACCACCGCAAGCAGCACCCGCAAACAGGTCACGAAACGCAAAAGCCGCAAAAAGCCGGCCAAAGCCGCGGATGACGCCGCCGTATCCGATCAGCTGAAGAAGGCCGATTTCCTTGCCAAGGTCAGCCACGAATTGAGAACACCGCTCAATTCAATTATCGGCTTTTCAGAACTCATGAAAGAAGAGCAGCTCGGCCCCATCGGCAATGACCGTTACCAGGGGTATATTCGCGATATTCACGAAAGTGGCCTCTATGCCCTGAGCCTGGTCAATGACCTGCTCGACATCTCCAAAATCGAAGCAGGAGAATTTGAACTCAATTTTGCTGCGGTCGATATCAACGAGGTAGCCAGCGAAGGCGTACACTCCATGCAGCCCCAGGCACAGCAGCAACGGGTGCTGTTGCGAACTGACTTTGCAGACGACCTGCCGCCTGTCCTCGCTGACCGCCGTTCGATCAAGCAGATCATCCTTAATCTCGTCTCGAATGCGATCAAATTCACCAACTCAGGCGGGCAGGTGATCGTTTCCACCCAAAAGACCGGAACACAGGGCGTAAGGATCCGGGTGCACGACACAGGTATCGGTATGTCCAAGGATGAAATCGCGGTAGCGATGAAACCGTTCCAACAGCCCGAAACTGCACCCCGCAAGCAGGTCGGCACGGGACTTGGCCTGCCATTGACAAAGGCACTTGTCGAGGCCAATCGTGCAACCTTCAAACTACGCAGCGCCTCCGATGCCGGAACGCGCATTGATGTGACGTTTGCGCGAAGCCGGGTCGCGAAAAAACGCGAAAAATAATCTTACTTTTGCGGAATTGCCTGGAGTAGCTGATGCAGGAACGCGCCATGGTCCCACGCGTTACGGCGGCGTGACAGACCGAGGCGCACGATCACAAGCTCGCGAGAGGGAATAACGGCGATCATCTGCCCGTCATGGCCAAGCATGAAGAAGGCGTCTTCGGGCAACTTGTATTCATCAGAAGTTGGCGGTCGCAAAAATGCAGGAATATCAAGCCACAGATGCGCGCCATACTGACCGCCCGATTGCGGTGTCGGTTTGAGCGAGCCCTGTACCCACCCCTCTGGCAGGATGCGTTTGCCCTGCCATACGCCATTATTCAGATACAGTAATCCAAACCGCGCCCAGTCACGTGCTGAGGCGTAAACGAAGGCCGGGGCAAGGAATGTCCCCGCGGCATCGGGTTCGATGAGTGCCGTCGTCATGCCGAGCGGTGCGAACAGCGCGCGATAGGGATAAGAGAAATACTCTGCCTGTGATCCGCCGATGGCATCGCGCACAACTTGCGACAGCAGGGCCGTCGAACCGCCCGCGTAGAACCATGATGTACCGACTGGATTGGCCAGCTGCTCCGATTTGGCATAGGCCGCGCTATCGCCCTTGAGGAACAGCATAGTGCGTACATCGGAGAGCATGCGAGTATGCGGTTCATCGAAATCAAGCCCGCTGACCATGCGCAACAGATTGTCCACCGTGATGGCCGCGCGCTGGTCTCCCTCCCCCTTCCATTCAGCGAACAGTTCATTTTTATCAAGGGCCAGCCGCCTGTCCGCGACGAGTGTGCCAATGAGCGCATTAAGAACGCTTTTGCCGATTGACCAGCCGATTTGAGGGGTGTCCGACCCGAATCCCTTGGCGTAACGTTCCGCGACGATGCGGCCCTTATGGACCACCACTATGGCGCGTGTGCGCCGCAAAGCACGCTTCGGGCGTGGCTCAAGAAAGGCCGCGTCCACAGTCGCTTTGAGCTTTTGCGCATCAATGCCCCCGCTTTCGCTCGTGAGATCAACACGGTCACCTTCAGGCCAGGGCTCTGAGGAGCGTCCGGCTGCCGCCGGCGGCGAATAGTTCGCAGCCTGTTTACGAAGGGCATCGACCGTGGTGTCGGTAACCAGCGTGCAGCCAAGTCCGGGACGATACACGGCGTCGCGCTCACCAAATCCCAGAACAGTGATATTCACCAATTTGCGATCAGCATCGACTTCCCTGTGCCAGTGCCGCAATCCGACCGTCATATCGGCCAGCACATCATCAAACACGACCTCTTGCTCATCCCGTCCCGCAACAAACATGCCGGAGCACAAGGTCTTGGCATAGTAGGCCGACGCCACCGATATAACGCGGCCCGAATGCCAGACCACATATCCAACTATCGCTGAGCCAATCACAACCATCGCGACAATCGCCGCGATTTTGGTGAAGTTCGATTTGGGCTTATCTGGCATTCACGCAATCATTTCCGCATTGCCGGTTACGTTCGGGTCTTTGATCATAGCTCATGACATCCGCGTGTCGCGGTTGCAATATGCCGCTTTCATCCGAATGTCACCTTAAGGATGGGCACGATATGCAAGTTGTGATTCTCTGCGTCAAATCGACCCGCCTATCCCGTCTCGATATGCCGTACCAGGGTCCTTATTTGCTATTCGAATTACATAAGAATTGTTCGCAACTAATGGTTACAATTAGTATTCATCAAAGTAACAATTAACGTATATTGCCCTAATACTGTGATCATAGAATTAGAATAATTCTAACGTAAGCTTATCTATATTAGAAAAATTCTAATATTCAAATTCTATATAAAAATACATTTGACAAATCAAAAAGGGATCGATCACTTACGCCCATGCACCGGGCAGTTCCGGCTGCACAGATATTAACCGATACCGGGGCTTTGAACCCCGAATATTGGAGGAAAAACAATATGACATCCCAGACCCTCCGGTTGGTGAGCCGTATCGCCACCGTCTCTCTTTTCACATTGCTGGCGTTCGGATCCGCTGCTCAGGCAGCCGGCGAAGTAAATATCTATTCCTATCGCCAGCCGGTTCTGATCGAACCCATGCTCAAGGAATTCACGAAGAAAACCGGCATTAGAGCGAATGTTGTCTATGCCAAGAAGGGGCTTTCAGAACGGATCAAGGCCGAAGGAGCTAACAGCCCGGCCGACCTGATCTTCACCGTCGACATTGGACGGTTGACCGGCGCGGTGAGCCAAGGTGTCACCCAGCCTGTTAACAACAAGACCATCAACGCCAACATTCCAGCCAACCTTCGTGACCCGAAGGGCAACTGGTTTGGCCTGACGGAGCGCGTTCGGGTGATCCTGGCCTCGAAGGACCGGGTCAAGCAGGACACGATCACCTATGAGGAACTCGCCGACCCGAAGTGGAAAGGCAAGATCTGCACGCGTGACGGTCAGCACGTCTACAATGTCGCCCTGATCGCTTCGATGATCGCCCATCACGGCGAGAAGAAAGCGGAAGCATGGCTCAACGGCGTGAAAGCCAACCTTGCCCGCAAGCCCGCAGGCAACGATCGCGCCCAGGCAAAGGGCGTCTTCTCAGGTGAATGCGATCTTGCGGTCGCCAATCACTATTACATGGCGCTTATGATGACCAACGATAAGCAGCCCGAGCAGAAGAAATGGGCCGATTCGGTCAAGCTGATGTGGCCCAACAACAAGAACCGTGGCGCCCATGTCAACCTCTCCGGCATGGCCTTGGCAAAGAACGCACCCAACAAGGACAACGCCATCAAGCTGATGGAATTCCTGTCATCTGACGATGGCCAGAAACTCTACGCCTCGGTCAACAATGAGTATCCGGTCAAGGTTGGTGTTCCGGCCGGAGACGTCGCCGCGAGTTTTGGCAAGTTCAAGCCCGACAGTCTGTCAGTCGCCAAAGTCGGTGAATTGCGCAAGAAGGCCAGCGAACTCGTTGACAAGGTTGGTTACAACAACGGCCCGAGCTCATAGGTCCTGCGGGGCAAGACCTCTCAGACATACAATTGGATGGGCGTGCCGGTTGAGAGCTGTGTTTGGCCGGCACGCCCCACCATCATCGGAAAAGCTGCATACTGCGAAAGGATGTCAGATATGACTCTTCGCAAGCATCGCTCTGCACCAACCCGGCTCCATAACCGGCGGACAGACAAACTCGACCCGATAAAACGCCCCGAAAGACTGGTTGGTCTGGGCTTTCGGTGCTGGCTCGCCGGATACGAGACCCATGATGTCAATTGCTGGGAAACCGGGTGGAATACCTTCGCAAGCGAGTTGGGACCAGCCGACGCAAAAACAGCTATCACCGAGTTGTCATGCTGGGTTCGCCAACTCCACCAAACTGCATGCCGTCAGATTTCCTATTTTCCATATGGCTGCAAAGGTTTTTGCCAGGACGAGTGCATGGCAATTTCGATGATCGCAGCGAGCCAGCATTCCGCATGCCCGGCAATGCGCGCATGCGCCTTTGCATTGCTCAATTCGAACAACATCGACAGTGTTGTTGATTCTGCAACGAATTTCGGGAATGCATTACGCGATGCTGGTCAAGTCCTGTCCGACCAATCCATCTGCAACGCCAGCGCCCTCACCGGGCTGACGGCACCACAGCAGGAACACGGAAAGCACTAACTGCAGGCACCACGCGCGAGCAGCAGACAACAGCCCACGGGAACTTTCTTCGGCAGATGAATACGGCCATCAATCTCAGGACCAATCTGCAGCTCGGCGTTGAGCGGCTGCGCAGCTCCGGCAATCTTGGCTGGTCTGTGGCGGCGCTCATAATAACCTTCCTTGTCGCGTCGCCTCTTGTTGCGATCGTGGTTTTAGGATTTGAGTCGAGCGGCAATACATGGCCGCACCTCCTCTCAACCGTCCTGCCCTCTTCCACGGCAACGACGCTCGGCCTGATGCTAGGCGTCGGCCTGACAACGCTCATCGTGGGTGCGGGCACAGCGTGGCTCGTCACCATGTTTCGCTTTCCGGGACGGAACCTTTTTGCCTGGCTACTGCTGGTGCCGTTGGCGATGCCGACTTACATCATTGCTTTCTGCTACATGGAGCTGCTCGACTATTCGGGCACGGCGCAAACGGCACTCCGTGAGATGTTCGGCTGGCGTAATGCCGCTGACTATTGGTTCCCGCAAATCCGCTCACTAGGTGGCGGAATTTTTGTCATGTCATTCGTGCTCTACCCCTATGTCTACATAACGGCGCGTGCGAGTTACCTGCAGCAATCGGTATGTGTTTTGGAAGTAAGCCGGACGCTCGGACGCACCGCCTGGGGTAGCTTCTGGTCCGTGGCCCTGCCGCTGGCGCGCCCTGCCCTTGCTGCAGGTGTCACGCTGGCGCTAATGGAAACCCTGAACGACATCGGCGCCGTCGAATTTCTGGGAATACAGACGCTGACCGCGAGCGTCTATAATACCTGGCTTGCACGGTCGAGCCTGGCTGGCGCTGCGCAGATCTCCTGCGTCATGCTGCTCTTCGTGTTTACACTCATTTATATTGAGCGTGGTGCGCGCCGGCGTCAGCGCTTCCATCACACCACCGGCAAATACACGCTTCTGCCTGAACAGGAACTGCGACCTGTGACCGGTATTTTGGCAACACTGGCGTGTGCACTCCCCATCATCATCGGCTTCATCCTGCCGATGAGCATTCTTTTCGACTCAGCCATTGCCAATCTGGCGGAAGGCCTGAAACCTGCATTCTGGCGCGCGGCGGGGCACAGCCTTGTTCTCGCCCTCGCCGCAGCGACGGCAGCCGTGGCCGTGGGCATTGTTCTGGCCTATGCGTGCCGCGCAAGCCGCTCAAAACTGGTTCATGGCGCAACTGGGGTCGCAAGCGTTGGCTACGCGGTGCCGGGGACGGTTCTCGCCATTGGCGTGCTGATCCCGTTCGGAGCGTTTGACAACGCATTCGACGGGTTTATGCGATCAAACTTTGGGGTTTCGACGGGCCTGTTGCTGACCGGCAGCGGCATTGGCCTCGTCTTTGCCTACACGGTGCGCTTTCTTGCGATCGCCTATGGCACGATCGACGCGGGCTTCAAAAAAACCTCAGTCGACCTGGATGGCGCGGCGCGAACCATGGGCAGCACTGTTACGCAAACGCTGTTCAGGGTTCATCTGCCCATTTTGACACCTGTGCTCGGTGCTGCTGCCGTCCTTGTGTTCGTTGATTCCATGAAGGAACTCCCTGCAACTCTGCTGCTGAGACCCTTTAATTTCGATACACTGGCGACCCACGTTTATACGCTCGCCTCACTTGATCTGTTTGAGGATGGCGCGATTGCGGCGTTCACCATCGTCGCCATCGGTCTCATCCCAATCTACATCCTGCATCGGGCGATCGAAACAGGCCGTCCCGGGGCACGCTCCACTGTGCGATCTGCCGATTGATCAACCCCCGGTTGCATTCAGCAAATACACCCGGTTAAGGGGTCATTCATCAAAATCGAGCATGATTCCTCCGCGAATCGAAGGTGAAAAAAACGCTGAATGGCAAGGACGGCATCCATGTCTGCACAAACTTCTCTTACATTTGAACAGAGCGAAACAGTCCAATCGGCGATCCAGCAGACACGGGAAGAATTGCAAAGCCTGACCGACCAGATCGGCCGCGTCGCTGGCGTTGCTGATCAAATTCAGGCCATCGCGCGTCAAACCAACCTCCTGGCGCTCAATGCAACCATTGAGGCTGCCCGGGCTGGTGAAGCCGGCAAGGGATTTGCCGTGGTTGCTGGAGAAGTGAAAGTCCTCGCCGCGCAAACGAGTGAAGCGACCGACCTCATTGCTGAAATTCTTGAAACTCTGAACCATCACGCCGACAAGCTATCCACCCACAGCGTGGTGCTTTCAGAGTCTTTCGACGCGGCGTCCCACGACACGGCTTATGTAGAAGACCCGGACATCAGCGCACCCGAACCGGTCTCCCACATGCCGGAACAAGAGACCGCGGCTGAACCGGAAGTACCGGCTGACGAAACTGCCGAGGCTCCAAGCGCGCTTCCCGGTGTCACAAATGACCAAATAAAACTCGTCCAGGACTCTTTTGAGCTCGTCGAGCCCATCGCCGAACAGGCGGCGGAGCTTTTTTACAATCGGCTGTTCGAGATCGCGCCGGAACTTCAGGCCCTCTTCAAGGGCGACATGCCTGAGCAGCAGAAAAAGCTCATGACGACGCTTAAGGTCGCTGTCTCTAGTCTCAAAGACCCGGACCGGCTCATCCCCGTCGTTCGTGTTCTGGGGGAACGCCACAAGGGTTACGGCGTGGTGGACGAAAACTATGACACGGTTGCGCAAGCCCTGCTCTGGACCCTTGAGCAGGGCCTCGGTGAACATTTCAGCGATGACGTTCGGGATGCGTGGACGGCCGTTTATGTGCTGCTTGCCACCGTCATGAAAGACGCCGCGGCAGCGGCCATACCGGAAGCTGAAACAACGGAACAAGAGATGGCGCCGGCGACGGAGCCTATGCTTGTCCCGGAAACAGCAGCAGAACCAGAAGCTTCGGTTGACGAAACACCCGAGACTCCGAGCACCCTTCCCGGTGTCACAAGTGACCAAATAAAACTCGTCCAGGACTCTTTTGAGCTCGTCGAACCCATTGCCGAACAGGCGGCGGAACTCTTCTACAACCGCCTGTTCGAGATCGCGCCGGAACTCAGAGCCTTATTCAAAGGCGACATGCCCGAACAGCAGAAGAAGCTCATGGCAACGCTCAAGGTCGCTGTTGCAAGTCTGAAAGACCCGGATCGGCTCGTTCCAGCGGTACGCATTCTCGGACAGCGGCACAAAGAATACGGCGTAACAGATGAAAATTACGATACGGTTGCGCAAGCCCTGCTCTGGACCCTCGAGCAGGGACTTGGCGAACATTTCACCAACGATGTACGCGATGCGTGGACAGCCGTTTATGTGCTGCTTGCCACAACCATGAAAGAGGCTGCAGCAAACCCAACCGCTTGATTTTCCAACTTCCCGAAGTGACGATCAGCCCTAGTCTTTGCTCTCATCAGCGGGTGCGCTCTGCAGCTGGCCATAATTTTCAACACCAATGGCCTTGAGATTATCAAGCTGCGTCTCGAGCCAGTCGATGTGACCTTCCTCGTCCTTTATGAGGCTCTCGAATAACTCCATCGACACATAGTCTTCTGCTTTGCGACAAACCTCACGTGCCTCGACATAGAGCTTTCGTGCGCTGTACTCAGCCTTAAGGTCGCACTCAAGCACTTCCTTGATGTTCTCACCGATCATCAGCGGATCGAGTTCCTGCATGTTCGGAAAACCTTCCAGGACAAGAATACGCTCTATAAGCGAGTCCGCATGTTCCATTTCCTCAATGGATTCCTCACGCTGCTTCTTCGCCAGCCGTGTGAACCCCCAGTCGTCGAGTAGCCTGTAGTGCAGCCAGTACTGGTTGACCGCGGTCATCTCGTGCCGCAGCGCCTTGTTGAGAAATTCGATGACTTTCTTGTCGCCCTTCATGGGAACCTCCTGGATGGCGAAGTTGCCGCAACACTGTACCCTGACCCCAATATCACGACCGCTTCAGCAGATGCCAATTACATTAGAATTAGTCTAAACAAGAGGCGCCTCGCTCTCTGCGGATTTGTCCTTGTCGGGCTCCTCCAGAGCCTCGCGATGAGCATGCATCAACTTCACAACATGGTTGAGGCAGGCACCACATTTCGGCCGGCAACCGATGGTGCGGTAGATCAGGCCAGGCGTCAGTACGACCTCGCGGTCTGACGCAATCAACTCCTCCACTGCCCCTTTAATTTCATCGCTGGAAACCACATTGCAGGAACACATTATCATCGCTTTAACTCAGCAATAGAATCCTGGAATTCAGACCCTCAGATCAGCCAGATCCTGAAACAAATCCAACGCCTCCGGGTTAGCCAGCGCTTCCTTGTTCTTAACCGCACGGCCATGCACCACATCACGCACGGCGAGCTCGGTAATCTTACCAGATTTCGTACGTGGAATATCACTAACCTGGACGATTTTGGCGGGCACATGCCGTGGGCTCGCACCTCCGCGAATCCGCACCTTGATCTGATCACAGAGATCATCGTCGAGCGTCACACCGTCCGCAAGCACGACAAAGAGCACAATGCGCACATCGTCATCCCAGGTTTGGCCAATGACGATAGCCTCGATGACCTCGTCGAGTTGCTCCACCTGCCGGTATATCTCGGCTGTGCCGATGCGCACTCCACCTGGATTGAGTGTGGCATCGGATCGCCCGTGAATAATCATGCCGCCGTGCGGGGTCCATTCCGCGAAGTCGCCGTGATGCCATATGTTGGGAAAGCGGGCAAAGTAGGCGTCGTGATACTTTTGCCCGTCCGGATCATTCCAGAAACCAACCGGCATGGACGGGAACGGCACGGTGCAGACGAGTTCTCCCTTTCCTGTTGTCATGGGCTTCCCGTCATCATCATAAACTTCCACCGCCATACCGAGTCCCGGGCCCTGCAGTTCGCCGCGCCAGACAGGGAGCAACGGATTGCCAAGCACGAAACAGGCGGCAATATCAGTCCCACCGGAAATGGAAGCCAAATGGGCATCCGCCTTGATGTGCTCATAAACATAGTCGAACCCTTCCGGCACCAGCGGCGATCCAGTCGAACAGATCATTCTGACGTTGGAGAGTTTGTAGGTTTCGCTTGGCCGCATTCCCCCGGCACGAAGCGCATCGATGAATTTTGCGGACGTCCCGAATATGTGTGCGCCCTTCGTGTCGACGAATTCAAAAAGGCGATTGCCGCCCTCATAAACCGGTGACCCATCGTAAAGCAGCAAGGTCGCTCCGCTGGCGAGACCGGAAATCAGCCAGTTCCACATCATCCAGCCGCATGTGGTGAAAAAGAATAGTCGCTCTCCTGCACGCAGGTCGCAATGGAGCTGCTGTTCCTTCAAATGCTGCAGGAGGGCGCCTCCGGCGCAGTGAACAATGCACTTTGGTGCGCCCGTCGTTCCGGATGAGAAAAGAATGTAGAGCGGGTGATCGAACGGTAATTGTTTGAATTCCACCTCACGTGCCTCATATGCGCCAAGGGCCGCGTCCCATTCGACTGCACGTTCAATCCGGCCTACCGTTCCTGTTGTTCCGTCAAGACCAGGCAGCAGAATTGCGTTTTCGACGCTTGGAAGTTTGTCGAGCGCGCCCTCAATCCGCGCGGCGACAGAATGGTCCTTGCCGCCAAACTTGTATCCCTCGCATGCAATGAACAGTTTCGGTTCAATCTGGCCGAATCGGTCGAGCACCCCCTGAATGCCAAAATCGGGCGAACATGAGCTCCAAACCGCACCGAGCGAGACCGCCGCCAAAAATGCAACAATCGTTTCAGGCATGTTGGGCATCATGGCCGCGACACGATCTCCCTCGCCCACGCCCATCGCCGCAAATGCCTGTTGAGCCTGAGACATGCTCCTGCGCAATTCCCTCCAACTCATCTCACGGTGCGTCCCGTCCTCGCACCCGAAAATCAGCGCCGGTGAATCTCCACTGCCGCCATCCAGCATATTTTCCGCTATATTGAGTTTGGCCGTGGGGAAGAACTGTGCGCCCGGCATCTTGTTGCCGTCGACCAGATAAGGAGACGCACCCATGTCCCCTTTGACGCCGCAAAACTCCCAGAGCGCCGGCCAGAACTTTTCCGGAGCCCGGACGGAGAACGTAAAGAGATCGGCATACACTTGAATTTCGGCATGTCCCGCGTCACGCAGCTTGCCCATAAGACGCGCCATATTGCTGTGTGTCGCGGCAGCCGGACCCGGCGTCCACAAGGGCTTGCTCATTGATTTCGCCCCTCCCCAAGGCAACTCTTCTGTTGGTAACGGCACCTGAGGCTCGTCTTTTCCGGTCAAACAGTTTAGAACAGGTTTGTCGCTGCCGGGACATACTGGCTAGAATTTCTGCCCACGGCGCACCTTAATCGGTATCATATCAACTTCCCGATTTTTAAGGTGCAAATTCACATCCGCAGATAGCCGGAAAGCACGCGGCGGCCGTATGAGACATGCGAGTCGGAATGTCACAATTAATGCGTTTCAGGTTCGGTCTCCTTGCTGCGCTGTTCGCCGCAATGGTCGCTGTTGCCTATTTCGTCGCCAGACCACTTTTGCTGAGCGAACGGACAATCCGGATTGCCCTTACTGAACATTTGACCGACTGGACCGGTGCGACACTTTCGGTCAGTGGCCCAGTGCGGTTGAGCTATTTCCCGCGTCTGCAGATGGAGCTGGGAAATGTCCGTATGGCGGGAATCAAGCACGTTCCGGCGCTGCGCGAGATGCAGGCCGAACGCATCGATGTCCGACTTGGGCTGCGATCGCTTTTCTTCAATGACCTCGTGGTCGATCGGGTAACGCTTATAGAGCCAACAATTCAAGCCCATACCGGGCTTAAGAAAGATACGTCTTCCAAACCGGATGGTGCGGCGGCGGCCCTTGAGGCGCTGGCACGCGCGCCATTTGACCAGATCGCCATAGAGAATGGCGACATAACGGTCACCGGACCGCAGACAAAGGAAGAATTCAAAAATATCACAGCCAGGTTCAATCTGACGCATCCCAGCGGCGTGTTTTCGAGCCGCGGAAGCTTCACCTGGCGCGGGCAGACGGTCTCATTCCGCAACGATAGTGGCAAACCTGAAAAGGTCGGAAACGCTCTCCATGTACCGATCGATATCAATATCGGAGGTGACCTTGTCAAAGCGGAAATCGAAGGCACAGCCACCCTTAGCAATGGTCTGATGATCGACGGCAATACGGATTTGCGAATCTCCAATTTGCCGGCCTTTGCGAAATGGACGGGCGTTCTTGTACCCGACAACGCCAAACGCGGCGCCTTTTCGGCAAACGGCGCATTTCATTGGTCCGGCCACAGAATTGGTTTTGACGATGGCACCTTCGTTCTTGACGGCCACAAGGCGTTGGGTGCGGTCTCGCTGGAGTTTGGTGGTGCGCGGCCACAGATTGAGGGGACGCTCGCACTCCAGCGACTTGATCTGACCCAATACTTCGAACACCCCGCAGCCAAGAAAGCCTCGGCAAAGACGTTACAAAAAGATGGTAAAGCACCGAACGTGGAGATGGATTTTCCGCTGCTTCACCATGTCAATCTCGATTTGCGGGTCTCGACAACCGAACTCAAAGCTAGTCGGCTCAGTGTCGGGCAGAGCGCCTTGTCAGTATCGCTGAAATCCGGTCGTCTGGCCGCCGATATCGCCGTATTCGATTTTTGCGGCGGCAATGGCAATGGACGGCTGGAATTTGACGCCACCGTGCCGGACTCTGAATTCAGGATCACCACAAATTTGTCGAACGTTTCGGCGCAAAACTGTATCGGCCTGTTCACATCAGAATCACCAATCGAAGGAGCGGCAAATGTAACGGCGGACCTGACCAGCAAAGGCCGTTCAATGAACGAACTCATTGCGAGCCTCGGCGGCAGGGCAACACTCGCCATAACCGATGGGCAAGTGGACTTCAACGCCGCGAAACTGCTTACCGAGCTGCGCCAGGGCGCGATCAAAGGCTGGCAGTCCGTACCCCACGATGAAGTTGCATTCGACGAACTTTCTGGCACCTTGCTGTTCAGGCGCGGCGGCATCTATACCGATACGTTGAAGGTGGGCCTCGGTCCCGACGAGGCATGGATGGTAGGCGCGATCGAGTTGGTTGACAGCAGTCTCGACCTGCAACTGAAGTTGTCCAAGGGGCGAACCGCGCCAGAGACTCAGGAAAAACCCACCTCAGATCAAACCAAACTTACGCCTCTAGGCACAATTGTCATTAAAGGGCCATGGTCGGAACCCAATTTCCGGCTGGAACCGGCCAAGTCGAGCGCCCATCTCGCACCCTCGAGACAGGAATCATTGTCCGCAATGCTTGGCGACCACTACTAGAACGAGGCGACTGCGGGTGATCCATACCAAGACCTTACGACTGCGCACGCTGGCTTCATTATTGGCAGTGGCTGTAATGCTGTCAGCAAGCCCTCCGGCTTACACTGAGCCGACAGAAGAAGAAGAAAAAGGAACGGCCGCGGAAGAAGTGGCGAGCCCTGCTGCGGAGGCGCGGCCGACGGAACCGCAGAAAGCGGCGACAACCTCTGATGAAACGGCCAAATCGAATGATGAAAAAGCCGCGTCAGAGGACACGATCACCGCGAAAGACGAAAAGCCCGACAAACTCACCATCGCCTCCTGGGGTGGCGCTTATAGTGAGTCACAGAGGCGCGCATATTTCACGCCATTTCAGAGCGAGACCGGCATTTCAATTGATGTTGTTTCGCACAATGGCAAATTCGACTCACTCAACCCAGACGACGCCAACAAACTGAAATGGGATATTATCGACGTTGACTCAGGCGCCCTTGAGCAAGCCTGTCGCGACGGGCATCTCGAAAAAGTGGACGCGTCTGCCTTGATTAAAGCCAGCGACGGCACTTCCGTCGGCGACGACTTCTTTCCTGACACACTGCATGAATGTGGCGTTCCAAGTGTTGCCTGGTCGTCTGCCATCGTGTTCGACAAACGCGCATTCAAGAAAAAGAACCTGCCGAAAACCGCCAAGGACTTCTTCGACGTCAAACGATTTCCGGGAAAGCGCGCCCTGCCGAATGGCCCGAAATATACGCTGGAGCTTGCGCTTATGGCCGACGGCGTCGCACCGGATGAGGTTTACCAGACTCTGGCCACGGAGGCGGGGGTCAAACGGGCGCTGAATCGCCTTGATGCGATCCGGGATCACATTGTTTGGTGGGAACAGGCCCATCAGCCGCTCAAGCTTCTTGATCGGCAGGGTGTGACAATGGCAGTCGCCTTTAACGGGCGCATTTTCTCCGCGATTGTTGCGGAGTCCAAGCCGTTTGGCATCGTCTGGGATGGCCAGGTATTTGATGTCGATCTCTGGGCAATACCGAAAGGATCGCCGCATCTAAAATCGGCGCTTGAATTCATCGCATTTGCTACGAAACCCACTCAGCTGGCGCGGCAGGCTGGATGGTTTCCCTATGGTCCCATGCGCAGGTCCGCAGTCGAACTGGTCGGCAAGCATCCTGAAGTCGATGTCGACATGTCGGCGTATATTCCAACCTCCAAGCAAAACTTCAAACGGGCTCTGCGCCTGAACGCTTCGTGGTGGCGGGAACATGAGGACGAATTAAAGAAGCGGCTGCAGGTCTGGACCACTGGCGATGGTGGCTCCGCGGACACCGGCAGCGATGCGGAAAGCGAAAACGCGGGCTAAAAACTGCTGCGAACACGCATCGGCCAGGAAATCGAAATAGATTGCCTGTCACATATCTGCCACGTTTTCCCTAGCGATCAGCAGGGTGTCGGTTCGCCCTGGAAACCGTATAGTTGTTCATTATCGCTGCATCGCAGGCGCCCAATTCAATGCATGAAACTCCACAGATCCGATTTGAGCATCTACCTCTAGTCATTTGATCCTTAATCAGGATACCGCGGTCATCATTGCATCTCTGCTCATTTCACGTTGCGGGCGACGCTCGGATCCGGCCATCATGCTCTCCTTCACTTCAACTTGCCTGTCCACCGCCGGGCCAAGCTGCATTGCCGCGAGAAAATGCGTCACCAAACTGTAATGCTCGTTGATTTGGTGCAGTTCATACGCCATCCTTCGAGGCGTGACGCGGGGCGAGATCCTATTGGCATCGAAAGATGTCGGGGTATTCACTGCCACGTTCGACTGGGCCAAAGAGGGCAACGGGGAACCAGTTTCAGGTGCACTGCGTGCATTGAAGTTGAATTTCCTCAGGCGTCTCGGAAAGTTTTCCGGCGCCAGAAATAATGCGGGGAGAACTGCCGGTACATCAGTATCGGCAGTTCTTTTTTTTGAGGTCAATTCATCAATCGGTGTTGCTCATTTCAACGGCACACCTCTGCCCAAAATGATGCCGTGAAACCTTGTCTTTGGCCGCGGTTCCATGACACTTTCGGCATCGCGATTCGTAAAACATGCAACATCTCAACCTGCTCCTTTTTGCCGAAGGCCGTTTTCGAAGCGCAGCACGAGTATGTGTCTGGGGAAACCGACGTGACTAAAAAAACACTCTGGCTGTTTAGTCTCCCTGCCCTTTGTCTGTCGCTTACACTTGTGTCGGCATACGCGCACGCGCAGACGGCGAGGGTCGCATCCAGCCACACGGACGCAACGGCCGCTATCGATGATCGTGGAACAGGCCAGAGTGCCAAACCCGAGCAACATGAACTCAAGGCGGACGGCCTCACTGGAACAGTAACGGTGTTGCGGACCGGTCGCCCTTTCCCAGCAGGCGGGTCGGCATTTGCACAGATAAAGGTTGCCAACACAGCTAAGAAGAAGAGCGCCGACGCGGAGTTGGTGTTCAGTGCAGAGACGGCAGATCTTGTCGATATCAGCGGCGACAAGGTCGAAACGCAAAAAGATAGCAATGGTGGCCAACGCATTGCGCGATTAAAAAAAATCAGAAAAGGTAGACCCCGTTCTGTGATCGTCGAGTTGAAACTGCGCGAACCAGACCCGGGCGCAAGCAAAGAACCGCAGAACAAACTGAAAATCACGCTACGCAATCCTGGTGGAACGGGTGAGACCACAACACTCGGCTGGCAGGTGACCAATTGCGCCGGTGGCTTCTATTCCGAGATCGTAAAGGTGCGGGAAGGTTCGGGCTCAGGCATCTCCGAAGCGATCAAGGCCTCACAATCGCGCGATCGTGCACGGCCAGGTCGATGGCTTTTTCCACCACGGCTGAAGCGCTCAACTGCGGGTCGCAAATGCATTCGGCGTGCTCGGCGCTGGAGTTCGTCACGTGGTCGCTATGTTTACCGTTGCACCCGGTACAAAACCATCAGACCAGCAATTGCCAGCGCGGCAACGCCGGTCGAGTCCGAGGGCCGCATTTTCCGTTTCGCAGCGCGTTTCGTCTCGGCACGCGCCGTTGACCGCGAGCTTGACCAAAGACGCGATGCAGGATGGGCAACACGCCGGGTATCGCAAAACCTGAAAGCCTTCCTGAAACAGGATCAGCATCCGGCGATCTGTACCGGCGCGATTCAGTTCTTCAATTATTTCGACCAGCGAATGGAGAGTTTCGCAAAACGCGCTGAAACATTTGACGATATGGCTGGCAAGTCGTGGGGTTTGGCGGTCTTGAGGACAGGTGAAGCCATCGAAGCCGCAAAATCACAAGAAGGCGGACATCCGGGTTGGGGAGCCGCACCACTTGACTTGTCGCGATCGCAAGAAGGAACAAGTCTGAAAAGCCTGACTGAAAGCCTTGCCCAGATCACCAACGACGCAGAACTGAGCCAGAAGGTCGCTGAAGCGGGAGACGCGTTCGACGCGCTGAGGGACATGTCTGCCTATTTCCGGAGCAAAGCAGCAAAATCCATGGACAAATCCACCCGTGCAGCAATGTATCGAGCCCTTTCGGCAATCGAGGCGGCTGACTATATTGGTGCTGTTGCCCTTCACTATGTTGAATTGCGCCATGCGCTGATCGGCTCAATGAAAACGCTCAGGCAGGCGCACGGTCGTTCCTGCACCTGCGACGGCTGATACCGAAATCAGAGCATTAAATGGCGGTTTTTGCCGCATGGCCGGCATCCGTTCGTGGATTGCGGGGCCAAGGCAGTGATCAAGAGATTCTCAAAATTGTTCACGAATCACGAGTCCCGCCCCGCAAAAAGGTTGTGATGTGTAGAGATTTCCCCAGCATCGATGAAATAGGCCTCTGATTTCATGGTGTTTTCTTGTCTACCCCCGCGTTTCGACCTTCGGGGCATTGACCCTTCCCAGGAAAGCGTCTTGCATGGCAAGCAGACAGCCCTTGTAGGCTAATGAAATGGGGGATTCCGCGCAGCGTGTGACTCCTCCAATTGTACCGCGGGTTGTCTGATCTTTAATTAGGGGGAGACGTGACCCATGAAAGCGGAAGTCATTTGGCTTTTCATTTTCGTCCTCCTGTACTGGGCGTATTGCATCTACTGGGGAGTCCGGGGTGCAATGACGGCCAAGACAGCGAGTGACTATTTCATCGCGGGACGCAGCATTTCCATCTGGGTGTTTGTGCTGGCTGCTACAGCCACATCATTCTCCGGCTGGACGTTTATGGGCCATCCCGGCCTGCTTTACCGGGACGGATTCCAATACGCTTATGCCTCGTTCTATGCCATTACGATCCCGTTTACGGGCGTGATGTTTCTGAAGCGCCAGTGGATGCTGGGCAAACGCTTCGGGTTCGTGACACCGGGCGAAATGCTCTCTGAATATTTCAGAGGCGACGCAATTCGTCTGCTTGTCGTCGTCGTGGCGCTATGCTTCTCAGTCCCGTATCTGGGCTTGCAACTTCGGGCTTCGGGCTTCTTGTTTAATGTTCTGACCGATGGTCTGCTCTCGGTTGACGTTGGCATGTGGCTCTTGTCTGCGATTGTGTTCCTATATGTGGCATCGGGCGGTCTGCGCGCTGTGGCGTATGTGGATACCCTGCAGTGCATCCTGCTCGCCGGCGGCATTGTCGCGATCGGTATGATCGCGTTGAATGCTGTTGGAGGTTGGGACAAGCTGAACGAAGGTATTGCCGCTCTTGCGTCGATTGACCAGAAGCGCACACCTGACGGTTATAGCCACTATATTGCTATCCCGGGTGTCATTCAGTTTGTGTCGGCAGGTCCGAAAGCCGTCGGTGGTGCATGGACGGGTATGATGATTCTTACCTACATGTTTGCACTGATGGGCATCCACTCGGCTCCAGCCTTCTCCATGTGGGCCTTTGCGAACAAGAGTCCTGAACCGTTTGCTCCTCAGCAGGTTTGGGCGTCTGCGTTCGGTATCGGCTTCATCCTGTTCGTCTTTACGGCGTTCCAGGGTCTTGGAGGCCACATGCTGGGCGCTGACCTGGCCTTTGCCGAAAAGTTCCCGGAACTCACCAACAATGTGATGGGTGCCGGTCTTGGCGGCAAGGATCTGATGCAGTCTGCCGGCAAGCAGGGCATGCTGGTTCCGCAGCTGATCCATCTCATGGGCGATACCGCCCCATGGTTGGTCGGTTTGCTGGCCGTGTGTGCTCTGGCCGCAATGCAGTCGACCGGTGCAGCCTATATGTCCACTGCTGGTGGTATGCTGACCCGTGACATCCTCAAGCACTTCATGATGCCTAATGCTTCGCATAGCGTCCAAAAGTTCTGGGGTCGTGTCGGCGTCGGCGTCATCGTTGTTGCTGCCCTGATTGTGGCAACATATTCGAGCGATGCGCTTGTGCTGCTCGGCGGTCTGGCTGTGGCCTTCGGCTTCCAGATGTGGCCGTCATTGATGTCGGTGTGCTACTTCCCGTGGTTCACCCGTCAGGGCATTACGGTCGGTCTGTTCTTCGGCATCATTGCTGTGATGTGCACCGAAACCATCGGTCAAAGCTGGTTCGGTATCACGGCATGGGGCCGTTGGCCGCTGACCATGCATTCGGCCTTCTGGGGCATCTTCTTCAATCTGGGCGCGGCGATACTCATCTCCGCTGTTACCCAGAATGCGGACGACATGAAGCACAAGATGAAGTTCCATAAATTCCTGCAGGATCATGCGGGTCTGTCGGCCGAGAAGCGCAAGCTGATCCCGACGGCCTGGATACTCACGCTGGTGTGGTTCTTCTTCGGTATCGGCCCGGGCGCTGTGATCGGCAACACGATCTTCGGCAACCCGAACGATGCCGCCACCTGGACGTTTGGCATGCCTTCGATTTGGGCATGGCAGATCCTCTGGTGGGCACTTGGCGTCTTCATGATGTGGTTCCTCGCATACAAGATGGAGATGTCGACCGTTCCGTCCAAAGAAGTTAAGGCACTTGTTGAAGACATTGGCGACCTTGGTGAAGGCAAGGCCCGTCTCGATCTCGACAAGCCATAGACCTTGACGACGAGAATTGGAGGGCCGCCGCATTGGCGGCCCTCTTTCTTTGCGCATGTTGCTGCTGGTATGGTTCGGTGGCTACACCGACCAATCTGCAAATCCGGTGAATGTGAATGGACGCTCAGTATGTGTGGTTCTTCGGATGGAGTGCACTGCTCGTTGCAATGCTGTTTTTTCCGGTCAGTAAGCTCGTGTGGACGCTGAGCATCCGCCGCCAGGAGCGCAAGCTTCAGCGAAAGCTGGAGGAAGCCGAGGTTAAGGGCCAGCTCAATCGCGCGCGTTTCATTTCGTTTTTTCTCGTTGTGGCCTTTGCCCTGCTGTTCAATGCCAATGTCTTTGGATTTCCCGGTGCCAAATGAGTCAGTCTCAAGGACCTCTCTATAATTTACTGAAGTGGGTAGCGATTTTCGGCGCCGTGTTGTGGATTGGATATGAGGCTTATCGGCATTTCGCCGGCATGAACCCGGGAGATGTTCTCTTTATCGACGGCAATCACCTGTTCAAGGACGGCCAATACGAACGGGCTTCAGAATATTTTAAAGAGGCGCTTGAAAAGGATCCCGAACACAGTTCTGCCTGGCGCGGATTGGCGAACAGCTACGTCCAGCTCAAGCGTTACGATGATGCATTAAGGTCAATCAGCCGGGCCATCGAACTCAACCCGGAGTTTGGCGGCAATTACGCGCTGCGCGGGATCATTTACGACCATGCCGGTCGGCATGAACTGGCGCTGGCTGACTACGAAAAATCGCTTCAGATGGACCCAGAGGTTGCGGACGGCATGCACTGGCTCGACCGGCTGCTCTACAATGTTCAGGAGCGACCGCCGACGATTGGGGACAGGCTGGAGTATCTGAAAAAGCAATTTGCATTGCCAGAGTCAGAGCGTGTCCTGCGCAATCCCGAAAAGGACGGGAAACAGCGCCCGTACGAGCAATAGGTCGGAAAATCCGCGCGCGCTACCAGACCTGCAGGATATTGTGCAGAAGGAAGCGGAAAAAGAACATCAAAGCAATGCTGCCGAACAGCAAATGGACCCAGGGGCGATCGCCGTCCTTATCCCTGTAGGTGAGCCCATGAAAGGCCACAAACCCTGTGCCGACCACCAGAAGCCAATCAACCCAAGTTCCACCCATCCGTGTCACCACCTTTTTGAGAATCTGCTCTCAGGTTCAGAATGGCCTCAATAGCACGGGGGCAACATACATTGTAGTTTCAGCACCTGCGCGGCGCTCTCGCCCATAACAAACAAGATAATCAGGGCGCCGAGGATCCACATGATCGCCTCGAGACCCTTGTTGAATTGCTCCTGCGATCCAGTCGGTTCGACGACACCGAATTCTCCTGGATCGAGCTCGCCCTCCTGATCCCGCTTCATGACTTTCTTGCAGAAATGGCGCACCCATGGAGGCACGAGGTCATTGAACATATAGCCGGTGAAGTGCTTCTCGATCATCATCTCATCACCCGCTTCGCCATACCAGTCTTCGTAAGCGAGTTCGAATATTTTGAACTCACCCACGCTCAACAGCGACGACACGCGCAGAACCGACCAGACGTCGGTCGGGATCTTCTTTTCATCGAAGTAACGGCGGTCTTCCGCACTGGGAGTGGTCATGAGCTTGCCGTCTTAAGTGGCTTGATCGTTCGCCGCCTCAAAAAACATCTTACAGACGCTTGCGGGCGCGTAAAGGCTAACCCCCCACTTCTCGCGTATGTTTGATCGGTATTCAGGCTGAAGTAAGGCCGCGATAGGCCCCGAAACAGCTACACCAAAGCGTTTTGTGCAACGGCTGCACAAGCATCAATGCACGAACAGAGCCCTCTTCCGGCCAACTCCATCCTCATGCTGCCAGCGCTGTTTTGGGCTCTGTAAAATCGTACCCCAAATCGTCAGCCACCGCCTGATAGGTCACCTTCCCCCGATATACGTTCAGTCCCGCTAGAAGGTGCGGGTTCTCAAGCAGCGCCACGTTTACACCCTTGTCGGCTATCTGAAGAATGAAGGGCAACGTGACATTGTTCAGCGCATAGGTAGACGTACGCGCCACGGCCCCAGGCATATTTGCCACGCAATAGTGCACGACACCGTCAACGATGTAAGTTGGTTCGGCGTGGGTCGTGGCTTTGGAGGTTTCGAAGCATCCACCCTGATCAATGGCAACATCGACGAGTACCGAACCCGGCTGCATGCGTGAGACCTGCTCACGACTTACAAGTTTCGGTGCTTTTGCACCCGGAACCAAGACACCCCCAATGACCAGATCCGCACTAAGCACCTCCTCCTCAATCGTAAGCGCCGTGGAATAGAGCGTCTTTATGCGACCGCCAAACCGCACGACAAGCGCGCGCATGGTGTCCACATTGCGATCGATAACGGTTACATCGGCACCGAGACCTATCGCCATGTAGGCCGCATTTTCACCGACAACGCCGCCACCGATGATGACGACCTTGGCGGGAGCTACGCCCGGAACCCCGCCGATCAGGACACCGGCACCACCTGGCTCCTTTTCAAGACAGTGCGCCCCGGCCTGAATGGACATACGGCCTGCCACTTGGGACATGGGCGCCAATAGCGGCAACCCGCCAAAACGATCCGTCACGGTCTCATAGGCCACACAGATCGCCCCACTCTCAACCAGGTCCTTTGTCTGCTCAGGATCGGGCGCGAGATGCAGATAGGTGAACAGGATTTGCCCGTTCTTCAGAAGCGCCCGCTCGCCCGCCTGAGGCTCCTTGACTTTCACGATCATATCGACGCCGGCAAAAACATCCTCCGCTGTGTCAACAATCTGTGCGCCAATGTCGCGGTAATGGTCATCGCTCGCGCCAATGCCCGACCCGGCGCCCGTTTCCACAACTACCTCGTGGCCGTGGCTGACCACTTCGCGGGCGCTCGCTGGCGTCATGCCCACGCGATACTCATGAACCTTGACTTCTTTGGGAACACCAAGCCGCATTTCACTTCCTCCAGTCGGAAATCTCGCCAATCAAAACTCGCAGGCTGCCTGATAGGCTGACTCAACCATCTAGCCCATCGCATCACGCAATGGACCCAACCGTTAGTGCCAGATGCTCCTTTTTTTCCGGACCAGCGTGATCCGAATTACGAAGATCTGCATCCGTCCCCAAGTTGGACATCAATCAGTTCCGCTAAACGCCGGACGCCAGACTCAATCATGGTTGAGTCGATTGAGGAAAATCCAAGTCTGAAATGACGCCCTGCCCCATCCGGATCTGAAAAATAGATGCGCCCAGGCTCGATAATGATACCGGCATTCAATGCCTCCAGTGCCAACAGATCACTATCGAGGCCTCGGGGTCCGGTTACCCAGTAACTCGATCCACCAAATGTCGGCATCCGGCTCGACTCTGGCAGACAGGTCGCCAGCGCCTTGCCCATTTCTTCCCAACGCACCTTGTAGGCGCGCTCAAGTCGCTTGATCAGAGCGTCGTGGTAGCCAAGCGAAAGGAATAGGGCGGCTGCACGCTGGTTGTTGCTCGGCGTATGGCGCACCATCAATCGTCGCAATGCCCTGAGTTCATCGACGAGCTGTTTCGGTCCGACCAGGAATCCCATTCTCAGACCCGGAAACAGCGTTTTGGAAAGCGAGCCGACATAGATCACCCGCCCTTCCCGGTCCATGGACTTGAGTGCCGGACACGGCTCGCCGACATAATTGGTCTCGAATTCGTAGTCGTCCTCCACGACAACAAGGTCGTGTAGCCTGGCCGCCTCCAACAATTCCATGCGTCGATCGCGCGGCATCGTCACCGTCGTGGGAAACTGATGGCTTGGCGTCGTGAACACGATATCGGCACGGCTCAGCCGTTCGTCGATAATCAGCCCTCTACTGTCGAGCGGAATCGGCATCAAGCGATCGCTTCTGAGGCGGAAGATATTGCGTACATCCGGATAACCCGGCTCCTCCATCGCCACAACCGTGTTGCGAGTCACCAGTAGGCTCGCGAGCAGGTAGAGCGCATTCTGCGCACCCAGAGTGACGAGGATTTCGTCCTCTTTAGCCATGATGCCGCGCCGAGGCAGAATACGGGTCCTGATTTGCTCGATGAGCATCGGGTCGTCGCGGTCGCGAAAATCACCGGTCCATGCGTCCAGCCACTGCTTGCCGAGCGCCTGCCGGTTGCACTCCCGCCATTCTGCAATCGGAAACAACGTATGGTCGACCTGGCCGTAGATGAATGGATACGGGTATTCCTGCCAATCGGCCGGTTTATGAATGTTGTCCTGGACGCTGGGGTGTACGCGGAACCGGGCAGCCCAGTCCGGTTCAGAAAGATCATCCGGACCATCAAATGAGGGGCTCTGAACTCTCCCATTCAACATCTCTTCATTGACATAGTAGCCGGATCGCTCGCGCGCGACGATATAGCCGTCGTCAATCAAACCCTGATAGGCGAGTACAACTGTATTGCGGGAAACGCCCAATTGCCGAGCCATTTGCCGGCTGGATGGGATGCGGTCACTGACTGGCAGCTGACCACCCAGAATCGCCGACACAAGGACTTCGCGTATTTGTGCCTGCAGACTCAACTTGCCTGCATCCGGCAACTGAAACAGTGACTCACGCATCGTCTGGTCCCACCGAAACCGGGAATTTGGCTCTAGGATGAGTCCAAAATCAGAGAGTAGCTTGGTCGCTGACAATGAACAAGCCGGAGGGATAATCGCATCGTGCCGGCTATCGGTTAGTGCTGTGAGCGGCGTTCAGACGAACCCCGCTTAAAGACTGAGGCGGGAAAACAGAAAATGCAGTATTCGGTCAACACTCTCGAACATCATTGGATGCCCTTCACCGCGAACCGCGAGTTCAAGGATGCACCGCGGCTGATCGTCAAGAGCAAGGGTGTCGAACTGTGGGATCACAACGGCAATCGTGTGCTCGACGGCTCTTCGGGCTTGTTTTGCGTGGCGGCCGGACATGGCAGACAAGAAATCGCAAAAGCCGTCCATACTGCACTTACTGAAAATGATTACACCGCACCGTTCGGTCTTGGACAGCCTACGTCCTTTGAACTTGCGCGCATGGTCGCCGCACTGACACCGGAAGAGATCAACCACGTCTTTTTTACAAACTCCGGTTCTGAGTCGATCGACACCGCGCTCAAGATCGCCATGGCCTATCACCGCGCACGCGGCGAGGGCCAGCGTACGCGCTTCGTCTCGCGCGAGCGCGCTTATCACGGCGTCAATATTGGTGGCACGTCGCTATCGGGCATGGTCAAGAACCGCGATACATTCACCGGCGTCATGCCGAACGTGGTGTGCATGCGTCATACTTGGCTTGAAAAGAACCGCTTCACCCGCGGCCAACCAGAACACGGGGCGGAGCTTGCGGACGATCTGCAGCGTATGGTCGACACCTATGGCGGCGGGACAATTGCTGCGTGTTTCGTTGAGCCGATTGCCGGATCGACGGGCACGCTCGTGCCGCCGAAGGGCTATCTGGAGCGACTTCGGGAAATCTGTGACGCGAACGGTATCCTGCTCGTATTCGACGAGGTCATTTGTGGCTTTGGCCGGCTTGGCGTTCCCTTCGCGGCGCAGGCTTTTGGCGTAACCCCGGACATCATGACCATGGCCAAGGCGCTGACGAATGGTGCCCAGCCTATGGGCGCGGTGGCGGTTAAGGACGAGATTTACGAAACGATCGTGAATTCAGCACCTGAGGGTGCCATCGAGTTTTTCCACGGCTACACCTATTCAGCGCATCCGGCAGCATGCGCCGCGGGCATTGCAACACAGACGATCTACCAGGACGAAAAACTGTTCGACCGCGCGGCGGACCTGTCAGACTATTTCCTCGATGCAGTTTACGCTTTCGAGGACATCGATCTGGTTACGGATATTCGCGGATACGGAATGCTGACCGGGATAGACGTGAAACCAGGGGCCGCACCTGGCGTGCGCGGTGCGAAAATTCAAAAGCAACTATTCCAAAACGGCATGCACGTGAAATTCACCGGTGATGCCGGCATTTTCGCACCACCACTCGTCACGACGCGCGAACAGATCGACGAGATGTGTGGCATCTTTCGTGAGACATTGGAGACATTCAAGGACTAGCGATTTGGGCATTGACTGGACGCGGGGACCAGATCGTAGAACAATGAAAAACTGTTTTAGTAACCGAAGTTGGGAGGATTGGGTATGAGAAGGTTTTTTTCAGCCATAACCGGTGCTGCGATTGCACTGGCGTTCACATTTACGGGCGCGCGTGCTGCCGAGGTAACCATCGGCTATCAGCAAATTTACAACCCTTGGAAGGTGTCTATTGCTGACGGCATCATGGAAAAGATCACCGGCTACAAGATCAACTGGAAGAAGTTCAATTCCGGCGCCAAAGTAATTACCGCGATGGCTTCAGGCGACGTGCATATTTCACTTGCCGGGTCGAGCCCCATTGCAGCAGGCGTCAGCCGTGGCCTGCCGATTGAGCTTTTCTGGATCACCGAGAACATCAACGATGCGGAAGCGCTTGTTGTCCGCAAAGGTTCCAACATCAAGACCGTGCAGGATTTGAAGGGCAAGAAACTCGGGGTGCCATTCGTCTCCACGACGCACTTCCACACCCTGTTCGCGCTAGAGCACCACAAGGTCAACCCGAAGGAGGTAAAGCTGCTCAACATGCAGCCGAATGCCATTGCCGCCGCATGGGAACGTGGCGACATTGATGCAGCTTTTGTGTGGGATCCTGCACTCGGTCGCATCAAGAAAACGGGTACGGTACTTCTGACGTCGGGCGATCTCTCCAAACTTGGCAAGGCGACATTCGATGGCATGGTTGTCAACAAGGACTTCGCCAAGGACAATGCCAAGTTCATGTGCCAGTTTGTGATGGCGATGGCCGCCGCGGACAAGGCCTATCGCGACAATCCCAAGAATTTCGGCCCTGGATCGGAAAACGCCAAGAAGATCGTGAAACTCGTCGGCGGTGACGACAAGGACGTCGCCGGGGTTTTGGCGCTTTACGACTTCCCGGACCTCAAGGCGCAAGCTTCAAATGAGTGGCTTGGCGGCGGCAAGGATGGCGGTGCAGCGAAGGCCCTTTTCTTCACTTCTGAATTTCTGAAGAAAGAGAAGAAGGTCGACGCCCTGTTGCCGGATTACGGCGCGGTGGTGACAGACAAGTTCGTCAAAGCCGCATTAGCCGGAGGCTGCTAACCACGCATTTCACAAGGCGGTCCCAAGCGGACCGCCTTTTTTCTTTTATTCTCTTTTTCAAGAGACCTAGAGGCGATCAATATGGCTCAGGTCAAAACACGATCAAAAACCAAGCGGGCAGGAACCACACGGAAAAAATCCAATAAGAGCGCTGCTTATGCCGGCGCCGAAGTTCGGGCTGAAGACGTTACCGTCATCTATCCCGTCAAGGGTGGAGAGGGTGTTCATGCGCTGGAAAAAGTTTCACTCACCATGGGCCCGGGCGATTTCGTTGTTGCTCTTGGGGCATCCGGCTGCGGAAAGACTACTTTTCTGAATCTGCTTGCGGGTTTCATCCAACCTACACACGGCCAGGTGACGCTGGGCGGGAGACCGATCACGGGTCCTGGCGCAGACCGTGGTGTTGTGTTTCAAAAACATGCCCTCCTGCCCTGGCTGAAGGTGCTGCAAAATGTCACCTTCGGCCTGAAATTGCAGGGCGTATCCAAGGAAAAGCGCCGCGAAATGGCGCGCAAATACATCGATCTCGTGGGCCTGAAGGATTTCGAAGACAAGAATATCTATGAGCTATCAGGCGGCATGCAGCAACGCGTCGGGCTGGCGCGCGCGCTGACGAGCGACCCGGCAGCCCTGCTCATGGACGAACCACTCGGCGCGCTTGATGCGCTCACGCGAGACAATATGCAGGAACTTATTCTCGACGTCTGGCGCGAAACCAATAAGGCCATCTTCTTCATCACCCACAGTGTCGAGGAAGCTTTGTTTCTTGCAACCAAGCTGATCGTCATGTCGCCACGGCCCGGGCGCATCACCCATGAATACGACCTCGATTTCTGCCACCGCTTTTTCAAATGTCGGGACGCGCGCGAAGTCAAATCCATGCCTGATTTCATAAAAATGCGCGAGGAAATCATTTCCATCATCCGCGGCGATGAGCTTGAAGGGGGAAATATTCATGTCTGACATGACCGTACGCGAAGGCGCCTATTATTCCCGCTTCGGGAAGCTTTTCTCCGCTGGTCCGGTGAAACCCGGCGACTCTTTTGGTGCGCCGGGCATGGGCAATTCCACTTCGATTGCCATTGCCACTGCCTTTGCCCTGTTTGCGTTGTGGTGGATCGTCACCGCGCCGTCACTGGGACCGATGATAGCGCCACTATTCCTGCCCTCGCCCGCACAGGTCTGGGCAAAATTCATTTCCGTTTCGACGGAGGGATATCAGGACCGCACGCTCGGCCAACACACATTCGCCAGTGTGCAAAGGATCTTTGTTGCCTTTTTCTTTGCCGCGATCATCGGTATCCCGGTCGGCATCGCAATGGCGACAAATCGCGTCTTTCGCGGCATCTTCGACCCGCCGGTGGAGTTCTACCGGCCACTGCCACCGCTCGGGTATTTGCCGCTGACAGTCATCTGGTTTGGCATCGGTGAAACCCAGAAGCTGGTGCTGCTGTTCCTCGCCATGTTCGCGCCAATGGTGCTGAATACGCGAGCCGGAGTGCGCTCTGTCGCCATCGAGCAAATCCATGCCGCCTATTCACTTGGCGCGAGCCGCGCACAGGTCCTTTGGCATGTGATCCTTAAAGGGGCAATGCCGGAGATTCTGACCGGCATGCGCATTGGCATCGGGTTCGGCTGGACAACACTTGTCGCCGCCGAGCTGGTTGCGACACAGCAGGGCCTGGGTGCCATGATCATGAGCGCGTCGGAATTTCTGGTCACGTCGGTCGTTGTCATGGGCATTATCGTGATCGGCATCATCGCTTATTCATTCGACCTGTTCATGCGGTGGATTGAGCGAACAGTCGTGCCATGGAAGGGACGCGTCTAGCTGAGTAGATCGCCAGCTCCCAAGCGGAGCTGGCGTTTTTCCTGTATACAGCGCCTTGAGATGAGCGCAGCACCTTCCCGAATATTCCGTCGCATAGTCTGGCCCCTTGCGGTTGCGGAGACAATCGTCTGGGCTGCCATGTACTATTCGTTTCCTGCGCTCCTGTTGGAGTGGGAGAAGGATTTCGGCTGGTCAAAAACCGAACTGACAGGCGCTCTGACTATTTCGCTTCTGGTCTCGGCCGCGTCTTCACCGATCGCTGGGCGTATTATCGATCACGGACATGGGCGTATCCTGCTGACAGGCGGCGCGTTTAGCGGCGCGGTATTGCTTGTGCTCCTGTCGCAGGTGACAACGCTGTGGCAGTTCTACGCAGTATGGGTGTTGCTTGGGCTGGCGATGGCCGGATGCCTCTACGATGCCTGTTTCGCAATCCTCACACACACCATGGGCGATCAAGCGAAACGGGCCATCACGCTTGTAACCCTGGTCGCCGGGCTTGCCGGAACGGTCTCCTTTCCAAGCGCAAATGCACTGGCCGCCGCCTTCGGCTGGCGTACGGCTTTGATTGTTTTTGCTGTCGCGATCATCGCAGTTGCAGTGCCATTGTTTTGGCATTCCTGCGGGCGCGCGCACACACAACCCCATGTGAGCACACTTCCGGTTGGAAAAAAGTTGGACGCAGGGATGCGCCTGATTCGATCGCCGCTATTCTGGTGCCTGGCGCTGTGTTTCATCACCATGGCGGTCAACCATGGTGTCATTATCAATCACCTGCTGCCTATTCTTGATACGCATGGCGTGCACAAGGAGACGGCCATTCTGGCGATCTCCATGATCGGACCCATGCAGGTGGCCGGCCGTCTCGCCATGATGGCCGCGGACCGCCATGTTTCGACCAGCTTCATCTTCATGACCTGCACGCTCGCAGCAGCGATTGCATCGTTCTCGCTCTACGGCTCCACTGCCGTTCCAGCCCTTCTGGTCAGCTTTGTGTTGTTTCAGGGGGCCGGACACGGGGTTGTTAGTATACTGCGGCCCATCATCATTGCCGAATATCTGGGTCGGCAGGATTTCGGATTGGTGTCGGGCGTTTTGGCGTCGATTTTTCTGGTGGGTTTTGCATTCGCGCCGACAATCGGATCGGTCATTTGGGAGTGGGGTGGCTACAATCAGGTGATCATATTCACCTTCGTAATGGCGATCATCGCTTTTGTGGCCCTGGTGGCGGCGCGACTAATCGCCAAACGCTAGGCGCAAATCCGTCTTGCTCAGCGGAAATCTTTGTTGATTTTTTCGAGCTCCCCGCTCCCTGGACATAGTTCGCTCATCGGCACCGCGTTCATCGGTTCCTTTGTCGTATTCAGCAACTCATGCAGGTCCGCTTCGTCGTCATCCACATAAAGCAAGCCGGTGACAACCTGCCCCCGCTCATACCGCTTGCGCAAGATCGCAAGTGCGTTGTCCGCGTCGCGTGGATCATAGTCCTTGTCGAGCTTGTGCAGGCGCATCATCGACCCGTCATGCATGGGCACGCTCGTGGTTTCACCTTCCTCATACTGGGCGGTGATCTCCTGAAGCTTCGGCACAAAATCCAGCCGGTCCATTGCTTCATTGTGCGCACGCACATAGCCGTAGCTCTTTGTCGACGCTTCGTGGTCGTTAAACGTGACGCATGGCGAGATGATATCAAGAAAAGCAAAGCCATTGTAGCGGAGTGCAGCCTTGATCAGAGGCACCAGTTGCCCCTTGTCACCGGAGAAGCCCCGGCCTACGAAACCCGCGCCCAATTGGATTGCAAGTGTACAGAGATCAAACGCCTCGAACAGGTTGGCCTCGCCCTTCTTCGATTGCGAGACTTTGTCGTTCGTGGCGGAAAACTGACCCTTGGTCAACCCATATGTTCCATTGTTTTCAACGATATAAACCATATTTATTCGCCGGCGCACAGCATGGCAGAACTGCCCCAATCCGATCGATGCAGTATCACCGTCGCCTGATACACCCAGATAGATCAGATCCCGGTTGGCGAGATTGGCACCTGTCGCGATCGAGGGCATACGGCCATGAACCGAGTTGAAACCGTGGCTGCGGTTCAGGAAATAGGTCGGCGTTTTCGACGAACAGCCGATACCGGAAAGCTTCGCCAGGCGATGCGCTGGAAGATCAAGTTCAAAGCACGCCTCGATGATGGCGGCGGAGATTGAATCATGGCCACACCCCGCACACAGTGTTGAGACCAGCCCTTCGTAGTCGCGCCGGGTCAAGCCAAGCTCGTTCTTGGGCAGGTCCGGGTGGCGAACCGATGGTTTCTTCATATAGGTCATGGCTGCCCTGCTCTCCCTTGTGCGCCTACATTGCCCGCATAGACAACTGCATCGCGGCTGCAACCGACTTGTCTGTTTCGATCACGGCCTCGATCTGATTCTTCACCCACTCCGCAGTGAGCGGCATGCCGTCATAGTTCAAAACCGGCACCAACTTCTCGCCCGGGATACCGGCTTCGGTCATCAGCAGCGAGCGCATCTGTGCATCGCGGTTCTGTTCGACCACAAAAATGCGTTCATGCTGGTCGGCGAACCTGGTCACCTGCTTGCCAAAAGGAAATGCGCGCAGCCGCATGGTATTCAGCTTGTACCCTTCCCGCGCCAGCAATTCACAAGCTTCGCGCACCGCAGGTTCGGTAGAGCCGAAATTGATAATACCGAGTTTGCTGGAACGGCCGCTTTTGCGAATAACCGGTTTGGGCATGAAGTTTGCTGCTGTCGCGAATTTGCGGGTGAGCCGGTCCAGGTTTTCCGCGTTCACTTCACCATCTTCGGTATAGGTGGCGAAGTTGTCATGGGATGAACCACGCGTGAAAAACGCACCCTTGGAGGGGTGGGTACCGGGCAAGGTGCGGTAGGGAATACCATCTCCATCCACATCCCAGTACCGCCCGAAATACTCCACCCGGTCGAGCATCTCCGCATCCATCACCTTGCCTCGGTCGTGGGCGCGCGCATCGTCCCATTCGAGCGGTTTCGTTACCCACTCGTTCATTCCAATATCGAGATCACTCATGACGATAACCGGCGTCTGCAAACGCTCCGCCAAATCAAAAGCCTCGACTGTCAAATCGAAACATTCTTTCGGGTCCGCTGGGAACAACAGAACCTGTTTGGTATCGCCATGTGAGGCGTAGGCGCATGTGGTAATGTCTGACTGCTGTGTACGTGTCGGCATGCCCGTGGATGGCCCACCGCGCTGGACATCAAAGAGAACCAGCGGCACCTCTGCGAAGTAAGCCAGCCCCATGAACTCAGACATCAGAGAAATGCCCGGGCCCGAAGTGGACGTGAATGCGCGCACGCCGTTCCACCCGGCACCAATGACCATGCCGATCGCCGCCAGTTCGTCCTCAGCCTGGATGACTGCAACCTGACGCTTGCCATCCTTGTCGACGCGCAAACGTTTGGCGTGACGCTCGAAGGCTTCTGCGAGCGACGTAGAAGGAGTAATCGGATACCAGGCAGCGACCGTGGCACCGGCATAGACGCAGCCCAACGCCGCTGCCTCATTCCCGGTGACCATAATGCGGTCTTTGTCTCCCTTGCCCGGCTTCACTCGGATGGGCAGCGGGCAGTCAAAATTCTTGAGCGCATACTCGCGACCCATCTCAAGCGCCTTGATGTTTGGCCCGATGAGGTGGTCCTTGCCATCAAAACGGTCATAAACCGCCTGCTTCACGACATCGAAGTCCATGTCCAGAAGTGCCGTCAGCGCACCGACATAAACGACGTTCTTGAACAGCTGGCGCTCGCGGGGGCGCTCATAAACCTCCGCGCACATGCGTGCGATAGGCATGCCGAGAATAGTAATATCCTTGCGCGAAAACGGCCGCGGCAGGCTGGAATCGTACATGAGATATCCACCAGCCGTGATCTCTGCAATGTCCTGCGAATAGGTTTGCGCGTTCATCGCAACCATGATGTCGACGCCATCGCGTCGCGCGGTGCGCCCGGCCTGGGTGACGCGAACCTCATACCAGGTCGGCAGCCCCTGGATGTTTGACGGAAAGATGTTCTTTGGCACGACGCCGAGCCCCATCCGGAACAGCGACTTGGCGAACAGCAGATTGGCACTGGCCGAACCAGAGCCGTTCACATTGGCAAATTTGATAACGAAATCGAAGGACCGTTTCATTTGATATACGCCATGCAATTGGGCTGGCCAGCCGGATTGGCCTGGCGTTCCACATAGGTGAATTGCTGCATATCCCATGCGCCCGTCGGACAGCGTTCCGCGCACAGTCCGCAGTGGAGGCACAAGTCCTCATCCTTGGCCATAATACGCCCGGTCTTGAGCACGTCTGAGACATAGATATCCTGAGACAAATTTGAAGCAGGAACACGCAATCGAGGGCGCAAATCCTGCTCCTCACCGTTCCCCGTAAAATTGATGCAGTCGACAGGACAGATGTCGACACAGGCGTCGCACTCAATGCACAAATCGCGGATGAACACCGTCTGTATATCGCAGTTCAGGCAACGCTCCGCTTCGAGATAGGCCAACTCGTCGTCAAACCCGAGTTCCACCTCAGCCTTCAGATCCTTGAGCGTGATCTTCTGATCCTGATGGGGCACTACAAAGCGCCCATCTTCAGAATAGTCATTGTCGTAAGCCCACTCGTGAATGCCCATCTTTTGACTGACAAGACTGGCGCCGGGCGCTGGGCGTTCTGCTTTCAGATCCTTGCCATGACAGAAGAGGCCGATGGAGATCGCCGCCTGATGGCCGTGTGCTACTGCCCAAATGATGTTTTCCGGGCCCCAGGCCGCATCGCCGCCAAAGAAAACGCCCGGCCTTGTCGACATCATTGTTGTCTTGTCTACGTCCGGCATCTCCCACTCGTTGAAGTCGATACCGATATCGCGTTCGATCCACGGGAAGGCGTTGTCCTGGCCGATGGCCATCAGAACGTCATCGCACTCGAACACCACCTCTTCGCCAGTCGGTACCAGCGTGCGTTTGCCGTCATCTGAATATTCCGCCTCGACAAGGGCGAATTTCATGCCCTTCAGTTTGCCGTTCTCGACAATGAATTCCTTGGGTTGATGATTATCGAAGATGGGAATGCCTTCATGCTCGGCATCCTCGATTTCCCAATCCGACGCTTTCATGTCGGCGCGAGGGGAGCGAACCGTCACGCGAACATCCTTGCCCCCAAGCCGCAGTGCTGAACGGCAGCAATCCATTGCCGTATTGCCACCACCGATCACAACCACACGCTTGCCAACCTTCTTTGTGTGCTCGAATGCAATAGAAGTGAGCCAGTCAATGCCGATATGGATGTTGGCGTCCGCCTCGTCACGGCCTGGAATGTTCAAGTCCTTGCCGCGCGGCGCTCCGGTACCGACAAATACGGCATCGAACTCTTCATCCAACAGCGCCTTGAGGCTGGTCACCTCTTCGCCGAAACGGGTCTCAACGCCCATGTCGACGATATATCCAACCTCTTCGTCCAGCACCTTCTCCGGCAGGCGGAACGGCGGAATATTGGTGCGCATGAGCCCGCCCCCTCTCGGGTCCTTCTCAAACAGCACACAGGTGTATCCAAGCGGCATGAGATCGCGTGCCACGACAAGTGAGGCCGGTCCCGCCCCCAGCAGTGCGACGCGTTTGCCGTTCTTTTTCTTTGGTGCTTTAGGCAGCAAGTCGGACACATCGCCGCGATAGTCCGCTGCGACCCGTTTCAGACGGCAGATTGCCACCGGTTTTTCCTGAAGACGTCCGCGTCGGCAAGCCGGTTCGCATGGGCGGTCGCATGTGCGCCCGAGAACACCTGGAAACACGTTGGACTCCCAGTTGAGCATATAAGCTTCCGTGAAGCGCTTTTGCGCAATCAACCGGATGTATTCGGGAACTGGCGTGTGCGCGGGGCAAGCCCACTGGCAGTCCACGACCTTGTGAAAATAGGCCGGATCTGAGATGTCCGTCGGCCGCATACCGCGGCTTTTGACGGCAACATCGGATGAGCTCATCAGCCCAAAACCTCTAACCGCCCAGCGTCAATAGCGGCGTTGGCTCTATGCGGACAGCACCCGTCTAATACGGGCCAAACGCGCCGTCCGTTCCTCCCAATTCATGGCGGGAAACGAATCCAGCCATGGCTCCATCTGGTATCCGATCAGACCCTTTCGGCAGACGCAAGTTACAAACGCCTGATTGATGAATACCAATTGGTATAAGGCGGCCAATACGCCACACCAGCAGGGTGGACTTAATCGTTTAATATTCTCCTTATCCGCTCTATATGATGCATCAGACAGATGCCCGCACCGCGCAAAAAAAACCAACCTCGCGCAGCTCCGACGCCCATGTTCCGGATTGAAGGGCTGACCAAGGTTTACCACACCGGCGAGGTCGAAATTCATGCGTTAGCCGGTGTTGATCTTGCGCTTTACGAGCGTGAACTTGCGGTTCTTCTGGGACCCTCGGGCAGCGGCAAATCAACCCTTCTGAACATTCTGGGCGGGCTCGACACCGCGACCGCTGGAACCGCCTTCTTCCGAGACGCGGAAATCACCGCCATGCGCGAACGTGAACTCACTCGCTTCCGGCGCGACCATGTGGGATTTGTGTTCCAATTCTACAATCTGATCCCGAGTTTGAGTGCACGCGAAAACGTGGCGCTGGTCACGGAAATCTCAAAAAATCCGATGAAACCGGACGAGGCACTGGATCTTGTGGGCCTTGGCCATCGTCTCGATCACTTCCCCGCGCAGCTCTCCGGCGGTGAACAGCAGCGCGTGGCGATTGCCCGTGCCATCGCCAAGCGCCCGGAGGTTCTGCTGTGCGATGAGCCCACCGGCGCCCTCGACTCAAAGACAGGCGTGCAGGTGCTCGAGGCCCTCACATCAGTCAATGAGGAGCTCGGCACCACCACCGCTGTCATAACCCACAATGTGGCCATCGCCGGCATTGCGCACCGCGTCTTCTATTTCGGAGACGGCAAGATCGTGCGGACCGACGTAAACAAGCGGCGGGTGGGCCCGTCGAAAGTGCAATGGTGATGGCACCATGAGCACCCTCGACAAGAAACTGCTGCGCGACGTTATCCGGCTGTGGGCACAGGCACTGGCCATTGCGCTCGTTTTGGCGTCGGGGGTCACCACACTTATTCTGGCTGTCGGTGCGTACAGGTCTCTGGAAGAAACGCGTTCCGCCTATTATGAGCGTTACCGGTTTGCGGACATATTCGCCACCGCCAAACGAGCACCGCAATTCGTAGAACAACAGATCCTTGAAATCCCGGGCGTGGCTGCTGCCGAAGCGCGGATTGCCGAATTCGCACTCCTCGACATTAAAGGCATGGTGCAGCCTGCCACGGGCATGGCCCTGTCCCTGCCTGATCACCGCGATTTGCGGCTTAACCGCATCTATCTGCGCGAGGGACGGCTACCGGAACCCGGACGCGTTGACGAGGTGGTCGTCAACGAAGCGTTTGCGAAGGCGCACTCGTTCACCCTGGGCTCCAAGTTCCACGCCATCCTGAATGGCTACAAGCGCCCCTTGCGAATTGTCGGCATCGCCCTGTCGCCCGAGTTCATCTACGCACTCGGGCCAGGCGACCTCATTCCTGACGACCGGCGCTTCGGGGTCCTGTGGATGTCGGAAAAAGCGCTCGCCGCCATGTTCGATCAGGAAGGTGCGTTCAACTCCGTCAGCATCAAACTGCTGCGCAATGCCGTTGAGGCAGACGTAATTGAGCGACTGGATACGCTTCTTGAGCGATACGGGGGCACCGGTGCATTCGCGCGCAGAGATCAGCAAAGTCATGCCTTCATCGACGCGGAGCTGAAGCAGCTCAAATCCATGGCACAGGTGATCCCTCCAATCTTTCTGCTGGTTTCCGCATTCCTGATCAATATCACCCTGTCCAGGCTTATCGCTCTGGAGCGCGAACAAATTGGTCTGCTGAAGGCCCTGGGTTACGGTGCTGTCACCATCGGCTGGCACTATATGAAGCTCGTGCTGATCATTGCAGGCGTGGGGATTGCGATTGGTGCGGCCGCTGGAACCTGGCTCGGGCAAGGGCTGACGCGGCTCTATGGAGACTTCTTCCACTTCCCGTTTTTGATCTTCCAACGGGGCATGGATATCTACGTCATTGCGGCAGGCATATCTGCGGTGACCGCGCTCGCGGGCGGTTTGCGTGGCATTTACGCCGCCCTCACCCTGCCTCCCGCGGTCGCCATGTCGCCACCAATGCCGACAAACTATGCGCGCCTGAGTCTCGAGAAACTTCATCTGTTCCGGCATTTCAGCCAGCTCACCATCATGGCGATACGTCATATCGTGCGCTGGCCCGTCCGGTCAGGACTAACGGTGCTCGGTATCGCAATGAGCGGTTCACTGCTGATCACGGCGCTGTTTTCCATCGACTCCATCGAATACATGATCGACGTTGTTTACTTCCGCGCTGACCGGCAGGACGCCACCGTTAATTTTATTGATGAGCGCCCGGTGAACGTTCTGCAATCGGTCGAACATTTGCCGGGTGTGCTCGCAGCGGAACCATACCGGGCGGTTGCGGTACGCCTGCGCCACGGGCATCGCCATCGAAAACTCGCCATCACTGGAAAGCCGCCAGGTGCAGATTTAAGCCGCGTTCTCGGGCAAAATGATGAACCGGTGGAACTACCAGAATCCGGATTGCTGGTGAGCGAGCGCGTCGCCAAACTGCTCAAACTAAAACGCGGTGACACAGTTGACGTGGAAATCCTCGATGCGAGCCGGGTCAGGGGACCGCCTGATCTGAGTGTCCGCCCGACACTTCTGAACGTAGTTCGCGACCAGAAGGCTCCCGAGTTCAAATCATCCGGGCTGCGTCGCAACACGCGCCGCGTGCAGATCGCCGGCATCATTCAGTCCTATCTTGGACTCGCCGTGTTCATGGATATTCGCGCGCTAAATGAGCTGCTCGATGAATCTCCTGTTGTGAGCGGCGTGCATGTGGCGTTCGACAAGAGCAGAACCGACGAGCTCTACAAAAAAATCAAGGAATTGCCCGCGGTCTCGGCTATCGCCGTGCAAGGCGAAGCTCTGCGCAAATTCCGTGAGACGCTGGCCAAAAACATTTACATCATGACTACCGTGTATGTGGTGCTAAGCGTGATCATTGCCTTTGGCGTCGTCTACAACTCGGCCCGTATCCAGCTTTCCGAACGCGCCCGGGAATTCGCCAGCTTGAGAGTCCTCGGTTTCTCCAAAGCGGAAGTCTCTCACGTATTGCTGCTGGAACTCGGCTTGTTGGTAGCGGCGGCAATACCGCTGGCATGGATCATCGGCTATGGCTTTGCCTGGGCGACCGTTCAGGGCTTTGAAAGCGATCTTTATTCCATCCCCTTCATAATCAAGGCCAACACCTATGCCATCTCCGCACTGGTGGTGCTGGCGGCGGCCGGTGCTTCCGCACTCATCGTGCGCAGACGCGTCGACCGCCTCAACATGATTACAGCCCTCAAGACCCGGGAATAGGCCCATGAACGCAACTTGGATCAAACGCATCATTGGCGGCGCAGTCATGCTCGCGGTGGTTGGCATGTTCGTTTACGCAATGCTGCCGCAGCCCGTCCTTGTGGACACAGCGGTCATCGGCAAGGGACCACTAACGGTCACGGTTGATGAGGAGGGCGAGACGCGTATTCGCGAGATCTATGTAGTCTCGACCCCGATTGACGGGAAGGTGCTGCGCTCACCGCGCGAGGTGGGGGATGTGGTCGAGAAGGACAAAAGCCTGCTTGCCATTATTGAGCCGAGCGATCCTTCCTTCCTCGACATCCGCACTCGTCGTGAACTGCAGGCGAGCGTCGCCGCCGCCGTGGCATCGGTGCGGCACTCCGAAACCGAAATTCTCCGCGCGGAATCGGAGCTGAAATTCGCCGAAAGCGACCTGAAGCGCGCAGAGTCCCTGGCCGAACGCGGCACCGTCTCACAACGCACTCTGGAAAAAGCAACGCTCGATGTCGAGGTGCGCAAATCCGCCCTCGCACAGGCTCACGCCAATCTGGAATTGCGCAAACAGGAACTGGAGAGCGCCAAGGCCCGCCTGATCGGGCCCGAGGAAGATCGCAAGAAACTTGAGGACGGTTCGTGCTGCGTCGAGGTCCGTGCGCCCGTGAGCGGGCGTGTCCTGCGTATCGACAAGGAGAGCGAGCAGATCGTCAAAGCCGGAGAACCGCTGGTCAGGATCGGCGATCCGAAGGACCTGGAGATCGTCGTCGATCTTTTGTCGACCGATGCGGTCAAGGTGAAAGCCGGAGCAGACGCCGTTATCGAAGGCTGGGGTGGCCTGAAGCCGCTCAGCGCACGTGTGCGGCGCATTGATCCGGCCGGATTCACCAAGGTTTCCGCACTCGGTATTGAAGAGCAGCGGGTCAACACCATTCTCGACCTGACCATCCCGAAGGACGAAATGCCCCACCTCGGCCACGATTTTCGTGTGTTCGTTCGCATTACGGTCTGGGACTCTGAGGATGCGGTGAAAGTGCCGCTCAGCGCGCTCTTCCGAAGCGCGCAGGATTGGGCTGTGTTCCAGGTGCAGGATGGAACAGCCAAAGTCACGCCGGTCAAGATTGGGCAACGCAACACGAGAGAGGCGGAAATACTCGAAGGGCTGGACCCCAGCGCCCGGGTGATTCTGCACCCAAGCGACCGGGTGGAGGATGGAACCAGCGTGATCGATCGGGCTGATGCCGACGGCGGGTGAGCATTAATATTCAGGGCTAAAGCCAAACTGCCGCGAACAAAAAACGTGGCCAATCTTTCGTGCCCGCCAAACTCGCAGAAATGTGAGCTGGATTTCATGAAAATGAGTGTGGAATTGCACTTTGACCGACCGTGCCGTAACACAGCGACTTAAATTGGGGCACTGTTAGTTTTCGATACCTATATAGACCGATTAGTAGTTTTTTATTCCATTATCTGAGCTTGATTTTCCCGAAAAAAGAAAAATATTCTATCAAACAGAAAATTGGAATCGCTCCATCGAGCCACCAAGGTTGGATAGCGGGATACTCTCAACATGGCAAAGAAGATCACGGGCCCTCAGGTTCTGACGGCTAATCAGCTCAGTGACGGCATGGCCGTCTTTCTCAGCAACGACAACGTCTGGCTGACGAGCATCGAGAACGCACAGTTTGCTCGCTCTGAAGAAGAGGCAACAGACCTCGAAGCATGCGCTCTGCCGGCGATCCGGTCGAACGACATTGTCGATCCGTATCTGATTGAGATTGAGGAAACCGAAGCCGGTCCTGTTCCGGTGGAATTCCGTGAGCGCAGGCGAATTGCGGGGCCAAGTGTTCAGGTCACATTTAACACCAGGCCCAACGGGCAATTGGCGTTGGCGAGCTAGAGGCCGGTTCAGATGTACAGATATGACGAGTTCGACACCACCTTCGTGCGCCAGCGCGTCGACCAGTTTCGCGACCAGGTGAACCGTCGTGTATCGGGCGAGTTAACGGAAGAGCAGTTCCGGCCATTGCGCCTGATGAACGGTCTCTATCTGCAGCTTCATGCCTACATGCTGCGGGTGGCGGTTCCCTATGGCACGCTCAACGCCGCGCAGATGCGCAAGCTCGCATTCATCGCCGATAAATATGACAAAGGTTACGGGCATTTCACCACACGGCAGAACATCCAGTACAACTGGCCGAAGCTACCGGACGTGCCGGATATTCTTGACCATCTGGCCGACGTCGAAATGCACGCTATTCAGACCAGCGGCAACTGCATTCGCAATGTGACCGCTGACCAGTGGTCCGGCGCTGCGGCAGACGAAGTCGAGGACCCGCGCCCTTACGCGGAATTGATGCGGCAATGGTCAAGCCTGCATCCGGAATTTTCGTTCCTGCCGCGCAAGTTCAAGATCGCGGTCACCGGTGCGCAAGCCGATCGGGCAGCGATCGCATACCATGATATCGGGCTTCGCCTCAAAAAGAACGGCTCAGATGAGATTGGCTTCGAGGTTCTGGTCGGAGGCGGCATGGGCCGCACACCCATGATTGCCGCACGCATACGCGATTGGCTGCCAAAACAAGAGCTGCTCGCCTACCTGGAGGCGATCATGCGCGTCTACAATCTGCATGGCCGCCGCGATAACAAATACAAGGCACGCATCAAAATCCTCGTACACGAACTAGGCGCGGAGGAATTCACGAGCCAGGTTGAAGAGGAATATACCCGCATCGATGCACCCCGCGTCATGCCTCCCGCGCAGGAACTGGAACGCATCGCGGCCTATTTCGCGCCGCCGGCGTTTGATGATCTGCAGGACGATTCTCCCAAATTTATGCAGCATGAAGAAGAGGATGCGGCATTCGCTCAATGGGTTGAACGAAATGTCGCCGCGCACAAGCAGCGCGGCTACGCCATCGTCAATGTGTCGCTGAAACCCGTTGGTGGCGTCCCGGGCGATGCGTCATCCGATCAGATGCGCGCGGTTGCCGATCTGGCCGAGCAATTGTCACTCGACGAAATCCGCGTCACCCACGAGCAGAACCTGGTGCTGCCGCATGTGCGCAAGCAGGATCTCTACCGACTTTGGCAAGAACTGAAAAAGCACGAACTGGCGGATGCCAATATCGGACTTGCAACCGATATCATTGCTTGCCCCGGACTCGATTATTGCGCGCTTGCGACCGCGCGTTCGATCCCCATTTCGCAGGATATCTCCAACCGTCTTGGCGACATTGCGCGCCAGCGCGAAATCGGTGATCTAAAAATCAAGATTTCCGGCTGCATAAACGCCTGCGGGCATCACCATGCCGGCCATATCGGCATTCTCGGATTGGAGAAACGCGGGCAGGAATACTACCAGATCACGCTCGGCGGCAGTGGCGATGAACGGGCGTCAGTCGGAGAGATCATCGGGCCTGGCTTCTCAAGCGAGACCGTAACGGACGCAGTTGAAACCATTGTGGACACCTATGTGGGCCTGAGACAAAACGGCGAAACATTCATCGAAGCCTATCGCCGCGTCGGCCCCGACCCCTTCAAGGAGGCTGTTTATGCCGCTCATTAAGAATGGACAGATTGCCGATGATACCTGGCAAGTTCTGGAAGACGATGCTCCACTCCCAGAACAGGGCGATGTCATCGTAGCCCTTGAACGGTTTCTCGCCGAGATTGATCAAATCAGGACGCGTTCGGGTAGGACCGGCATTGCAATTGAGAACACCGTAGATCCACAGGAAGTTACAGCCCACCTGGACGATCTTGATCTGATCGCGCTCGACTTTCCCGCCTTCACAGATGGCCGCGCCTATTCACAGGCACGTCAGTTGCGAACCAAGCAAGGATATACCGGCGAGCTGCGTGCGACGGGCAATGTTCTTGCCGATCAGGCAGGATTCCTGCTTCAGGTCGGTTTCGACGCGTTTGAAGTCGCCGCTGACCAGTCGTTGGACGTCTGGAACAAGGCCGCCAATTCCATGGCGCTTGCCTATCAGCGTGGCTACGGCGGAACCCAGAAGACCCGCGACAAATTGCAGGCTGCACGACCGTTGGCAAATACATCAAATTGTGCTCTTGCGGTGGAGCAATCGCTGCCTATCTAATATCTACAGCGGCAAGCGAAATCTGCCATATACCTGCTTATAAGAGCCGTATTCGAGAGAAAGACAGATGACGTACGCCGTTACGGAAGCCTGCATAAATTGCAAATTTACCGACTGCGTCGAGGTGTGCCCGGTCGACTGTTTCTACGAGGGCGAGAATATGCTCGTCATCCACCCGGACGAATGTATCGATTGCGGCGTATGCGAACCGGAATGCCCCGAAGAGGCGATTGTCCCCGATACAGAGCCGGGTGTGGAGAAATGGGTTGCGTTGAACCAAAAATACTCCGAAATTTGGCCCAACATCACTGAGCGGAAGGACCCGCCAGCGGATGCAGAAAAATGGTCCGGCAAACGGGATAAAATGGACTATATTTCCCCAGCGCCGGCTTCCGCCTAGAGTAGCCTGCCCACGAGATCGAGACCTATGGCTGACACAGCAGTCGTTTCCGACGCGCCAGATTCCGCGCGTACGCCACCACTGGTGGTGCGATTTGCCGGAGATTCCGGCGATGGTATTCAGTTGGCTGGTTCGGAGTTTGCGAAATCCACCGCGGATGCAAAATCCGACTTCATGACGTTTCCGGATTACCCCGCCGAAATCAGGGCGCCCGCCGGCACACTGTTTGGCGTCTCCGCATATCAAATTCAGTTCGCCTCAGATGAAGTTCTCACACCCGGCGACAAGGCTGACGTTCTGGTCGCCTTCAATCCTGCAGCGTTAACGACAAACCTTCAGCACCTCAAGCCCGGCGGATTGCTTATTGCCGATGAAACCCATTTCGACGCACGAGGTTTGAAAAAGGCGAAGCTTGAGGCCAATCCTCTCGAAGACGGGACGCTTGACGCCTTTCAGGTCATCACTGCAGACGTGGTTAAACGCACCATCGAGGCGCTGGCACCGTTGGAGCTTGGCCGCAAACAGGCGACCCGGGCGAAAAACTTCTGGGTGCTCGGCCTCGTTTACTGGCTGTTCGGCCGGCCTCTCAGTACCACCGAAGACTGGCTGAATTCAAAATTCAGGAAGACGCCGGAAGTGGCCGACGCGAACATCATGGCAATGAAGGCCGGTCACGCCTATGGCGAGACGGTTGAGCTGTCGGCCATCCGCGATTTCGCGGAGCCGCGCATTGCCAAACACAAGGCCGCATCAAGGATCATTTCCGGGACGCAGGCTATGGCTTATGGCATTGCCGCAATCTCAGCACTCGGCAAGCGCGATGTAGTCTACTGCTCATACCCCATCACTCCGGCCTCTGTTCTGCTGCATGCACTTGCCCGTTTCGATGCAGGCATCCGGACGTTTCAGGCCGAAGACGAAATTGCAGCCGTTTCTGCGGCACTTGGTGCTTCCTACGCCGGCTCGATCGGAATTACCGCGAGTTCCGGTCCGGGGCTCTCCCTCAAAACCGAAGCCATCGGACTTGGCGTGGCGGTCGAACTGCCGCTGATCGTGATCGACGTACAGCGAGGCGGGCCATCAACGGGCATGCCGACCAAGCCCGAACAGTCCGACCTCACGATGGCAATTTACGGCCGCCACGGAGAAGCGCCACTTCCGGTCCTGGCACCGGCGACACCCGACGAATGCTTCTGGATTATGATTGAGGCCGCACGAACGGCTATTCAGACCATGAGCCCGGTTATCGTTCTGTCGGATGCCTATCTGGCGAACGCCGCGTCGGATTGGGAATTGCCGGACATTGACGCGATACCCGATATTGACTGGCCGGAACACAAAGCCAATGGCGAGGATTTCGAGCCCTTCTCTCGCGATCCCGAGACGCTTGCCCGTCCGTGGGTCGCGCCAGGCACACCGGGGCACGCGCACCGCATCGGCGGCATCGAAAAATCAAGCGGCAGCGGTCACATTTCATACGACCCGGACAATCATCAGGAGATGACCCGCCTGCGAGCCGAGAAAATTCGCCGGCTTGCAGATCGATGGTCTGAGGTGAAACTTGAAGACGGCCCGGATGATGGTGACCTGCTCGTTATTGGCTGGGGATCGACCTACGGCGCAATCGCGCAGGCAGTAAAAGAGCTGAACGCGGACGGTAAGCGCATCTCCCATCTCCATCTGCGCCATCTGAACCCGTTGCCGCGCGGCGTGAAAGAGCTGCTCGAGCGCTTCCCGCGCGCCGTGACCGCAGAGCTCAATACGGGTCAGCTCTGCTCGATCCTTCGCAGTGAATTTCTCAAGCCCGTCGAGTGCATTTCTCAGGTCACCGGTCAGCCTTTCCATGTGTCCGACCTGAAGGAAGAATTCGTCAAGCGGTCAGAGGCGTCACAGTCATGAATGTCATGCAGTTGAAACCAAGTGATTTCGAAACTGACCAGGAAGTGCGCTGGTGTCCGGGGTGTGGTGACTACGCCATACTGAAAGTGGTCAAGAGCGTACTTGCCGATATCGGCCGCTCTCCCGACGAGATTGTGTTTGTCGCCGGCATCGGCTGCGCAGCACGGTTTCCATATTATCTCTCCACATACGGCTTCCACACCATTCACGGTCGCGCGGCCGCGGTCGCGACGGGCGTGAAACTCGCCAATCCCAACCTCGACGTCTGGGTGGTCGGCGGCGATGGCGATTTCCTGTCGATTGGCGGCAACCACACGCTCCATGCGCTCCGCCGCAACATCGATCTCAATCTTCTGCTGTTCAACAATGCCATCTACGGGCTGACCAAGGGGCAGTATTCGCCGACATCTCCTGTCGGCACGCGCTCGCCCAGCACCCCCAACGGTTCTGTGGAACAGCCCGTCAATGCAGCCCGATTTGCGCTGGGCGCAGGAGCTAAATTCGTTGCCCGTGGAGCGGACACGCTGCAGACCCATTTGCCGGAAGTCCTAAAGCGTGCTCACGGGTACAAGGGCGCCTCATTTGTTGAAATCCTGCAAAACTGCATCGTCTATCATGACGGTGCATTCGGTGCGATCAATGACCGTTCCAAGTCCCAGAATGTCACTGTGCGCCTGGAACACGGGAAGCCCATGGTCTTTGGCAAAGACAATGACAAAGGGCTCGTCTTCAATGAACAAACCGGCGCCTTTGAGGTAGCCGAGATTGCGAGCCTCAACAGCGACGCTGAAGTTGCGGTCCACGAAGAAACGAACATCGATCACGCTTTTGCGCTGGCGCAACTCGAGCAACCTGGGTTTCCTGTTCCGCTTGGAGTAATTTATGCGGAAGAGACACCGCATTTTACCGAGGCGCGAGGTTTTACAGGCACAAAGGGCGACTGGGACCGCGAAACCCTGAAGGCGATACTCTGAGACTAGAGGCACAGTCAGTCAGTTTGACGGAAGTCAATGCGTGACTCTTGTTTTCCTCACAATCTCCGATGACACTGCTCGACCCGTGAACGGACAGGAGGTCCCAGTCATGAAACCCATCAAGACATGCATTCTGGTTGCCGATGGAGCCCATGCGCGCGTGTACCTCAACAATGGTCCCGGGCATGGCATCGCCGAAGTTGAAAAATACGCTCGCGATTTGGATCTTCAGCCAAGCAGCGAGATTGATGCCGACCGTCCGGGACGGACGTTCGATTCCGGCGGTGAAGGGCGTCACGCGATGGAGCCGCCGACTGATGCCAAGCGCCACGCCAAACAGGAATTTCATCGCGAAATAGCAGAAGAAATTGAAGCGGCGATAAAGGCGGGGGAATTCGACCGATTGGTTATCGTCGCAGCGCCTGCGACGCTTGGCGATTTACGCCGGGAACTCTCGAAATACGTAACCGACAGGATCCACGGCGAACTGGCGAAGAACCTCATCAAAACCGATGGCAAAGAGTTATTGGAACAGGTGGGCAGCGTGCTCGCTGTCTAACGCATGGGAATTAAGTAACCGCTAGGCGATCACCGTGACGTGGTTATCCCACGCAAAAGCATTTTCACTCAGAGAGACAAGGCCATCATGTCTTGCCTGCACCACACGTCCGGTCCCACTCGTCAGCACAAAGCCGGGGCCGGTTTTGCGTGCCGCAATTCCACTTGCATCAGCAAAATCGTTGATCCCAAGAAACCGCTTTCCTGGCACATCCAGATAGAGCGCTACACCGCTACGCGGCGATGTGGCTGCAGCGATTGTTCCCGACCGGTCTGTGCTGATCGAGCCGACATAACCTTTAAGGCGCGCGTTGGCATGGTCTGGAATCTCTGCAACACGCAACTGTTCACCGCGCCTGTGAAATCCAATAAGGATGGGCTGCTCGTTCTTCGCCCCCTTGTGCTGGCAGCCGAACACCACTGAATCGCCCTCTGCCACCGAGAGGTAGCGAATGGAAAGGCGATGCAAGTCTTTCGGGAACTCATGACGTTCAAGCAGATCACCCGTTTCCACATCGATATAGGTGAGGTTTGGCACCATGGTCGCAAGATTGAGTATCTCGCGGCCATAGTCAGGGTGCGTTTCGATACCGCCATTCGCAACCACCAGCGTCCGGCCACCCGGCAGCATGGCAATGTCATGGGGCCCGATACCGCCTGAGCTGAACTCGCCAATCTGGCGATACCCGTCGGTTGCATCGCGCACGCCGATCACGCCGCGCCGGCCCTCATAGTCATTCTCGGTCGCATAAAGCAACCGGCCATCGGGTGAGAACGCGCCATGCCCATAGAAATGCCGGTCCTCCGCGGATGTAAACATCACGGATTGTCGGGTGTCGTTGGCACCGAAGGAAATAGCAAATGTGCCGACGACAAGAACCACAATCAGTGAAAACCGGCAAAGTTCTCTCCAATGCGCCATTACAGAGACTTCACAAAAGCAAGCAGGCGGTCACGATCTTCCTTCGAAAGAGAAGCAAAGGCGTCGCGCGCCGAGCGCGCTTCTCCGTCATGCCAGAGGATCGCCTCCTTGAGGCTGCGCGCGCGCCCGTCGTGCAGATAGAAGCTGTGGCCGTTGACGGTAGGCGTGAGACCGATGCCCCACAAAGGCGCGGTACGCCACTCACGCCCATTGGCCACGCCTTCGGGCCGGTTGTCGGCAAGCCCTTTGCCCATGTCATGCAGCAGCAAGTCCGTGTAGGGCCAGATGAGCTGGTTTGAGAGATGTGGTTGGTCAGGCATCTCACCGGTGACAAACTTCGGCTGGTGACAGGCGGCACATCCAGAGTCGTAAAACAGCTTCTTACCTGCGAGGGTTTCCGGGTTCGCGGGATTGCGGCGGCGTGGAACTGCCAGGTTCTGGGAGTAGAAAGTCACGAGATCGAGGAACTTCTGCCCTGCCTCTACGCCTTCTTTTTTGGAGTCGCCGTTTGGGGCGTTCAGGCACTCCGTTTGTTTTTCCGTACAGTCACCGGCTGATTTCCGAACAAGCGGGTTCGAAATCCCGACATCACCGACGAAGGCCTCGGCCGATTGCTGGCGGACGGTCGGATTGCCGGCCTTCCAACCGAATCTACCGAGCCCAGGCTTGCCCTGTACATGGGACCAGACTTCATTTGGACGCCCGGAGACCCCGTCACCATCCTTGTCATCAGGATCCGCAAGGGTGCGTATTTGTGTCTCCGGGATTGCCTCGACAAGTCCCAGCCCGATCATCTGGTTGGCGACCCGCGGCGACAACATGGTTTTGGGATGCAATGCCCCATAGCCGAGCCTGTCAACGGAGTAACTCGGATTTCTGAGCATCACCTTTTCACCGTCCGGAAACATGAAAGGCACATCGGTATACTCGATGTGCATTTTCCCTTCGCCGGCATGGCCCTGGATTGCGAAATCCTGAAGTTGGCCGCCATAGGTTGGTTCCTGCACCACGGTGATCTTGCGGGCCGCGAGCAACGCGCGCTGTTCATCCGTTTCCGGCGAAATAGACAGGCGCAGGAACATGGATGTAGCGTCATCGTCAGGAAAGTTGGCTTGAGGAGGATGCCCGCGCCCATCTTTCAGGTGGCAGCGCTGGCAAGACCGCGCGTTAAAAATTGGCCCGAGCCCGTCGGAAGACGTCGTCGATGAAGGCGGTGACACCCACAGCTTGCGGAATATGCCATTGCCGACCTTGAAGTCGAGTTCCTTGCGCAACGGCATGTTGCCGGAAGAGTTTGAAAACGCGTTAGCATTATCAATGCTCTTGCGGGAGGTCGCCTTTCCACCGGGAAACTCCTCACCCGGCTCAAGCTTGGAAAAATCGTGGGTAGGTTGCAATACGCTGGGCGAGCCGGTGGTACGTGTGGCACTGCCTGCCGCGAGGATGGTAACCGCACCGACAATAAATGTGGAAACCAACTGCGACCGGGACTTTTTCATATGCGCAACGTGTTCGCGATTTATCACAGCCTCATCTAGCGTCCATATGGCGTCGACACAATCTTCGATTTACCGTCCGATTCGTTCCATGCCTATTGCTTGACCTTTTTAGGGGTATCCAGGCTATCCGATCCCTCGAATTCAATGAACTTCAGGCCAAGCGCTGAAACCGCCCGCTCGATATCCTTGGTTTGTGCGAGCAGCGCGTCGATCGCCGCCTGCACGAGGGCATTTCCCTCATTGTTGCCCTCGCCAATCATCTGGTCATACGCCTCGACCGTTTCGGCGCGGTGGACCATTGCCGCCATCGCCGCAAGCGTTTCGTTGAGACGTGCGCGCAGAGCCTTATCGGTATCGGGAGCCTTCTCCTTGATCAGATCGGACGGACTTGGACCGGACACAATGGAGCCATCGACGCGGCGGTAGTGTCCGAAATAGGCGTTTCGAATTCCGACCTGATCGAAATAGTGGGAATTGTGGGTGTTGTCCGAGAAGCAATCATGTTCCTCCTCGGGATTGTTAATCAGCAGGCCAAGCTGCATCCGCTCGCCGGCGAGTTCACGATAAGACAAGCTGCCAAGACCGGTGAAGATGCGCATCAAACCAACCGAAGCAGGAGCCTCCAGAAGCTCCTTGCGAGCAGCACCTTCCGGCGCCCACTGAGCGACCATCCACGAAAGATCATCGATCAACAAATCCGTTACGACGCGCAGGTAAGCCGCACGCCGGGCGCAACTTCCGTTGGTGCATTGCTTCACGTTGAAGTCGCTTGCAGGGCGGGTTCCGGCACCGGCCTGCGTACCATTGAGGTCCTGCCCCCAGAGCAAAAACTCGATGGCGTGATACCCGGTAGCCACATTAGCTTCAATCTCACCGGCCTCGTGCAGAACCTTGGTCAGCAGCGCCTTGGTGATCTTGCGCGTGTCAACATCTCTGCCGCCAATCTTGATCTTTGAATTGGCAATGACGTTGGCAGTGTAAAGCGAGTTTACTTCGGACTCGGCACCATAGTCGCCTGCGACGTAGTCGATGAGGCCTTCATCGAGGGGCCAGGCATTGACCTTGCCTTCCCAGTCGTCGTCGACCGCATTGCCAAACCGATAAGCCTCGCTCTGCTAGTAAGGTTCACGCGCGGCAATCCAGGCAGCTCTCGCAGCGCGCATTGTCTGTGCGGTGGGCGTTGCCAAAAAGACCTTTATGACCGTGCGTAAGGTCTGAGCGGTGACGAGGGAATCTTCATAGGTCGCATGCGCGATATCAGCGTAGATTTCGAGAACATCCCTGGCGGCGACCTGCGCCCGCGCATGGGTCACGGCTGTTGTAGAAAGGCCCAGAATGATGACTGCGAAAACGGCACGGCGGACGCCCTGCCGGAAGCGTGATGAGATCATTTTTTTCCCCAATAGGCAGGGTTCAAAGCCCCGATATCGGAATAATGTTTAGCGTTCGAATTCTCGTAAAACGCCGTGTCAGCAGACATTCTGGAGGACCCGGAGTCAATAGCGGGTGAGTAGAATCGTTCTAAAAAATACATTTAAAACAATATCTTAGACTTATTCCAATTATAGAGGCAGTGGCTAAAGGTATAAAAAATAGAGCAACCACAACGTTTTAGGTCGCCCGAGAGAACCAGCCGCTTGTGCCCTGAAACCGTGGAATTATGACATTCTGCCGCAATCAATTTGTGTACTGAATAAAGCTGGTTTTCAGCCGCCGTGAAAATGAGTTTGCTCGATCCGCCTTGTCCCTAAAGCTCGATGACCATCCCATCATAGGCGCACTCTTCCTCAACACGGTCCTGCGCATCGAGCATTTCGGAACCCATGTGCGTCAGAACAATGCGCTTCGCCTCCAGCTCCTGGGCGTGCTCCTTGATGTCGGAGTAGTTCATGTGGAAGGGCACGCGCTTCTCATGGAAATAACACTCGCTGATGAACAAATCCGCGCCGCGCGCAACATCAGGAATATGCTCCGTCCAGGCGCTGTCTCCCGTGTAGGCGATTACTTTGCCCGCCACCTCTACCCGCATCGATGTGGGCTTGGTGGCTTTTGTGTGAATGGCCGGATAAGTCGTCACTCTTAGTCCTCGAATGTCGTGCGGCACAAGTACATCCATGTCGATGACATCCACGCTGAACTTTGGTTCCATGACATGCGAGCCCGGAAACAAGGCCTCCTGGACCTTCGGCAGATGCGCCCTTGTCTCAACCGGTCCGGCAATCGTAAGGGGTGTTTCACGCTTCGCGCTCAGCATCGCATCCATCATCAGTGAACTCACACCACCGCAGTGGTCTCCGTGAAGATGCGTCAGCAGAATGGCGTCGATTTTGTTGTGCGGGATGTCGAGTGCGTTGAGGGCGATCAGACTGGATGCGCCAAAGTCGATAGCGAAACAGACATCCGGCGCTTCAACGAGAATACACGTGTTGAGCCGACCGCCCGACCCGAACGCATCTCCAGATCCGGCGAATGTCACTTTGACGGTCATACCGTCTCCCTGTTCTTCATGAGGAAAAAGCGCAAGCCAAATTCAGGGCGAAGGAATACTAGCTTGAGCCGCCGCCCAATCCGGCCCATCGCCAAAATGGTCAACCTTCGCAGCGTCACCCGATCGCGCTATTTCCCACTTTTCTTGAATTCATGGTGGAACTCGTCGAGCACCTTGCGGGTAAACTTTCCAATGGCCGAATAATCGGCATCGGTCAGATTGGCAAGCGAAACGCGTACCGAGGCATCAACCACCTCAAAACCCTTGCCAGGCAGCAGCACGACCCCGGTTTCCTTGGCGAGGCGAAACAGAAAATCCGTGCCCCGATCGCCTTTGCTGAACCATTTCGCAAACGCGTCGCCAAACAGCCGGCGGCCGAGTTTCTCCAGATCGATCAGATAGTAGTAATGAACCTCGTTTTCACTTTGATCCGCCTTGATGCCGATGTTGGCGCACAAGGTGGCGTAGCGGTGGCGGATAAGGCGTTTGGCGCCATTCTTGTACCGGCTTTCCAGGTCCATCAAACCGGACAACGAGAACAGAGTCATCTGAAGTTGCTGCGGCACTGAAAGACCGGCGGTATGGTTGAGCGCAACTGCGCGGCTGTCGGCCACCAGCCGGTCAATGAAACGGACAGAACGCGGGTCCGTCGTGAGCGACGAATAGCGTTTGTCGAGTTTCTTTTTTGCCTTATCGGGAAGTGCGGCAAGTGCGTCGTCGAACGCGTTGTTATCGTGCAATGCCATGGCGCCAAGACGCCAGCCCGTCGCACCGAAATATTTCGAGAACGAATAGACGCAAAGCGCATTGCGCGGGCATTTGGCGAACAGCGAGACGAAATCGTCCGCAAATGTGCCGTAGACATCATCCGTGACGATGAACAAGTCCGGTCGCTTGGTGTTTATGAGCTTGGCGAGTTCGTCCAATCCTGCGTCGGACATCTTTACGGACGGGGGATTGGCCGGATTGACCAAACAGAAGATCTTGATTGCTGGATCTTCGAGTTTCTTCAACTCAGACGAAGGGAATTGCCAGTCCTCCTCTTCGTCCATGCGCACATCAACGACTTCCATGTCGTATTGGGGCAGTGGCGGAATTTCCAGATACGGAGAAAATATCGGCGTTCCAAGGGCAATCTTGTCACCGGGTTTGATGAGTTCATTTACGCTCATGGTCTCGAAGACATACGTCATGGCGGCAGTACCGCCTTCGGTCGCGAAGATGGAAAAATCTCCGCCGATATGCGGTGCACCGCCATACATTTCCTGTTCGAGATAGGCTTTCACGATTGCTTCCGCGTGCGTGAGCATGCGCGGCGGCACCGGATAGTTGCAACCGAGGAAAGCCCCTACGGCTTCGGCCAGGAATTCTTCCTGATCCAGGCCAAGACGATCCTTCACATAGGTGATTGCGGAGAGCAGAAATTTGACGCCTTCGGTATCCTCGTGCCCTTGCGCAAATGTCTCATAGCGCTCGACCATGCCCTTTTGTTCAGGCAAGCCTCCGAAACCGCTGTTGAGATAGGCGTAAGAGCGCTCCGACTCTCGTATGGCAAAATCGCCGAGCCGCAAGAATGCCCTGCGGGGAAGTGTTGCGAGAAAATTGGGATTGCCGCGCCCGGCATTCAACATCATGCGCTCTGAGTCAGAAGACGCAAGTTCGATCAGTTTGTCCTTGAGTTCGAACGGGCTGAGTTTGGCGTATGCACTAAGGTCCTCTTCAGCCATTTCATACTCTCCTCGTAACAGGTTACTGGGCAGCGTTCTTGGAGATAATGCCGATGATCAACGGCCCCCATAAGGTCAGAAAGACATTTGCGACCGCATAGGTCACCGTGAAGGTAGCCACAGGCGTTGCATTGCCAGCCTTGGAGAGCAAAGCGGCGAAGCCCGGATTGGCACTCCGTCCGCCGACCACACATGCCAGCGCCTCTATGGGATTGCGGATTCCAAGGACGTAATAGGAAAAATAGAACGTGATGATCTGCGGGAGCAGAGTCACCGCGACACCGAGCAACAGCAACGTTACGCCGAGTTCCTTGATTGTGACGAATGCCTGTGGTCCCGCGGTGAGACCAACAACCGCGACAAAAACTGCCAGACCGAAGTCGCGCAAGAAGTTCGATGCGCCCGTCGGAAGGGCTGCATAGCGCGGGTGTGTACTGCGCAGCCATCCAAACAGCAACCCTGAGAGCAGACATCCACCACCGGTGCCGAGGGTAACCGGCACGCCCGCCAGTTTGACTGTCCCCATGCCGACCAGAATGCCGAGCGCCATGCCAATACCGAAGAATACAAAGTCGGTAATCGCGGCCGCCGAAATTTTGTAGCCGATCATTCCTTGAACCCGATCGAGGTCCTTGGGTGTCCCGACAATGTGCAACTCATCACCCCTGTGCAGCTCAAGGCCTGGCAATAACGGCAGATCATGCCCTGCCCGTCTGATCCTGATTGTATAAACACCGCGGCGCAAATCGGTGTTCACGTGCTCATTTATTTCCTGGATGGTGTGCCCGGCGAGCTGGTTATTGGTGAGAATGATCTCGCGCGCCTCTTCAACAAGTTGGAACTCCGGAGGAGCCTGCACTTCCGTCCCGAGATACCCCTCTGTCTTTGCAATTCCCGAAATCAGACCAGTGACCGCAACAATGTCGCCAGACTCGATTTTGGTCTGATCGGTGGCGTCAATCTCCCTGCCGTCGCGGAAGATCGCCTCGATCTTCGCATCAGACATTCCCTTTTGCGCGGCATCCACCTTCGTTCCATTTGCCTTGCTTGCGGCAGTGACCTTGTAGACGCGCGTCGAAACACGCTTGATCGCGTCGAACTGGCCCGGATCAAGCTCTGGCCTGCCGCCGGAAATGGATTGAGCAAGTTTGACCGCCTCGGCGCGGATGTCCCATCCCATCACCATCGGGATGAACCATGTGGCTATGATAATGGGTCCGAGTGAACCGAAGATGTAGGTGACAGCATATCCAACCGCGACGTTGGTCTGCATGGTTTTGATCTGTTCAGCGGATACGTCGAGCTTGGAGATTGCATCTCCGGCGGTTCCCAGAATGGCCGACTGGGTCAGTCCGCCAGCAGCCAACCCGGCCGCAGTTCCGCGGTCGAGGTCAAACGTCCAGGCCGCAACCAGCACGCAAATCAGCCCGACAAAGCACATAACAAACGCCGAAACCAGTTGATTGATTGTACGTCTGTTTAGCGACTGAAAGAACTGCGGCCCACCCTGATAACCCACGGCGTAAATGAACAATGCAAAGAAGATCGACTTCACACCGGGATCGATCTTGATGCCGAGTTGGCCGATGACGACGCCGACAAGCAACGTTCCAGCGATACCACCGAGAACAAATCGGCCAACCTTGAATTTTCCCGCAACGTATCCGAGCGCCAATGTCACGAAGAGGGCCAACAACGGCGCCGCATCGAACAGTTTATCGAGAAGTTCCATTTGCTCCCCTACCGCTCTAACTGAGTGGCGCACTCAATACTGCTTATGAATCAAAGAGGTTAGGCAACTCACCTGGTTATAGCAAGAGATCAGCCGGAGGTTGCCGATTAGCGTCCGCGAACGCCTTGATTTCGCTCAACCCAACTGCCATTGGGTTCCACACGCGTACCCCAGAGCTTGCGGCGCACGAATCTGTAGTAAGCCTCAGCATCGTACAATTCGACGGCAAGACGCAGGTTTAATGCAGTCAGACGGCCAATTGCCGAAAGCAGCGTGTAATTCGCAACCACCAGATTTCTGTCGCCCGTGACGAGCTGAACCTGTGACGTCAGTGCGTTCTGCTCTGCATTCAGGACGTCCAGAACCGTTCGTGTGCCAGCCTTTTCCTCCCGTCGCGTGCCGGTTAAGGCAACCTTGTTTGCATCCGCGGATACGCGATTGGATTCCAGTTGTGAACGTGTGGACATCAACTGCGACCAGGCGGAAACAACACCGGTGCGCACCTGAAGGCGAGCCTGACGCAGCTGCTCCTGCTGCTGGAACAGGATCTGTTTGGCCTGGCGCACCTGTGAAGACGGGCTACCGCCCTGATAAAACGGTACTGTCAGACGCACCATGGCCGACGTTTCCCCCTTCTCATCCACGATACTGGAGGCGTCATACTCGCGCGAATGCTGCAGCTGCAAATCTACCTGCGGCAGCATCTTGCCTCTGGCGGCAGCAACAGCATTGCGGGCGGCCTGCTCCTGAAAAAGCGCTGCGATGATAGAGGGATGCTCTTCTTGCGCCACGCTTATCGCCTCGCCGAGCGAGTGGGGCAGCAGATGGTTGATCGCAGGCGGTGTCTGGAGAACACCAGGCGAGCGACCGATATTCTCCACATAACTCGCACGGCTGGATTCAAGTTGCGCTTTGGCGCCCTCAAGTGCCGCGGAAGACGACGCCCTCTGAGCTTTCGATTGCGCCAGGTCAGTTTCCGTTTTGGCGCCGGCCTTGAACTGGCGCTCGTTCGAGGCGAGATACTGCGTGAGCACGTCTACATTGTTCTTTTGCAGTCCAACAGTGGCCTGGTTCTGGATCACGTCCATGTAAGAGGTGACGGCATTCAGCAGTGTTGTCTGTTCGGTACTGCGCAGGTTCTCGCGTGCGGCAAGAACGTTTGCTTCCGCTTCCCGTACCGTATTGATGGTCTGAAACCCTCTAAACAATGACTGGTTGAGCGTCACCGAATAGCCGCGCGGATCATCCTGACTGTCCAGATCGAGCCGCCGTCCACGTCCGTCGAGAATGTTGCGGCGGAGCGGCGTCGTCAGTTTGAGGTCGCGGTCCTCATGTCCCGCGCCGGCCTGGCCGGTAATGGTGGGACGAAACCCTGCCCGTGCCTGAGGAACGCTTTCATCTGTCGCACGCAGAGAAGCTCGTGCCGCTTCCAGTTGAGGATTGGTCGTATATGCAGTGGCAAGTGCAGCGTTCAGGGTTTCCGCTTGGGCATGACCGGCCGCGAGTGCGACAAGAAATGCCGAAGCAATGCCGGCCAACAACCGGCTTTTGGACACAGACACGCTGTCTTTGGCCGCATCAATGACGCGCATGCCGACTTACTCCCAACGCGACTGACCTCCAGACGCTCCGATGGCCGAAAGCCGACAGAAATTGATATTGCTCCTGCCAGCCCCTGCTCGTCTAACGACTATATACGGATCGCAAAGTCCCTTGAAGGGAAATCCCCTTTTCATCAACTGTCCTGTCACAACGAAAGCCCGCTAGGTGGCCTTGGCTGCAGGTTTTTGGCGGGCAGTTTTCCTCTCACGCATCGTCTGGAAGATGAAATAGAGAACCGGGATATAAAACAGGCCAACGATGGAATCGAAGATCATGCCTGAAAATACGACCACCCCGATCGAGACACGACTTGATGCGCCGGCGCCCGTTGCAAACACGAGCGGCAGCACTCCGATGATGAAACACACGCCCGTCATGGTCACGGGACGAAATCGCGTTCGCGCCGCACTCATGGCCGCTTCCAGGATCGACTCCCCTTCCTCACGCCGCACCCGCGAAAACTCAACCAGCATGATGGCTTTTTTGGCAGCGAGCCCGATCAGCAGAACGATACCGATCTGCGCATAAAGATTGTTGTCGAGCAGCGATATGAGCGCCAGCGGCAACATCGCTCCGAACACGGCAAAAACCGCTGACAGCATTACCGCCACCGGCAAGCTCCAGCTTTCGTACTGCGCGACCAGGAAAAGATAGGCGAAAAGGAAGGCGAACATGAAAATATAGATCATCAGGCCGGAAGCCTTGACCTCCTGAAACGACATTCCTGTCCATTCGACGCCATAGCCTTCGGGCAGGACTTTGCTTGCAACCTCTTCGATCGCCGCGATCGCCTGCCCGGTGCTGTATCCGGTTGCCGTCATGCCCTGCACCGGTGCGGTCTGGACCAGATTGTAACGGTTCACGGCCTCGGGCCCGATGACCGATTTCATTTCGACCATGGCGGCGAGCGGCACCATGTCGCCCTGACTGTTTCTGACCTGGATGCGCCCGACATCGCTGAGTGAATCCCGGTATTTGCCGTCGGCGGCAATGATCACCCAATAGAGTTTCTCAAACAGGTTGAAGTTATTAACATACGCGCTGCCGAGGTTGGCCTTGAGCGCGTCAAAAATAGTGCTGACCGGAACACCAAGCGACTCCGCTTTCACACGGTCAATCTCAAGATAGTATTGCGGCGCACCTGCAGACAGTGTGCTGAAGAAGCGCAGAAATTCAGGTTGTTCATTCGCAGCCACAACGAGCGCGCGTGTCACCGATGCGAGGTCCTGAATCGGGCGCCCCACATTGTCTTGCAACTGTCCCGTAACACCGCCGCTCAGACCCAACCCGTTAATAGGCGGCAGCGGCAGCGCAAATGCATCGGCCTCCGGAACCGTGGCAAGCTTTTCATCCATACGTTCCAATATCCGGAACCATTGCAGATTGGCACTGGTGCGCTCACTCCAGGGTGCGAGTACGGGGATCAAAAGCGCGTAATTGGAGCCCGCTCCAGCAAGAATGCTGTAACCGGTTACCGAAATGACATCGTCGACCCCATCCATCTCCTTGATGAGGGTCGACATTTTGGCGGCCACGTCGCTGGTACGCCGGAGCGCGGCGCCATCGGGAAGCTGCACATTGACGAGCAGTACACCCTTATCTTCCAGCGGAACGAAGCCGGTCGGCACTTTCCAGATCATATAGATAGTGCCGGCAAAGAAAGCGGCAAAAATGACAACCGACAGCACCAGACGTGCGAGCATAAACTCAACGATCTTCACGTAAACGTTGCGGCATTTGTCGACGAATTTCGGGAACAGCGCGAGGAGACCCCGCGGCGCGCCCGGTGCTTTTTTCAGGAGCGTTACGCACAAGACCGGCGCCAGCGTCAGGGCATTGATGGCCGAAAGGACGAAGGCAACTGTGATGGTGAGCGCAAACTGCAAATAGACTTTGCCGGTGATGCCGGGAAAGAAGCATACCGGCACAAACACCGCGAGCAGCACGAATGTGGTGGCGATGATTGGTCGTGTGACCTGGTTCATCGCCTTGATGGTGGCTTCGCGGGGGGACAGCCCCTCCTCCTCCATGATGCGCTCGACATTCTCGGTGATGACAATGGAGTCATCGACAACGAGCGTGATGGCGAGAATGATTGCGAACAGCGTGATCAGATTGGCTGAAAAGCCGATCATATAAAGGATGGCCATAGTGCCGATGAGCGATACGGGGATCGCAATTGCGGGGATCAGGGTCGTGCGCCAATTCGTCAGAAACAGAAATGTGACGGCAATCACCAGGGCACCGGTCATGCCAAGCGTCTGCATGATCTCGTCGATAGACTCACGGACAGCCTTGGTGATGTCGTAGAGGAGTTCGTATTCCACGTCCTCAGGAAACGCCTCCTTCAATTGCTCAAGCTCTGAATAAACCTGATCTGCCACGTCGAGCGCGTTGGCGCCCGAGGCCTGATAAATGGCGACTGACGCAGCGGGCTTGTTGTTGAGTGCAGATTTGGAGGAATAGGATCGGGAGCCAAGCTCTACGCGGGCCACATCCTTGATGCGCACCATGGAACCATCCGGGTTCGCACGAACGATGACGTTTTCGAACTCCTTGACCGAGTCGAGACGGCCCTTGGTTTGCAACGTGAACTGGAACTCGGATGAAGATCCGTAGGGTGGCGCGCCGATCTGACCGGCCGACGCCTCCAGGCTCTGTGACTGTACGGCATTGGAAACGTCAGTCGCCGTCAAATTCAGAGCGGAAAGCTTGTCCGGGTCGATCCAGACCCGCATGGAATAGTCCAGCGGACCGAACTGCGAGACACTCCCGACCCCCGGGATACGCGCAAGCGCATCCTGCATCTTGATCGATGCGTAATTGCTTAAAAAAATCTCATCATGCGTTGCGTTGGGCGAAATCAGATTCACCACCAGCAGCATGCTGCTCGATTGCTTCTTGGTCGTAACGCCCTGCTGTGTAACGGCCTGAGGCAATTGTGGGGTCGCCAGTGCAACGCGGTTTTGCACATTGACCGCGGCGATATCGGGGTCAGTGCCGATCGCGAATGTAACTGTCAGCTGGTAGGTGCCATTGTTGGAACTGGTTGATGACATATAGATCATGCCATCGACGCCATTGATCTGCGTTTCGACCGGCACCGCCACAGTCTTCGCGATGTCTGACGCATTAGCACCCGGATACTGCGCGTTCACAACAACCTGCGGCGGTGCGATATCGGGGTATTCGGAAATGGGTATGAAATAGATTGCGATCGCACCGACAAGGGTCATGACAATCGAAATCACAAAGGCGAATTTCGGCCTGTCGATAAAGAATTCCGACAGCATGGGATCAGCCTTTTTTCTGCACGGGATTGACCACCACGCCCGGATGTACCTTCTGGATACCCTGAACGATCACGCGCTCGCCTTCTTTGAGACCGTCTTTGACGACCCAATCGATGCCGGCCTGTTCCCCGAGTTTCACGACACGCTTCACCACCTTGTTGCTCTTGTCGACAATGAGCACATAAGACCCGGTCTGATCGTTCTGAAGTGCGATCTGCGGCACAACCACAGCCGTCTTCGTCTTGTCGGACTTGAGCGTTACATTCACAAACTGACCCGGAATAAGTACGTGATTGGGGTTTTCGAAAGTGGCACGCACTTCGATCGTGTCGGTTCCTTGCCCGATTTCGATGCCGAGATAATCAAGCTTTCCAGGCTTGGAATACGTGCTCCCATCCGAAAGCTGCAGATGGGGCGTAAGCGCGGCTTTTGAGCCTTTTACCAGACCCGCTTTGCGTGCCTCTATCAAGTCTCTCTCACTGACAAAAAAGGTCACATAGATGGGGTCGAGGCTGACGATGGTTGCAAGCGTACCGCTGCTGGGCCCGACAAGATTCCCGACATCTACACTGGCTGAACTAATGCGTCCGTTGATCGGACTGTGAATTTCGGTGTAGCTCAGGTTGAGCTGCGAAGCGGTCAGCACCGCTTCGGCCTTGTGGAGATTTGCTTTGGCGACATCCCGATTTGCGAGCGCTGAATCGAGCGCCTGCTTTGTGATGTCATTCGTAGCAGCGAGACCCTTGTCCCGCTCGTAATCGACTTCGGTCTGTTTCAGCTGGGCCTGCGTCGCCGACACATCGGCCTTGCTTTGGGCGACGGCTGCCTTATACGCGTCCTGTTCGATCACAAAAAGCAGATCACCTTTTTTGACAAATCCGCCTTCCTTGAAATTGCGCTGCTGCAGCGTCCCTTCGACACGCGCCTGTATCCGAACCGTCTTGCGAGCATTGACCCTGCCCACATAGACCCGCTGTTTCGCCACATCACGATTTGTGATGGTTGCGACGATAACGCTGGGTTTGGATTTCGTTGAATCCTGGGCGATGGCCGGGCTGGTGAGCCCAAGCAGCAAAGCCACAATCAATCCGAGAAGAAAACTCCGCATCGGTGAAGCACCAGTTATGTCCGTGATTTCATGTGGCAAATGTATAGGAACGCCATTGTCTGACAAGTGTGATCGTACTGCACCAGTGTTACCGGATATGCCATACCATATCCCTACTTAAGTGCACTCAGCACTTCGTAGATGAGCGGCACTGTGATCACGGCTGCAATTGTCGTAAAGAAAACGATCTTGCACCCCAATCGCGCATCGCAGCCATAAGCACTGCACAGTATGACTGCCAGTGTACCGCCCGGCATCGATCCTTCAAGCACCAGAACATCGAGTTGCCAGTCTTTGAGATCGAGAACATGCGCCTCGGCCCACAAGATCACCGGCATGATAAACAGCTTCACGACGCCGACGCCCGCGGCAATGATGAGTACCGCGCGCAGCGACTCCAATCGCAACAGCAAACCGACTGTCAAAGTGACCAGGAATGTATTGGCGGCACCCAGCACATGAACGCCATCCAGAACACTCTTGAAAACCGGGTGCTTGATCACGCCAAAAACCAGAGTGATGGCAAGCCCTCCGACGAACGAGAGAAAGATCGGCGAGTAGAAGAAACTTAGCGCCGCCTTCAAACGGCCGTCCGGTGCAGAATCAGTGCTGCCGTAATAGAGCGCGATCAGCGGGCCGAGTGTGTACAGGATAGGTTGAACGCCAAGGCTCGAGAGCACGACCGCTTCGGCCATCGCTTCGTCGTGATGGGGAAATACCTGGGCGATCAGGGCCAGTCCGAGCAGCGACGAACTGCCGATTCCCGAACACAGGACAATGGCGCCCATGGCCGGCGCCTCAACTTTAAGTGCGCGCCCGACCAGCCATCCCAAGGCGAGACAGATGACCGTGGCAACTGCCATGAAACCGGCAAGTTCCAACTCCGCCCAATGAAGCTCTGTGCGCGCCATGGACACGAAGATCAGTGCGGGCAAGGTAATGTTCGTTATCAGCTTGGAAAACACCTCACCGTCCTGCTCTTGGAGCAGGCCGACTCGGCGAAGGAACATCGCGAAACCAATGAGCGCAAGCAAAACGAGGATCGATGAGACTATGCGAAAGTGAATATCCACCCTTGCCCCCGGAGCGCGTCCAAATTTTGGTTTGGCCGCCTGCTACATCATACGGTGATGTAGATCGAACATGATCCAAAGACTCCCGCCGACCATGATCACTATCAGCAATGCCGCAAAACTAAGCGCAAGAAGGTTCTCCCGCGGCGTATGCGTCAGATCGATATGCAGGAAGTAGCGCAGGTGAACGCCAACCTGAATGACGGCCGCAACCGCGATCGCCAGAAGCGCTGGCAGGGGTGAGAGCAGTTTAAAGGCTACGAGCGCAAATGGAACGGCCGTCAGGATCACGGCAAGGACGAGGCCCGTCACATAGGCACTTCGGGTCGGCGTGTGTTGGGCAGGTGATTTATCCATCGAGGACCCCCGGCAAGTAAACGACGGAGAAGATACCGATCCAGACAATGTCCAGGAAATGCCAGAAAAGGCCAAGCCGGTAGAGACG
>Ga0209633_10000171_pt1 | contig 77363 bp, 77 predicted proteins | sample Cruoilmetagenom1_FD_187290 | JGI IMG/M metagenome (GOLD analysis project Ga0209633, IMG submission 187290) | Oil polluted marine microbial communities from Coal Oil Point, Santa Barbara, California, USA - Sample 1 (SPAdes) (version 2) | ecosystem: Environmental > Aquatic > Marine > Oil seeps ... | reverse complement strand
TTCAGGCACTTCGATCTCCTCGATTTCAGGCACTTCGATCTCCTCGATTTCAGGCACTTCGATCTCCTCGATTTCAGGCACTTCGATCTCCTCGATTTCGGGCACTTCGATCTCCTCGATTTCAGGCACTTCGATCTCCTCGATTTCGGGCACTTCGATCTCCTCGATTTCGGGCACTTCGACCTCCTCGATTTCGGGCACTTCGACCTCCTCGATTTCGGGCACTTCGATCTCCTCGATTTCAGGCACTTCGATCTCCTCGATTTCAGGCACTTCGATCTCTTCGATTTCGGGCACTTCGAGCTCTTCGGTTTCGGGCACTTCGAGCTCTTCGGTTTCGGGTGTTTCGAGCTCTTCGGTTTCGGGTACTTCGAGCTCTTCGGTTTCGGGTGCTTCGAGCTCTTCGGTTTCGGGTGCTTCGATCTCCTCGGTTTCAGGTGCTTCGAGCTCTTCGTTCCCCTCATTATCATGTTGCTCTAACCACTCCGCCGTGGCTTCTTGCTCTTTATCCTCTGGTTTTTCGTGCTGATCATGCTCTTTATGTTTGAACTGTTTTTCTTCAAGCTGATCTTCACTGCTGCCGGCCTGTCTGTTTTCGCCATGCTCTTCGTCGGAGTGATCTTTCTTTTCCCTTTGATGATCGTTCTCTTCTAACGACTGAGCAGAGCGGCCTATTCCTATCTGTTCGTCGTGCTCTACTAGAAGGTGCTCTACTCGGATCACATCATTTTCAGCTAACCGGCCAGTAATAATAACTTTTTGCTGGTCAGGAATTTCATTGACTACTCCATGTAATGAAGTTGGCATCTCAATCATTCGGCCTGAAACTTCTCTCGCTGAGCCATTCTTGGTATGGCCTAAGAAACCCTCAATACTTACCAACCCGCCGATTTTGGCTGTAAGCCGGCGATCTTGGCTTAACATGATGCTGTCGGGGACTAGGTTTGCACCGCCAAGCCGTCCAGAGACCTCTACTTTCGCGCCTATTGCCAGCCCAGTTGGAACGGGTGAATTCACTTTAATCCCTTCAATATGAAAGCTATTGTTTGAAATCGACGAGATGGCTCCTCGTACCGATACCTTAGAGCTTGCGACAGTCTCGCTGATATGGCTAGCAATAATTCTGCCGTCTGGATGGCGTAAGCCGCTCACTTCAATATAATCACCGACCTGAATTTTATTAATACCAGCGCGACTTGGCGTATCGAAAGGTAAATGGATTTTTTGCCCTAAGAGTTCAATTTCACCACTTTCGATATTTACTGAGGAGACAGGGCCCATTGCAGCATAAATAATATGCATCTCTTTTGCGGTTACTTCCTTGCCGAAACCGGAAACACCTACTGCAACAACTTGACCAATGGCAAGCGCGTTATCTGGGTTAATGGGCTGTCCATCTCTATGCAATGGCGTTGATGAACTGTAATGGATTTCTATTCCATTGACGCAAATACTGCCAAAACCAGTGATTGTGCCGACGACAACCCCTGTTTGCTGTGCAGGCTGTCCTGTTCCACCAATGCCTTCTTTATGTGCAACTGCTCCTGTGCCGCCAATGCCACTTCCATTTTTCTTCAGAGGTTTTCCGGTGCCGCCAATGCCACCATCATGAGCAACAGCACCCGTCCCGCCGATGCCACTACCGTGTGAAGGCGCCCCCGTTCCTCCGATACCGCTTCCCCCAGAAATATCACAGATGCCTGCAATAGAACTGTGGCTGAAAGAAAGTCCTAAGCAGCAGAGTAGGGATAAAATTAACTTATAAAAGCAGCCGTTGCTGTAAGAATTAGTCATCATAGCTTTCCTTGTTTGATGGCTCTTGTTCGCTATAAAAATAGACACCGAACCTCATCCGTAAGTTACTGCTAACGGTTGATTGACTATCCACTGACTGGAGCTCCATCGCTTGGCGATTGAGTTTTCTAAGTAGTCGCATTCCGCTTTGGTCTGCAGTCGTTTTTAGTTTGTTGACCGACTCCTCGCTGAGCTGGTCGTAGAAAACCGCACGCTCCAAAAGAGGGGGCTTATCAGAAAGCATGTTATGCGTTGCTGCGGCAATATGGTCATGTAGATTCTCCCCAAAGAACCAGGCTTTTTCGTCATAGCCTTTTTCAGGAATAAAAGCGTCGGTATTAAGGCAAATTTGATCTTGCTCATTGAGAGAAACGATACCAAGGCTCAACCATTCATCGAGTACGGCTCTTGAGCGAATATCTTTATTTACCGATATAACCAATGCTTCAAATGACTGTGCTCCCCCCTTTTTTATGAGACGAGGGAGGGGGAGTGGTTTTAGTTGTGCATCAAGGTAGTCGTCATCTCCAATCCATTTGGCGACTAGCTGAGCACCCAAAGAGACCGTTTCGGGGGCGGTATTGTTGCTTTGGTTAGTTCTTAATCTTTTAACATCTTTGCGGTGAATTCCAGTCAAAAAGTTAATACGGCTATCGGTCTGTTCTTTGCCATCAAGTTTAAAGTCGCTGCTCGCGACCTCTACGAATAACTCTTTCAATAAATCCGTCAAAAACGGGTAAGTAATTCCGCTTTTTATTAAAAATTTGACGAGCGGCCTTAGCTGCCAGCGTATTGCCCTGACTAGAGAAGATGGTGCTGTTTTTGATGTTTCCTGTAACAAAAATAAGACCTGCTTGGCATTTTATGTGGTAATTTTTACCACGTTTATGGGTATTTAGTGTATATTTATCCCACATAGACAGGGCGATTATGCCATACCTATTTAATATTTACTCGTTAACAATATGATGATTGAAGCAAAAAATCTTAGCTGTATACGGTCGCATAAACAGCTCTTTTCTGAGCTGAGTTTTTCTTTGGACTCTGGCCAGCTGCTTTTAGTCGAAGGGGAAAATGGGAGTGGTAAAAGCACACTGCTTAGGATACTGGCGGGCTTACGTCGTCCGGATGAAGGAGAACTGTTCTGGAATAAAAAACCATTGGTATCGGCTCTTTCTGACTATTCAAAGCAGATGACATGGGTTAGCCACCGTAACGGTATTAAAGAGAGTTTGACGGGTAGAGAGAATTTACATGCGCACGCTGCGTTATCTCAAATAGACGCGAGAAATATCGATGAAGCATTACGCGAAACTGGCTTGAAAGCGCATTCCAATAGGCTGGTTCAACAGTATTCTGCCGGTATGAAAAGGCGGCTCTCGTTATCAAGATTATTAATAAAAAGAGCCAAGCTGTGGATATTAGATGAGCCACAGGCGTCACTTGATAAAGAAGGCATTGCTCTTTTTGAAAGGATAGCCAGCGACCATCTTTTACAGAATGGCATGATTATTATGTCATCACATCATGATGTGCAACTTGGAAAGCACTCTGTTGTGAAGCTGAACTTACAGAGCTAATGTCAACTTTAAATAGCCTGTTCTTCCTCTGTAGACGGGATGTGTTAATAGCATTTCGCCACCGTCAGCAGGCTTTAAATCCGCTGCTTTTTTTTGTTTTAGTTTGCCTGCTATTTCCTTTAGGTATCGGTGCATCTGCTGATTTATTAAAGGCCATTGCGCCAGGCACTATATGGATTGCTGCGCTATTAGCTGTTTTGATGTCACTGGACAGTCTGTTTCGAACAGATTTTGAAGATGGCTCGCTTGAGTTAATGATTTTGGAAAACCAATCTTTAACTCTACTGGTTGCAACTAGAGTTTTTGCTCATTGGTTAATGACAGTATTGCCTCTTTTGCTATTAGCTCCAATCATGGCAGTGGCTTTAGGGCTCTCCTCCAATGTGCTTATTATCTTGCTAACTTCTTTGCTACTAGGAACACCCGTACTCAGCTTTGTGGGCGCAATTGCAGCAGCTTTGATCATTGTTATTCCACATAACGGTATGTTACTTGCGCTACTGGTATTGCCTTTATACGTGCCAGCGCTGATTTTTGGCACCAGTGCGGTTAATAACGCTGCTTTAGGGATATCACCCGAAGGGCCACTTTATATCCTCGCAGCACTTTTAGTGTTGAGTCTAACTTTGTCTCCCCCCGCTATTGCTGCGGCTCTAAGAACAGGTGTATCACAATGATGCAATGGTTTCATCGCATGGCTTCTCCAGCCTGGTTTTATCGATTTTCGGGAAAGCTCATTCCGTTCCTGATTCTGACATTTACCCCGCTACTTATAATTGGACTGTATGGAGGTTTAGTCACCGCTCCTTCAGATTATCAGCAGGGTGATGCCTTCAGAATTATTTATGTTCATGTTCCGGCAGCCTGGATGTCGCTATTTATTTATATCGTGATGGCTGTGTACGCGGTGATTACCCTGATATGGCGAATCAAGCTGGCTGAAATATTGCTGATAAGCAGCGCACCTGTTGGAGTGGGATTTACTATTCTGGCTTTAGCAACGGGATCACTATGGGGTAAGCCGATGTGGGGAACATGGTGGAGCTGGGATGCACGGCTCACATCAGAACTGTTACTTCTATTTCTCTATTTAGGCGTCATCGGTTTGTACCGTGCTATCGAAGAGAAACGGACAGCATCAAGATTCGTTTCAATTTTAGTGCTGGTTGGTACGGTTAATATTCCGATCATTCACTACTCAGTCGAGTGGTGGAACACGCTACATCAGGGATCGACGATTACGCTTACCGAAAAGCCAAGTATGCATATCGACATGCTGATACCTCTACTGATGATGGCTATCGCCTTTAAAGTTTTTTATGGAATCTCACTGCTTATACAGGCAAGAGCAGAATTGGTTGAGCGGGAATTCAATAGTCGATGGGTAAGAGAGTTGGTTGAGGAGAATAGTGATGGCTGATTTTTTCCAAATGGGTGGTTATGCCCTCTATGTATGGAGTGCCTATGCGTTGGCATTTGTTGTGCTGCTTATAAACTGGCTTGGCCCCTATTTTAAGCACAAAAAAAAGTTGAAAAATGCCAGTGATTTTTATCTTCTAAATAGAGAGCAAGAACATGACACCTCGGCGTAAGAAAAGGTTGCTGCTTGTTTTGCTGATGATTTTCGGCGTCAGCAGCGCTACAGCTTTGGCATTGAAAGCTTTTGATCAGAATATGATGTTTTTCTACTCACCAACTGAAATTAATGCCGGTAAAGCTCCAGAAAACAGAGATTTTCGTATTGGCGGATTGGTTGTTCAAGGAAGTGTGGTCAGAAGCGAAAAGAGTTTGATGGTGAAATTTGATTTGACCGATACCAAAGAGGTTATAACCGTTCAATACGCCGGCATTCTTCCTGACCTGTTTCGTGAGGGGCAGGGGATTATTGCACGTGGACAGCTCAATGATGGCGTTATCAATGCGGTTGAAGTGCTCGCAAAGCATGATGAAAACTACATGCCTCCCGAAATTGCAGATGCAGTGGCAACAGCAAAAGAGGCCAATTGATGATTCCTGAAATAGGACATATTGCACTTATTATTGCACTGGTTATGGCTGTGGTGCAGGCCTCTCTACCAATGATTGGCGCGCAGCAAAGAAAGTTGGAATGGATCAATCTGGCCAGTCCATTGGCGAGAGGGCAATTTCTATTTGTAGCAGTCGCTTACGGATGTCTAACATATTCATTTATCGTTAATGATTTCTCAGTACGTTACGTTGCATCGACCTCAAATACAGCCCTACCGTTGCTGTATAAAGTTTCAGGTGTTTGGGGTGCCCACGAAGGTTCGTTGCTACTTTGGGCATTATTGCTATCTGCCTGGACGGTAGTGGTCAGTCTGTTTAGCCGAGGCATTCCGCTTCTGATTTTGGCGCGAGTTTTGAGTGTAATGGGAATGATCAGTATTGGCTTTATCTCATTTATGCTCTTTACCTCCAACCCTTTTGTTCGGCTATTTCCCGCACCAATGGATGGGCGTAGCCTCAATCCGCTATTACAAGACTTTGGTCTGGCAATACACCCCCCCATGCTTTACATGGGATACGTCGGTTTTTCTGTCGCTTTTGCTTTTTCTATTGCGGCAATGATTGACGGCAAACTTGATGCCGCTTGGGCTAGATGGGTTAGACCCTGGACAAATATTGCCTGGGTTTTTATGACGCTAGGTATCGCACTCGGGAGTTGGTGGGCGTACTACGAGCTGGGTTGGGGAGGCTGGTGGTTTTGGGATCCGGTTGAGAACGCATCACTAATGCCATGGTTAGTTGGTACAGCATTGATCCATTCGCTTGCAGTAACCGAAAAGCGGGCTGCTTTTAAGTCATGGACTGTGCTGCTGGCGATCTTTAGTTTCTCACTTAGTTTGCTGGGAACATTTCTAGTCCGTTCTGGTGTTTTAACCTCGGTTCACGCCTTTACAACGGACCCTGCTCGTGGGCTTTATATATTGGTCTTTTTGGTGCTGGTGATTGGTGGCTCTTTGGCATTATACGCATGGCGTGCGCCATCTTTGCGCTCTATAGGCCAATTTTCAGCGATCTCTCGCGAGACAGGACTTTTACTAAATAACGTTGTATTGGTTGCAATGGCTGGCTCTGTACTACTTGGGACTATTTATCCGCTGGCGCTTGATGCATTAGGAGTGGGCAAGATTTCTGTTGGTCCACCCTATTTTAATCAGATTATGGTTCCACTTGGTGTGCCACTATTTTTGGCAATGGGATTGGGGTTAACACTACGTTGGAAGAAAGACAGCACCTCCAGGCTAAGTAAGAAAGCCATTATTCCTATGGGATTGGCACTGCTAATCGCTATCTTATTGCCTTTATTGTTTGCACCTGAACAACATGGTCTGACTTTTATCGGTTTAATTCTTGCCAGTTGGGTCGCGCTGGCAGCTATGATCTGGCTGTTAAACCAAGGTCGATCACCGTTTAAATTACCCGCTTCAACCTGGGGAGCAGTGATTGCCCATATCGGTATGGCGGTTACGGTTACAGGGATTACGCTCACTTCAATCTACAGTCTTGAAAAAGATGTACGGCTCGCACCCAATGAACAATATAGCCTTGGTGATTATCAATTTAAGCTTATCGGTGTTCAAAAGGTGCAACGAGATAATTATGTCGCCTATCAAGGAACGGTTGAGGCGAGTGAGAGGGGGGAGCAGGCGATGTTGATGCATCCGGAAAAACGCACCTATCTATCACAATCAAGACCAATGACAGAAGCAGCAATCGATCCAGGGCTATTTAGGGATCTATTTGTGGCACTTGGAGAACCGCTCGGAAAAGGTGCTTGGAGTTTACGTATCTATCACAAACCATTTGTTCGCTGGATCTGGCTAGGTGCTCTATTTATGGCGTTGGGTGGGCTAATGGCCGCTTTGGACAAACGTTATCGTCGTTTGTCTTCTCGTGTAGAGGTTACAGTATGAGACTGAGAACAGTTATTCCTCTTTTTGCTTTTATGCTGCTGGCGGTTTTATTGGCAGTTGGCCTACGTCTTAACCCTCGTGAAGTTCCCTCCCCATTGATTGATAAATTAGCCCCCGGTTTTATATTGCCAACGCTCTATAAACAGAGCGCCAATATCAGCCCTGCTGATATGAAAGGGAAAGTGTGGCTATTAAATGTTTGGGCATCGTGGTGTGGTGCCTGTCGCGCAGAACATAGTGTGTTGAACCGGTTTGTGAAAGATCATCAGGTTGAGGTTGTTGGCTTGAACTACAAAGATGGTTCTCGTGAGGCCAAGCAGTGGCTAAAGAAGCTTGGTAACCCTTATGCAAAAGTGGCTGTTGACCGGGAAGGATTGGTCGGCATTGATTGGGGTGTTTATGGGGTACCCGAAACCTTTGTTATCGACCAGCAAGGGGTGATTCGTTACAAAAATATTGGGCCGGTTAAACAGCAAGATATTGATGAAACCATCATGCCGCTTATTGTTCAGTTACAACAGGGGAATGTGTCATGAAGAGGTGGTTAGCGACTTGTCTTTTAATTCTCTGCTCACTCCATGCAGAAGCGGCTATAGAGGTTTATCAGTTCGAGCAACCCGAGCATGAGAAGCTCTATACCCAGATGATTAGTGAATTACGTTGTCTTGTTTGTCAGAACCAGAACCTGTCTGCATCAAATTCTGCTTTGGCAAGAGATTTACGTAAACAGACCTATGAAATGGTTATACGAGGGCAGGCAGAGGCGCAGATAGTGGATTACATGGTTAAGCGATATGGTGATTTTGTGCTTTATAGACCACCGGTTAAATTCAGTACAGCTCTGTTATGGTTTGGGCCATTTATTCTTTTATTTCTAGGGATTGCGCTACTTATTGCAACACTCAGAAAGCGAAAGGAGTCAACTAATAAGCCTCTGAGTGATTCGCAACATAAACGTGTTAGTGAACTTTTAGATAGTGGAGATTGAGTGATGTTTTGGTTTATTGTTACGGTCATGATAATGGTTGCACTTGCCATTATTATCTTGCCCATATTGCGAAAGTCACCGGTTAAAATAGATGACCGGCCCCAACAAAATATCTCTATTGCACAGGAGCGACTCAGACAGCTAAAACTGGAGCGCCAGGCAGGTCGCATAGATGAAAACAGCTATGAATCATCGCGAAATGAATTGGAACAAATGCTTCATGATGATCTTGACGGTGGTGGGTCAAAGATAGGAGCAGCTGTTCACTCCTCGCATAAAACTGAGGTTGCACTCGGTGTAGCTTTACCGGTTCTCGTTGTGACACTTTATTTTTCTCTTGGGAGTCCCGACTTGATTGCAAAACAGACGGAAGCTGCCCCTGTATCTGTTAAACCACTCGCCAGCACTCAATCAATGGCGAGCAAACAGGCAAAGCAGGTCGATAGTGTTCAAACAATGTTTGAACGGCTCAAAAAGAAACTAGAGGCTGATCCTGATAATGGACAAAGCTGGATGATGATGGGGCTAACCTATACGCATTTTGGACGCTATAGTGATGCGATAGAGGCATATCAACGGGCGGTCGAGCTACTGCCGGATAATCAAGATGCAAGGGCGGCTTTGAGTCGCGCACTAACGGCGCAGAAAGCCAAATCTCAAAAATCTGTTTCAGAGAAAATAGAGAAGAAAATAAAAGGGCTTGATGGTCAGATAGTTGATGTGGGTGCGATGGTGACGAGGTTGCGAAAAAGGCTGGAAGAAGAGCGGGGTGATCTGTCAGGCTGGATGATGCTCGGCCGCTCCTATATGAACCTAGAGCGCTATAACGATGCGGTTTATGCCTACCAAAGTGCGTTAAGTATCAAAGCAGATAATCCAGAAGCTATTCAGGCACTGCAATCTGCCTTAGACGCAAAAAAGAGATAAGAGCATAAATTTTTACTCGATTACTGTCGTAACAGCGGTTTTGGTTAAAGTGCGGAGTTTTGCGGAATTACAGCGTCAATAGGGGGTCAGCCAGATTCTCAACCCACTAAGAACACCCTATGCCTCTAGTTGCTGTAAGCCATCCAGATACCATTTAGGCTGCTGGCTATTTTTTTGTTTAATGAAGGTCCAGACTTCTCGCACCTGTTGAGGGCGGGCATCTCTCTCTTCGCGTAAAAGAGCATCGAATAATACGGTAGCTTCTAATTCATTACCGACTTCGCGTATTTCTAACAGTTGAGCTTTGAGCGTTAAAATATCAGTTTGGTTTTCACCTTCCATCTCTTGCATTTGAGATTGTATCTCTGCAAAAACCTTATCGGTTGTTAATCCGCGAATTTCAGAAAGCTCCTTGTTATCCCAAGCACCTTGCAGCACTTTATATGCGTTTTCTGCCCCGGCTAAAAAAGCTTTTTCATCGAAACCTTTGGGGATAACAGCGGCATTGTCAAAATGGTCTGACTGAGAGGAGGTTGTCTCATCAAAATTAGCATCATCTTGGTGGTTGTTGCGTAGATAATTATTTTCGATATCGAAAGAGCTGGATGAGTGCTGAGTCCCGTGGTTGTTTCTGTTGTATGCTGCTTGTGACTGCTGCCGGTTTGCTTTTGCGGCAAAGAGTTTTAGTAGAAGAAAAGCGATTCCACCAAAAATAAGCAGATCCATAAAATTTAAGCCTTCAAAAGCGCCACCAAAAAAGAGTGCGCCTAGCATACCGCCCAAAGCCAAACCGCCGAGCATGCCCATTAAACCACCGCGTTTAGACATGGTTTGCCGAGCCGCCTGATTTTTGTCATAAGCTTTTTGTTGGCTGGCTGTTCTGGGGGCGGATTTAGTTGATTTACTGCTATACGGCTTGCTAAAAGAAGATTTACTACCAAATGACTTCATGCCGCCAAAACGCTTAGCCTCAGCATCGGGGATACCGCTGATTGAGAGAGCGAATGTGATGAGTAATGTGAATAGTAAGCCGGATAATTTATTCATGGTGTTATGTGGGAGTATTTATTCTCTGTCCAAGTGATTGCAGATTCTACAGGAAATTAAGCGTATGAGGCCTAATGAGGCGATTGCTAATTTATGGAGCATTTTTGTGTTCCGAGAAAAAGAAGAGGCTGTGAGTTTGTAAAGGAAGAGGATTGAACTGTTTTAGCTGCGCCTTTTTTCCATGGAACTAAAATGCTTACCCCTTGTATTTTCCCCATAGCATATCTGGTAAGAAACAGATTAGCGGGGTGGCAATTGCCAGATACAGCGCGAGTTGATTGAAGGTGACGGCAGTAAATGGTTCCCAATCAAAACCGATAGCCAGTGCAAAAAGGGCTGAGATCAGAAAGTAGGGGCCGCTGTAAAAGCAGTGTCTTCGGCCACATTGTTGGGCATTTCTTAAGCAGGCAAAACCCATCCAACTTAATGCACTTGCCCATATAAGCGCCGTAGTGATTGAGGAGAGGTCGGTTAGCCAAGAGAGGAAAATAGTTATTCCCGGCAGGATCCATGCGATAGACAAGTTGCGTTTGTTGGCAACCCAGTCAGTTTTGTTTTCGTCGCAGCTTTTTAGGTTATTCTCCATCAAGTTTTGGCTCTTGTTCGTCAATCTGTTCTTCGATTGGTGCCATCGCTTTTGTTATGGCGATACAAAATAGTATGACAACGGGAACAGCAAGCATAACCCAGTATTGATGGAGAAAAATACCGAATGTTGTCCCTGACGCAAAAATGATTACCAAGGGTAGATGGCAGGGGCAGCTGATAACGGCAACAACCCACCAAACCCATCCCTGTCGGTGGGCTTTGGTTTTGTTACAGCTTGGATTGGCCATTTTTTAGCCCGCGCAGCAGGAGAGTTCTTTGACATCTTTGGAAAAGGTTTGGGCGCAGAGTTTGAGCCCCTCAACCATTGTTAAGTAGGGGAAAAGTTGATTGGCAAGCTCCTCTACAGCCATTTTGTTATGAATAGCCAATGCCGCCGTTTGGATGATTTCCCCAGCTTCGTGAGCCAGAATTTGTGCGCCGATTAATCGACCTGTTCCGGTTTCAATAACCAGTTTAATGAAGCCCTCTGTGTCGTAATTTGCCAATGCGCGTGGCACATTCTCCAGGTCGAGTGTTCTGGAATCTGTTTCAATTCCTTTTTGGTGTGCCTGTTCTTCGGAAAGACCGACGGTTGCAACTTGTGGGTCGGTAAAAATAACTGCTGGAAGCGTTGAGAGATCGAGCTTGGCCTCGCCACCCATCATGTTGATTGCGGCGCGTGTTCCTGCGGCTGCAGCAACGTAAACAAGCTGCGGCATATTACTGCAATCGCCCGCTGCATAGATATGGGGTTGTGATGTTTGCATCCGTTCATCGACCTGTATAGCGCCATTTTTCTCGGTTTGTACGCCGATTTTATCGAGGTTGAGATTGTGAGTGTTGGAGGTTCGGCCAGTTGCGATCAGCAGTTTGTCTCCGCGAATTTCACCCTTATTACTGTTTAGGATGAAAAGCTTACCATCATGGTCAATCTGGCTAGCTTGGGTTTGAGCTAAAATACGAATACCCTCCTTTTCTAATGCTGCCGTCAGCCCTTGACCTAGCAGTGGATCTTCTCGGAATAATAGCGCGCTACGCACCAGCATTGTGACTTTTGAGCCGAGGCGGCGGTAGGCTTGAGCCAGCTCAACGGCAACAACCGAAGAGCCGATAACGATCAGATGTTCTGGCAACTCTTCAGAAAACAGGGCTTCGGTTGAGGTCCAATAAGGCACATTGGAAAGTCCCTCTACAGGAGGGATTGAGGCTGCCGCGCCGGTTGCAATCAGAAATTTATCTGCGCTCAATTCCTGACTGCTGCCATCGGGCCTGTTAATGAGGAGCGTGTTGGCATCTTTAAAATGGGCGTAACCCTTTACCAGGTTAAGGTTTGGGTTTGACTCGAGGATGCTTTGATATTTAGCGGCTCTCAGCTCTTCGACACGGGAGGCTTGTTGTTTTGAGAGTAATGCGCGGTCAATTTGTGGTTCGTGATTTGTCACGCCTTCAAAAGGGTTGTTACGCTGCGACTCTGCGATCTGAGCGGCACGAATCAATATTTTTGAAGGGACGCAACCGACATTCACGCAGCAGCCCCCGATTATCTCAGCACCCTCTATAATGGTGACTCTGGCCCCTTGCTCTGCTGCCTTAATTCCGCAGGCAAATGCGGCAGAACCGCTGCCGATAATAGCGACATGGTGAGCTTCCATATCATCATTTAACTGGCTTGTTTGATAATCTAACGCCGCGATAGAGGCAATTAGGGTCTTAACGGATACGGTGCCATCTGTTTTGATTTCTGCACGGTTTTTGGCATGAGAAACCTCTGCATTCGCAACACCGTTAATTGACTCGAGCGTCTCTTTGACGTGTTGCTCGCAGTTGCCACAACTCATGCCTTCAACTTTTAATTTAATCATTGCTTTTCCTTATTTTTTAGACAGTGCAGTTGTCATCATCATCGCAGCGACGGCTGGCTGGAGAGACTAGATCCCAGACTGAGATCATTAGCATCATGATGATTCCGCCATAGGTGGCATAGCTGCTCCAGCCATATTGAAACCAGGGATAAAGGGAGAGTAATAAAATCACAGGGCCAATCATCCCAAGCAGACTGCGATGCCATTGGCGGTGGCTAAACCAGCCTAATGCATTAATCAGCAGCGCAAGCCAGGCAAAGATTGGCAGCAGCGTATTGATAAAAAGCCCTTCCCATTGGCTTAAAAACCCGAGCCCTACTGCAGCGCCGAGGCTGGCTATTGCGGGAAAGCACATGCTGCAACCCATTGCGGCCACGACAGCGCCCAGCGAGCCGACTTTATCACCGATACGCGCTAATAATTTGATTACGGTTTTCATCTGCTTGCCTCAATTTCTGACGGTTGATGGATAGCCGGCTTGCGTAGTGGCCTTAATCAAAGCCTCTATTGCTGTTTTGTGTGGATCAAATTGAACGGTAGCAGTTTGGGTGTCAGCATCTACCGTTACCTTTTCCACTCCATTGATAGCTTTCAGTGCCTTCTTGATGGTGTATTTACACATTGAGCAGGTAAAGTTCTGCACATCTAGTGTGATCGCCTGTTTAGAGATGTCAGTTTCTGTGGAGTGTGCGGCCTGGGGCTGAGTCGAAAGGCCAACCAGACAGCAAAAAAGCAGGGGGTAAAGTAGTTTTATAAATTTCATTTTGAACTCCTTGTCTATTCCATGAAGAATGGTGCGTACCAAGGGAATGCTATAAGCAACAAGATTCCAATGCTGCCAACCCAGAAAATAGTTCGCTGGCGTTTTTTTGTCGCAGGGACCGCGCAGACATCACCCTCGTTGCAGCTGTTAGGGGCAAAATAGAGTTTACGAAAGCCGAGGGCGATAAAGATTAGTGTTAAACCCATAAAAGCCGGGCGCGTTGCCTCCATGGAGGTGAGTGTGCTCATCCATGCGCCCCCGATACCTAAAGAGAGTAGCAAAAAGGGGCCGACACAGCAGGCTGAGGCACCAATAGCGGCTAATAGTGCTCCAGCGCCAAGTCATGAGGTTTTCGAGGCGGCTGTTTGTTGTTCGGTTGTCATGAGGTTTGCTCCTATATGAACTTTATTGAGGAGGAGTTTAAACCCTGTTCCATAGAACAGGGTCAAGTGGTTTTATGGGGTGTACTTTATTTTGAACCAGAGAGTACGTCGATCATTGCGCAATGGTTGGTTTTTGGATCACTCTCGCAGTCGGATACTAGCTGATCGAGTAATTTATGTAGCGTGGTTAGATCTTTTATCTGCATTTCAATCTGTTGACGTTTCTGTTCTGCCATTTTCTTTACATCTTTGCAGTGGCCACTATCGAGCGAAAGAAGTTCGGCGATCTCTTTTAGGGTAAAACCGGAACGCTGGGCGCGTTTGATAAAGCGGATTCTGGCAATGGATTCTTGTGGGTACAGTCGATAACCGGACAGTGGTTTTTTTGGCTCAACTAACAGCTCTTTACGTTGATAGTAACGGATCGTTTCGATTGTTACGCCAGACTGTTTAGCGAGTTTTCCGATAGTTAATTTCATTGTGAGTTGAAGGCCTCATGCATGCCCGCTGTTTTATAGAACATCTCGTCTTAATTTTTGGTAAGGCATCAGATGAATGCCTTCACGAAGAAGTGAAATTCCGATATTTTCGCCAATAGCTAAGCGGTTACGCCGTGCAACGTGTAATGGCACGTTAATGGCGATATTGATTTTCAGTTCTGGATCGATTTCGACAAGCAGATTGGCGAGCCCCCTGCTTTCAAATTGCTCGACCACTTTTCCCTGGAATGGATTTTCTTGATCACCTTTCGTCGGTTTATCACGTCGGTGCAGCAAAATATCAGAGGGCTGAATCATCCAGCAGGCGCGTTGATTTAGTAGGAGTTGGGGTTGGTAAAAGGCTTCCAGTGCAATGCCCCGCCAGCGCAAATGCGTTTTTTGTGTCTCTTTATCGTGTTCGATAACTTTGGCGGTAAACAGGTTTTGTTGGTCCATTAGCCGAGCAACCGTTGCTGTTTTTGGGTGTGAGGCAACAAACTCAGGCGTGCCGGTCTGTAATATCTCCCCCTTGTGCAATAGGGCAATTCGGTCTGCTAATAGGGTTGCCTCTTCGAGGTCATGCGTGACCAAAATCATCGGTATATTGAGTGACTGTCTGAGAGTGCGTAATTCGCGATAGAGCTTTCTTCGGGTCACTTGATCGACTGCGGAGAAAGGTTCGTCGAGTAATAAGACTTTAGGTTTTCTTGCTAGTGCCCGTGCAACCGCAACACGTTGCTGTTGGCCACCGGAAAGTGCTTTTGGGTAGCGATTTTCGAGCCCTTCAAGATGAACCTTTTTAAGTAATGCCTGCGCTTCTATGATTTGCTCTGATTTAGGGGAGTCACTCAGCGCTTGCCGAATGTTATCGAGCACGGTCATATGCGGAAATAGCGCGTAGTTCTGGAAAACCATGCCGACATGACGTTGGTGTGCCGGTAAAAATTGTCTCTTCTCACTCTCTTGCCAAAGCTCACCTCGGCAGCGGACTATGCCTTTTTCAGCTTTGTGCAGGCCGGCGATTGCAAAAAGAACCGTTGTTTTTCCGCTACCCGATGGGCCGACTAATGCCAGAAGTTCGCCCTCTTTGCACTCAAGTTCCACAGACAATGGAATCGGCTTTTGCTGCTGTAGGCGGATATGAATCGCCATTTTTGGTGATTCAGCCATATTTTTGCTCGCTACGCATTGAGAGCCAGAAGGTAAAGGAGATCGTTAAGATAGAAAACAGCAGCAGACTAAGCGACATGATTGAGGCCGACTGCTCATCAAAAGCCTGAACGCGATCATAAATAGAGATAGCGATTGTTTGAGTTTCCCCGGGAATATTGCCTCCGACCATTAATACAATGCCGAATTCGCCTAGTGTGTGGGCGAAAGAGAGCACCATTGCCGAGACAACGCCGGGCCAAGCGAGTGGCAGCTCAATTTTCCAGAAGACTCGACTGGGTTTCATTCCACAGCAAGCCGCAGCATCGCGAATCTCACGAGGGATAGCTGCAAAAGCGCGTTGCATCGGTTGAATAGCGAAAGGAAGGTTGAATATGATTGAGGCGAGTAAAAGCCCCTGAAAGTTAAAGACAAGTGAAGTGTCGAAAGTAGATGAGAGCCATGCGCCCAAACCGCTGGTGGGGCTGAACGTGACAAGCATGTAGTAGCCGAGAACGGTAGGAGGCAACACCAGCGGAAGTGTTAATAATGTCTGCAGTAATGACTTTCCAAAAAACTGCCGGTAAGCGAGCCAGCGACCAAAAATAATTCCTATCGGCAATAAAAATAGCAGTGCGGCAAGACTTAGCTTGATTGATAAGGTGAGAGCCTGCCAGTCCATTAATATTTACGGTTTTGTGTAGCCATAACGAGATAGAATCTTACCGGCTTTCTCGCCTTGTAGGTATTTAAAAAATAGTTTGGCTGTATCCCCTGCATTATTTAATAACACCATGCTCTGCTCAATAGGCCGGTGCAAGTTGGCTGGAATGACGACAAAGCGGCTGCTATTTTTTAAAGCAGGTGCAAGCGCGAGAGAGTAGGAGACAAGTCCTGCTTGCGCCGCTCCAGAGCTTGAGAACTGAGCCGCTTGAGCTGCATTTTCACCGAGAACAAGGTGGGGTCTGATCTGTTCCCATAGTTTTAGGTTTTTCAATGCTTCCTGTGCGGCGATACCGTAAGGGGCATGTGCCGGGTTGGCGATAGAGAAGCGGTTTAAGCTGTTCTTTTGAAGAAGCTGACTGATTCCCTTTAGCTCAGTATCAAGTGCTATTTTAGTCTGCCTGTTCGTGATTAGAACGAGATGACCGAGCGCATAAGTAATAGCGGTATTGGCGGTTTTCTTCTGCTGGGCAAGTAGCTCAACATATCTACTGTTAGCCGAGAGAAATAGTTCGAAGGGGGCGCCGCGTTGAATTTGTCGGGTCAGGTTGCCCGAAGAGGCGTAACTTACACGTATATTTTTACCACTGTCTTGATGAAAGGCTTTAACAATCTCTTCAAGCGCAAATTTTGTACTGGCTGCCGCAGCAATAATGGGCGTGTCAGCAGAGAACGTGGACGAGCTGAAAGAGAGTATTAGCAGAACAAGACATAACTGGAGTCGGACTGTTAGGGAGGCTCTTTTCATTAATCTCTTTGAGGGTGCATTAATTGATAGTTAGATGGTACAACAATTTAGACCACTTGCCCTGCGCACCACCCTGATGACCATGCCCACTGAAAGTTATAACCACCAAGCCAACCGGTAACATCGATCACTTCGCCGATAAAATAGAGGTTTGGAACTTTGCTAGACGCCATCGTTTTGGATGAAAGCTCATTACAATCAACACCACCAAGCGTCACTTCAGCCGTGCGATAACCTTCTGTGCTATTTGGTTTTATTTGCCACTGTTGCAGATCTTCGGCAATCTTGTCTATCTCTTTTATTGAGAGCTGGTTTAGATGGCGTTCGAGCGTTTCCTCTTTAAATCGAGCGGCACATAGTCGCTTTGGTAATTTTTCCTTGAGGATGGTTTTAAGCTGGCTTTTTGGCTGAGCTACCTGTTTTTCTCTAATGAATGCAACAAGATCAAGATCGGGCAGTAGATTGATATTAATCACTTCACCCGGTTGCCAGTAGGAGGATATTTGTAGAATAGCGGGGCCACTTAATCCTCGATGAGTGAAAAGTATGTTTTCTCTAAATTCGCTGCTGCCGCACCGAACAACCGCATCAACGGCAATGCCGGAGAGTTCAGCGAAAGTCTCTTTGTCTCTGGGTTGAAGCGTAAAAGGGACAAGCCCCGCACGCGTTGCTTGGATGTTGTGTCCAAACTGTTCGGCAACTTTATAACCAAAGGGGGTGGCACCCATTTTGGGAATGGATAGGCCGCCAGTGGCAATCACCAGTGATTCGGGTTGAAAAGTTCCCTGTGATGCCTCGACGGAGAAAGAGTCAGTGTCTCTCTTTTGAATTGCTTTAACGGAGCAGTTGAGCTGGACTTTAACCCCCGCCTTTTCGCACTCGGTAAGCAGCATGTCGAGAATATCTTTGGCACTTTCATTACAAAAGAGTTGGCCATGGTCTCGTTCGTGAAATGGAATCTGGTATTTGTCGATTAAAGCGAGAAAGTCCCACTGCGTATAGCGACTGATGGCCGATTTACAGAAATGAGGGTTATGTGAGAGGTAGTTATTGGCGCTGACTTCGTAATTGGTAAAGTTACAGCGTCCGCCCCCAGACATGAGGATTTTTTTGCCCGCTTTGTTGGCATGGTCGAGCACGACCACTTTACGCCCGCGCTTACCAGCCTCTATCGCGCAGAAGAGGCCGGCAGCGCCAGCGCCAACAATTAATACATCGACCTTAGACAACATCCTGCGAGCGTAAATATTCTTCGTAGTTGCCACGAAAATCAACGATTCCTTCAGCTTCCATATCAATAATTCGTGTTGCAAGGGAGGAGACGAATTCGCGGTCGTGACTGACAAAAATCAGCGTGCCAGGGTAGTTTTCCAAGGCTAGGTTTAGAGACTCAATCGACTCCATGTCCATGTGGTTTGTCGGCTCATCCATCAAAAGAACATTGTTTTGGCGAAGCATTAGCTTGCCGAAAAGCATTCGCCCTTTTTCACCTCCAGAGATGATTTTGACCGATTTTTTAATGTCGTCCTGTTTAAACAACAGTCTTCCCAAGGTTCCGCGAATCACCTGCTCATCATCGCTTGGTTTACGCCACTGTTGAATCCAGTCGTATAGGTTTATCTCTTCCGCAAAATCGGCGGCGTGATCCTGCGCGTAATAGCCGAGTGAGGCATTTTCTGACCATTTAACACTGCCTGAATCGGGTTCTAAATCCCCGGCCAAACATCTTAGTAGCGTTGTTTTACCTATTCCGTTAGGACCGATAATGGCGATTCGTTCACCTGCTGTAACAGAGAGCGTAAAGTCTTTGAAAAGAGGTTTATCAAATGATTTGCTCAGCTCTTCTATTTCTACGGCTACACGAAAGAGCTTCTTCGCCTCTTCAAAACGGATAAATGGGCTTTTCCGGCTGGATGGTTTTACCTCGGCAAGTTGGATCTTGTCGATCTGCTTTGCACGAGAGGTCGCCTGTTTAGATTTTGAGGCATTTGCAGAAAAACGGCTTACAAAAGCTTTCAATTCAGCTATTTGTGCTTTTTTCTTGGCATTATCAGAGGATAACTGTTCGCTGACCTGTGTAGAGGCGGTCATATATTCATCATAGTTGCCGGGATAGATGCGGATCTCACCGTAATCTAAATCGGCCATGTGGGTGCAGACACTATTGAGAAAATGGCGGTCATGCGAAATGATGATCATGGTGCAATTGCGTCTAGTTAAGACCCCTTCAAGCCAGCGAATCGTATTGATGTCGAGGTTGTTGGTAGGCTCATCGAGAAGCATGATTTCTGGCTCAGCAAAAAGCGCCTGTGCTAGTAGAACTCTCAATTTCCAGCCCGGCGCAACATTGCTCATCGGGCCGTAATGCTGCTCTGTGGGAATATCCAGACCTAATAGCAGCTCGCCAGCGCGAGACTCAGCGCTGTAGCCATCCATTTCAGCAAACTCAGCTTCTAGCTCACCCGCTCTGATGCCATCTGCTTCTGTCATTTCAGGATTGGCATAAATAGCATCACGCTCTGATTTAATCGCCCATAGCTCTTCGTGGCCCATGATAACGGTATCGAGAACGGTATACTCTTCGTAAGCAAATTGATCCTGTTTTAGTTTGCCAATTCGCTCGTCGGTATCTTTAGAGACATTTCCTGAAGTGGATTCAAGGTCGCTGCCAAGAATCTTCATAAAGGTTGATTTTCCACAACCATTTGCACCGATTAAACCGTAGCGGTTACCGTTGCCAAACTTAACAGAGACATTTTCAAAGAGGGGTTTTGCCCCAAACTGCATGGTGATATTTGCGGTAGATAACATGGTTTTCTTCTAGCTATATTTGTTTGTGTCGGGATATTTAACGATTGCCTGAGCGAACTTGCGTACGACGTTGTTGCTGCTGGGGTCTCTTTTGATTGCCATTTGTATCGCCGTTGCCACCATTGTTAGAGCGGCTTTTTGCAGAAGGGCGCCGTGCACTCGAGCTATTTGATGGCCCCCGTTTTCCAGCCGGTTTTCTGGAGGGTTTTTGCTGGCGGCCACGCCCGCGTCCATTTTGAATCGGCTCAGCCTTGATGGTGGGATCAACCTCAAAACCCTCTACAACCTCTTTGGGAATCTCCCGTTTAATCAGTCGTTCAATATCTCTGAGCAGTTTCAGCTCATCAACGCAAACCAATGACATCGCTTCACCCTCGCGACCAGCGCGGCCAGTACGACCAATGCGGTGAACGTAATCTTCAGGAACATTGGGGAGCTCAAAGTTTACGACGTGAGGGAGCTGGTCAATATCCAAACCTCTAGCAGCAATGTCAGTGGCGACCAAAACACGAATATCATTGGCTTTAAAACCTGCAAGCGCTTTGGTTCGAGCTGCTTGGCTTTTGTTGCCATGAATCGCAGCAGCGGTGATGCCATCGGTTATCAACTGTTCAGTCAGGCGGTTTGCACCATGTTTTGTGCGGGTAAAAACAAGTACCTGTTTCCAGTTGTTTGAGCCTACGAGAAGAGAAAGCAGCTCACGTTTGCGGCTTTTATCAACGGGGTGGACTAGCTGTGTGACCATTTCAGAGGCGGTGTTCTGTTGAGCAACCTCAACAAGTGCCGGTGAATTAAGTAGGCCATTAGCGAGCTGTTTAATATCTTTTGAAAAGGTGGCAGAGAAGAGCAAGGTCTGTTTGTGCTTGGGCACAATCGCCAGAACTTTACGGATATCATGGATAAAGCCCATATCAAGCATTCTGTCGGCTTCATCAAGCACCAAGATGTCAACTTTAGAGAGGTTGACCGTTTTCTGGCCAACATGATCGAGAAGTCTGCCCGGTGTGGCGATCAGAATATCGACACCTCGACGGAGTTTTTCGATCTGTGGGTTAATTTTTACTCCACCAAAAATTACTGCTGATTTTAGAGGCAGGTGCTTGCCGTATTCTTTAACACTTTCACCCACTTGAGCGGCAAGCTCTCTTGTTGGTGTAAGAATAAGCGCGCGAACAGGCCGTTGACCTTTTGCGGGCTGTTCTGAAATGAGGCGTTGCAATAAAGGAAGTGTGAAACCGGCTGTTTTACCGGTGCCTGTTTGTGCAGCACCCATAATATCGCGTCCTTCAAGAACGTATGGGATTGCTTGTTGCTGAATAGGACTAGGCGTGGTGTAGCCTTTTTCGGAAACAGCACGGAGTAATTCGGCATTCAAGCCGAGGGATTCAAAAGACATATTTTGGATTATCTCAAAAGATCGGCCTACCCAATATAATGCTTTGGGTCGGTCTAGGCGGAAGGTTATATAGGGTTCTCGAATTTAATCCAGAAGGATTAACGCTTTGAAAACAGCTGCAGACCGAGGTGCAGTAAAATGATGCAGTGCATTATACCTGAATTGCTATAGAAATGGGTATGGCTGTTTTGGTCGCTTTTAGTGTGTGGAATGAGTTAGAATAGCCCCGCTACAATTTCTACCCTGGTTCTTGTCATCAGAAGTTCTTTTTAAGTTTTTCTCCTGTTAGTTTCCTCGTACGATTTGTAACACTTTATATTTTTTTAATTTTTGTCTTTATGAGGTAATTATCATGGCAACAGGTACCGTTAAATGGTTCAACGAATCTAAAGGTTTCGGCTTTATCACTCCAGACGATGGCAGCAAAGATGTTTTCGTTCACTTTTCTGCAATTGCTAGCGATGGATTTCGCACTTTGGCTGAAGGCAGTCAGGTAAGCTTTGACGTAGAAGACGGTCCTAAAGGACCTCAGGCTACTAACGTCCAAGCTTAAGCCAGATTACAGGTTCTCGCTAATTAGCGAGAACCTGTTGAGTAAACCCCGCCTAACTGGGCGGGGTTTATTGTTTATACGAGAATAGGAGCGCCAAAATGAAGAGAGTATTTGTAGGAGGTCTACCAGCCTCCACCACCGAAGAGTCACTGGAAGCACTATTTTCAGAATTTGGCAAAGTGCGCTCCCTTGAGCTTGTAAAAGATCTATTTTCGGGTGCCTGTAAAGGATTCGGTTTCGTTGGAATGGAAGGCCACGAAGCACGCGCTGCAATTGCCGGTTTAGATGGCAAAACGTATGAGGGAAAAACTCTTAACGTAAAATTTGAAGAACCTCGTGCAAAAGGCCGTAGAGGTCGCCGCTAAGGTGATTATCTAAAAATGTAGAGAGGATTTACTTAAGGAGCTTAAGTACCTTACATTTTTACTGCACTAGATTCGAAAAGAACCTGCCAATACTATTGAGCAGGTTTTTTTATGGGTGATAGGTTTAGCGGGTGAAATTTCGTATTATTCGGTTTCGTTTCTGGAAATAGAGCCAGTTTTTTTGCATAGAGTCAGCGTGGAAGCCATCGGACTGTTTGAAATAGGAATAATCATTGCGGCGTACCTTGTTGTAGGGAGCGCTGTTTTTAGTTGGGCTCTTCGCTCAAGAAAGAAAGCTGCTGCACCAAGTCGTACTGTAGATGAAATTAAACACCACATAGTGATGCTTGTGTGGATGTTGGTACTGATTTTCTTTGTGTATGTGGGAGGAGGGTTTCTGGCGCACCAAGATGCATCTTGGTATCAGTTGGCGCACTCTCGAGATGAGATTATGCCTGCACGGTTGATTACCTACCTTATTTTGTATCCAGCTTATACGATTGTGGGTGGGGCTGCTTGGCTACACGCTAGAATTAATTTTGGCGATAGGCAGTTTAGTTGTAAATTAAAGTCAGCTCTTATTCTGGCAACCTTTATCCCTTTTCTATTTTTGCCAGCAGACAACCCTGATGCGATGGGTTTTAGTGTCGATTTCATCAACAGCCTTCTTAGAGCTGGTTATGGTTTGGCGATGTTTTTGTGGCTTGCCGCAGTAGCTTATATTGTTGGCCGGCAAGGGCTGGCTATTTTAGTACTGCTTAAGAGAGGGCGGGATTAGCCTTTTTTACCAGTGTAGTGTTCAGGGTGAAAAGCTAGAACCTGCTCTCCATCTTGCGCCCACATATGGCAGCCGTTTAGATAAAAAGGTTTGGATACAGGACGCTCTGGTGCGATGTCCTTTTTCAGTGTTGCCATCGTTTGAAAAAGCGTTGTTGAAATAGGTCCTAACAATTCGGTCATATGGGTGCAGCCTTTTGTACCGGCAAGCAGATTTTTGACCACGCGTGTCCAGCCCGGCTTGATCTGCTTACCGATTAGCCCTTCATATCGTTCAGTGATCGATTCGCAGTTGGCAAAAGGTGAGAATTCGATAACCGCAACACAATCTTTTACGACCAGTTGGTCATCGGTTGTCAGTCTAAGATACATACCATGGATTGGAGTGCCCGGCCTGATTGATCCGCGCCAGCGATTCTCAAATGTATACGTTTTAGTGTCGAGAAGGTGGCCTTCTACTTCCCAAAGCCCATCCTCTCGTAAAAAACCGTTACAGGTAATGGTTCGAGTGTGGAGCTTTTTTCTGGGGCTTGGTTCAGGTAAAGACATGTTGTTCTCGCGAGCGTGGAAGCAGCTCACTCCACCGCCTATTTCTAGGCGATGGAGTGAGGGTGATCAAACATTGATTGCTTGAGGGTTAACGCTATCAGAACCACTCGACAGTTTATTCATCGCGTTGATATAGGCTTTTGCAGAGGCGATAACAATATCGGTATCAGAGCCTTGGCCATTGACGATGCGCCCGCCTTTTTCCAATCGAACAATCACTTCACCTAAAGAGTCAGTCCCTTCAGTCACGTTATTGACTGAGTAGAGCAATAATTCGCTGCCGCTGCTCTCGATTGATTCAATCGCTTTGAAAGTGGCATCAACAGAGCCACCGCCATCGGCAGCACCGCTTTTCTCTTCATCATTAACAATGAGCGTGATTTCAGCATGTGGGGTTTTTCCAATCCCAGATGAGGCATTAAGCCTAACAAGCTGGATCGACTCTTCCGTTGATTCTTGGTTCGCTTCGGTTAAAAGTGCTTGAAGGTCTTCGTCATAAATCTCATGTTTTTTATCGGCTAATGCTTTAAAACGACGAAAAACCTCGTTGAATTCCTCATCCGATTCAATCTTTGTGCCGAGCTCTTCATAGCGAGAACGTAATGCGCTGCGGCCAGAAAGTTTGCCCAGAACGATGCGGTTTGAAGTTAACCCAACATCCTCAGCCAGCATAATTTCATATGTTTCACGGCTTTTTAAAACGCCATCTTGGTGAATGCCAGACTCATGCGCAAAGGCATTCGCGCCAACAATCGCTTTATTGGGCTGGATAGGAAAGCCGGTAATGCCCGAGACTAATCTTGATGTGGCTGTAATTTGTGTGGCATCAATGTCGGTATCGCAAGGAAATAGATCCTGGCGAGTACGAACGGCCATCACCACCTCTTCTAGTGCAGCATTGCCCGCTCGTTCACCTAGTCCGTTAATGGTGCATTCAATCTGGCGAGCACCGGTTAGGACGGCAGCCAAAGAGTTGGCAACGGCCATGCCGAGGTCATTATGGCAGTGTGTTGAAAAGATCGCTTTATCCGAATTGGGGACGCGCTCGATCAGACTACGGATTGTTTCTGCATACTGGTGTGGCAAGTTGTAGCCAACGGTATCGGGGATATTAAGGGTCGTCGCGCCTGCATCAATGACTGCTTCAAGGATGCGGCAGAGAAAATCGATCTCGGAGCGGCCGGCATCTTCGGGTGAAAACTCTACATCATCGGTATATTGGCGCGCGCGTTTAACACCGCGTACGGCGGCCTCGACTACTTCATCAGGGCTCATACCCAATTTCACTTTCATGTGAATAGGGGAGGTGGCAATAAATGTGTGGATGCGTCCGCGTTTAGCCGGCTTGATGGCCTCTCCTGCACGGTCAATATCGTGATTGACTACGCGTGATAGCCCACAGATAGTGCTTTCGGTTACTGTGCGAGCGATGCTCTGTACAGAATCAAAATCACCCTCGCTGGCGGCAGGGTAGCCCGCTTCGATCACGTCAACACGCATTTTTTCGAGCGCTTTGGCGATACGAAGCTTTTCTTCTTTTGTCATCGATGCGCCAGGGCTTTGCTCGCCATCACGCAAGGTGGTATCAAAAATGATTAATTTTTCTTTTGACATGATAAAACTCTCAATCGGTCGTTCAGACAATTGTCTGAAAAATAAAACGGAAAACTAGAATGAAGGAGGTGTTGTTGATTGATTGCCCATCAGGGCAGTAGTTTCAGGCAGGCAGGCGCAGACAAAAACGGCTGTGTGATAGCTATTGTGGTGTCTGAATTGATCTGTTTTTCTATTTTCATAAGAATGCCTAGGAACAGAACTATATATTACGTTATCAGGCGTTGCAAACAGGTGGTTTGCCATTGTTTAATCATCTTGGCTAAGCGACTCAATTTGAATCTCATCGTCGTCATCAATATTCACTTTAAGTCGAATGGGTCTGCAGCAGACAGAGCAGTCTTCTATGTAGTCTTGAGATGCGGCAGAAGGATCAACCAGAACTTCGATTTGTTCCCAGCAATAGGGGCATTGGATGAGGGATGCTTCTAAGTTCATCCCCTAAAGACGCTCCAAAACCCAGCGGTTAATCTGCTTTGAAAAGCGATTTAGCGTGCTGGGTTTTGTTTCACACGCTTTTGTTATTGAAATCGTTAGTATGCCATCGTCACTTGCGGGGATAGCCCGCTCTTCACTGCGAACAATCAATGCATCTTCGGTTTTATAGATGCGATAACGCTTTGTCTCATCCATACTCATATAGACCGAAGAGCCATACAATGTATCAATCAATAACCCTTCGTTGTCATCTGCCCTGCCGGAAGGAAAGAGGGTTACAAGTAACTTTGGAGATAGATCGATAGCGCTGTTATTTGTGCTGTTCTGCTGCTGAATGTCTGCATATCGTCCATTTAGCCGGTCGAGCTGGTACTGCGATTTAAAGCCGAGCATCACCGCTGGGCCATTCCATTTTATAAATTGCGCATCAAGCTGCCACTGATCTCCTTGGATTGGGTAGCTATGTGTAACGCAAAGGTTTCCGGTTGAAAGGTGCGCCAAGTAGCTTTGTTCGGAAAGTTTATCGAATTCAATCTCGGCAATCGCCTCTTCAGCGTTAAATTGGCTGTAGGTATAAAAAGGGGTAGCTAACAGTAAAAACACCAGCGATAGAGTGCCGACCGTAATTAGCCATCGAAGCATTTTAAACAGGGTTCTGTGCAAAATAGTATTGTACTTTTGTCATGCAAGCCTAGAGTTTAACCTGTTTGCTCGAGCAGGGTATAAAGCTGAATTAAGCGGATCTATTTTTTTATCCACTCAAAAGAGGTTTGTGCTGGGACGGTCTAAATCGTCAAGGCTGGTGGCCTTTTGGTATAGTTTCTTCTTTTTTATTCAGTAAGGGGTTATATAGATGGTAACAATTGCATCTAGGCATCGGTCGATGATCGAGCACATTGCAGCAAGTGTAGCGTTACCTCCTATTAAGTCGTTGTATATCCCGCCGCCAGAAGCGGCAGAATCCAAAAATGGTGAGTTTGGTGTGATGACGCTTGAGGATGGAAGTGTTGGGCTAGTCTATCTGTTGTTATCAAATACGTTCGAAGCTATTCAATCAAAAGAGATTGCCGAGCGGCTTGTTGGCAAGAGTCCTGCGGATGTTGCACTAGCTGGATTCGATAGTGGCAGTGAGATTGATCAAGCGCTGGCGATGGGGGCTTTTAATGCAATTAGCCAATTCATCTTTAGCCGCTCTGGTTATGAACTTGATTTCACAACTAATGCGCTGGATGAAATTGAGTTTAGTGCAGAAGATCAAGTAGGGATGGTCGGTTTTTTTCCTCCATTAGTGCAGCGGTTGCGAGACCGCTCAATCCCGTTGATAGTGCTCGAACTTAAAGAAGAGCTGGTTACGGTTGAGGAGCGGTTCGAGGTGACACTTGACCCAGATCGGCTTTTTGAATGCAATAAAGTGATCTGTACCGCAACGACCCTACTCAATAGCTCAATCGAATTTTTATTGGGAAAATGCTCCCCAAAGGCGCAAATTGCTGTGATTGGGCCAACGGCTGGCTTTCTGCCTGACGCACTGTTTGAACTGGGAGTTGATTTGGTTGGCGGTAGTAGAATACCTGATTCGGATCGCTTTGTTGAAAATTGCAAAGCAGATCAAAAATGGGGCAAAACAGCTCAGAAATACTGTATGACAAAAGGTTCTTATCCCGGCTACAGGGCTCTAGTTGAGAGGGCTTCAAGTTGAATGTATGTGATGAAAAAAATAAGAAGGCTGTTCTTATTACAGGTTGTTCAAGTGGAATTGGTTATAGCGTTGCAAAAGAGTTGGCAAAACGGGGTGGTTACCGCGTTTTTGCAACGGCGAGACAACAAAAAGATGTTGACCGACTCAATGCGGAAGGTTTGGAAAGTCTGCGCCTAGACCTTGCTGATTCAAACTCAATTCAATTTGCTGTAACAGAGCTGCTTGAGCGGACGGGTGGGAAGCTATTCGCACTGTTTAATAATGGTGCCTATGGACAGCCGGGAGCGGTTGAAGATTTGAGTCGTGAGGTTCTGCGTGAGCAGTTTGAAATTAATCTCTTGGGAACGCACGAATTAACCTGTTTGGTTCTGCCTGTTATGCGAGCACAGGGAGAGGGGCGGATTATCCAAAACAGTTCGGTTTTAGGCTTGATTACACTTAAGTTTCGCGGCGCTTACAATGCAAGCAAGTTTGCTCTTGAAGGGCTAACGGACACGCTAAGGATGGAGTTAAAAGGGAGCGGTATCATGGTCTCACTGATTGAACCTGGGCCGATTACCAGCCGCTTCCGTGCGAATGCCTTCGCCGCTTTCCAGAAAAATATTGATAGTGAAAATAGCCCACATCAGCAGCTGTATCACTCGGTTGAAAAGCGGCTTGCCTCAGAAGAAGGGGAGGCGCCTTTCACGCTGGGGCCAGAAGCCGTTTTAAAACGAGTGATTCACGCGTTGGAAAGTGAACATCCTAAAGCTCGCTATTACGTAACATTCCCCACCTACCTGTTTGCCTTTTTACGGCGAATTTTACCGGTTGGCCTGTTGGATAGAATATTGATCAGAACATCGGGGTTTGAGAATCGCTGATCGGTTATAATTCTCGTTTTTCCAAAGCTTATTTAGGTAATAGAGGATTATATGGCTCTTCATTGCGGCATCGTCGGCCTGCCAAACGTTGGCAAATCAACCATTTTTAACGCCTTAACCAAGGCGGAAATTGCGGCCGAAAACTACCCTTTTTGCACGATTGATCCCAATGTAGGTGTTGTTCCGGTTCCCGATAGGCGGCTCAATGCACTTGCAGAGATTGTTGTGCCAGACAGAATCTTACCAACTACATTTGAGTTTGTTGATATTGCAGGGCTAGTTGAAGGGGCGTCAAAAGGAGAAGGGTTAGGCAATAAATTTCTTGCCAATATCCGTGAGACAGATGCCATAGCCCATGTTGTACGCTGCTTTGAGGATGATGATGTCGTGCATGTTGCCGGGCAGATTAATCCGAAAGATGATATTGAGATTATCAATACAGAACTTTTACTGGCTGATTTGGCAACGGTTGAAAAAGCGGTGCAACGCGTTACGAGAGTGGCAAAATCTGGTGATAAAGGAGAGGTTGCACGCAAAAATATCTTTGAACGTTTCTTAGCGCATCTTGAAGAGGGCAACGCAGCACGTACTTTGCCGCTGACAGATGATGAAAAGAAGCTGGCGCACGAACTACATCTGTTGACTATCAAGCCAACAATGTTCATTGCTAACGTTGATGAGGATGGTTTCGAAAATAATCCCCATCTTGAGCAGGTTAGAGAAATTGCCGAAAAAGAGGGTGCAGTCGTCGTGGCTGTTTGTGCAGGAATGGAAGCGGAGATTGCATTACTGGATGATGAGGAAAAGGAAGAGTTTCTAGCGGACATGGGATTAGACGAGCCGGGTCTGGATCGTGTTGTTCATGCTGGTTACAAGCTGCTGAACCTCTCAACCTATTTCACAGCAGGTGTGATGGAAGTTAGAGCCTGGACGATACCAACAGGTGCCACTGCACCGCAGTCCGCAGGGGTTATTCATACCGATTTTGAAAAGGGGTTTATTCGTGCCGAAGTGGTTGCCTACGAAGACTTTGTTGAGTTTAAAGGTGAGTCCGGCGCAAAAGAGGCGGGTAAGTGGCGCTTAGAGGGTAAGGACTATATCGTTCAGGATGGTGATGTGGTTCACTTCCGTTTTAATGTTTAGTACAAAGATTTAACTAAATACAAAGGCGAACAGATGGCTAAGAAGATGACGGTCACGGCAAAAATCATGGTCGCAATGGTGATTGGACTGGTTATTGGTAGCCTAATTAACACCTTTGCAAGTGATGTCGAGTTTATCCAAACCTATCTGGTTAATGGGCTTTTTTATGTGGTCGGTGCGGCCTTTGTAAATGGTTTGAAAATGTTGGTGGTGCCACTGGTCACTTTCTCACTTATCTGCGGTGTTTGTGGTATTGGCGATGTAAAAACATTGGGCCGAGTTGGATTCAAAGCGTTTGGCCTTTATCTATTTACAACAGGGATTGCGATTACTTTGGCGCTATCGGTTGCCATCTTTGTTGCGCCCGGTGATGGCTTTGAGCAGGCGGCAGGCACATCAACTTTTACTGCCAAGCCTGCGCCCCCTCTAGCTGAAGTATTTATAAACATCGTCCCGAGTAATCCTGTCAATGCCTTTGCAGAAGGCAATATGCTGCAAATTATCTTTTTCGTGATTCTATTTTCAATCGCCATGTTGATGTGTGGTGATATTGGCAAACAGTTGGCGGCCAGTGCAGAAAGACTCAATGAGGTGATGATGAAAGTGGTCACACTGGTGATGGATTTTGCACCGGTAGGGGTTTTTTTCCTGATGGCAAAAACCTTCTCAGAGCAAGGTCTTGGATTGATCTTGCCGATGGCTGGTTACTTTTTTACTGTCATTGTTTGTCTATTACTGCATGCCTTTGGGACATTTAGTGTGCTGGTTAGTCTGCTGGCAAAGCTCAACCCGCTGGTTTTTATCAAAAAGATGCGCCCCGCGCACATTTTTGCATTTAGTACTGCCAGCTCGAACGCCACAATTCCGGTAACGCTACAAGTCGTTGAAAAACGGTTGGGCATTAACAATGCAACAGCCTCATTCACCGTGCCTTTGGGTGCGACAATCAATATGGATGGTACGGCAATCATGCAAGGCGTTGCCACTGTGTTTATCGCTAATGTCTACGGAATCAACCTTGATTTAAGTGATTACGTGACCGTGGTCGGTATGTCGATACTGGCATCAATCGGTACAGCTGGTGTACCAGGTGTGGGTCTTATAATGTTGGCAATGGTTTTCAATCAAGTTGGGTTGCCTGTTGAAGGGATTGGTTTAATTCTGGGTGTAGATAGAATTCTCGACATGGTTCGAACAGCGGTTAATGTTACCGGCGATGCAACTGTTACCTGTATCGTTGCTAGAGGCGAGAATGAAATTGATGAAGCAATTTTTAATGATCCCGAAGCGGGGGTTATTACAGAAGTTGATTTGCCGCATAAAGCCGCTTAAACAGATTTATATCAATATTCATTCTTGACAAGAAGAGAAGAAAAGCCGAAAATTTCCGGCTCTTCAAAACGATCATATATGGCTACGTAGCTCAGCTGGTTAGAGCACAGCATTCATAATGCTGGGGTCGGTGGTTCAAGTCCACCCGTAGCTACCATTTCAGAGCATCAAGTTGCGACTACGCGACTTCTACGCGAGATTCCTTTTTTAAGAAAATCATTACGCGACATAGAGCTCTAAAAGAGGGCAATCAGTTGATTCTTAAACCGCCCTCAGTAATCTAACTGAAAACTTCTGCTCAACAATCGACTCAACAGCAGTGAGCAAGTTTTCAACCTCAGCCTTAGAGTAATGGGTCGTGATACGATTCGACTTGTGACCTAATAGGTCTTCACGATCCTCTAAACCAATTCCAGCCGCTCTTAATCTTCTGCCAAATGTATGGCGCAAATCGTGAACACGGCACTGAGTTAGGTTCGCTCTTTTTCGAGCACTCTTCCAAGCTGTTCCTGTGATCCTCGCAAATCGTTTTCCATTCTGGGTAAAGACATACTCCCCTTCACGCGGTAGCGAGTTAATAATATTTCTCGCTATGCTATTGAGTGGAATAATTCTCTCCTCACCATTCTTGGAGCGTTCAGCAGGGAGGACGAATAGATTATCAAAGTAGTCTGACCATTTTAGGCCACACATTTCTTGATCCCGACAGCCGGTATTTAACGCAAAAAGAACAATGTTAGCTAAATAGTCTGGTAGTTCAGCCATAAGCCGGTTTTGTTCTTCCCAACTGATCGGATAAGGTTTCCGCCCGTTATTTTTAAGTAAACGAATCAACGGAGCTTCACTTAACCAAGATTGATTATCTTCATCCCTCCAAAGTCTGGCCGCCAGAATCAATATACGCCTGATAACAGAAAGGTCTCGGTTAATTGTTGCATTGAGAACAGTTTTTCTGCGAGCGGTGATAAAGGGTTCTAGCGTTCCCATGTGAACGTGCGACAAGGGCAGGTGACCAATGAAAGGAATAATGATTTCCAATGATTGAGCATCACGCGAAAGACTTTTTTTAGTTTCCTCCTGTAAATATTTAGTGGCTGCTTTAATGAAGGTATGCTGACCGCGCTTTGGTTCAGAAAACTCTAGAATCCGCTTCGCTAAATAGTGCTCAGCTTCGGCTAGGTTATCCGTTCCAGTGCTTTCATAAAGCCTCTTTCCTCTGATGACTTTATTGATGTGCCAGAACCTTCCTCTTTTGGTAAGACCTGTGGATTTTTTAGACATAATTTATCTCCAAGCCTACCTGCGCGGCTCTTATATTCCTCTACCCAATCATCTAATTCAAGCCGATCAAAGGCGACACCCTGAACCCCGATGGGTATTTCAGTCAGAAATGGACGGACTTCTCTACGGAATCGGTTACGATCCATACCCAAGTAAAAAGGGGCGTCACGGTGTCTTATTAGCCTTGGCAGTAAGTTGTTACTCACCATCTTTAGCTTTTTGGTAAGCATCAGCTCTAGCCTTGTTTGCTAGCTTCTTTCCACCCTCTTCAAAATTGGCAAATGGGAGGTTAAATTTTCGGGCCTTAAGAGCGGCTCGCTCTTTTGCGTACAGATCGAGGCTTAAGCAGGTAAATTCTTCTCTTGAAGCATGATGAGCGCGAGCTTGGCGGATAAACTCAGGAGCAGCAGTGTTGATGTCAGAAATATTCTCTCGCGCCATAAATGAGGTGAGAGAAGCCAACCCTCTTTCAAAGAGATAGCGATCTGATGGAATAGTATTATCTCTGATAGGAACAGAGGCAGCCTCGGAGCATTCTCCCCAATCGACCTGAGTGAGCTCAGACCAAACAGGGTGTAGAGGCCAGCGAGATTTTGTGTCATCGGTCAGACTTGGAATGGTTAGTTTGAGCCATTGTGTAGACGCATAGACCCACAACGGGCCAAGGCGATCTAAAAGATCATCAACAGTTCTAACTTGGTGTTCACCAAGAACCTTACGTTTAAATTGAAATTCCAAACGCCAAACATCTGTAGAAGCGTCCCATCCAGCATCACGCCAGAGATACTTAAGATAATCTTTCCCAGATTTCTTAATCTCTTCTGTTTTGTTATAAAGTCGAGCCGACATATCACCACCAAGGCCAAAACTAAAACCGGTAAATGTTGGCCCAACCCAGTAGTTTGAATATTGTCTGGCACGGCAGAGCCAAGAGGATCGAATAAGCTGCTCAAAAGAGTAGTCACAAGTAAAATCAACAAAAAGATCAGCACGGCTTACCGTTGGGCTAGATTCCATGGAGCCGAAAGAATCAATAACCTCGGTTAATTCTTCACTGGATGCCTTAACACCATATTTAGCCAGAAAGTCACTTTTAACTTGAACATAAGCGAGTGGAATACTTCTGGCTGTAGGGCTTGATAATTTTATGTAGTAAGCAGGGTCAGCTAGAATATAAGCAAAGCGACCAGCTCCTTTATCCATGACTCTGAATAAGTTTTTCCCATGACGGTAGGTAGCCGTCGCATGGTCTATTTCATTGGTAGACTTAGCTGCCTTTTTAAGAGCTGATAGAGCTGCATCTTGCTCAGAAAACAGCACCCCAGCATAAGATAAATAAAGACTATCAACCCCACTTCTTAATAGTTGGATTATGGGTTTATCTTGTTTCTTGCAGTTAGTAGGTGCTGTGTTACTAGGTGGCGCACCTTTTTTAGGCTTCTGAGTTTTCGTGCCACTAGAAAGACTGGAGCACTGTTCCTTGTGATTGCCAACGTCGCTCACACACGCACGCTGTCGCTTATGCGTATGTGGTCGAGCGTCGGCTTGGGTAAGAATTAAAGTATTATCTGTTTGCATTTCTTTTCCTCGTTGTTAAGTGAGGGCATAGAATTGCGAAATTTGAGGAACTAAAAAATTGGTGTGGAGCTTAGATAAATATTATTCCAGCAGAACAGCTATTTTAAAGACACGGGGCATAAGGCTTCAACGAATCGCTGTTATTTCAAGAAGGGTATTTTATTTTCCATCTTTACGAGGCCGCCCTCTTTTGTTTTTGACATGATCTGGAGCAACAGAGCTCAGCCATAGCCTAACAGTGGCATCTCCAAAGCTGGCTGCTCCGCCAAGCGTTTGAATAGCATTATGTTTAACCATGCTTGCAATAGTCATTTCTGGATGATTTCGCCATAAGTGTTTAGCAATTTCTTGGCAGGCGATAGTAGTGCGTTGATTGGATCTTAGTTTCTTGCCTTTTGGATCATCATTCCCCTCTTCATACTCATCATCAAGCAAGTCAATATTTTTTGGGTCGATATTCCAGCCTTGAGGAAACCAGAACTCTGGCAGAGCTATATTCAGAGTCTTACACCAAAGCCTAAAAGCATAGCGATCAACCCAGATAAATTTTAAGAACTTCTGGTTGAAATGCTGATTGGCAATACACTTGTGGATATCATCAAGATGGTATCGGATATAAAACTCAGGGCCTAGGTTTTGGTCGGGGTCTAGGTTGGGATTCCATTTGTCTATTGAGAGCGAGGATTCAAGCCGAGCCTCTAAAATTGCCTCTGTCATGAGGCGAAAGGAGTCTTTAACCTCTAATGGCAAATAGAACCTATATTTCAGGTTGTCTGGATTTAATCCGTTCCAGCGAAAGGCTATTTCCCATAAGGTTAGGTCGTGATTGAGTAGTGGCATGGTGATAAGTTATGTTGCCTAGTGCTTGACCTAGGAAGGTGTCATGTCGTTACGGAATGCCTAATTTCAGAAAGATGTTCTAAAGCTTTTTTTGCAAAATTATTATTTGGCTCTACATGTAACCAAAAGCCGAACTTTCCAATAAGCGATTCCAAGTAGCAAGGGTGTTTTATTTTCTTCTTGGTGACGTGTGATAGGAACCCAAAAGCTTGAATATAATGAATTTCTTTTCTCAGTTCACGTTTTGTGCTTCTAGGCAGCTTTAGTTCATTACCAGAAACAGAAATCCCAGTGACGATTCTTTGGCCTTGTTTTGTGTGGAGTCTAGTTTTCTCAGGGTTAATAGAAAGGCCGTAATCATCAATGAAGCCACTAACGATATCGATATATTTATGGGGGATGTAGTTTCCGGAAAAGGTCAGGTCATCTGCATATCTTGTGTAGGCAAGGTCATATCGGTTGGCAAGACCAATTAATCTTCTATCAAGGCTTAACAAAAGAATATTTGTTAAGTATGGGCTGGTAGATGATCCTTGAGAAAGTTTACCTTCATAGCAACACAAAGCAGCGAGGTAAAAGGCAACATTGTTTGCATATCCGAGAGAAGAAAAATAATTAACAACCCAGTTGATAGGAATGGATGGAAAGAAATTTTTCAAGTCTAATTTTAATAATGTTTTTTTTGATAGGTGTTTTTCGGCATTAGTTATGATTGATCTTCCTGGGACAAAACCGTGAGCACAATCATGTACAGGTTGCGGTAACAATATATTTTTATATATCCATGTCTGGCAATGAAGCAGAGATGGATATGGAGAAACAATTTCTCTTCTACCACCTTTTCTTTTTGGAATAGAAAACTTTCGATGGTAGTTCTCTGGCGAATTAACTATTTTTGCTAATTCACATCTTTTTATTCCAATTAATCTAGAAAGGTGCTCAAACTCAAAAATTACAGGAGCATTGTTTCCTTGTATTTTTTTTATATAAGGTAAATATTCGGAAATTACCTCATCCGATACTCCTCTACTATGGAAATACTTTTTCCACTTCTTTATTGAAGGTTTTTTTATCATAAAAAATGGCTCACAGAAACTACCTTTAATACTTTTGCATCAGCACTAAAGCCGTTGAACTATGCGTGCGCGCATAGTTCGATGACTTAAGTGCTATCTCAAGAATGTTCTCCTTGAGATACCATATAAATAGCATCATCATTTTATGGCATTGGTTAACGGGAGCCTTATCCCGGAGAGCGACTACACTCCAACGTACTAGCTTCTGTAAGCCACACAATCAATCTACATGAGAAACATGAAGCTTAAAAGTCTTTTTATCTAGAAGTTCAATGTCTGGAATGTAGAGTTCATCTTCCGTTAAAGGAGGCGTTCTATATTTCTCAGGAACAGTTCTCCAAGTATGGAGTTCACCCTGAGCAGGGACAAGTTTAACAATATATTCTCTTCCCTTTTGTGACAATGTGACAATGTTATCCTCTTCTTGTACATAGCCATCTGAGGAAATAACCCTCATCGCATGAGAAAATTCTGAGAAACTAAGCATTGATCTTCTAAATAGGGTGTATGAGTCTAGTTTTCCTCTTGATTTCAATAGGTTGGATAGGATCCTGTTATGAGTCTGGTTTAGGTGTTTCATGCGTTCCCCATTGCTCTGGTTAACATTGTCTTCCTAGTTTTTTCGTTGTTATAAAAAGGCCACCAGAATATTGGAAAGACACTGTTCGGTGTATTACCTCTTTCTCTACAATAGAGTGACTCTGCTTTGCCATAACCGAGGCTTGGTAAGTCTCTGCCTTTATAGGAGGTTTTTAACAGTTTTTCCAAGTCCAACATGAGGTCTATCATGTTCTCGAGAACACCAGAGTGGTAGCTATCAGAGATTCCTTTTTTGAGAGTTACTATTGATGATACATTAATGCCTGCTGACTGAATCTTACTTATACCAGATTCCATAGCAACCAAGACTTTTACCCTAAGTGTGTAATCGTGAACATTTTTAAACTGGTTCTGTATTTCTCTTACCCTATTTAAGACAGTGTCGCCTGTTCCAATAAATTCATCAATCAATACAATGTTCTTGTGGCTATTGTTTTTTGTGTATGCCCGGTAAGCACGACTAAAGTTATTAACGTGTAGATAATCCCTCCAGTTATTCTTCTCTAGCAGTCTCTTCAATTCATACAAAACATGCTGAGAGCTGTCAGCTCCACTGCCTGCTGCCATAGCGACCACCTGAGTTGAGTTTTCTGTAAGGTTAGGGTCTGTGGAAATTTCTAAGGCTAGATCAGATAGAGTCTCCATATATCTATTATTTGAGAAATATTCGAACCGATTTATTAAATCTAGAATTAAGCTTCTATGCTTTTCTTCGGGGCAATCGGAGAACAATAACTCCTCCAATGCTGCTGGGTTATCAAGGAGCCAAGGTTGTTTTTTTTGTAAATTGTAGATAACTTGAAAAGATGCTCTAGATGACAGGTCCATTTGTTAGGTTCACTTTGTTGTGACAGCATGTAACGTATCACGCCATAACTATACCTGTATAGAGAGCTATAAAAAATAGAATTACACTAGCGCTGAGTTGATAAAAAGGTGATTACGCGACTTTTACGCGACCAGTGCTGATTAGTAGTGCATTGTTATGCTGCGCAGGCAGGCAATGTGGTTAAAACTTCAATTAAAACAAATAGTTAGCTTTACTTTTCGCTTTCATAATGCTGGGGTCGGTGGTTCAAGTCCACCCGTAGCTACCAATTAAAAAACCACCCACACCAAATGAGTTGTGGGTGGTTTTTTGTTTTAAGCGGTTAGCTAAGTGCAAAATTGTTTGGCAAGTTATGCCTGTTTTTCCCCATTGTGTGATCTTGACTAGAAAACAGCCTAATACTCTTTTTATGAGTCTGCTATATTTTCTTTCAGCGGTATTAATTCTTAGGGGGGATGATGTTTTATAAGCGATTGTATACTCATATTGCAGGCTTACTGTTTGTGTTCTTGCTGCCATCTTGTACGAGTATTACGGCATCTGTAGATGTTAGTTCCGGAACGGTTGTGAATGCATCAGGTTCTACTTCAGATTTAACCTCTAGCACGAGCAAAGGAGATGACGATGACGTTGAGGCGGGGCCAGATGTGGCGGCAGAGAGCTTTGTTGGCTCTAACTTTAGCCAGTTGCGCACAGACATGGCGGCAGGTGGAGGGGAGTACTTAGCTACTTTTGCTATCCTTCTTAATATTGATGAAACTAAAAGAGCTGATTTTTATTCACTAGCAAAAGCTGAATTTAATCAGATTTTTACCTCATCAAACACCTCTCCTGAAGAGGTTGTTGCGAATGCCCGTAAAGTGATTGGAGAAGCAGGGATTTAAGTATAATCGTATACGCTTTCTATGCTTCAGCGTAAGAAGCGTATACTCGATTTTTTGAATAAGCCAGCTTCGCATAGCTCTCAAAACGCATTTCTTCCACGATTTCTAAACTCTCACCTTTCTTACAAATCCTGCTATTTTCGGTGCTATTGCTTTCCCCTTTTGAGGGAAGGGCAGGTTCTGCTGAAAAAGAAACCTACGTTGACCAACTTGTAATTAAAGCCCGCTCTCAAAAACTCTGGCTGGAGAGAGATTGGCAGGCTCTGATGCATTACAACCCTAATTTGCTTGGCAACGGTGTGGCTAGCCTGATTGATGACGAGAGTTTTTTCTTAAGCAAGCTGGGTAAAATTTCACCCCAAGCTGAGTTGGAATCAACTTTGAGGCAACTTTTTGCCTCTGAGGCTGATGATAGTCAGTCTGTTGGTTGTCGGTTCCCTGCTAGGCTAGCCTGGCTGGTACGCTCCCTTGAGATAGACAGGGCTCTTCTGCCTCAATACCAATGTAGTCGCCTAAGTAGATGGCTACAGAATCTGAATGCTGATGGCCTGACGCTTGTTTTTCCTGTCTCTGTGCTCAACAGTCCAGCTTCGATGTTTGGGCACACCTTTCTCAGGTTTGACCGTAAAAATGAAAAGAGGCCAGATTTGTTGGCCTGGACGGTGAGTTATGCGGCGTATACCGAAGGTGATGGTGGATTAGGGTTTGCTTTAAAAGGGCTATTTGGTGGATATCCTGGAAGATTCGGTTTTACGCCCTATCATGCGCGTGTTAAAGCCTATAGTGATATTGAAAATCGTGATATTTGGGAATATGAGCTTAATTACAGTCAAGTAGAAATAGACAGGCTGTTATTACATTTGTGGGAACTGTTGCCCATCTATGCTGATTATTACTTTATAGATGAAAATTGTTCGTACCAGTTGTTGGCTCTTCTTGATGTGGCTAGGCCGGAACTGAATCTTACTCAGCAGTTTGATTTAGATGCTACGCCAGCAGAAACGGTGCGAGCCATTACGAATACAGATGGTTTGTTAAAAAGAGTTGATTATCGTCCATCTCTTCGAAAGGTTGTTGCAGCGCGCGCAGAAAATTTAGCTAGAGCGGATCAAGCATTAGCTAGAGGAATTGCTTTAGGTGAGATCCCTCTAAACAATGAGCAGTTCAAACTCAGAGGCGATAAGATTCAAGCTGCGATTTTAGAGCTGGCTTCTGATTATGCTGTCTATTTGAGCGCGGTAAAAATAAACGACAAAAAAATGTTCGAGCCAAAAGCACCTGTTAATCAGCTGCTTGGGGATATTGCGCCAAATGGTGAAAATAGCGGTAATGGGCTTGAAGAGGAGACATTGCTCTACCAGCTGTTGATGGCGCGCAGTAAGATCCGCGTTGAAGCCCAAGAATACCAAGTGACAACGCCAAAACAGCGACCCGACCAAGGACATCGTGGGCGAAGAGTAGGATTTCGGTATGGCTATGATGAACAAGATCATTTCCTGCAAATGGACCTTAGATGGGCTTATCATGATTTATATGACCCACCGAGTGGCTTTACAGATGGCGCAGAGTTGAGCTTTATTCAACCTGCTTTTCGGTATTACGCCGATAACAGTCATTTCCAACTTGAGGCTCTGGATTTTGTCAGTATTACCTCCGCACCTGTTAGGGAATATTTTATTAGGCCCTATTCATGGGAGGCGTCAGCAGGGCTAAAACGGTATCAGTTAAATGGAGATGATCGCCCTTTAATGGGAGATTTTAGAGCTGGATTTGGTGTTTCTTACCAACTAACGGAGGCGAGTGTACTCTCTTTGTTTGCAAATACGGCGATAGTGATTAGTGATGAATTTGACCCCAATATTGCATTTGGCGGGGGTGGCCGGGCAGAGGTGATCTCTACTATTACCGATTCTTGGCAAATGGGTCTGTACGGCCGAGCGATGCAGTATTTTGAAGGGGTTTCTCAGACTTCGTACGAATTTGGGATAAAGCAGCGATTTACTTTTAATCGTGATGGTGCGGTTGTTCTCGATATTGCAGAGAGAAGAGAATTTGATGCGCGTTTTCTTTTTACTCAGCTTTCTTTGCAGCTCTACTTTTGAGTTGTGGCAAAAGTGTTTAGTGATGGCTCCTTTTTTTGCGCTTGTACTGGCTAAAGCTTTCATGACTGTAACCTTCTTCAAGAACATATTTCCCAAGCCAGATGAATTCTTGCGGATCGGCAATAATTCCGACCTGTTTAAATAGACGCTCCCCTTTGAGGTCATAGAAGATTAGGGTGGGTGTGACGCGGATATGATTATCTTTGGCAAATCCTTTTGGCGTTGTCTGGTTGTTAGAGAAGTTATAAATAGGCTGCTCAGCGAGGATATCCAGTTCAATCGTGTGAAAATTTGTTTTGAAGAAATGTTGTACTTCAGGTTGATTGAGAACTGTTTTTTTCATTCTATGACAGAAGGGGCAGGTAGGCGTGCTATAGAAAATCAGCAAACCTTTCCTGTTTTGTTCAGTCGCTAGGTGGCTTTCTTGGTTGAGGTTGCTTGAGTTGCCGGTGAAGAAAGTTAGCTCATCTGCCTGTAGAGCACAGCTTAAAACCAGACTAATGAGCCCAAACAGAGATAGGTGAAGTTTTTGCCGCGTCATTAACCGGCCTTAAAACAGCTCAATATCATCTTCATCTGTTTCCGCATTTTGCTGGCCTGCAAGTGCCAAAGCCTCCTCTATGCTTTTTCCGCCTAGTATTGCCTCGAGAAGCTGTTTGTCATTCTGTGTGGTGCTTCGAGAGAGAATGTCATTTTGGAGTTGTGACCACTCGTTAGGGTTGTAGAGTCGCTGAGGGGATTCTACTAATTGAGATAGATCAGAGAGGTTTTGTGTTGTCTGTTGTAGTCGCTGATAGAGTTTGTCATAGAACTGAAAGGCCATGATCGAGGCCTGTATGTGATCACTATTTTGGCGGCTATAACTGAGAATGGCCTCTTTTGCTTCGCTATCTTCGAGACTGTTGGCAGTTAACGTGATGTTTTCCGCATTGTTTGCCATCGACATAAAGCCACTGGTGAGCGTTTCGACTGCATTGCTGCCTTCTCGCATGGCATTTTCAACCTGACACATGGTTGCGGTGAGCATTTTGACCGTTTCGCGAACCTGACTCCAGTCTAGGTCTGGTTGATGGGAGGTTGATTGTGATTCCATGAGAACGGCGCTCCTTGTTGGGGTGGGTCTACAAAATATAGACGATTTTTAGGCGAGGATTGGTCGTTAGGCATTTAGATCTGGAATGAGTTTGCTTTCCAGTTTTGCGATCCGGTCTTTCAATAGGAGCTTTCGTTTTTTTAGCCTATTGAGTAGTAGCTGGTCTGCATAACCTTCTTGGCCAAGTTGGCGCGTAATTTCATCAAGATCTTTGTGTTCTACTTGAGCGCTATTGAGTTGTCGCTGGAGTGATTCGTGATTGTCTGACAATGGCTTTCGATAAGGTTAATTGATAAATATAAGATGCTAAAGCTAGCACGATCCGAGCAGATTTTTTTATGTTTTTGTTTTGGCTGGTGAGTTCTTGAACTCTTCTTGAATATGTTGGCAGCATGCATCAACGCATTCAGATTTACTTTTAAAGGGGCCACCAATTCCATTGGCGGTATAATAGAACCACCCTTGCTGATTATAAAAATAACGATCACGGGGTTTGAAAAGCCGGTCGAGTGGATGTTTAGATTCAGTGAACAAAGTCATTTTTGTTTTGGACTGTGGGCTCGCGGTAAGTTATTTAAAATTCGGATAGATAATAGTTTAGATGCTCAATTTTAAGGAAGTTTCACTACGCAGGGCAACCCGCCTCTTGTTTGATAATGTTTCTCTAAAGATTCACCGAGGCCAAAAGGTGGGTGTGACGGGGGCGAATGGCTGTGGAAAATCGAGCCTCTTTGCAATGATTTTAGGAAAGATTCATTCGGACACAGGTGATTTCTCAGTGCAGCCTGGAGTGGTGATCGCTCATGTGGCCCAAGAGCTTTCATCGACAGATCGCGAGGCGATTGAATTTATTATGGACGGTGATGCAGGTCTGCGAGAAATAGAAGCCAAGATTGCTGCGGCAGAGCAGACAGGTGATGGTTCTAAGCAAGCAGAACTATATGCAGAGCTGGAGGCGATAGACGGTTATAGTGCACGCTCTCGGGCAGCCCGTTTAATGCACGGTTTAGGATTTAAAACAGAAGAGGCATCTCATCCTGTTTCTAGCTTCTCAGGTGGTTGGAGGATGAGGCTCAATTTGGCTCAGGCGTTGATGTGTCGTTCAGATGTTCTGTTATTAGATGAGCCGACAAACCATCTTGATTTGGATGCGGTGATTTGGCTGCAAGAGTGGCTTCAGAGTTATCCTGGAACACTGATGCTGATTTCTCATGATCGCGATTTTCTCGATTCAGTTGCGGGAACCATTCTCAATATAGAGCAGCAAAAACTGACTTTATACGGTGGAAACTATTCTCAATTTGAGCGGGCAAGAGCAGAACGGTTGGCTCAGCAGCAGGCCAATTATCAGCGCCAGCAGAAAGAGATTGCACACATGCAAAGCTATGTTGAGCGTTTTCGTGCGCAAGCAACAAAGGCTCGTCAAGCGCAAAGTCGTTTGAAAGCTTTGGAGCGAATGGAGTTGATTGCGGCGGCACATGTAGATTCTCCTTTTCATTTCTCTTTCAAGAAGCCTGATCGTGTTTCAAATCCACTTCTTAAAATTGAAGAGGCTTCGATTGGTTACGAGAAGAAGATGATCCTTGAGGGCGTTTCTCTCTCGATCAAACCGGGTGATCGAATCGCATTATTGGGGCCAAATGGAGCAGGTAAGTCAACATTGATAAAGGTGCTCGCGAGCGAAGCTGCTTTGTCGAGCGGCAAGTTGAGTGAGGCAGAAAGCCTGAAGGTTGGCTATTTCGCGCAACACCAATTAGATCAACTTGATTTGGAGGCATCGGCTTTATTGCATATTCAGAGGCTAGACCCAAAAGCGACAGAGCGAGATTTGCGGAATTTTCTAGGAGGGTTTGGCTTTCAAGGTGAGCGGACACTGGAGGCGGTTGGCCCTTTTTCAGGTGGGGAGAAGGCAAGATTAGCATTGGCTATTCTGGTCTACCAAAAACCAAATCTATTGTTGTTGGATGAGCCGACAAATCATCTTGATCTGGAAATGCGCCATGCATTGAGCGCTGCATTACAGTCTTTTACGGGGGCGATGATTATTGTTTCGCATGATCGGCATCTGCTTAGAACCGTAACTGACAAGTTTTATTTGGTGTTTGGGGGAGAGGTCCAGCCATTTGATGGGGATTTAGACGATTACGGTGTATGGGTTAAAGAGCGGGATATTCGTGGAGGCGGTAGCTCTGTCGCGCCTCAATCTGTAGATAAAACACGTAAGCAGCTAAAGCAAGAGGCGGCTGAAAATCGTAAGCGACTCAAGCCGTTACAAGATGAATTCAAAAGAGCTGAAAAAAGACTCGAAAAACTATATGCAAAAAGGCTAACATTGGAAGAACAGTTGGCAGATAGCCAGCTCTACGAGAAAGAAGAAAAAGAGCGGCTTCAGAAAATAATAAAAGAAAAACACGAATTGGACGGCTTGGTTGAAGAGGCAGAGGAGAGCTGGTTGATGGCTCAGGATGCTATTGAAGCACTAGCAACTTAAAGTTAGTTCTTACCTACGGTTCGTGTCTAGATAACAAGAGGCGTAATCATGCGCCATAACTTTCCAGAGGAAAGTGGACGAGAGGATCACTAAGCACGATGAATGTACTGAATATTTTTGTGGAAATTTGTTTTTTAATGCGCGGGCCGCAGGATACGCCTGCCGAAGAAGGGCTTTTTAAATATGTTTTGGGGCTCTATTTTGCGGTTAATACGCTGTTAACGTCGCTCACGACTAACCTCTTTTTTGCGTTGCTTCAGGCTTTTTCAGAACTTGCTTTGTTGTTGCTTTTTATTTGGGCTGTTCTTTGGTTTAGTCACAAAACTGCTCGATTTGGGCAGACAGCGACAGCGATGCTTGCTTGTGGCTCACTGTTCACAATAGCCTCTCTTCCTTTTTTCTATTGGATTGAGACCCATATTGGCGCATCGCGGATACTTTCTTATACGGTTATGTTGCTTCTTGCATGGAATCTCGTCGTGGCAGGTCATATTTTACGCCACGCACTCTCTAAACCTCTCTCTTTCGGGCTGGGATTGTCATTTTTGTATGTCTTCTTTTCATACCAGATTTTATCTTTTCTATTTGCGTCGACCGGGATTGCTAGCTAGCTGTTCACCAGTTTCTTTGTGACATTGTTACAGACATAGCATTAGCATCTGCTTATTCTCCCTCTTAATGTGAAAGGAGAGAGCTGATGAGACAGTTATTAATCGCGGGTGATATTTGCCTGTTTACGAGTGCACCGCAGGATCTAAAGCACTCAAAGTGGTTGTTTGTGCTTTTTCTGTTTTTGCTGGTCCCCATGTATGCAATCGTTTTGTATCAGTTGCAGCTGGTCAGTTTTGAGACGGCGCTCCATCAGGCGGCTTTCTCGGTTGTTTTAACGCTTTTACTGCTTTCCGTAGGGCTTTGGTTCTCGAATAAAAGCAGCCGCTTTATTCAGACGGCATCCGCTTTTATGGGCTCGGCTGTGGCGCTCGGTCTGTTCATGCTGATTTACATGTACCTGATGACAACCACCTATGGATTTGATGGTTTTGAAGCAAAGTATCCAACCTTCCCGTTAAAGATGATTGGTGGTTTTTTGACTTGGAATTTTGCCATTCTGGCGCATATTCTTCGTCATGCTTTTTCGAAGACGGCCTTTTTCGCGATGGGTTTATCGTTCTTGCTGGTCTTTAGTACATGGCGAATTATGTCGCTTGCTTGGCCATTTATTAGCTAACAGGCAGAGCATTAACCAGCAGGATTAGGTTTTCTGGTTTGCAGCTGATTTTCGTTGGCTTAGGTCATTTGAAAGCTTAACAAACTCCGCAATAGAGAGGTTTTCGGCGCGCAGTTTAGGATCAATGTTTTGAGCAGTTAACTGCTCGGCACTGAACAGACCAGACAGGGAATTACGGAGCGTTTTTCTTCTCTGAGAGAAAGCCTGTGTGACAATGCGACTAAACAGTTCTGGGTTTTCTGTTTCAATCGGTGGCTTTTTGTGTGGAATCAGTCGAACGATAGCGGATACCACTTTCGGAGCCGGATCGAAACATTCTGGTGGCACATCAAATAACTTCTCAACGTGGCAATGGTACTGAAGCATAATGCTGAGTTTTCCATAATGTTTATTTCCCGGTTGAGCCTGCATCCGGTCAACCACCTCTTTTTGCAGCATAAAGTGCATATCTTTTATGGCAGCCCTGCCTTCCAGAAGGTGAAACATGAGTGGTGTTGAGATGTTGTAGGGGAGGTTTCCTATGACACGAATTTTATCGTCACCTTTGCAGAGCTCACCAAAGTCAAAAAAAAGCGCATCGGCACTATGAATCGCCAGTTTTGAGTTGGTTGAGAACTTGTTCTCCAGTAGTCGAACAAGGTCTCGATCCAGTTCGACTACATCTATTTTTTTGCAGTTTTGCAGGAGAGGCTCGGTTAGCGCTCCTTGCCCGGGACCAATCTCAACAAGATGATCTTCAGAGTTGCTAGAAATGGCGGAAAGGATGGCTTGAATGACCCCTTGGTCATGAAGAAAGTTTTGGCCAAATCTTTTACGGGCTTTATGGGGTTTTGAGTTCTGCATAAGAGGTGGTTACTTAATTCTGGCTCAGTTTGATTGCTTGCTGGATCGCAGCCTCTAAGCTCCCGCAGCTTATATTTCCTGTTCCAGCTAAATCGATAGCTGTTCCGTGATCAACAGAGGTGCGAATAAGAGGAAGGCCTAGGGTTATGTTGACAGCCTTTCCAAATCCTGAGTATTTAAGAACAGGGAGGCCTTGGTCATGATACATCGCTAAAACTGCATCGGCATGTTCAAGGTGCTGTGGCGTAAAAAGGGTGTCAGCAGGAAGTGGGCCGGTAATATTAAATCCCTCTTTCTGAAGTTTTTGAATGACGGGAATAATTACCTCAATTTCCTCGTGGCCAAGATGTCCATCTTCTCCCGCATGAGGGTTTAGCCCGCTAACAAGCAGGTGAGGGTTCTTGATGTTAAAGCGTTCTGCCAGGTCGTGATTAAGGATTCTTATAACCTTTTCGACAGTCTCTTGGGTGATCGCTGCAGAAACCTTGCTGAGAGGGAGGTGTGTGGTTGCTAAGGCAACCCTCAGAGTTTCTGTCGCAAGCATCATGACGGGATGCCCTCCGCTCAGTTCTGCAATATATTCGGTATGGCCTGAAAAGCTGAAGCCAGCCTGATTAATTGAGGCTTTATTGACGGGGCCAGTGACATAGGCAGAACAGTAGCCTTTTAGGCAGGCCTGTGTGGCCGCTTTGATCGTTTCTAACAGGTAAGCTGCTGCATTTTTATTTATTTCCCCTGCGCTGCTTTTGAAGCCAAGAGTGGTTGGGATAACAGCAATTTCACCCGGTTGGTGTTTCTGTGCAGCGGATTCAAGTGTCGTTTTGCGTATGGAGAGAGGGCGCCCTAAGAGCGCTGCTCGATCACGAAGTAAGTCTGGATCTGTAAAGGCAATAAGCTCGCAGTTTAGGGGCTGTTGCGCAATTAGAACGGCTAAATCAGGTCCAATTCCGGCTGGTTCTCCCGGTGTGAAAGCGATGCGAGCTAATGACACTATTCTTCGAGGCGAATTTCAACATAGGCTTCATCACGGATTCGGCGCAACCAAAGTACCTTCTCTTCCTCAATTTTGCGTCGGCGGATAATCTCTCGTACTTTATTCCGTTTGTATTCGCTTGTGTTGTCGCGATTTTTCCTCTCTTGTACTTCAATAATGTGCCAACCGAACTGGGTTTGGACCGGTTCGCTTAATGTCTCGATAGGAAGTTTGTTCATTGTCTCTTGAAAGGGTTTAACAAGAACACCTTGGCTAACCCAGCCTAACTCGCCCCCTTTGATAGCAGAGGTTGTATCATCAGAGTTTGCACGTGCTAGGGTAGCAAAATCTTCACCATTTTCGAGCCGCTCTTTAAGGTCTGTTAGCCTTTTCTTGGCATCTTCATCAGAAATAAGGTCGTTTGTTTTAATGAGGATATGGCGGACCTTAGTTTGAGAAATAATATGTTTTTGCACGCCGCGGATGTCGAGTAGTTTAATAATGTGGAAACCACTTGGGCTTTGAATCGGCCCTGCAATCTCGCCTTTCTGCATTTTAAGAGCTAAATCGGCGAATAGGGTTGGAAGTTGCCCTATCTTTCGCCAGCCAAGATCTCCACCTTGAAGCGCTTGCCCACCATCTGAGATGCTAACGGCCGTTTTCTTGAAATCAGCGCCATCTTTAAGTGATTGAGCGATTCTCTCGGTGCGAGAGCGTGTCTGTTGGATTTGCGCTGGCGAGGCTGCCTCGGGTGTTGAGATTAGAATGTGGCCTAATTGGAACTCGGCTTGCTGATTGCCGCCGTGCTCACCTTGTGCTTTCAGCATTCGATCTATTTCATGATCGGAGATCTTAATGTTGCGATCTACAACGCTTGATCTAAGCCGGTTCAGGATCACCTCATTTCGGAGATCTTCAACGAAACTTTCGTAGCTTATGCCTTGTTGATGAAGTGTTTTGCGGAACTCTTCGACAGTCATGCCGTTGCCTTCAGCAATTCTAACCATGGCGCTTCGCAAAGTCTCATTGTCTGCTGTGATACCGCCTCTAGCTGCCATTTGGCGCTGAATTTTATTGGTGATCATTCGATCAAGCAGCTGCCTGCGAATAATTGCATCAGGAGGGAGCTGGGTGTTTTGGGACTGTAATTTCTGTTTGACCGCTACGAGTTTGTGATTAAGCTCACTATTTAAAATCACCCCATCCTCAACAACAGCAATAATGCGATCAAGCTCTTTAGCGATGAGCTGTGTTGAGTTTATTAGGGCAACAGCAAATAGAATGGCGGCCAATGATCTCTTTACAATTTTATAAGGCATAATTTTCTGCTTTTATAGGGTTCGGTTTACCTAGTTCTAGAGAGCGGATATCCAGGTACTTCTTGGGACAGAATAGAATCAAGTTTTTGCCCAAAACTTGTGAGCCCTTTAAGCTCAATTTGGAAGAAGAAGGCAGTTTCAGGATCGCTGTTAATATCATCAACAGAATGGCGAAATAGCACCTTAAATCTCCAGCAGCAGTTTTCTTTCTCAACACCCACAAAACTGTCGAGGATGATTTCGTCGCTTAGTGAATAGTTCCAGCGTGCGATGCCATGCCAGCTACTAGCAATTGGCCAGCGCAGTGAGACATCGGTTTGGTCAATCGAGTTTTCTCGAAATTGATAGCCAAGGTTGAATAGGCGGTCTATTCCATCTCGGTAGCGGATTGATGCGGTAGCCCGTTTAGAGTCACCTTGGTATGGATCCCATTGGTATCCGGTACGTAGAGACCAGCTGTCGGTTAAACTAGCATCTAGTTCCGTTACTAAATCAGAGCCGCTATTTGTGATGGCCTGCCCACCAGGAACTGTAACTTCGCTATCTTCAAAGTAGAAAATCTGCCCAATACTGGCGCGCAGCCGTTCACGACCAGAATCTGCCTCAATGAAACGGGTTGTCAGTGCAGCGGTTAATTGGTTTGCATCGTTGATACGGTCGATGCCGTTAAACCGGTTGGTGCGGAATAGCTGGTTAAAGCTAAAGTCATTTTCGCTGGTATCAAAGAGAGGAATATCATCCTGATCTTTGTGCGGAACGTATAGATAGAACAGGCGTGGCTCGAGTGTTTGCTGCCAACTTTGCTCAGAAAATTGCAGCTCACGCTCAAAGAACAGTCCTCCGTCTACAGAGAATATAGGCGTTGTCCGGCTTACATTGTCAGAATCTCCTGTCGGTTGATCTTCCAGCCAGTAATGTGTTGCTTGCAGTGCCAGTTTAGGTGTCAGAAATGAGGCGGCTGTACGCAGTGGGAAAGAGATCTCTGGTTGAACATTCAGACGCTTTCCAGTAACCCTGTCACCTTTGTCGAAAAAGACAAATTCTGATTTCAGGTCAAATTGGCTGCCGACAGGGCCCTCTTGCCTGTTCATGTTAAAACCGATTTGTGGCAGCCGACGGTAGGGCTGGTCTTCTGAGTCAATGTCACGGTCAATGGTCTGGTATCCATCGACTCTACCAAGAAGAGACCATCCATTTCCTTGGTAATTGACCTCTGCGCGACTGTATAGATGGCGAGTGAGGTTGAGAGAGAGGGAGTTGCCAAAGTCATCGAGGTAATCATCGTCTGAGACAAGGTTTATTTCGATATTGCTGGTTAGATTTTTGCTAAAAGTTGTTTCACTTTGCAGGTTTATCTGCCCACGGTCTTCATCCGTTGCTTTGTCATTTGCAATATATTCGAGTGCGATAGAGCTCTCACTGCTGTCACTTAGATGGCGGAACTCGGTTCCGAGCAAAAAGCCTCGCTCAGAAAGGTAGCGGGGGGTGATGGTTGCATCGTAATTTGGCGCAATATTCCAGTAGTAGGGTATTGCTAGGTCGAAGCCAGTCTCATCACCACTGCTAAAGCTTGGCATGAGAAAACCAGATTTACGCCGGTCGTCGATTGGGAATGTAATCCAAGGTGTGTAAAAAAGAGGGAGATCTTTAAAATGCACCCAAACATCTCTAGCGACACCCACGCCGTTTGCCTGATCTAGCGTTAGACGGCTGGCCTCAAGCTCCCAATCTTGGTTGCCAGGTCGGCAGGTTGTATAGGTGATATCGTTGTGGCGTGTCACTGTTTTACTCTCAATGGTTGTGAGTTGAGAGCTGCCTCTTGCAGGAACTGTTTCAAAAATAAATTGTGAGTTGTGCAGTTTTCCCTGATCTGAATTGAGCCACATAAAGCTCTTTTCACTTTGGAATGTCATTCCCTCTTCGCGGTAAAGAACATTTCCTTGCGCACTGATCGTGTTGGCAAATTGATCGTGGGTGAGTTTGTCTGCACGGAGAGTTTGGTCTGCCCGTTTGAAATCTACGTTGCCGCTAAAGGTGACGAATTGATCACTTTCAAGTGCTTCGGAGAAATTTGACTCAATATAAGCTGGGGATTGCTCACGAAGAGCAGTTGTTTCTTTGGTGCGATATATAACGGGGCCACCACGTTCAATTCCACAATTTCCCCAAGGGTCTTGTGGAATGACATTAAGCATATTTTGAAAAAGCTTTTCATCATTGCTGACAAACTGTTCTGAACTCTTTTTATCTCCACCCCGAGAGAAGGTATGAGTGGCCTTTTCACCTGCTTCAGCTTTTGTTAGTTTGCAATCCCACCCGCTATTTTCTTTATCAGCTTCGCAGCCCCAGCCTGGTTGCTTGGGGATTAGGGGTTTTACAACGGCAATGATGGGGGTTGCAGCTGCTCTTTGTGCGCTAGAAGACAGTGTGGATTCTTGTGGCTTTGAGGGGCTCTTCTGGGAAGTAACCGGACTGGTGGTCTTAGTTCCGGAAAGTATCTCTTCATGAGGAAGAGGCGCAGCCGGTTCTTGCTTTTCGGTCACGCACGACCATTCCCCACTCACCTTGTCCTGATGGCAATCCCAACCCGATTTATCTGCCGCAAAAACGGCTAAGGGGGAGGCTAACAGGCTAATGAATAGCTGTAATTGAAAGGGCTTTTTGAGGTGAATTGGGTTAACCATGCTTTATTGATTACTGAACCCGCATAAAATCGCATAGAATGAATAATTCTTCAACCTAAAATAGCGCTTTTGGCCTGTGGGAGTGGCATTTTAAGGTTTATTTTTGGAGCTCGGTTTTATTGCTTCTGTGATGGTGAAATTAAAGGAAAGAGAATTGACTAACGACAAGCGTCTTGTGGAGATTACCGGGTGGTTAAAATCCGAGTTTGGTGATGATGAATTTATAATTGAACCGGCATCGAGTGATGCCAGTTTTCGCCGGTATTTTAGAGTGACGAGAGGTGAGCTTAGCCAGATTGTGATGGATGCTCCTCCAGAGCAGGAAGATGTTCGCCCTTTTATCAATGTGGCAAAGTTGTTTGCAAAGGCAGGTGTTAATGTTCCAGAAATTATTCTAGAGGATAAAGCGCGGGGTTTTTTGCTGTTAACCGATTTAGGAACAGTCAGTTATCTCGAAAAACTTGATACTGAACACTCAGATGCCCTCTATTTGGATGCCTTGAATGCGCTGTTCGTGCTGCAATCAAAAATTGATACGGTTGCTTCTCAACTGCCTGTGTACGATGAGCCTTTACTCATGCGCGAAATGGGCTTGTTTCAGGAATGGTTTTTGGAGCGACTGTTAGAGATTCGGCTCTCTGAAGAGAATCAGTTAGGGCTCGATAAGGGAAAAGATGAGCTTGTGAACGCAGCGTTAGATCAGCCATCAGTTTGCGTTCATCGTGATTATCACTCACGCAATTTGATGGTAACGAGCGAACAAAATCCAGGCATTATCGATTTTCAAGATGCGGTAATTGGTCCGGTGACCTATGACCTAGTTTCTCTCTTGAGGGACTGCTATATCAGTTGGCCTGAGGAGAAGGTTAAGGGGTGGCTTCAGAGTTATCACCAGCGGCTTATTGAGGCAGGGATAGTCTCGGTCAGTTTTGATCGGTTTTACTATTGGTTCGATCTAATGGGCGTGCAGCGTCATCTTAAAGCGATTGGTATCTTTTCTAGACTTAAACTGCGAGATGGGAAAGAGGGTTATTTAGGTGATATTCCCCGAACCGTCGATTATGTTCGAGCAGTTTGTCTTCGTAGAAAGCAACTGTCTGGATTAGGCCAAATTATTGAAGAATTGGTTATACCAAAGCTTGGGTCAATTGCATCGTGAAAGCGATGATTTTAGCAGCGGGGCGGGGCGAGCGGCTACGCCCTTTAACAGATCAAACGCCAAAGCCATTGATAGAGGTTGCTGGTCGGCCAATCATCGAGTGGACCATTGAAAGTTTGGTCGGTTCTGGTTTTACCGAGCTGGTGATTAATGTTGCCCATTTAGGGCAAAAGATTATTGATAAGCTTGGAGATGGAGAGAAATTTGGCTGCAAAATAAGTTATTCCGAAGAGGGTGAGGTTGGGCTTGAAACAGGGGGAGGAATATACCGTGCTTTACCCCTTTTGGGTGAGCAGCCTTTTTTGGTTGTTAATGGTGATATTGCGACGGACTTCCCCTTTCATACTTTGCCAACAGAACTATCAGGAAAAGCTCATCTTGTGCTTGTTTCTAACCCAACACATAATGCTAAAGGTGATTTTTCGCTCGCTGCTGAGTCAGTATCTAATGAAGGGGGAGATCTCTACACTTTTAGTGGAATTGGTGTCTATCACCCAAGCCTATTTGACCAATGTCACGCGGGTAAATTTCCTTTAGCCCCATTACTCCGTGAAGCAATGGAGAAAAAAGAGGTTTCAGGTGTGCAGTACTCTGGGTTTTGGCTCGATGTTGGAACGGTTGATCGCTTGAAAGAACTGGAACAGCGACTACTCTTAAAAGAATAAAGCAAGATTTTATCTGTTGTGGGTAGCTTTTTGTGCTAACTGTTAAGTGGAGATGATCGTTAGGGTGGATGAGTTCCAGGTTGATTTTGAAGCAATTTTTGAAAATGCAAACGATGGGATTGCACTCTTTGCAGTGAGCGGAGAGCTCATTGCGGTTAACCGTGGCTTCGAGAGAATGACCGGTTATAGCCGTGATGAACTGCTTGGAGAGAACTACGGTAAAACCATGACGGGGGACTCTTTGCGGCTAAGCAAGGAGAGGACGCGGCTTTATTTGTCTGGTGAGAAACTAGACCCCCATTTTGAGTTAGATTTTCGGCATAAAAATGGAAAAATAATACCCGCTTCTGCGCGTACACGACCTATCTTTGATGGTGGTAACCAGCATGTCGGTTTTCAGGGTATTTATCGTGATATATCGGATCAGAAAAAAGCTGAAAGGCTGCTATACCTAAAGGATCGGCAAATAGAAGAGATTGTTGATTCTGCCCCACTTTTGATTTTTACACTGGATGAGAAAGGCGTCTTTACGCTATGCAAAGGTAAGGCAATGGAGCTGTTGCACGCCAGTGAGAGAAGAACTGTTGGTAAGAGTATCTTTGAGATACACCGTGAGCGACCTGAATTTTTACTTGCAGTGAGACGCGCTTTAAAAGGTGAAACGGTGACGGTTATGCTCGAGTATAGAGGCTGTTACTTTGAAAATATTTTGACGCCTATATTCGATGATCAACAAAGCGTTATTGGTCTGAGCGGCATTGCCACAGATCAGACAGAGCAGGCTCGAGTGCATGAAGAACTCAGTCGAAATGAAGAGCGCTATCGAGTGCTTACAGAGAATAGTCAGTCGGGCGTATGGCGAATCTCTGCTGAAACCCATAAAACGACGTACGCAAATAGAAAGCTGCTCGACCTTCTCGGGTTGCATTCACTCGTTGACCTGCAAAAGAGAAAGTGGGACGAGTTCTTTAGTCCCGATAGTGTAGAGCAGATAAAAGTGCAGTTTAAGCTGCTCGAGTCGGGGCTTGCGAATAGCTTTGAATCTTCGCTTCTGAACGGACAAGGGGAAGAGAGGCACGTTCTGATTGGCTCAGCAATGCTCGAAGACGAACAGGGTGGAGCAGATTCAATTGTCGTAAACATTCTTGATATAACCGAGCGAAAAGAGGCTGAAGAAGAGCTGCGCCATGCTTCACTACATGATGCATTAACAGGGCTGCCTAACCGCCAGCTTTTAAATGATCGTCTTGAACAGGCGATGTTAAAACGAGCACGCGGTGAAGTGGGAAGTTTTGCTGTCTTATTTATGGATCTCGACCGCTTTAAGCTGGTTAATGATAGTTTGGGACACCAGGCGGGAGATGAATTACTGCGCCAAGTTAGCCAGAGAATATCGGCGTGTCTTAGAGCTGAGGATACCTTGGCACGCATGGGCGGAGATGAATTTTCTCTGATTATCGAGTCGGGTTGTTTGAAAGAGATAAAACAGATTGCGGAGCGGATTCTAGTGGCATTAAAAAGGCCATTTGAGCTGCAAGGGCATGAGGTTAAGACGGCGGGAAGTATTGGGGTTGTCGAATACGATAGTGGTTACAGCACGCCCGATGAAATGCTGCGAGATGCAGATATAGCAATGTACCGCATGAAGGCTAAAGGGGGTTCTGGATTGCAGGTTTTTAACCAGTCACTTCATGGTCAGGCAATCTTGCAATTGCAACAGGAAAATGAGCTTCGTGATGCGATTCAAGCTGGGGAGTTGAAGGTTTGGTATCAACCGATAACAAGCCTGGTTACCTCTGATATTGTTGGTTTTGAGGCATTGATTCGCTGGCAGCACCCTGAGAGGGGGCTGGTCTCTCCGGCAGACTTTTTACCGCTTGCAGAGGAGTCCGGGTTAATTATAGATATAGGGCAGTTTGTCCTAAAAGAGGCTACACGGCAGCTAGTGGAATGGCAGCAAAGATTTCCGCAAGCAGTCTGCTTTTCGGTTAGTGTTAATGTGGCCGCTCAACAATTTTCACAAGGGGATCTTGTCGCTGATATTCAAGGTGCGCTCAGTAACTCTGGTCTCAATCCCTCTTCATTAAGAGTTGAAGTGACAGAAAATGTGCTAGTCGATGAGGAGGTACATACGTTGTCGAAATTTGAGGAGATTAAACGGCTGGGTGTTGAGTTGAGTATGGATGATTTTGGTACAGGTTATTCATCGCTGAGCTACCTCCATCGGTTCCCATTCGATATTTTAAAAATTGATCGTAGCTTTATTATCAAAATGGATGACGACAAGGGTAAAGCGATGGTTAAGGCGATTGTGATGCTAGCCCATGGTTTGAGCTTAGGTGTTATCGCTGAAGGGATTGAGGAGGAGTGGCAGGCAACCGCTTTAGCTGAAATGGGCTGTGAAAAAGGGCAAGGCTATTACTTTTCAAAGCCGATGAGCTCCGGTGAAGTTGAGCTGTGGTTAGAGAAAGGCTGTCCTGTCGCTCTGTTTGGGTAGCAGTCAGTATTTATAACGGTACCACCACTGCCCCGCGATCTCATGAAATAGGTACCAGTTTTTGTATTGTGCGCCGGCATCGGGAACCCACCCCAATATCCCCCGGTTTAAAGGATTTTTGCTATGAAATAGTGTTGGGGCAGGTAGGATAATCAGGCCATTTTTTTCGAATGCCTCTTGCGCCCTAGGCATATGCCAAGCGTGTGTGACTAAAGCGACTGTCTTGATGCTCTCCTGTTTGAGAAGTTTGCTTGAATAGAGAGCATTCTCCCACGTTGTTTTACTTTTTGTTTCAACCCATTTAACTGGCACAGAGAACTCTTCTTCGAGCATTTTTTTCATCAACTCTGCTTCAGAAACGGTCTCTCCTGTTGGCGAGCCGCCACTTGCTAAAAGGGGTATGCCGGTTCTTTTTTGTAACCACGCAGCGTAGCGAATCCGCTCTAGTCCAAACCCGAAAATTGTATCACCTCCATATTCTGGTGCACCTCGGTAGCGGCTAGCGCCGAGCACGACGATTGCTTCAGCCTTTTGATTTTCAATATCAAAGGGTTTGGGGTGATCAATAAGACTATCTAGCCAGCCTGTTGTGACTGGAATTGCGGAAAAATAGATCAGCAGAATGGCAGTCGTTAAAAGCGAGAGAGTCAACATTCTTCTAAAAATAATAACCAATAGTAATGCAAATAGTGCCAGTAAAATCGGGCCACCCGGAGGTAGTAGGCTATTCTCGATAATTCGGACTACGAGATAACCATTGTCCACTTAGTTTGAGCCTTCAAAAAGTGATTCGGCCTGGTTGTCTGCATGGTAAGAAGAGCGAACCATCGGCGCACTGGCGACGTGTAAGAACCCCATTTTCTTGCCAACCTCTGCAAGTTGTTCGAATTCTTCTGGTGTTACATAGCGTGAAACGGGCAGATGATCTTGGCTAGGCTGTAGATATTGGCCTATGGTTAGCATGTCGCAGTGGTGATCACGAAGTGTTTGCATGACCTCTTCAACCTCTTCAAGCGTTTCACCGAGCCCAACCATTAGTCCTGATTTTGTAAGAACCTCAGGTTGGCGTTTTTTAAACTCTTTGAGTAAGTTAAGTGACCACTTGTAATCAGCACCTGGTCTAGATTGCTTGTAAAGGCGAGGAACAGTTTCCAAATTGTGATTGAATACATCAGGTGGGCTGTTTTCTAGAATACCGAGCGCTTTATCCATTCGTCCTCGAAAGTCAGGAACGAGCACTTCAATCCGAGTGTTGGGTGATAGCGCTCTAGTGGCTTCAATGCACGATGCAAAGTGGCCAGCGCCACCATCACGTAGGTCATCACGATCAACCGAGGTGATTACAACATATTTGAGAGCCATCTCTTGAATTGTTTCGGCGAGATTTTTGGGCTCTTCTGTGTCGAGTGGCTTGGGTTTGCCATGAGCAACGTCACAGAATGGGCAACGGCGCGTGCAGATATCACCCATGATCATGAAGGTGGCGGTTCCACTATTGAAACATTCACCAAGATTTGGACAGGCAGCCTCTTCACAAACGGTATAAAGACTGTGCTTGCGAAGCGTTTTTTTAATTTTGCTGATATTTTCGCCCGATGGCACTTTTGCACGAATCCATGATGGCTTGCGCAAAATTGTCTCTGCCTTTTCAACCTTAATAGGAATCCTGGATAGTTTTGTCGCGTTGCGTTGATGGGTTTCTGGTGTTGAGCGTGAAGGCGCTTTATGGTCTGTCATGATGGTTCTGGGAGTGTAATTTCTGAAGTTGAAGTGACTGAATCGAGATTGTATTCAAGTATCTTTAATAATTCTGTCAGCAGTGCAGGTGTTGGTTCGTCAGCCTTGATATTGATGCCGAGTTTTTTAAGGCTAGTGACGGCTAAGCCAGCGTAACCACAGGGATTAATGCCCTCAAATGGGGTAAGGTCTAGGTTTATGTTTAAGCTTAGTCCGTGATAGCTGCAGCCGCGTCGAACACGCAGCCCTAAAGAGGCAATTTTTTCCTCATTAATATAAACGCCAGGCGCGTCAGCGCGGGCATAAGCTTGAAGTCCATACTGCCGGAGTAGTGCAACAGTGCTGTTCTCGAGTGCTGATACGAGCGCTCGAATACCAAGTTTTTTTCGTTTTAGGTCGATCAACGGGTAGAGAATAAGCTGCCCTGGTCCGTGGTAGGTGACCTGTCCTCCTCGGTCTGTTTGTACGATGGGGACAGCTCCGGGGTTTAGGAGGTGCTCAGCTTTTCCGCTTAACCCTTGTGTATAGACTGGAGGGTGCTGAAGAATCCAGAATTCATCCGCTGTATCGTCGCCTCTCTGTTCCGTGAAATCTCGCATTGCCTGCCAGGTTGTTGCGTAATCTCTAAGGCCAAATTGTCTGATGATTAAGCTCATGTGCTGCGCCTACAAAGCCATCAAGACTTTTCCTGAGTCATGCAGCTCTTGGTATATTGCGTCGAGTTGCTTCTTGCTTGTGGCTTGGATGGTGATAGTAATAGAGCAGTACTTTCCATTTTTACTGGGCCGTGAGCGAACAGCATCTTCTCGCAGCTCTTTGCTGTGATGGCGAACCGTTTCAATGACTAAAAGCTCAAATTCATCGGTGGCGAGTCCCATGGCTTTGATTGAGAAGTCGCATGGGAATTCCAGCAATGTTTCGTTATCGTCTTGACTCATGATTTTTGCTTAAGGAGCTGCTTATAATTTTGATAAAGCGTCTGCATTTTCAACCAGAGTGCTCCGGGTGTTCCATCACCAACCACCTGCTCATCAAGCTTGATAATAGGAAGAATCTCGCGAGTTGAGCTGGTGACCCAAATTTCACTAGCCTGTTGCAGTTCGAATTTACTGATGAACCGCTCTTCACACGGTAGGCCATTCGCATTAGCTAACTCAATGATTAAGTCACGCGTGATGCCGGGTAAGACATGATTGCTTTTGGGCGGCGTAACAAGCTTGCCATCTATAACGGCAAAGAGGTTGCTTGCAGCGCCTTCGGTGACCATTCCGTTGCGTAATAAAATTGCTTCGGCACAGCCTTTATCAACCGCTTTTTGGCGGAGAAGGATATTCGCCAGGAGAGTGATTGCTTTAACGTTACAGGCGTGCCAGCGATTATCTTCAAGTGTGATTGCACAGGCGCCTTTTTGCTCCTCGGGTGGGGCAGAGAGGGGCATCGGTGCGCACATGGCAAAAACAGTTGGTTGAGGTTTTTCTGGCAGAGCGTGATCTCTTTTCTCTGAAGCACCTCGTGTGACCTGAAGATAGATTGAAAGGTTTCCTCCGCCGTTTTTCTCAATAAGTGATGAGAAGATAGCTTTCCACTCTCTATGGCCGAATGGGGATGGTAATCGTATCCCGCTTAGGCTGTCATCAAGTCTTAAAAGGTGTTCATGAAGCCGAAAAGGTTTATCAGCAAAAACAGGAATTACTTCGTAGACACCGTCACCAAATAAAAAACCACGGTCTAGAACGGATACATGGGCCTGATCAATGGGTAGGTACTGGCCATTTAGATAGACGGTTTGTTTGTTATTTGCCACAGCCATTATTCAAGCATCATCAATGCTTCGTCATAGAGCCTTTGGAAGAGGCTTCCTGTCGCAACAGGACTAAGCGCGATTAACGGCTTTCTAATCAGCTCTGTGCCAGCTAGCGATACCTTTACAAACCCAAATTGTTGCCCTTTTGTAGCAGGTGCAATGATTTTGGGTTCGAGTTCCATTTGTGCGTCTAGATTGTTGTACTGTTTTCTAGGGATGGTGATGTAAAGGTCATCATTCAGGCCAAGGTCGAGTTGTTGGCTGGCCCCTTTCCAAATGCGTGTGGATGTGAGCTTTTCTCCTGCGCTATAAAGCCGGTGAGTCTCATAAAAACGGTAGCCATAGTTGATCAAGGCTTGGCTTTCTTGCGCGCGGGCGTTATCGCTATTTGTGCCCATGACGACAGAAATAATGCGCATACCATCGCGCAATGCGGATGAAACAAGGCAGTACTTAGCAGCTTCGGTATGGCCGGTTTTTCCACCATCAACCGATTTATCTCTCCAGAGCAGGCGGTTACGGTTTTTTTGAGTGATGCCGTTGTAGGTCATCTCTTTTTCTGATTCCCATTTGTAAAACGTTGGGAAATCTCTAATTAGAGCGCGCATCAATTTGCCTAGATCTTGGGCGCTCGTATAGTGGTCGAGTTTGGTTGGAAGCCCGGTGCTATTGCTGAAATAACTATTCGTCATGCCAAGCTTTACTGCTTGCTGGTTCATCATTTGAGCGAAGGTTTGCTCATCTCCAGCCACATGCTCTGCGAGCGCTACACTGGCATCATTGCCGGACTGTATAAGCATCCCTTTTATCAATGTTTCAACTGGAATTTTTTTGCCTACCTCAATAAACATGCGAGACCCGGGTGTGCGCCAAGCTTTTTCACTGACGGTGACCAGATCGTTTAAATCGAGATGACCGTTTGTGATCTCATTAAATACGACATAGGCGGTCATAATTTTTGTCAAACTGGCAGGGGGTAGTCGCTGTTGGCTGTTTTTCTCAGCCAGAACCTTTCCGCTATTAAAGTCCTGAAGAAAGAAACCACTAGCCGCAATACGTGGTGCGGATGGAACAGGAACAGAGGCAGCTAGAGCGATACTGTTGAAAGCAAAGGTGAGGAGTAATATGAAGAACTTGAGAAGTGGCTTTGGGGTATTCACAGCGTAGAGATCCGGTGGTATTAGGGGAGAGTAAGTTTGTTTACAGAGAAAATTGTAACATGGCCTTAATTACAGTTGTGGGCTTTGAACTGGGTTTTGTGGCTTCTGTTTGACGATTAGGTGTGCTTCAGTAACATCCAGCCTAAGCAGCTTCTGGGTGATAATATCTGCTTCAGCAGCTGATAATAATGGACCAATCTGTACGCGAAAAATGGGGCTAGCCATTTTGTTATCTGTTTGAATGTGGACATCCGGTATTCCACGTGCGTGTATTTTATTCGTTAATTTGATGGCATTGGTCTGTTGCCCAAAAGCACCTACCTGGATATAAATCTCATCTTGAGCTTGAGAATGGTGAGCGCTGTTAATGGTTATAACTTTTTGTTGTGGCGCGGATGGGTCAATGGCTTCAATTTCCACAAAGCCTGTGCCACTTTTTAAAATATCGAGTTTAGAGGCGGCAGTGTAGGAGAGGTCAATGATCCTGTTTTCATGGAATGGACCTCGGTCATTGACCCTGACAATAATCGATCGCTTGTTCTTAAGATTTGTAACCTTAAGGTAAGCCGGTATTGGAATTGTCTTATGGGCGGCCGTCATGGCGTACATATCGTAGCGTTCACCATTAGAGGTTTTTTTGCCGTGGAATTTTGTGCCGTACCATGAGGCAATTCCCCGCTCTGTATAACCCTTGCTGCTGCTCATGAGCCGGTAATGTTTGCCAAGCACTGTGTACGAAGGGGGGTTGCCTGCGCGCGTTATGGGCTCGATCTTTGGTGTGGCATCAGGTACTGAGGCGATATCAATGGAGCGGCTGGGTGCACCGTCCTGAATAAAAGGGCGGTCCGAGTAGCTACAACCTACAATTGATACAGATAGAAAAAACAGGGTCGCTAATCGCATGTTGTCTGCTGTGTGAGATAACTATTTGGACGCTAGACGTGAATAGCGATTCTTGATCTCTTGGCTTAGTTGATAAACAGCCATCGCATAATGATCGCTATGGTTGTAGCGGGTGATTACATAAAAGTTGGTTAGTACTGCCCACTCTTCCATGCGATGCCTCTGTTCAAGAGAGAGTAAACGGGCTGCGGTATCAAGAGGCAAATTTATCTTTTCAATATTGACGCCACTGGACTGAAGGTTTGCCAGAGTCTGTTTTGGTTTGAAGCCTTTCCCAATGATGTTTTTATATTTTTCGCCCTCAACGGTTACGGGAAAGGCAACGGCTTTACCCGGCTGCCAGCCGTGAATGGTGAAATAATTGGCGACACTGGCGATCACATCAGCGGTATTTTTCCAGATGTCTTTTTTTCCATCACCTTCAAAATCAGCTGCATAGTGTCTAAAACTACTGGGCATAAACTGAGGGATTCCCATCGCTCCAGCGTAAGAGCCGGTTAGTTGAAGGGGATTGGCTTTCTCTTCTTTGCAGAGCAAAAGGAACTGTTCGAGCTCTTTTCGGAAAAATTTACTTCGCTTGGGGTAATTAAAAGCGAGCGTCGAGAGGGAGTCGATTACGCGAAATCCACCGGTGTGTTTTGAATATCGGGTTTCAACACCAATAATTGCGGTAATAATTTCAGGGGGCACACCAAATCGCTTTTCAACTTCGGCAAGCACAGTGGCATTCTCTTTCCAGAATTTGACGCCCCCATCGGCTCTTGAATTGGTTAAGAAAATGGCACGATACTTATACCAAGGTTTCGCTTCTGCGGGGGAGGCAATGGCCTTTTCAACGCGTTTTTGTAGTTTGACCTGATTGAATAGCGCCAAAAGAGATGGTTTTTCAAATTGATGTTTCTTGACCATTTCGTTGATGAATTGTTGAACATCTTCCCGTTGGCTAATGTCTTTGGCATTAACACCTCCAGAGGCTAATGATGCGGCCAAGAAAAAGAGTCCAATAGCTAAATTTAGCAGGCTGCTTTGAGGTTTGTTTATGTCCATTTGCTTTAGGTTGATAGAAGTTTGCGGTGCGTTTGTATTGACATAAGGATACCGAAACCGGCAAGCAGGGTCACCATTGAGGTGCCACCATAGCTAACGAGTGGTAAAGGTACACCAACAACCGGCAGTATGCCGATTACCATGCCGATATTAACAAACACATAGATAAAAAAGGTCATTCCTAAAGCGCCAGCAAGCAAACGGCTATAGGTGTCTTGTGCTTTGATAGAAATATAGATGCAGCGGCTTACAATCAATAGATACAGGGTGAGCAACATAATGCAGCCGACAAGGCCAAATTCTTCCGCAAAGACCGCAAAAATAAAATCTGTTGATCGTTCGGGGAGGAATTCAAGATGGGATTGTGTTCCATTTAGCCAGCCTTTACCGTACAGGCCTCCAGAACCGATCGCTATTTTAGATTGAATGATGTGATACCCAGCACCAAGAGGGTCATTCTCAGGATTCAGGAAGGTTAGAACGCGCTGCTTCTGATACTCCCGCATAAAGTGCCATAGTACGGGAAGGAGAGCGCCTAAGCTGGCGCCAATGGCCAGTAGAATTCGCCAGCGTATGCCCGCAAGAAAGATGGCGGCAGCTCCTGAGCTGGCAACGAGTAGTGCAGTCCCTAGGTCAGGTTGGCGTGCAATTAGAAAAGCGGGGATCACAATAAACAGAACCGCAAAGAAAAGATGTTTCCAATTTGGTGGAAGTGGCCTGTCAGCCAGATACCAAGCAACCATCATCGGCGTAGCAAGTTTGAGCATTTCAGATGGTTGGAAGCGAAAGAAACCAAGGTCAAGCCAGCGTTGAGCCCCTTTTCCGACTTCACCCATAACGAGTACAGCAATCAGCAAAAGGATGCCTATGGCAAAAAGGATGGGCGTATAACGGCGAAGGTGATGGGGAGGTATTTGAGCTAGGATAAAGAGCCCGCCAAAAGCGACTGCAAGTCGTATCAGTTGCCTGTTAAGTAACCCCCAGTTTTCACCTCCGGCGCTATAGAGGATTAAAAATCCAACAGCAGAAATTGCTAGCAGGCCAAGTAGGAGGGGGCCATCTAGGTGTATTTTTTGTAAAAGGGATCGATTTCCCGCTTGTCCTTGCTGGTTAAATGAGATGGATCGATAGGATGAATTAGCCATTATTTAATCAATCACCAAGGTATTTCCTGAAAAGTTTTCCCGCGATGGGCGCTGCAACAGAACCTCCATGACCGCCATTTTCGACAATAACAGCGATGGCTATTTTTGGCTCTTTTACGGGAGCAAAGGCGATAAATAGGGCATGGTCACGTAGCCTTTCTTCAATCTCTTCCTCATCATACTCATCCTCTTGCCCGACAGAGAATACTTGGGCGGTACCTGTTTTTCCGGCAATTTTGTAAGAGCTGTTTTTGCCGATGCTTTGTGCTGTCCCGCGCGCACCATGGATTACATGAGTCATCGCATCAATAACCTGCTGCCAGAGTATCGATTTTTTAGGGGGGGTGGTGACGGCCTGATCTACTGCAGGAGGGCTAAATGGAACGCTATTCAGATCAGTCCCAATTGTCTTGACGACGTGTGGTTGCACATTTTTGCCGCGGCTAGCCATGATGGCCGTTGCCCGGGCTAGCTGTAACGGCGTGACTAGCGTGAAACCTTGGCCGATTCCAGTGATTAATGTTTCTCCAGGAAACCATGCTTGATTTCGTGCTTTTCTTTTCCAGTCTCGAGAGGGTAAAAGCCCCCGTTTTTCACCAAGAATATCTACACCTGTTCTCTGCCCAAAGCCAAATAGAGTTAAATACTCATGCATACGGTCGATGCCAAGCGTAAGTGCCAAGTCGTAAAAGTAGACATCACACGACTGTGTGATTGCGATGTCTAGATCAACGGGGCCATGCCCCCATTTTTTCCAGTCTCTGTAACGGTGTTCTAAGTTTGGGAGCTGATAATAGCCAGGGCAGAAGTTTTTCTGTTTTGCTGTGATTACAGAATAGCGAAGTCCTGCAAGACCGATGAAGGGTTTAACTGTCGATCCAGGTGGGTATTGCCCTCTTAGTGCACGATTAAAAAGGGGGCGATCATGCGAGTGTTGAAGGGCATTGTAGCTTTTATGATCGATGCCATAGACAAATGGATTCGGGTCATACCCAGGTTTACTCACAAAGGTTAAAAGGTCCCCTGTTTTAATATCAACAGCGATAACAGCGCCATTTTTTTTTCCTAATGCATCATAGGCGATACGTTGCATTTCAATATCAATAGTCAGGCGCAGGTCTTTACCTGGTAATGATGGGGCGCGCTCTATCACATTGATTGCTCGTCCTTGCACATTGACTTCGGATTCTAAATAACCAGGTTGGCCATGAAGGATTGCTTCATAGGTTTTTTCAACGCCATTTTTCCCTATTTGATAGGTTCCCCGGTAAGTTTTTGGGTCAATTGACTTGAGCTCCTTCTCGTTGATACGTCCAACATAACCGACAATGTGTGCAGTTAGCTCTTTGTAAGGATAGTGACGCATAAGGCGAGCGTGGATATCAACGCCAGGAAAGCGGGGGCGGTTAGCAGCAAAGATGGCAACCTCTTTGTCACTTAGACGAAGCTTGAGTGGGATGCTGTTGAATGATTTGCTACGCTGACGAAGTTTGTGAAAGCGTTTGGTGGTCTGTTCGTTTAGTGCGAATAGAGTTGAAAGCTCCTCAACCGTTTTATCAAGATTTGGAACCTGTTCGGGAGTGATTTCCAGATTGAAGACAGGCCTATTTTCGGCAAGAATTTTTCCTGATCTATCGTAGATGATCCCCCGAGTGGGTGGCAAAGGAGCCATCTTGACGCGGTTATCTTGAGCTAGGTCTGCGTAGTGCTCATGCCCAATGACTTGTAAATAGGTTAGACGAGCAATAAGACCGAATGTGATGAATAGAACAACAATAAAAAGGAATATTGATCGGTTGAGGAAGAGGCGATTTTCCTTAAGATTGTCTTTGATATTAACGTTCTGGAACATACTACTGAACGCGATAAATCCTACGTAGCTGACGTAATAGCAGATAAAGAATTGGCCAAAACAGAATGGCGATAAATGGGGAAACCCAAAAATTTAGATCTTTAATAGGCTGGCTGTAGAGGCTAATAATCCAGAAGTTAATCACTTTTCCGGAAAAAAGCAGCAGAATAATGATGACCATCTGCTGTGGCATGGGAAAAAGCCTTAGGCGCTGATGAAAGTACAGGCAAATATAGGCAATCCAGCAGTAAATGAAAGCCTGTTGTCCTAATAGTTGACCGCTTGTTACATCAGCAAGTAGACCAAGGAACCAGGCGGTACCAATTCCTGCCCTGTCGGGCAGTGCAATGCACCAGTAGATTAGTATAAGTAGAAGCCAGTCGGGGTTTAATAGGCGTAATGTCTCGGGCAAAGGCAGAATTCGTAACCCTAGACCAAATGCTAGTGTTAGGGCGATGATCAGCCCGCCTCGATGATTACTCACCGCTCTGCCCCTCTTCATTTGCAATCGCTTTTTCTTCTTTCTTAAAAAGAGGAATGGGCTCTTTGCTACTCCAAACCATTAATAGTTCGCGGCTTTTATCGAGCTGTGCAGCAGGTTTTGCATGAATGATGGCGAAACTATTGCCCGGCTCGTGGTCTATTTCCGTGATGGTTCCGACTGGGTATCCAGCGGGGAAAGTATTATCAAGCCCAGAAGTGACTAACAGATCGCCTACTCTTATGTCGCTATTGTTGGGCAGAAAGGGCAGCTCTATTTTGCCAATAAGCCCACTTCCGACTGCGATAGTTCGGAGACCATTGCGGTTGATTTCGACAGAAATTGCATGGCTTGGATCGGTTATTAGAATCACTTCAGAAGAGAGGGGGTTTGCCCGAATAACTTGGCCTGTTACACCGTAGGCATCAATGGCAGCCTGGCCGTTAAAAATACCAAAGCGGCTGCCTTTGTTGATGACGACCTCATGCTTGTAAGGGTTTAGGTTGACAGATAAAAGTTCGGCAATTAATACCTGTTCACCCAGTTTGAATGAGTTTTCAAGGAGACCACGGAGGCGAATATTTTCTTTTTCTAGCGCCGAAAATTTGAGTAGCCTGTTTTTAAGAATAAGGGCCTCATGCTTGAGTGTCTTATTCTCTTTAAGTAGCTGTGTTCTTTCAGAAAGTGATTCGGAGGCAGCTGTCTGTGTCTTGAAGGGAAGGTCAACTAGATACTGCACAGGGTAGACAATAACTGAAAGTGCTGCACGCAGGTTATTTAGGTGCTCTTGGCGCTGGTCTGCGATCATTAGGACCACTGCGGCAATTATCCCAATCAGCAGGCGGCTGTTCAGGGGGGCTCCTTTTGCGAAGATCAGTTTTATGGCTGCAGACTTTTAGTTATGTATGAAAATTGGGCTGTATGGCTCGCTTTGTAAAAGGAGGAATTACTCCAAAGCAAAGGCGGCCGGGCCCTTCTCGTCAAGCATCTCCAAGATGCGGCCGCCACCTCTTGCCACGCAGGTTAGAGGGTCTTCTGCAACGACAACGGGTAACCCCGTCTCCTCTGCAAGTAGCTTGTCGAGATCTTTCAGCAAAGCGCCGCCACCGGTTAGCACAATGCCGCGGTCAGCAACGTCTGCACCAAGTTCTGGTGGGGTCTGCTCTAAAGCAACTTTAACGGCGCCGACAATTCCTGAAAGAGGCTCTTGCAATGCTTCTAAAATTTCATTGCTGTTTAGTGTGAATGCCCGAGGTATCCCTTCAGCCAAATTACGGCCCCTAACCTCTAGCTCAAGCACTTCACTGCCTGGGTAGGCTGTACCAATTTCATGTTTAATGCGCTCAGCGGTTGCCTCCCCAATAAGGGTTCCATAGTTGCGGCGAATGTAATTAATGATTGCCTCATCAAAGCGGTCGCCACCGATCCGCACGGATGCAGAATAGACAATGCCGTTTAGAGAGATGACAGCAACTTCTGAAGTGCCACCACCAATATCCAATACCATTGAGCCCCGCGCCTCTTCAACCGGAAGGTCTGCACCAACAGCGGCCGACATTGGCTCTTCAACCAGATAGACTTCGCGAGCTCCAGCACCTGCGGCAGACTCTTTAATAGCACGTCTTTCGACTTGTGTTGAGCCACAAGGAACGCAGATAAGGACTCGAGGACTAGGGCGCAAAATCTTGCTCTCGTGTACTTTATGGATAAAATACTGAAGCATTTTTTCTGTGATAGTAAAGTCTGCAATAACGCCGTCTTTCAGAGGGCGAATAGCGGTGATATTGGCGGGTGTTCTTCCAAGCATCATTTTGGCGTCAACACCGACTGCGGCGACACTTTTGTTGCCTCGTGGACCATCTTCTCGTATTGCAACGACAGAGGGCTCATTAAGTACAATGCCCTGCCCAGGAATGTAGATTAGCGTGTTAGCCGTTCCAAGGTCGATAGAAAGGTCGTTTGAAAAAAGTCCGCGAAGTCGTTTGAACATACTTGCTTAAGCCTCTGTTTATGGCGTTCAGTAAAGCCTACTACTTTAACAATGCAGTGGCTGTTTGGGCAAGGGATCGGGTATCATATTTTTACGTATTGCAGGGAATTGGAGTTTATTTCTGCAGGGAATAGCTGGAACAGAGTTTATATGAGGTTTTGAATGTCATTAGAAGTGGAAGATGTCACAAAAATTGCGCGACTGGCGAGGCTTGAAATTAAGTCTGGAGATGTTGAACATTATGCAAGCGAACTGTCGGGAATATTGGACTTTGTTGATCGACTAAATGCGGCGGATACCAGTGCTGTCACGCCAATGGCACACCCGCTTGAGCAAGTCCAAAGACTAAGGGAAGACGAAGTGACCGAAACAAATCAGCGTGAGTTGTTCCAGTCGATAGCGCCTGAAGTTGAAGATGGGCTTTACCTTGTCCCTAAAGTTATTGAGTGATCAGCTGTTTACTGAGCGCTTAAACGATTACTTTCGCAGAGAAGAGAAATGCATAACAAAACGATTACAGAACTATCTGCCGGTTTAAAGGCAGGTGATTTCAGCAGTGAGGAGCTAACGAACAGCTTCCTTCAGCGGATCGAAGAACACGGCGAGACACTAAATTGTTTCGTAACGGTGTCTGGAAAAGAGGCGCTGGAGGCGGCGCGTGTGGCAGATGGCCTGATTGCAAAAGGTGAGGGTGGTGTGCTGACCGGTATCCCCATGGCACATAAAGATATTTTTTGCACAAAAGGGTTTAAAACAAGTTGCGGGTCAAAAATGCTCGACAATTTTATTTCCCCTTATGATGCAACAGTGGTGAGTCGCTTGGCAGCAGCCGGAATGGTGTCGCTTGGAAAACTGAACATGGATGAGTTTGCGATGGGCTCATCGAACGAGACAAGTTACTACGGTGCGGTTAAAAACCCTTGGGATACAAACTGTGTGCCGGGAGGCTCATCGGGTGGTTCAGCGGCTGCAGTAGCGGCAAGATTGGTGCCTATTGCAACAGGGACTGATACCGGTGGTTCGATCCGCCAACCGGCCTCTTTTTGCGGTATCACAGGCTTGAAACCAACCTACGGGACGGTTTCACGTTTTGGAATGATCGCTTTTGCCTCTAGCTTAGATCAGGCTGGGCCAATGACTCGAAGTGCTGAAGATGCAGCGCTGGTGCTTCAGGCCATGGCCGGTTTCGACCCAAATGATTCAACAAGCTTGGAAAATTCAGTGCCAGATTATTCGGCAGAATTAAATAAAGAGCTGACGGGTTTAAAGATAGGCCTGCCTAAAGAGTTTTTCGAAGAGGGTCTTGATAACGAGGTTGCCAAAGCGGTTGAGGCGGCGGTAGAGGAGTATCGGAAGCTAGGTGCAGAGGTTAAGGAGATAAGCCTCCCCAATATGGATCTGTCTGTTCCGGCATACTACGTTGTGGCCCCGGCAGAGTGTTCAGCAAATCTATCGCGCTTTGATGGAGTTCGTTACGGTTACCGTTGTGAAAACCCAGAGAATTTAGAGGATCTTTATAGCCGTTCAAGAGGCGAAGGTTTTGGTGCGGAGGTTAAGCGGCGAATTATGATAGGTGCTTACGCTCTGTCTGCTGGCTACTACGATGCCTATTATCTAAAAGCACAACAGGTGAGGAAATTGATCAGTGAGGACTTCAAAAAAGCGTTTGAAGAGGTTGATCTGATTATGGGGCCAACAGCCCCTTCAACCGCATTTGGTATCGGTGAAAAAACGGATGATCCACTGTCGATGTACCTTTCTGATATTTTTACAATCGGCGTCAATTTGGCTGGAATTCCTGCTATGTCGATTCCTGCAGGGTTTGTCAAAAGTAAACCGGTTGGTTTGCAGTTGATTGGAAACTATTTCTCAGAAGGGCGGTTGTTGAACGCTGCACATCGTTACCAGCAGGTAACTGAATGGCATAAAGGCGTTCCGGCTGAGTTCGAGTAATTTAGGAGTTGAATATGGAATGGGAAGTTGTCATTGGTCTAGAGATTCACGCTCAACTCGCGACTAAATCTAAGATTTTTTCCGGTGCATCTACCGCATACGGTGCAGCCCCAAACAGACAGGCTTGTGCTGTTGATTTGGGATTGCCTGGTGTTTTGCCGGTTTTAAATAAAGAGGCGGTTCGCATGGCGGTCAAGTTCGGTTTGGCAATTGATGCCGAGATTGCGCCACGATCAGTTTTTGCACGTAAAAACTATTTTTATCCGGATTTGCCTAAAGGCTATCAAATAAGTCAATTTGAGCTGCCTGTGGTTGGTATAGGCCATATTGATATCGAGGTTGATGGCAAGGTTAAGCGTATTGGTGTTACCCGAGCTCACCTTGAAGAGGACGCGGGTAAGTCGCTACATGAAGATTTTCATGGGCAGACAGGTGTCGACCTGAACCGTGCAGGGACACCTCTTCTCGAGATTGTTTCAGAACCTGACCTGCGCTCAGCAAAAGAGGCTGTTGCCTACATGAAAAAGCTGCATGAGCTGGTTCGGTATATCGACATCTGTGATGGCAATATGGCAGAAGGTTCATTTCGTTGTGATGCCAATGTCTCGGTTCGGCCTAAGGGGCAGGAAGAGTACGGTACGCGTGCAGAGGTCAAAAACCTCAACTCATTTCGATTTATCGAAAAAGCCATTAATCATGAGGTGGAGCGTCAGATCGACCTGATTGAGACCGGTGGCAAAGTGGTTCAAGAGACGCGGCTTTATGATGCCAATAAGGATGAAACTCGTTCAATGCGCAGTAAGGAAGAGGCGAATGACTATCGTTATTTCCCCGATCCAGACCTATTACCACTTGAAGTTGACGAGGCATTAAAAGCTGCAATTAGAAAAACATTGCCTGAACTACCAGATGAAAAGCGTCAGCGGTTTATTGATGAATATAATCTATCTGCTTACGATGCGGCTATTTTAACGGCGACTAAAGAGCTGGCCGGTTTTTATGAGCAGGTTGTCAAGGCATCTGGAGCCGATCCGAAATTGTGTAGCAACTGGGTCACAGGTGAATTTTCCGGTGCGTTGAATAAGGCAGGAATAGAGCTTTCTGATAGCCCAATCAATGCCGAGCAGTTTAGTGGTTTGATTAAACGAATTAGCGATGAGACCGTTTCTGGAAAGATAGCGAAACAGGTCTTCGAACTTCTCTGGGAAGAGGGGGGCGATGCCGACAGCATTATTGAAGCGAAAGGGTTGAAACAGATTACCGATAGCGGTGCGATTGAGGCGATTATTGACCAGATTATTGCCGATAATCAGGGCCAAGTTGAGCAGTACCGCGGAGGAAAAACAAAGCTGATGGGCTTTTTTGTGGGCCAAGTGATGAAGCAGACGCAGGGTAAAGCTAATCCGGGTGAAGTAAACAAGTTGCTTAAACCGAAGTTGGATGGCTAGGGTATTCTGAATGGCTGCTGTGTGGAGTCGCGTTTGCCTAGTGATAAGTCTAATTGTGTTCTCATCGAGTGTGACTGCTCATGGTGTAGATGATGCGACAAGGCAGTTTCTACAGAGTATAGAGGGGGCGGCAATCGCCCCTTTTTTATATATTGGTGCCAAGCATATGGTGACAGGTTATGATCACCTGCTTTTCCTGGTTGGGGTGATCTTTTTTCTCTATAGGCCAAAAGATGTTTTGGTTTATGTCACCTTTTTTACTATAGGGCACAGCCTGACATTAATGTTGGGGGTGCTAAATAATATTGCCGTAAATCCCTTTATTATTGATGCAATTATCGGTTTCTCTATTGTCTATAAAGGGTTTGATAATTTAGGTGGATTTCAGAGGCTATTTGGTTTTCAGCCAAACACGAAAGTGGCTGTCTTAATCTTTGGCCTGTTTCATGGGTTTGGCTTGGCAACGAAACTACAGGAATTCAAAATCCCCGAAAATGGCCTATTGGAGAACTTAATCGCTTTTAATGTGGGGGTTGAGCTAGGCCAATTTATGGCACTTATCTTTATTTTGATTGCGTTGAGTATCTGGCGGCGGCAGCCGAGTTTTTTACGCTTTTCAATGGCAGTTAATACATTATTAATGAGTGGCGGGATGATGTTGGTTGGGTATCAGCTCACCGGTTATCTAATGTCGTAATGCAGAGAGGCAATTAGAAAAATGACACCAGAAAAAGTTAATTATCCTGTTCAGTCCATTGCGGCATTGTTTAAAGCAACGATCATTGCTTTAGTCATTGCTGCGACTGTTCTGGTCATCGCAATCCTTCCTGCAGAATACAATATTGATCCAACAGGCTTAGGAAAAAAAGTGGGCTTAACCGAGTTAGCGCCAAAACAAAAAGCTGTTGTCAGCAAAAGAGAGTCAAAGAAAAAAACAGCAGGAAGTTTTATGAGTGATCGTGTTGAAGTGGTCATTCCAGCAGGTAAAGGGTTGGAGTATAAGTTCCACCTGCTAAAAGGCAGCCCGATGCTATATAGCTGGAATAGCATGGGAATTGAGCTCTATTTTGATTTTCATGGCGAACCCGATGGCGATACGACGGGTTACTTTGAGAGTTATACAGAAAGCACAGCGAGTGAAGTTAAAGGCTCTTTTAAAGCACCGTTTGATGGCTCGCATGGCTGGTATTGGGAGAACAAGACTAACGGGCCAGCTTCCGTGGTTTTAAGCACCCAAGGGCAGTACAAGGTTATTGGCTTGAAGTGAGCTGGTTTGAACGCCTAAGCGTTTCTTGGGTTTTGCGAAAGCATGCGTTACCCGACCATGATTGGTTTGAGGTGACGCGAAAGTTGCCTCTATTGAGTGGGCTGAATTCGAGCGAAAAAGCACGATTAAGGCTGCTGACAACACTCTTTATTCATCAAAAAGTCTTTTCAGGGGCGCAAGGTCTTGAGTTGACGCTAGAGATGAAAATCATCATAGCAGCGCAAGCTTGCCTCGAAATACTGGCATTTAATATTGCGGCATTTGATGGCTGGTCTGAGATTATTGTTTACCCCAGCACCTTTCGAGTCGAGCGGGAAACAGAGAATGAATTTGGGATAATTTCTACAGAAAGTCGTATCTTAAGCGGTGAAGCTTGGACAAAGGGGCCGCTGGTTTTTGCCTGGGATGAGGTGGAGCGCGATAGCTTTCAGATTCGAGAGGGCCATCATGTCGTATTGCATGAATTTGCTCACAAACTCGATATGCTTAACGGGCGCGCTAATGGCATGCCCCCGCTGCATCCAGAAATGCCCGTTTCAGAGTGGACTCGCTCTTTAAGCGAAGGCTATGAACGGTTGCTTGAGCGAGTGGAGCATTGCCATGGAGGGATTAATCCTTATGCGGCGACTAATCCGGCAGAGTATTTTGCGGTAATGTGTGAATATTTTTTTACCGCTCCGGCGTTGCTGTTTGAGCGCTATCCGGATGTCTATCGGCAGCTTAAAGCCTATTTTCAGCAGGATCCGCTCGCTAGAAATTAGACCTGCTTATTGCCCTCTTCGTCACTTATTTGGTAAGTCTCACCGGCAAACTCAATCGTATCTCCGGCAACAATTTTGTTGCGCTTTCTTGTTTCGACCTTGTTGTTTACTTTAACGAGGCCGTTACCGATTACGCACTTGGCCTCAGCACCGCTACTGACCATTCCTTCAAACTTGAGGATTTTATAAAGTTCGGTAGGTGACTGTTTTAAGATTATCTGGTTAGTCATTTTCTCTTGGTCGTTATTTATAGTTGTAAGCCAACTTCAATGACCATCTTATTGTCATTTAGTCGGAAACCACGCATTTCGAGTACCCCTTTAGTGTTAAGTGAGATGATGAGGTAAAGTGCGTCTGGATAGGCTGCTAATTCAAGATCGATTGCTGAAGGCTCGGCAGGTGAGGTGGGGTGTGAGTGATAGATGGCGAAAAGTGCCTCCCCATTCTCGCGCATCTTTTTCATGGCCTCAATCTGCCCTTCAGCATCAAGTAGGAAACGGTTGGCAGGGGTGCTGGCGCTATTTGTTACTGGATAACAATGCGTGGGCCTGTTTTCTTTTCCGCCAACTAGTCCGCATATTTCTAGCTCTGGACTACTTTGTGCGTGATGAAGCAGCTGGTTAACAAGTCGTCGTGAAATTTTTATTTTTTCTAAAGTCATAGTTTTTTGTCTAATGGGTTCGCCATTCAGCGCTAGTGGCGCGAAGATGTCCTGCCAGATCAGAGTGTGATCGAATGTTGCTGTAGCCATGCTGGCTAAAAATTTGCTGTATATTTTCCGCCTGATTGTAACCATGCTCAAGTAAAAGTAGGCCGCCATCGATTAGATGGTCGCAGGCATGAGCAATAATGATTTCTATATCATCGAGCCCTTCGGGGCCTGATGTGAGCGCACTGTTGGGTTCAAAGCGAACATCCCCCTGTTTTAGGTGCGGGTCATTTTCAGCAATATAAGGTGGGTTGCTGATAATAAGCTGAAATTGTCTCTCCGCGATTGAGTCAAACCAGTTGCTGAGCAGGAAAGAGATGTTATTTGCACCGAGAGTTTTTGCATTTTCGGCGGCAACCTGTAGTGCTTTGGGGCTTGTGTCGGTGGCAGTTACTTTTATATTTGTCTTTTCAAGTGCTAGCGTGATGCCAATGGCTCCGCTCCCTGTTCCAAGATCTGCTACTAAGCATTCTTGGTGGGTTGGAAGTCGCTCCAGTGCTAGCTCAACTAATAGCTCAGTTTCGGGACGGGGGATTAGTGTGTCGGCAGTAACTCGAAAGTCTCTTGACCAGAATTCCCGCTGCCCAATCAAATGGGCAATTGGCTGGCCGGTTGCCCGTCTGTTAATTAGCGCCTTATATCGCGTCAGTAGCTCTTCTGGAACTGCTTCATCGGGCCAGCAAAAAAGATGTGTGCGCGGTTTTTCGAGTAATTTAATTAAAAGCAGTTCAGCATCCAGTCTGGGGCTGTCGCTTTTTGTCAGCAGGTTACTTGCTTGCTGAAGCGCTTCGGAAATCGTGCTCAACGGGTTAAGAGTCCTCTGCCATTTGAGCGAGCTGTTCAGCTTGGTACTCATTGAGTAGGGGATCGATCACAGAATCAAGGCTGCCCTGCATAATTTCATCGAGTTTATAGAGCGTTAGGTTGATTCGGTGGTCGGTCATTCGGCCTTGTGGGTAGTTATAGGTGCGAATACGCTCAGAGCGATCACCGCTACCTACCTGACTTTTGCGTGCGGCAGCCTGTTCTGATGCGGCTTTTTCCTCCTCTGCTGCGAGTAGTCGAGCAGAGAGCAGAGACATGGCGCGAGCACGATTTTTATGCTGAGAGCGTTCATCTTGACACTCGACAACAAGCCCTGTCGGCAGATGGGTGAGCCGAATCGCAGAGTCGGTTTTGTTGACGTGCTGCCCACCCGCTCCGGATGCACGAAAGGTGTCTACACGCAGATCAGCTGGGTTAATTTCGATCGCGTCAATCTCATCTGCTTCTGCAAGAACCGCAACGGTGCAGGCTGAGGTGTGTACGCGCCCTTGTGATTCGGTTTCAGGGACACGCTGAACACGATGTGCGCCCGATTCAAACTTGAGCCGAGAATAGACATCTTGACCGCTGATGCGGACGACAATTTCCTTGTAGCCACCGTGCTCGCCAAGACTCTCACTGATTTGTTCAGTTTGCCACCTTCTTGATTCGCTATAACGAAGGTACATGCGGTGAAGGTCTCCAGCGAAGATAGCAGCCTCTGCGCCACCTGTGCCGGCTCTGATTTCGAGATAGACGTTGCGGCCGTCATTGGGATCTTTAGGGAGTAAGAGGATCTGTAATTCGTTTGCCAGCTGTGCTTGAAGCGTCTGATTCTCCTTGACCTCCTCTTTGGCCAGCTCGCGCATTTCTGGGTCATCTTCCTGTATCATCTCTTCAGCGGATTCGATGGCCTCTCCAGCGTCGCCAAACTCCTTGAAACAGGTAATAATTGGTTCAAGCTGAGAATACTCTTGGCTTAGGGCGCGATAACGATTTTGGTCGCCCTGTACTTCTGGTTCTGAGAGTAAAGCTGCAATTTCTTCGAAGCGATCAGCCAAGTTGGATAGCTTATTTTGTATAGAGGCTTGCACGTTTTATTTATTACCTTTTAGTTTGAAAAGTTCGCGCGCCGCAGCAACTAGGTCATGGCGTTCGTTGATGCCGGCTTGGCGGATTTGTGTGCTGGGTGTGTGAATGAGTTTATTGGTCAGTGAATGTGCTAAAAGCCCAAGAGCCTCGTCTGCTGGCTGGCCGTTGCGAAGCGATTGGAGTGCTTTGGATAGTGCTTCATCTCTTAATAGTTCGGCACTTTCGCGGTAATCGCAAATTGTTGTGATGGCGCCTTGTGAGCGGAGCCAGCCCATAAAATGTTCGACCTGCGTGTCGATAATCTCTTCGGCCTGTTTGGCCGCTTCACGGCGGCTATTAAGGTTCTCCTCGACATTGTTTTTTAGATCATCAACTGTATAGAGGTAAACATCGTTTAGCTGAGCGACTTCGGGCTCAATATCACGCGGGACAGCAAGATCGACCATGAAGATAGGTTTGTGTTTTCGTACCTTCAGGGCGCTTTCAATTCGTCCTTTGCCGAGTATAGGGAGTTGGCTGGCAGTTGATGAAACGATAATGTCAGCTTCTGGTAGGTGTTGAGGAAGTTCGGAAAGTGCTAGCGCATAACCATTAAACTGTGATGCGAGTTTATGAGCTTTATCGTAAGTTCGGTTGGCAATGATGATGCGGCCAATGCCGTGCTCTGACAGGTGGCGAGCGGTGAGTTCGATAGTTTCGCCGGCGCCGATCAGCAGGGCGGTTTGCTCATGTAGGTCGCCAAAAATCTGATGAGCAAGTTGAACGGCGGCAAATGCGACGGAAACGGGACTGGAGCCGATAGCTGTGTCGGTCCGTACTTTCTTGGCGGCAGAAAAAGTGTGCTGAAATAGTTTACCAAGATGTTTTCCAAGCGTGCCGGCATCGTTGGCACTTTGCCAGGCTGTTTTCATTTGCCCAAGGATCTGAGGCTCCCCAAGGACCATTGAATCAAGGCCGCAGGCAACTCTAAACATATGGCGTGTCGTCTCTATATTGTTGTGTGTATAGAGATATTGGCTGAATTCATCTGTATTGAGTCGGTGGTAGGCGGCAACCCAGTCGATAACAGCTTGTGGGGAGCCTTTTTCAATGTTGCAGTAAAGCTCGGTGCGGTTGCAGGTGGAGAGGATTGCTGCTTCACCGACTGTAGGCAGGTGGATCAGATCTTGGAGTGAGCTAACGAGCTTTTCAGTAGGGAATACAAGTTTCTCCCGAATAGAAACGGGGGCCGTATTGTGATTAATCCCAAGTGTGATAAGTGTCATTTATGAACGATGCGAAGCTCTTTAGCTCTCTATTATAGAAAGAAAGAGTCTGTGGCGTCCAAAACGAAGCTGATTTTTGATAAATAACTTGATTAGGCAAATAACTCTGAACGTGGATCTGTCTTTATAAATACACTATAGTGGCCAGCCATAATGGCCCTGAAACAGTTGTGTTACAAAGTATTGAGCACTTCAGTGTGTGGCCTGTTTAAAACAACAAAGAGAGGCTTTGTGTTGAAGATTGTTCTAGCAAGTTTTCTGGCTATGGTGAACTTAGTGCTGTTCTCTGGTTGCGCAACTGTACCGCCAAGACTAGAGGGGGTGGAAACAGATGTTGCTGCGATAGCTCCCAAGCAAAAGACGGAAGCGAGTGAATCACCGGGAAGCGCAATACAGGCTGATCTTCTTTATGTTTTGCTCACTTCAGAAATTGCAGGGCAAAGAGGGCAGTTAGATTTGGCGCTTGATGGCTATATGAAGGCGATGCGTTCAACGCATAATAGTCAGGTAGCTGAGCGTGCTGCAAAAATTGCTTGGTTTTCCCAGAGGCAGAGTCAAGCGATTGAAGCGATCAATGTTTGGTTGTCTGAAGAACCTACCAATATTGAGGCTAACCGCTTAAAGGTTGGTTGGCTGATGGCAAATGGTGATATGGATGAGGCTTTAGCTCAAATTGATGCGTTACTGTCATTGCCTGAGGTTGATTCAAAGCAAGAGATGATTGGGCTTGCACAAAGAGTGGGGAAGCTGCCGGATAGGGAGCAGAGTCTTGCCTTTATGAGGGGTGTTGTAGAGAAGTACGATGATAGGGCTGAGGCGCATTATGCCTTTTCATTGTTGGCGTTTCATAGGGAGCAGTTAAAAATCGCTGCTTCAGAAATAGAGCGAGCACGAGAGCTGAATCCGGGCTGGATCAAATCGATGGTTCTTGAGTCTCAAATTTTAGCTAAGCAAGGAAGTGTAGCCGCGGCAGCTGACGTTATTAAACAGGCGCTTGAAATTGAGCCTGAAAATATAAAGTTAAAAATGTTGCAAGCGCAGCTTATGCTGGGGAGCGGGAAGGTAGAAGAGGCAGAAAGGTCTTTTAGACAGATTGTTGAGGAAAGCCCAAATAACCATGATGCGATTTTTTCCTTGGGATTGCTTGAGTTGAGGCGGGGCGATACAGGGGGGGCAAAAGAGAAATTTGAGAAGCTAGTGGCAGACCCAAAATGGTCTAGCCAGTCCTCTTTTTATCTTGGCGGCCTTGCGTTAAAGGATAAAGCATATAAAGAGGCTGTGGGCTGGTTTGATC
>Ga0209633_10000170_pt1 | contig 77406 bp, 68 predicted proteins | sample Cruoilmetagenom1_FD_187290 | JGI IMG/M metagenome (GOLD analysis project Ga0209633, IMG submission 187290) | Oil polluted marine microbial communities from Coal Oil Point, Santa Barbara, California, USA - Sample 1 (SPAdes) (version 2) | ecosystem: Environmental > Aquatic > Marine > Oil seeps ... | reverse complement strand
AACAACCGTTACATCAATTGTTTTTGAGCTATAGCCTACAAAAGTAACCTTTAACTTTTGAGCACCAGCAGGTGCTTGTAAAACGAAATTACCGTCAAAATCGGTAGATGTACCGGTAGTTGTACCAACTACTACTACATCAGCTCCAGGAAGCGGTTCATTAGTGCCCGCTTCAAGAACAGCACCTTTTAAGGTTCCTTGAGCAAAAGCATTGCTTGCCATTAAGCCAAAAATAGCAAATAAAAATAAATTTTTGAATGTTCTCATTTTTTGTTTTTTTTTGAGTTTGATAGCACAAAAGTAATTTTTTTTTTTAACATATAAAAATTATGATGAATTTTTATATAAACTTAAAATAAAACAATTAACTTATTGATAACAAAAGATTTACATAACTACGTTTTAAAAAAAGAAAAACCCATTAATTAAAATTGTTAAAAACTAAATGTTAAAAATTTTGAAAAAGTAGAAATCTTAAAAAAAGAAGCGAGAAAAAAATCTCGCTTCATAAAAATATATTTTAAAAAATATTTACCAAATAAAAATAACCACGCCTAATGAAGGTGTAAAAAACCAATCGTTATATTTGTTATCCACCAATTTAGGGTCCGGGTCAATTCCATCGACATAATCACTAAAAAAATACCGCCACTTATTACTAAAAACAAATTGCATAGATTCATCAAAACGATAACGCAAGCCTATTTCAGCATTCAAAGCCGGCACAAATGAACTTCCGTTATGTATTCTATCAACAAGCATCTCTGGAACTAATGTTTGGTCTTTTTCAAAATTTCCAAGAGATGATTCTACATCTGTATTATGATACATTCCTCCAAAACCAAGTCCAAAATAAGGATCAAACTTATTTAAAAAACTACTTGAAAAGAAATTAATGTTTTTTAAATCTGCCAAATGATACTCTACATTCAAACCCAAACTAACAAAATAAATTTGTCCGGTAAACGATTTTAATTTAACAAAATTAGCATTTTCATAAGCAGATCCATAAGAAAGTGCCGAGTAACCGGTATTTAAACTTGCATTAAATTTAATGTGCGTACAAGAATAACATTGCGATCTATCAGAATCCAAAAAATTCAAATAAACTTTAGCACCGAGTACACCTCCAGAATTTCCAAAAGTTGTTTCAAAATAACCTCTTTGTCCAAAATCTCCTTGAAAATTTATATAACCAACACTTGCCTCCCATTCATTAATAAGTGACTTTTGTGCATTTGAAAAGGTTATTGAAAACAAGACAATAATAAATGTATAAAATATTTTGTTCATGATTCTATATGGTTTTTAAAATACAAATTTAAAAAAAAACATTGATTAAAAAAAAAATATATGATTTTAATACCATTAATTTTTATATTTTTACTAAAATTAAAATTATTTGTCAAATTACTTCGAAAAATATCAAAAAAAAAACGCATTACAGCCAACATTTCCGAGACTGTAACATTTTTTTTAACAAATAAGAATTATAGTTATTTTTTGTAAATTTAAAAAGGCATGTTCCAATAAACTGATTATAAATAACTTATATAATCACATTTCAAAAAAATAAAATATTAAAAAACCTTAAAGAAGAATAATTCTTAAAAAACAGGATAAAATCCTGCTTCAAAAAAATATATTTTACACAATAGCTTACTTAACAAAAATCACCACACCCAATGAGGGTGTAAAGAACCAATCATTATATTTATTATCTACTATTGCAGGATTTGGATTAATGCCGTCAACATCATCACTAAAAAAATATTTCCACTTATTGTTGAACACAAATTGCATAAATTCACTAAAACGGTAACGCAAACCCAGTTCTGCATTCAAAGCAGGCACAAATGAGTTACCATTATGTATTCTCCCAGCAAGCGCATCTGGCACTATGGTCGGGTTTGTTTCAAAATTTCCCAAAGATGATTCTACGTCGACATTATAGTACATGCCGCCAAAACCAAACCCAAAATAAGGATCAAAATTGTGTAAAAAACCATTTGAAAGAAATTTTCTATTTTTTAAATCTGACAAATGATATTCCATATTCATACCTAAATCAACAAAATAAATATATCCAGATAAAGATTTCAACGCAACAAAATCAGAACTTTTATAAGCGGTTCCATAAGAAAGTGCCGAATAACCGGTATTCAAACTCACATTAAATTTCAAGTGCGCACACGAATAACATTGGATTCTATCAGGATCCAAAAAATTCAAATAAACTTTAACCCCCAGTACACCACCAGAATTTCCTAAAGTCGTTTCAAAATAACCTCTTTGTCCAAAATCTCCTTGAAAATTTACATAACCAACACTAACTTCCCATTCGTCAATAAAAGATTTTTTTGCTTTTGAAAAAATCTCAGTAGATATTTCCTGTGCATTTAAGATTGTTGTCGAAAACAAGACAATAATAAATGTGTAAAATATTTTGTTCATGTTTCTATAAGTTTTTAATACTCAAATATATATAAAAAAATTGAATAAAAAAAAATAAATAATTTTAATACCATAAATTTTCATATTTTTACCGAAATTAAAATTATTTGTCAGATTACTTCGAAAAATATCAAAAAAGAAAACTCATTACAGCCAATATTTCTGTAGTTGTAAGTATCTCTATTGTACTATTTTTATTGGGGATATTGGGGTTTTTCTTGTTAAACTCAAAAAGTATTACCAATCACTTCAAAGAAAAGATAGTTATAAGCATCTTTTTTAATGATAAAGCAAAAATAACTGAAATAAAAAGCTTTGAAAAAGGTATTAGACTAGAAAAAGAGGTAAAAAACACCAAATTCGTTCCCAAAAAAGAAGCCGCAAAAGTCCTAAAAAAGGAAATTGGAGAAAATTTTATCGATTTTTTAGGCTACAATCCGCTTCAAAATAATTTAGAAGTTGTCTTAAAAGGCAATTTTGTCACAGAAAAAAATATACAAAGACTTAAAAATAAATGGCAAAAAAACCATATCGTTTCTAATATAAATTATGAATATTACAAACCACTGCTCAAAGTGTTAAACCAAAATATCAAAAAAATGAGTTTTTGGATCATATTGATTAGCAGCGTTTTTATAATTTTGGTCTTTTTGTTAATCAACAGCGCTATTAGACTTTCTATTTACAGCAAAAGGTTTAGTATTAGAACCATGCAATTGGTAGGCGCTACCGGATCTTTTATCCGAAAACCTTTTTACAATAAAGCTGTCGTACTCGCTTTTATCGGTGCGACTATCGCTTCGGTTGGTATGGCAAGCATACTGTATTCAATCGACAAATATTTTCCTGATTTTAAATTCTTATCCGACACAAAATTACTCATCATACTTTTTGGAAGCATTTATTTTATAGGAATTTTTATTACCATCATTAGTACATTTTTTGCTACAAGACATTTTCTTAATCTTTCATCCGAACATTTACATTACTAAAATTATGGGCGCAAATAAAAAACAAAAATCTATACCGCAACCAGAAAGAAAACCATTGCTTTTTGGTAAGAAGAATTATCAATTCTTGTTTTTAGGACTTATTTTAATAGCTTTAGGCTTTATATTAATGTCCGGAGGCGGTAGTAACGACCCCAATGAATGGAATCCAGAAATTTTTAATTTCAGAAGAATTAGACTGGCACCTATGTTAATTTTATTAGGTTTACTAATCGAGATCTATGCCATTATGCTTAAATCAGATAAATAATTTTTATGAATGAAATTCAAGCTATTATTTTAGCTGTTATTGAAGGAATAACAGAGTTTTTACCTATATCATCAACCGGACATATGGTACTTGCATCCTCTTTTATGGGTATTGCATCAGATGATTTTACAAAACTATTTACCGTTGTTATTCAATTGGGTGCTATCTTATCCGTTATGGTTTTATATTGGAAACGATTTTTACAATCTTGGGATTTTTACAAAAAATTATTTGTTGCCTTTTTACCCGCTGTTTTTCTAGGATTGCTGCTCAATAAATTTATCGACAAGTTACTTGAAAGTCCGCTAGTTGTAGCCGTTTCATTAGTTCTAGGTGGCTTCATCCTCTTAAGAGTAGATGACTGGTATGTAAACAATAAAAAAACAGATATTTCATATAACGCCGCACTCAAAATAGGATTTTTTCAAACACTTGCTATGATTCCCGGCGTATCGCGCAGTGGTGCTAGCATAGTAGGTGGAATGATGCAAAAAATAGATCGAAAAACAGCTACCGAATTCTCATTTTTCCTTGCGGTTCCTACTATGTTTGGGGCAACTGCCAAAAAATTATGGGATTATTATCAAGAAGGTCTTCAACTAAATCAACACGATATTAATTTACTTATTTTAGGAAATATAATTGCCTTTATTGTCGCCATGATTGCCATCAAAGCATTTATCAACTATATCACTAAAAAGGGCTTCAAAATTTTTGGATATTATCGTATCGTTATTGGTTTGCTTATGATATTTATTCATTTCTTTATTCATCCACTAAGCATTGTACAATGACACTCGAAGAACTCAAAAAAGGACAAGTATTACTACTGGACAAACCGCTTAATTGGACAAGTTTTGATGTGGTTAACAAGATCAGATATGCCATACTCAAAAAACACAATATTAAACGTTTTAAAGTTGGGCATGCCGGCACTTTAGACCCCTTGGCAACCGGATTGTTAATTCTTTGCGTGGGAAAAGCCACAAAAACCATCAACCAATTACAAAACCAAACCAAAGAATATATCGGTACATTTACCATAGGTGCAACAACGCCTTCCTATGATATGGAAACCGAAATAGATCAAACATACCCTACAGATCATATCAATGAATCACTTATAAAAGAAAAAGTAAAAGATTTTATTGGCGAACAGGATCAATTTCCTCCCATTTTCTCTGCCATCAAAAAAAATGGAAAAAAACTTTATGAACATGCCCGAAAAGGTGAAAAAGTAAAAATTGATGCCCGAAGAATTGAGATATTTGAATTTGAAATTACAGAAATAAATTTACCTGAAATTCATTTCCGTGTCAAAGTCAGCAAAGGAACTTATATTCGTTCATTGGCATTTGATTATGGCAAGGCGCTTGGAAGTGGCGCATATCTTTCTTCATTAAAAAGAACCAAAATTGGCAATTTTTCTATTGAAAATGCCGTTTCACATCAAAACTGGATCGATGAAGTTATTGAACAAAATTCACTTTAATTTTTCGCATACTGAAAAAGCTTTATTAATGAGCGCATTTGTAGAAGTGCTCATTATTATCATGCTTTTTAGTTTTGGATTTAAACAAAAAATAAAAGAAAAGCAATACGCCATTGAGTTTGATGAAAAATTTGACTTTGACGAACTTAAACAAGAAGAAAAAATAGAACTTCCTGATATTTCAAAATACACGCATAAAAAAAATCGCACAAATGTAGCATCAAATGCTTTGCAAGAAGAAGAATTTTTTGAAAAATATAAAGAAAATCACGAAAATGCTTTAAAAAACTTTTACAAACAACGCGATAACAATCAATCCGTCGCAGTAGGAGAAGAAAAAACAAAGAAAAAACAAAAAGAAAATAAAAAACGATTTACCGGCGAAAGTAATATTCGCTATTATGTCAAAAATAGACGCGATGTTTACCTCACCAATCCATTATACACATGTCCAAAAAATATGTCGGGGTTAATTGTCATAAATATTAGTGTTGACCGTTCTGGAAATGTGATTGCTGCCAAATACAACAAAACAAAATCAACAAGTACAGCTACTTGTTTAATTGAAAGCACCTTACAAGCGGCACGTGACTCCTATTTTAATGAAGACAAGTCTGCCCCCGAAATTCAAAAGGGCTTTATCACCTATCATTACTAAAAAAATCTAAGTTTCCATAGTATGATACACATTTTGGGTATCATCGTCTTCTTCAATTTTCTCTAATAACTTTTCCACTTCTGCTTGTTCTTCTTCAGATAATTTTTTGGTTACTTGAGGAATATACTCAAAACCTGAAGATAAAATTTCCAAGTTATTTTCCTCTAAATATTTTTGAATATTTCCAAACTGGCTAAATGGTGCATAAATAAGAATACCATCTTCGTCTTCAAAAATTTCCTCTACATCAAAATCGATAAGCGCCAATTCCAATTCTTCTAAATCCATTCCCAATTTCTCGTGATTAACTCGGAAATTACATACGTGATCAAACATAAAAATAACCGAACCGGAAGTACCAAACGTACCATTTAACTTATTAAAATAACTTCTTATATTTCCTACAGTTCTGTTATTATTATCCGTAGCCGTTTCGACCAAAACAGCTATGCCATGTGGTGCATATCCTTCAAAGAGTACCGTTTTGTATCCAGCTGTATCTTTTTCAGAAGCTTTTTTAATGGCTCGCTCTATATTATCCTTGGGCATATTTGCCGCCTTTGCATTTTGTATAGCCGCTCTCAAACGCGCATTGGCATCAGGATTTGGTCCGCCATCTTTTACTGCCATTGATATCTCTCTTCCAATACGCGTAAAAGTTTTTGCCATGGTTGCCCAACGTTTAAACTTTCTTGCTTTTCTAAATTCAAATGCTCTTCCCATAATACAATTTCAAATCTTAATAATATTCTATATAATTATTTTTATGCTTAATGCTTAATCTCGCCTAATTTTTTCGGATTGTGTTTATATTTAAACATAACAGCAAACAAAACAGCAATTACCAAAGCATAAATTGCAAAGACAAACCAAATATTCTGCCAATCTTTAACGCCTTCTTTTGTAAATAAATCAATGACGTAACCACTTGCTTTTGCACCCAAAACAGCACCAAAACCATTGGTCATCATAATAAACAAGCCCTGCGCTGAACCTCTCATTTTTTTATCGGTTTCTTGTTCTACAAATAACGAACCGGAAATATTAAAAAAGTCAAATGCCATACCATATACAATCATAGATAAAATAATGGCAACAGCACCCAAACCAACAGGACTGCCAATACCAAATAATCCAAATCTGAAAAACCAAGCCAACATACTCATCAGCATTACTTTTTTAATGCCATAACGTTTTAAGAAAAATGGAATGGTCAAAATAAATACCGTTTCAGATATTTGAGATAAAGACATCACAAAACCATTATATTTTACTATAATAGCATCTTTAAAAATAGGATTGCTTCCAAAATCATGTAAAAATGCTTCGCCCCACATATTGGTTATTTGTAAAGCCGCACCCAAAAGCATCGCAAATATAAAAAATATCGCCATTTTATATTCTCCAAACAATTTAAACGCATCTAAACCAAAAACTTCTACCAATGATTTTTTCTTGGTTGATTTTTCTGCAGGACAATCTGGCAAAACAAAAGTATAAAGTCCTAAAATTAAAGAAATAACAGCAGCAAAGTAAAATTGATTTACATTCATTCCCCAACCAAAACCATCCGTTACCCAAGTAGCTATAATAAAACCAATGGTTCCCCAAACTCTAATAGGAGGAAAAGTTTTTACCACATCCATATCATTTTTTTCCAAAATACAATATGAAATAGTGCTATCTAAACCAATGGTAGGCATATACAACATCAAGTATAGCAATGTAAACAGAAACAAACTGTCATAATCCGCCTGCTGTGCCATAAAATAGAGTAAAACAGCACCCAAAATATGCAATATAGCAAACAGCTTATTAGGACTCCATTTGTCCGCAATTATACCCATAATACCAGGCATTATTAAAGAAGCTAATCCCATAGTTGCAAAGATAGAACCAATTTGTCCTCCGGTAAAATGTAACGTAGCCCCCATATACTTTCCAAAAGAAAGCAGCCAAGCACCAAAGACAAAAAATTGAAGGAAATTAAGTACGGTTAATTTGAATTTTATACTGTTCATGTCGTTCGTTTTTAGTGCAACAAACTTACAGTTTTAGCCCGATATAACCAAAAAATATTTATGCGTGCAATATTTAGTTATTTACTTACGTTTTTTTTAATAAACAACGTTTATAAGGTTATACAACTACCATTTCTCAACTCAAAATTCCAAAAATATGAAAGACAAGGTATTTGAAATCCACAAATTAATCTTGATGGTTGTTGTATTGTTACTCATTTTTAGCATTGGTATTAAAATGATTTTGTCTTAGGTTTCATAATCTAAACATACAACAAATCAATAAAATTTGAATTATCTAGCTTCGGACAAGTGTGCCAACACTTTTGCCCTCGATGAGTTTTTGCAAATTGCCAATTTTATTCATATTAAAGACAATAATAGGCAATTTATTGTCCTTGGCAAGTGCAAATGCCGTACTGTCCATTATTTTTAATTCTTTTTGAAGCGTTTCATTATAAGAAATACTGTCATACTTAATTGCATCCTTATGCTTTTCAGGATCCTTATCGTAAATTCCCTCTACTCGAGTACCTTTAAGAATGGCATCGGCATTAATTTCTAAAGCGCGAAGTACCGCTCCGGTATCAGTGGTAAAAAAAGGATTGCCTGTGCCACCACTAAATATAACGATGCGTTTGTCTGCAAGGGCATTTTTTGCCTTTAAAGGAGAAGCTTCATCCGCCACTTTATCTACTTTTATACCGCTCAACAAGGTTGCCGGAATACCTTCCTTTAAAAAAACACTTTCAAGCGCCATTCCATTAATAACAGTTGCCAACATCCCCATAAAATCACCTTGTGTTCTGTCCATCATTTGACCAGCTTCTGACAAACCTCTAAATATATTGCCGCCACCAATCACAATGCCAATTTCTACGCCCAATTGATAAATATTTTTTATTTCTTTTACAAAATCCAAAACTTTTTCTGGGTCAATCCCATAAGACTTATCGCCCATCAAAGATTCCCCGCTTAATTTTAATAAAATTCTATTATATTTCATCTTGCTTTTTATTTATTCCAATCAATATTTAGCTAAAATAAGCAATTTAATTGTTTTTATTCAAAATGCCTCAATGCATTATTTTCTTAACATCAAAAGTATAAAATTTTACTTACATTTGTTCTATAATTAGCATTGAAATCAATAAGATTAATAAACTTTATAAATAACAATCAAAAATACACCGTATAAATTTTAAGCCATATTCATAAAACAATAAACACAATGAAATATTTTCTTTCTATATTATTTTTTTCAATATTTTTCTCAAGCTTTTCGCAAACAAACAGAAGTATAGATTCTTTGTATAAAACAGACCCATATTATTTAGAAGACCAATTATATTTCGGTATTTCATATATTGTTTTACAAAATTTACCAACAGGACTCAAACAAAATGGTTTTTCAAATGCTATTAAATTTGGATATATTAGAGACATTCCCATCAACGAACAACGAAATATAGGTTTGGGCATTGGGCTAGGCTATGGAAGAGATATTTTCTATCAAAACCTACGCATCAGTACCGATGAAAACACCGGAGAACTCATTTATGAAGTGCTTACCGGGACTGATTATCAAAGTAATTCTTTTAATTTGAATAAAATAGAAATCCCTTTTGAATTGCGTTTTAGAGGTAGCAGCCCTACAAAATATAAATTTTGGCGTGTTTATACAGGCGCTACACTATCATATATTGCAAGTGCCTCATCAAACTACACCAATAACAATATAAATGTTAGTTTTAACGGAATAAAAAATATCAATCCTTGGCAAGTTGGATTAACTATTTCCGCCGGGTACGGCACTTGGAATTTTAACTATTACTACGGATTAACCAAAATTATTAAAGATAATGTATTGATTAATGAAAACGCAATCCAAATGAAAGAAATGCGTTTCGGTATCATGTATTATTTTTTGTAAATTTGCAGACGAAAAATCAATAAAAATATTACTATGATTGTAAATACAAAATTAGTCTGGAAAGGCGGCATGCAATTTGATGCTTATTCCGATGGAAAAGATGAACCTGTTCCTATAGATTCAGAAGAAAAATTCGGTGGCATAGGTTATGGGTATCAACCCAAACCATTTATGCTGGTTTCACTGGCAGGATGCACAACACTTGACGTTGCATCTTTAATGAAAAAAATGCGTATCGATAAAGATGTCTCTAATTTTACGGTAGATATAGACGCAAATATGACAGAAGAACACCCCAAATATTTTGACAAAGTACACTTAATATATAAATTTGTAGGCAAAGATTTAAACAAAGAAAAACTCACCAAATGTGTAAGCCTTTCAGAAAGTAGATACTGCGGCGTTTTTAAAATGTTTAGGGCTTTTGCTGAAGTTACTTATGAAATTATTTTTGAGGAAAAATAAACTTTTTAATCAAAAATCTTACATTACAATTATACTATAAATGCAAGGCGCAATGCTTTGCATTTTTTTTGGAATAATTTTATACTTTTTTACGTAAATTAGCGTTTTAGTTTATTACAACTTGTCTGCGGTTTACATAAAACAGCACACACTTATAATTTTTGAAAGAATGCGTTATATAAAAAAATATTTTGCTCCCTTATTCTTACTATTATTAGCAGGAAACTTTGTTAATTGCTCTACGCAAAGAAACAATATGGTCAATAAAAATCTGCATAAATTATCGACTAAATACAATGTCGTTTTCAATGGTAAGGAAGCACTAAAAAAAGAACTGGATACAAAACACGCCAATTTTCATGATAATTTTTTTGAAATACTGCCCGTAGAAAGATTTATAGCCGAATATGAAATATTCTTGCCCGGACAACAACAATCTAATGCCAACTTAGAACGGGCAGAAGAAAAAGCGGTAAAAGCCATACAAAAACACTCAATGGAAATTCGCGGCGTACAAGAGAATAACCAAATTGATGAAGCATATCTTCTTTTGGGAAAAAGCCGCTACTATCAAAAACGATTTTTAGCAGCAAGTGACGCTTTTAACTATGTATTGGACAATGATTTTAAATCAGATTTACGTCCGCTTTTTAAATTATGGAGAGAAAAATCAAATATCCGAATGGAGAATTACACAGAAGCCATTCGGAATTTAAAATTCTTAGCCCATAATGTCGATACACCAAAAGAGGTAAAAGCAAAAGCCAATGCCTATATAGCCCAAGCATTTATTAAAATTGACAGTTTGCCACAAGCCATAAAATATCTAAACTTGGCATCTGAATTAATCGAAGACAAAGAACACAGCGCCCGTTATAATTTTGTCACGGCACAATTACTAGATAAAACGAGTTTAAAAGATTCAGCTGTTGGCTATCTAAGACAAATAGAAGAAATGAAGCAACCAAGAAAATACAGTTTACAAGCCGAATTGTATCGCTATCATTTGTCTTTGGACAAAAAAGACCAACACCCTGAAATGCTCAAGGCACTATACACCAAACTAAAACGATTTGAATACCACAAATTTTATCCTTATATAAATTACGAAATCGGTGAAATATTTCATAGCGAAGACAGCTTAAAAACGGCTGTTACTTACTACACCAAAGCAGCTCGTTCACAAGACAAAGTCTTAAAAGAAAAAGCCTATGAACAAATGGTTGCCATTGGCTTTTATAAAAAAGACTACCTTATGGCAGGTGCCTACTTGGACAGTTTACTACAAGTAATGCCTCACGAAACACTCAAATACTTAAAAACCCAACACAAACGCAACAATATTGAAGATATTATCACCTTGGAAAAAGTCATTAAACGAAATGACAGCATTATGAAGTTGGTTAATTTGGATAGCTTGGGAAGGGTAAAACTCATTCAAGATTATATAGACACATTACGCGAAAAAGAAGCAGAAGCTGTTTCAAAAGAAAATACCGGAACCGACTATTCACAAGTAAAGCCAAAATTCACCAGCTTTTATTTCTACAATAAAAGTTTGACAAGCAAGGGCGCCGAAAAGTTTAATAAAACTTGGGGTGAAATGTCCCTTGCAGATATGTGGCGTCTCAAAAACAAAATGAGTATCGATGACGACGAAGAAACCAATAATGATGATGAAGGTGAATCAGATACATCTAATGATAAAGTTGACGAAAATATTCCAGATAAATATAAAATTAGCTTCTACTACAAAAAAATACCCACTGAAAAAAAGCAAATAGATAGTATTTTGGGACAAACAAACTATGCGCATTACCAAGTTGGTATGATTTATTACGAAAAATTTAAAGAGCTGGAAAAAGCACAAGAAAACTTGGAAGAAATGCTTGCCAATCATCCTAAAAAAGAACTCATTCCTGCGGCAAAATACAATTTGTATAAAATTTATAAAGATCTAGGCAAAAACTTACTGGCAGAACACCTGTCTCAAGAAGTATTAAATGACTATCCAGAAAGCATTTATGCCGATTTGATTAAACATCCAGACAAAATATCCGAACGTTCCAACAAAGCCTTTCAAACCGCTTACAAAAAATTATATCAATTATACAAAACGCAAAAATATGATGCTTTGCTCACACAGTCTGCACCAATGCTCATAAAATTTAGTTTCCATCCGGAATTGGGAAAAGTAGAATTATTACGAGCAACCGCAATGGCAAAAAGCGATGGGCTACTTGCTTATGAAAAAGCACTAAAAGATATTATTATCAAATATCCAAAAAGCCCTTATGAAACAGAAGCCAAAAATCGTATGACTTTGGTAAACAAATATAAAAATTTGGTATATACCAATGCTAAAAGTGATTCTTACAAATTAGTTATTCCTTATGACATTTTTTCACCTCAAGCAGACAACTTTATAGGTTGTATAAAAGAAATTATCAAAGAAAATAAAAGTGGATTTTTAACGGTTTCAAAAGATCCTTTCACTCGAAAACAGTCCTTTATTGTCGTCCACCACTTCTTAAGTGAAAAATCAGCTGCATACCTTGCAGATTTAATGAAAAATACCACTTGCAGTCCTAATAATTATTTTGTAATTTCGTCGGACAATTATAAGACGCTTCAATTGACCAAAAAATTGGAAGCTTATTTGGCATTTAACAAACAATAAAAAATAACACTATGTTCGCAGAAAAGAAAAAAAACGGCGCTGAATTATCTAGATTACCCAATCATATCAGTCATACTTCAAAATTTAAAGGCGATATCACCTCAGAAGAAGATTTTAGAATAGATGGTTATTTTGAAGGGAACTTAACCACAACAGCAAAAATTGTTTTGGGAGACAAAGGTGTTTTAAAAGGAAATATAAAATGTGGAAATGCTGAAATACTTGGTAAAGTCAATGGTGAATTAATTGTTGATAATTTATTAAGCATAAAATCTTCAGCGGCTCTAGATGGAAGTGTTATAACCGGAAAATTAGCTATTGAACCCGGATCATTTTTTAATGCCACTTGTCAGATGAAAAACGGATCAGTAAAAACCAATGAAGCGACAAAAACCAAATAATCGTAATAAATTTTTACAATTTACCGCCATTCCTTTTGAAATGTTTATCATTATTTTTGGTGCTTATAAATTAGGTGCTTATTTAGATATAATATACCCTAACGATACAATGTTTTATACCATAATATGCATGCTGGTAGGTGTAATATTATCAATGGTTTACATTCTGATTAGAGTTAAAAAATTAACCAAATAATAATGCAGCAAAAGTTTACGTACTTACTTTTATCTATTTTTCCATTCTTCTTCCTTTTTTATAAAGTACATGAACATTTTATGCACAGTTTTAACTTAAAGAGTCTTGACTTTTCATCACATTTCTTCACCTATATAACTGCCATTAGTTTGCTTATGCTTACAAATATGCTTATCATGCGATGGTTAAAACCAAAATATGTAGGATTTACATTTTTGGCTTGGTCTATGATTAAACTTATGTTGGTTATGGCATATTTTAGCTTTATCAATAAACTTGAAATTAACAATGCTAATATCATAGAAATGCTGATTGTTTATCTTCTTTTCCTTATTTATGAAGTCTTTTTTACAACTATTTTGTTACCAAAAAGCATTAAAGAATAAAAAAAGCCGCTCAAAAAAATGAACGGCTTATTAACTTATTAATATTATTTAATTATTCTGCTTTTTTAGGCGGTACAATAATAAATTCTGATCGTCTATTTAATTGATGTTGTTCCTTGGTACATCTTTTACAATCAACAGCCGGTTCCAATTCACCAAGACCTTCAGAGGTTAATCTGCTTGTATCAATCCCTTTAGAAACAATATATTCCAAGGTAGATTTAGCTCTTTTTTCTGACAATTTCATATTATAAGCTTCTCTACCTCTTTTGTCGGTATGAGAACGAATATTGATAACCAAGTCGGAATATTTTTTCATAGCTTCCACTACTTTATCCAATTCAAATGCCGCATCTCTACGAATATTAAATTTATCGTAATCAAAATAAATAGGATTTAGAGCAATTTCTCTAGATGTAATAATCTTTTCGATAGGATTTAGCGCTATGGTAATATCAACTTCCTCATCGGTTGTTGCAGCAACATTAACTTTGTTGTTTTCATACTCATCCATTCTAGCTTCAGCCATTACATCATTACCACATTCAATTAAGAAATCAACGTTTCCTTCATTATCTGTTAGTTTGGTTTTAATAGGATTTCCTTCTTTATCGGTCAACGTAACAGAAGCACCCGGCATAATTTTCTTAGTTTTTGCATCTATAACAGTTGTAGAAATCAAAACATCACAAACTGGTTTAACATTTTGAACGGTATAAATATTATCATCGCCAATTCTTGTAGCATCTCTGTTGCTAGAAATAAATCCGTTTTTGGTATCGTCGTTCATATAGAAAGAAAAATCATCTTTTCCACTATTTAAAGGCACGCTTAAATTACGTGGACGTGAAAATTTTCCATCGACATTTTTACAACCAAATACGTCTAATCCACCCAATCCAGGATGTCCGTCAGAAGAAAAATACAAATCTCCTTTTTTACTGATAAAAGGAAAATTCTCTCTGCCTTCTGTATTGATATTGGCACCTAAATTAACCGGTTTACCATATCTATTACTATTTTTAATATCAACTACCCAAATATCAGATTGTCCTAAAGAACCAGGCATATCTGAAGAAAAGTATAATTTTTTTCCATCAGGACTTAAAGCTGGATGTCCTACCGAATAATTATCATTGTTAAATGGTAATTCTTTGATATTAACCCATTTATTGTCAATATTTTTTGCTGAGTATAATTTCAATCTAGATACTTTAGTAGAATCCGTTTGATATTTATTCTTATAAAAATTATCTCTTGTAAAATACATTGTTTCACCGTCAGGCGTTATACAAAAAGTACCATCGTGATATTTGGTATTAACGTCACCGGATAATTTTTCAATGTTGGTTGCAATACCGTCGATATAATCTGCTCGATAAATATCTAAGAAAGGTTGTCCATCCCAGCCATAATCTTTACCGGTATTTCTTCCAGACACAAAATATAATTTTTCACCTAAAGGACGTACACCAAAATCAGCATATTCTGTATTCAGATTATCCAATTTTCTTACGACAAATTTATCGTTTTCTCTATTTAAAATTTTAGGTAAATAGTTTGGATTTTCTCTAAATTTAATCGCTCTATGATCTGCCGGTTTCATTTTGGAAAATTTTTCCATCCAAGGCGTACTTTCATCATATTTGCCATTGGCTTTCAACATTTGTGCATAACGATAATAAACCTCAGGAATATCTGTTTTATCTACAATTTTGGCATAATATTTTTCTGCATTTTTTGCGTCAAAAATATTGTAATAAGCATCGGCTAAATATGTGTAAACATGTTCATCAGCTTTATTGTTGGCTACTATTTTTTCATAGGTTTGAGCAGCTTTAACAAATTCGAGTCTGTTAAAATATTTATCTGCCTTTTTTACAAGTGAACTCTGTGCAAATACTGTTGATGCGCCCAGCGTTAAGGTAATTATTAATATATATAATTTTTTCATAGTTGTATTTTTTAGAAGTATCTAGGTGATAACATTACTTTCTTAGTTAAACGCCAATCATAATTCAAGAAAAATTCATGAGAAGAAGGGCTATAAAATCTTATATCTGACACATGTCTGTCATAAGCATATCCAATTTTGAGTGCATCAAATAAACGCAAGTTTATCATACCACTAATGGCATCATTTAATCTATTTGAAATTCCAAGTTCTAATCTATTGGCAAACAACATATTCAAATTAATGTCTGCTTGTATAGGTGCAGCACCACCTTTAAACAAAAGGAAATGTGGTTTTAATTTAAAATTATTACCTATATTAAATACATATCCTCCTGCTAAGAACGTATGTATCTCATCAGATGACTCATAATTGTAAGAAACAGAACTATAATTGTTTTTTAAGAAATTAGGAACCGATAAAGAAATATAATAATTATCTGAATAATAGAAAATACCGGCACCTACATTAAACTGTGTATCGCTTACATCGTTTTGAAACAATGGGTCACCGGGATGCACTACAACCAAATCTTGCAAACCCAATTTAAACAAGTTAACACCTGCTTTTAAACCAAAAGCCAAATTGGTTTTACCAAAATGCAAAGTATGCGAATAATCTGCAGTAATAGCATTTTGATCTACTGCACCATACGCGTCATTTATAAACGAAACACCTATACCGTTATTTTCATTTAAAGCAGTATGTACATTAGCTGTAATAGTTTTGGGCGCATCTGCTTGTCCTGCCCATTGATTTCTATATAAAGTTCCTATTGAAACTACTTCAGGTCCATTTAACCCAGCATATGCCGGATTAATAATATTCATATTATACATATATTGTGTATAATGTGGCAACTGTTGTGCATGGATACTTCCTGTTGAAAGGAAAAATAATCCGATTATGCTAAATATTAATTTTTTCATAGTAAATACTTTTTTTTATCTTACAATTTGTACCCAACCGGTTAATTTCTCTCCATCCATTAGTTTTATCACATAGAAATAACTTGCAGCTGGCAATACTTTACCATCGTCGGTTTTTCCTTCAAACTCGTGTGTGTAACCATCTTTTTCATATACTTTAACACCTCTACGATCAAATATTTGTAAAATATCAATACCGGGGTCAGCAGCAAGGTAATCAAGAATAAAGGTATCGTTCTTTCCATCTCCATTGGGTGAAATACCTTGAGGCACTACACAAGGATATTGTGATACATTGACATCATAACTTGAAGGACATCCTTGAATATCCAAATTTAATGTATAAATACCTGGAGTTGTAATTTCAAGTGTCGCATTTGTACCAAGTATAGTTCCAGCAGCATCTGCCCAAGCGTAATCAACACTACTATAATCAGAAGCATTGGTAACTGTTCCGTCTATCGTATAAGTTTCATCTGTACAAAAAGTAGGATCAACGGGTAAATTTGATTGAATTTCAGGAAGCGGCGTTACGGTTACTTCATCAAACTCAGAATAAATATTACCGTGGCAATCTTCAAAATTGGCTTCTAAGGTATAAATAGTTGTTTCAGTAACATTTAGAGAAATATCTGCATCTGTCCCTACAACATTTCGGTTTTGATCATACCAATTTAATGTCACGTTTGCATCGGGTATAAATTTATAAGCTTCTGATGCTGTGTCCGGAATATCCCAAACTCCAGTATTACGATTGGGTAAGGTTGCACTGGTAGCATCTCCCGGATAATTTCCACAAGTATCGGGTAACAATTCTTCATTTTGCGTACCTAAAGTAGCAAGTCCATCATTCCATCCAGCACAAACAGGTTTGTTTTTTATGTGTACTTCAAAAGAAAAATCACTCTCATTAAAAACAATCTCTTGGCTTGTCAAAAGCGTATTACAAGAAAATTGAGGTATATCATTATAGATAACAATAAATTTTCGATTAGGCGCTGTTCCAACAGTTTTATATTTTAATTCTTCTGTTACATACGATACACTTATATCAATGTCGTGATAAGCGCCCATAATAGAAGCAAAAGACAAACTACTGCCAGAATCCCAATAAGGCAAAGTGTGATTAGGTATTAACTCAGTAGAATCTATTGACCAACTATCATAGTCAGTTGCAACAGATGGTTCAAAAATAATATCACCATTTGAGCCTACCACTATTTTATCATACCTTCTGCCATAAAATGAAACAGGAAAAGGTAAGGTTATGGCATCTCCATATCTGTCATCAATACGTAAGGGAGTTATGGAACTTCCATCCGTAATTGTAACATCTTGGGCATTGGTGAAATCACCATCCCACACAAAAGGAATGCTTTCAACGCGGTACCTCCCAGTCACTAATCTTCCTACATCTGCATGCAAGGTCGTATTGGTTTCACCCGGACAAAGTGTAATGTCTGGACCCGCATCTATATGCTGCGCATTCATTTTTGTGTTAAATATTGCTAATACGAATAAAAACAATATAAAATAATAATATCTTTTCATAATTTTGCTATTTTGATTTAAGTTCAAAAATAAGAAAAAAATTATAATTATAATTGAAAAATAGTATTATTTTTACAATAAATAGAATATGATAGAAAAAAAGGAAATATTTTACGAAAAAGTCATTCTTATTGGCATCATTACGCAAGCACAAAGTCAAGAAAAAGTAGATGAATATCTTGCTGAATTGGCATTTTTGGCTAAAACAGCAGGTGCCAAGGTAAAAAAACATTTTACCCAGAAAGTCGCCAAACCTCTTCCAAAAACATTTATCGGCACTGGAAAACTTGAAGAGATTAAGCATTATATCGACGAACATAACATTGATATAGCCATTTTTGACGATGAATTGTCTCCCGCACAACAAAAAAATTTGGAGCGTATTCTGGAAATCAAAATTATGGACAGAACGCTATTAATTTTAGATATTTTTGCACAACGTGCACAAACTTCTTATGCACGCACCCAAGTAGAATTGGCACAATATCAATATTTACTCCCCAGATTGACCGGTATGTGGACACACTTAGAAAGACAACGTGGTGGTATTGGCATGAGAGGGCCCGGAGAAACTGAAATTGAAACAGATAGACGTATCATCCGTGATAAAATCTCACTACTTAAGAAAAAATTGATTAGCATTGACAAACAAATGGCTACACAGCGCAGTAACAGAGGAAAAATGGTCAGAGCGGCTCTTGTAGGTTACACCAATGTAGGCAAAAGCACTTTGATGAACGTGCTGAGTAAATCAGATGTTTTTGCCGAAAACAAGCTTTTTGCGACACTCGATACCACCGTGCGCAAAGTTGTCGTACACAATATTCCATTCTTGCTAACCGATACCGTCGGTTTTATCAGAAAATTACCCACGCAATTAATAGAATCTTTTAAATCTACGCTTAATGAAGTAACAGAATCAGATTTATTGATTCATGTAGTCGATATTTCGCACCCTAATTTTGAAGAACATATGCAAACAGTTCAAGAGATTCTAGGCGAAATAAAAGCCGGTGATAAACAAACAATTATTGTTTTTAATAAAATTGACTTGCGTCAAGATGAGCCTGATTTTGATATAAAAAAACTAGAGAAATCTTGGATGTCTAAATCTAACAACGCCAGTATTGCCATTTCTGCCACTACCAAAAAGGGCATAGACAGACTAAAAGATACATTATATACAGAAGTTAGAAAAATTCATATTAAACGATTTCCTTACAACGATTTTTTATATCCCGATTTAAAAGATATAGATAATTCATAAATTGTTTTATCTTTGTGTTTTATGTCAAAAAAATAATTTTTCATAAATTATTTGGCATTATTTTAAAAATAAACAGATGAAAAAGCTATCTTTAGTATTGTTGTTTGTAAGCCTTATGTTTACAGCTTGCGTTCCTTATAAGAGTATTATATATGTTCAAGGCGATTTAAACGATCAAAACAAAGTCAAAACCGTATATCAAGTACAAGAAAATGACATTTTGTATGTAGAAATAAAATCTGCTGACAAAAGTACTCAAGCATTATTTAATTCGGGTACACAAGGAAATTCAAATAGTTTAATGAATAGCCAATCGCTTTATTTTAAAGGATATACCGTCCAACAAGGAGACATTGAATTGCCACTTTTGGGGGAAATAAAAGTTGTCGATCTTAATTTTGAACAAATTAAACAAAGCATTAAAACCAAGCTTTTAGAAAAACAATTCAAAACCTTAGATGACATATTTGTTACGGTAAAATTGGCCGGAGTGCCTTATTCTATTCTTGGTGAAATTAACGAACCTCAAACCGGTGTTTTGTATAAAGAAAATCCGAATATCATTGATGCTATTGCTGCTTCAGGCGACATCTCTATGGTTGGCGACCGAAAACACATCGTGGTTATTAGAACTATAAATAATAAAAAAACAAAAAACACCATTGATTTAACCCAATCTGACGTCATAAATTCACCTTATTATTATGTTCGTCCCAACGATATAATATATATTCAGCCGCTGCGTCAAAAAACTCTGGGTACAGGCACAACACTTACACAAACTATCAGCACAACGATCACGGCATTGTCTTTGATTACCACAATTATTCTCATTTCAAATTATGCCAAAAATTAAATTATGGAAAATCAATTTTCATTTATAGATCAACCTACTTTTGATATTAAAGTATTGTTATTAAAACTTATTTCTAATTGGAAATGGTTTGTTATTGCTTTAATAATTACATTTTTTATTGCACATTATATTAATGTAAGAAAAGAAAATATCTATGAATTAGATGATTATGTTACGGTTAAAGACGAAAACAACCCATTTTTCACCTCCAATATGAGCTTGGTTTTTAATTGGGGTGGCGTAAGCGATAAAGTAAATCTTATCACAACCACATTTAAGTCTAGAACACATAACGAAAAAGTTGTTGACAAACTCAAAAGTTACATAACGTATAAAGAAAAAGGTACATACAACCTGATTGATATCTACAAAAAAAATCCTTTTAAGTTTGCAATGAACGAGAATCATCTACAATTGATTAATTTACCTATTGAAATTAAAATTCTCGATGAAAATAAATTCAAAATTATTGTAAATCCTAAAGAAAATAAATATAACCTTTATGATTATCAAAAAAAAGAAACCGAAAATGCTTCAATTTCAAAATTCAATAAAGAATTTAGCTTTGGAGAAAAAATAGAATCTCCATTTCTTTCCGGTACTTTTACACGCAATAAAAGTATCCCTTTACAAAAAGATAAACATTATTATTTAGTATTAAAAAATTACAACCAAACCGTTAATCATTATAAACAAACACTCGTTGTAAAACCCAAGAATAAGAATTCGTCTATCTTGATATTAAAACTCAGGGGAACCAACAAAAAAAATCTAGAAGATTACCTCAACACAACGACAGAATTGCTCAAAAATCAAATTCTTGATGACAAAAATAAATATGCCATCAATACCATTAAATTTATAGATTCTACACTGACCTATATTCAAAACGATTTGTCCTTAGCAGCAAAAAATTTAAAAAAATTCATCAGCAATAAAACCGTGCTAAACTTAGATGATCCTACCGCCAAATTATATGAAAAAATCACCGGCTTGGACTTACAAAAAAATGCAATTTTTCAAAAAAAAATGTATTATGAACAGTTAGAAAAATACCTTAACAATAAAAGTAACTACGAAAATCTTCCGGCACCCACCGTTGTAGGCATAGAAGATCCAACTATTATTAGCAATGTGGCCAAAATTACACAGCTCGCTATTCAACGAAAAAAAGCCTTGATGAATTTTCAAGAAAATGCTGTTCCAATTAAAAAAATTGACCTGGAAATAGAATCTATCAGACAATCATTATTACAAACAGTGCAATCTGCTCTTTTTAACCTCGAACAAGAACTGCAATTTGTCAACAAGAATATTAGGATTTTAGAAGCACAAATAAACAAACTCCCCGCAGCCAAACAAACGCTATTAACACTTAAACGCAAATATGATTTAAAAGAAGAAGTATATAACGAGTTACTTCAAAAAAGAAATGAAGCCAGCATTGTAAAAGCTTCAAATGTATCCGACTTAAAAATCATTGACAATGCCAAAGATGTAGGGCAATTGCCCGTTGCACCCAATAGAAAAATAAATTATCTCATTGCATTGCTTGTAGGAATACTGCTGCCTGCACTAATTGTCTTTATAACCTTTTTACTGGATAACAAAGTTCATGACATTTCCGATTTAGAAGAGCTAACCAAAGTACCCATACTCGGACAAGTATATCATCACGATAAAAAAGGCAATATGCCTGTCCACGATTTTCCAAAAAGTGTTGTAGCAGAATCTTTTAGATCTTTGCGTTCTGCTTTACGATTTATGTACCCCAAACACGAAGGAGCCGACAGTATTTTAATCACCTCATCAGTCTCAGGAGAAGGAAAAACTTTTGTTTCGATAAACTTAGCCCTAATCCAAGCGGCAAGCAATAAAAAAACCGTGTTACTGGAATTTGATTTAAGAAAACCAAAATTTAAAGAATATTTCAAAGAAGCCAGTCACAATCAAACCGGTTTATCGCATTATTTAAGTGGTCTTGCCACAGTTGACGATATCATTATCCCAACTACACATCAAAACTTAGATTTAATTTTATCCGGAAGCATTCCACCCAACCCTTCTGAGTTAATTTTAACCAATTATACCGAAGCACTTTTTAAAGAATTATCCAATAAATATGATCAAATAATCATTGATTCACCACCACTTGGCTTGGTTTCTGATGCCTTAGAACTACAAAAATTTGCCGGAATTTCAATTTTTATTGTACGAGAAAATTATTCTATTAAATCTTTTATCAAAGATATTGACGAACGATACAAAAGGAAAGACATTGAAAACATTGCAATTATTTACAATGATTTCAAAGTAAATATGCTGAAAAAATATGGATATAGCAAAAACTATGGATATAGCTACGGCTATGGTTATGGTGGCTATTTTGATAAAAAAGACAAAAGCATAAAAAAATGGTGGAAAAAGCTTAAAAAGATTTTCAAAAAATAATCACTATATGTAAAAAAAAATCCCGATGCCAATTGGCATCGGGATTTTTTTATAAAATAATTTCTTCATTATTTTTATCAAAATATTTGTACGCTAGATAGTTAAAAGAATCTCGAGCTTGTACATTTATTCTTGTTTTATATTTCCAAGACCACTTTCTTTTTATAGAAAACAATCCTTTGGTTAAATAAGCCGCAATAAACGGATGTACGTGTAAGTTAAAATTCTTATAATCTTTATCGACTAGTTTTTTAATATCTTCTTCAAATCTAGATAATAAAGTAATAGGTGCATCGGTTTCTCCTTTGTGCACCAAACTAGGATCTTTTTCTTTTGTCGTAATATTTCGTTCGGGTCTAAATCGTTGTCTTGTAATTTGCATCACACCAAAACGAGAAAGTGGTAAAATTTTGTGCTTGGCACGGTCATCACCCATCACATTTTTCATATGCTCGTACAATTTCTTACGATTTTCGGATTCTCTCATATCTATAAAATCTACCACGATAATACCGCCCATATCTCGCAATCGCAATTGACGGGCTATTTCACTGGCAGCATTTATATTTACATTCAAAGAATTCGCTTCCTGACTTTGCTTTTTATCAGAAGCATTACCGCTATTTACATCTACTACATGCATCGCTTCGGTATGCTCAATAATCAAATAAGCACCTTTTTCCATCATAACGGTTTTGCCAAATGATGATTTTATTTGTCGTTCAATACCATATTTTTCAAAAATAGGTGTATTTGAATCGTGGTGTTTTACGATTGATTCTAAATCAGGTGAAATTTCTTTAACAAATTCAATGATGTCCAAGTATAGTAATTCATCATCTACTACAATTTTTGTAAATGAATCATTCAATATATCTCGCAACATACTTGTTACGCGATTAACTTCTCCCAACACGCGTTGTGGAGGGTGGGCACTTTGTATTTTTTGTGATAATACTTGCCATTTGTTAATCAAATTTTGTAGGTCTTTATCCAAATCCGCAACCTTTTTATCTACGGCGGCTGTTCTTATAATTATCCCAAAATTTTGGGGTTTTATACTTTTAACAAGTCGCTTAAGACGGTCTTTTTCCGAGTCATCATCAATTTTTGCTGAGATAGAAACTTTGTCATAAAAAGGCACTAAAATTAAATAGCGTCCGGCCAGTGACAATTCTGAAGTAAGCCGTGGTCCTTTTGACGAAATAGGTTCTTTGAGAATCTGTACAAGCATGCTTTGCTTAGCTTTGATAACATCTTTTATGTTCCCTGATTTTTCAATATCAGGTTCTCTTTGAAAATTTTTTAAAGAATAATCTTTATTTTTACCAGAACTAATTTGTTTGGTATAATTAACGAGCGATTTAATCTGTGGACCTAAATCATGATAATGTAAAAATCCATCTTTTTTGGCACCTACATTTACAAATGCAGCATTGAGTCCGGGAATAACTTTGTTAACTTTTCCCATAAACACATCGCCTACGTTAAATTTATTTGAAGTTTCTTCTTTGTGAAGCTCGGTGAGTTTACCATCTTTTAATAAGGCAAAATCAATAGCGGAAGGGGTAGACCGAATAATTAATTCTGTATCCATTCCTTCATTTTTTTAATATAAAATATAATATTTGAAAGCAAAACACTTTCACAATAAAAATATTTTATTCGGGTTAATATGTCAATGATCTATTTATTATTTATTATTATCTAAAAGAAAGTAGGATTAACCTACTTTCTTTTTTTATGTCTATTTGCTCTACTTCTTTTTTTACGTTTATGTGTTGTAATTTTTTTTCTTTTTCTTTTTTTTCCGCTTGGCATAATTCTTAAGATTTAACGTTATTTTTAACTGTATTCACAAATGTTTTACTGGGTTTAAAAGCCGGAATATAATGAGCCGGAATTTTAATAGAAGTATTTTTAGAAATATTTCTACCTATTTTTTCCGCTCTATATTTATTGATAAAACTTCCAAATCCTCTTAAATAAACATTCTCACCTGAAGATAAACTATCTTTAACTTCTTCCATAAAATGCTCAACAGAAACTAATACATCCTTTTTGTCTAATCCTGTCTTGTCAGCAATTTTATTAACAATCTCTGCTTTGGTCATAACTATATAATTTTATTAATTTAATTCTTTTTATAAGGACTGCAAATATAGTACATATTATTGAAATGCAAAACTTTACAAAAATTTTTTTTTAATTTACATCTTCTATGCACAATTAAACAATAAGCTATTAAGTTTGAATAACTTTTGCAGCTAAAAAACTATTTTTAATGAAATATTATGACAAAAAACAGTCATTTATCAAAACTTTCTTCTTTATCCCTAGCGTTTAAGACAAATATACATATTGTAACTAACTGATTGCGAGATGATAACGGACTGTGAAAAATAATATTTTTTTTAATCAACTATAAAAAAATATATATACCTTTGCCCCATAAAAACAGGGGTGCTCCAAAAAACGAGCTGAGATCATACCCTTAGAACCTGAACAGATAATGCTGTTAAGGAAGCTAACCACTGACACAGCCTTGTTTTTTTAAATTTATTTTTATGAATGAAAAAACAAAAACAATGAAAAAATTATTTTTACTATTATTATTAACAACATTTGCCGGATTTGGTCAACAAGTCGGTATTAGTGGCGTTATTACAGACGACCTAAACGACGAACCTATGCCCGGCGCTTCAATTTATATCAACGAAATTCAAAAAGGTACTACTACCGATATAGACGGAAAATACCAAATATATGTAACACCGGGAACATATACACTTGTAGCAAGTTACATAGGTTTTACAAATGCCATTGAAACAGTTCAAGCAAAAAAAGACACACAAGTCAATTTTGCGCTCAAAACAACAACTTATTATATGAAAGAAGTTGTTGTAACAGCCGTAAGAGCTGACAACGACACACCCGTTGCACAAACCAATATTTCAAAGAAAAAACTACAAGAAAAAAACCTTGGTCAAGATGTACCATTCTTACTCGACCAAACACCAAGTGTGGTAACGACCTCAGATGCAGGTGCAGGCATTGGATATACCGGTATCAGAATTAGGGGTATCAGTTCGCAACAAATAAATGTAACTTTAAACGGTATTCCGCTTAACGACCCCGAATCACACGGCGTTTATTGGGTAGATATACCTGATTTTGCAGCTTCTACATCTTCCTTACAAATACAACGAGGCGTTGGAACTTCAACATTTGGAACCGGTGCTTTTGGTGCCAGCATCAGTTTGGAAACCGATAAAATAAACACAAATGCTTATGCCCAAGCCAACACATCTTACGGTTCGTTTAACACACAAAAATATAGTTTAAAAGGAAGCACCGGAATTCTTAATAACCACTTTGAATTCACCGGCCGTTTCTCCAAAATAACTTCTGATGGTTATGTCGATAGAGCATCTTCTGACCTATCTTCATACTATGTATCTGGAAGTTATAAAGATGACAAAAATACTGTTAAAGCAATTGCTTTTGGCGGTGCAGAAATTACCTACCAAGCTTGGAATGGTATCAATAAATCTGATTTTGAAAACAATCCTACTTTTAATTCTGCAGGCGCTATCTATAATAACAACTGGGAAGTTACCGGATATTATGATAATGAAGTAGATAATTACAAACAAGATCACTACCAGTTGCATTTTAACCATAAAATAGCTGACAATCTAAGTTTTAATTTAGCAGCACACTATACTTATGGGCGCGGTTATTACGAACAGTACAAACAAGACAGAAATTTTTCTGATTATGGTTTAACACCTATCATCACTAATGGCAGCACAATTGATCATACAGATTTAATCCGTAGAAAATGGTTAGACAACGATTTTTATGGGCTCGTAGGGTCTGCCAACTATCAAACCGGCAAAATGAAAATGATTTTAGGTTTGGCAATCAATGAATATGACGGCAGACATTTTGGACAAATTATTTGGGCACAATATGCTTCAAATAGTAAAATCAAACATGAGTATTATAGAAACTTGGGCGTTAAAAATACTGTAAATGCTTTTATCAAAAATATTTACAATTTAAACGATAAGCTAAAATTGTACACCGATATTCAATTTAGAAAAATTGACTATAAAGTAAATGGCACACTCGATTGGCAATATCCTTGGAATACCAAAGACAATCTGTTTTTTATCAATCCAAAATTGGGATTGCACTATGATTTGAACACACAACAAAGTATTTATCTATCTGTTGCACAAACACATAGAGAACCAAATAGAGATGATTATGTCAATTCTGAAGCAAACAAGCCAAAGCCTGAAACACTAAACGATATAGAAGCAGGCTGGAAATTTAAAAAACATAATTTCAGTGTTGAAACCAATCTTTTTGCCATGTATTACAAAGACCAATTGGTCTTGAGTGGCAAAATTGACAATGTTGGCAATCCGATTAGAGAAAATGTTGGAAAAAGCCATCGTTTGGGTATTGAAACACAAGTAGGTTATGCTTTTTCAAAACAATTGTCTATCAATGCAAATGTTACCTATAGCGACAATCGCAATCAAAATTATTTTACAATTGACGGAAATAATCTAATCAATTTTGGCAAAACCAAACTAACATACAGCCCCAATATTATTGCCGGCGGTGCCATTAACTATAAACCCTTAAAAGGCTTAAAATTACAAATGATTTCAAAATATGTAGGCGACCAATACATGGATAATCGAAATATAGATGCCTCAAAATTGGAAGCATATTTTATTGAAAATGCTTTCATTTCATATAAATTACCCATCAAAAAAGCTTTTAAAAATATTGAAATGCGTTTGCAAATCAACAACCTATTTAACAAAAAATATGCATCTAACGGATATATGTGGGGCGATGATCCATACTACTATTCACAAGCCGGACGCAATTTCTTATTGGGTTTAACTGCTGATTTTTAAACAAAAAATCTATTTCAGGGTAAATGTATTTTAATAATACTTTATTAACACATTATTGTGCTGTGTATTTTAAAAAATCAACGTGAAGAGATGTTGTAATAACATCTCTTTATTAATATTTTAATATGGTTAAAAATAGTTGTTAAAGTTAAAAACTAAATGATAATTGACAATTCAAAGAAATATTATTTTAACCTAAAACAGATTAAAATTCAGATTTCTCATGCAGTTTTACGCTTGGATATTTACTTTTGGTCATTTCAAAAGAAAAAGGCGAATCGGCTAAAAAGACTTGCTTTCCATATTTATCTTTTGCCAAATAACGTTGTTTAACACGTTTAAAATCTTTATATTCAGCATTCTGAGGATCGTCAGGCGCTACCCAAAATGCTTTATACACACTTAAAGAATCGTAGGTGCATTTGGCAGCATATTCGTGTTCCAATCGATATTGAATGACCTCGTATTGCAAGGCGCCTACGGTACCAATCACTTTTCGTCCATTCATATCCAAAATAAATAATTGCGCCACACCTTCATCCATCAATTGGTCAATTCCTTTTGCCAATTGTTTAGATTTCATAGGATCTGCGTTGTTTATATAACGAAAATGTTCGGGCGAAAAACTTGGAATTCCTTTAAATTCCATCATTTCGCCTTCGGTAAAAGTATCACCGATTTTAAAATTTCCCGTATCGTGTAACCCCACAATATCTCCCGGAAAAGATGCGTCAACTACTTGTTTTTTTTGTGCAAAAAATGTATTTGGACTCGAAAACTTAAAACTTTTCTTAAGACCTGTGTGCAAATAAGCTTGGTTTCGTTTAAAAATACCTGAAACAATTTTAACAAAAGCCAATCGGTCTCGGTGCTTGGGATCAAGGTTGGCATGTATTTTAAACACAAATCCGGACATTTTTTCCTCATCGGGATGCACCAATCGCGTGTCTGAGGCTTTGGGTTGCGGTGTTGGTGCAATCTCAACAAAACAGTCTAACAACTCTTGTACCCCAAAATTGTTTAGCGCAGAACCAAAAAATACCGGTTGCAAATCGCCTTGCAAATAAGTGTCTCTATCAAATGGATTGTAAACGCCCGCAACCAATTCTAAATTATCTTTGAGTTCCGTAACTTTATCTTTTCCAATCAGTTCGCTAAGCCTAGCATCATTGATATCATCAATCTCTTCAGAATCAGAAATCTGCTGTTTTAAGGCGCCAAAATACAGCTTAATTTTTTGTTCCCAAATATTATAAACACCCGTAAAATCACTTCCCATACCAATAGGAAAACTCAAAGGCGATACTTTTAAACCTAATTTTTGTTCAATTTCATCTAAAAGCCCAAAGGCATCCTTCCCTTCTCTATCCAATTTATTGATAAAAACAATCATAGGAATATTTCGCATGCGACAAACTTGCACCAATTTTTCAGTTTGTTCCTCAACGCCTTTTGCCACATCAACCACCACAATTACACTATCAACTGCCGTTAAAGTACGATAGGTATCTTCGGCAAAATCTTTGTGTCCGGGTGTATCTAAAATATTAATTTTCTTATTTTTATAATAAAAAGCCAATACGGAAGTTGCCACGGAAATACCACGTTGCTTCTCAATTTCCATAAAATCTGAAGTAGCTGTTTTCTTAATCTTATTTGATTTTACGGCACCCGCTTCTTGAATAGCACCCCCAAACAAAAGTAATTTTTCGGTCAAGGTGGTTTTACCGGCATCGGGATGCGAAATGATTCCAAAAGTACGCCTTTTGGCAATTTCCTGTTGTAAACTCATAGTTAAAATAATTAGTTTGCAAAAGTAAGTTATTTTTACTAAAAATTAACTTGGTAACTGCATTGTAAACATGATGAATTATGCTTCGTATTTTTTACACCAATTCAATTTTAATTTTTAGGTACGCCTTACCAACATATAAAAACCACCACCAATGTCCAAATAGCCTTGGTCATAAACAAAATAATAGACAGTTTGCTTTTTGGTCGTATAAATACTTGTAAAATAAATAAAGTCAAAACCCAAATCTAACAATTTACTTTTGTGCACTTTGGTTTTTTCTTCGGGATTTAATTTTTCCAAAACGCGCCAATTTTTCTTCAACTTATTATTGACATTGCGTATCAAATTACTCGAAGCCTTATTTTTTTTGTTGTTATACGCATTGCGACAATAATCAGAACAGAATTTTTTATCTGCCCGTCCCAAGATAATTTCACCGCATTCTAAACATCTTTTTTCTTCTTCCATAAGACTAATTTTCAATATAAATCTTTCAAATTTAACAAAAAACAGTCAAAAACCAATAAAAACGACAGAAAAACACCTGTTTTTTCAACAAAATAGTTTTTATAAACGCATAATCTTATAAAAATATAAAAACAATTAGACAATTTAATGTAAATTTGCCGACAAATAAAGTAGAAAAAATATGCGCGTTTTAACAGGAATACAAAGTACAGGAACCCCACATCTCGGTAATATTTTAGGTGCAATTGCGCCAGCAATCAAGCAATCAAAAGATGCCGGAAACGAGTCGTTTTTATTTATCGCCGACTTACACTCTCTAACGCAAATTAAAAACGCCGAAGCATTAAAAGAAAATACCTACAGTACAGCTGCTACTTGGTTGGCTTTTGGGTTAGATATTGACAAAAGCGTTTTTTATCGCCAATCCGACGTACCACAAACCACAGAATTGACTTGGTATTTGAGTACATTTTTTCCCTATCAACGCTTGACACTGGCACACTCGTTCAAAGACAAAGTCGATAGATTAGAAGATATAAATGCTGGACTTTTTACCTATCCAATGCTGATGGCAGCAGATATTCTACTATATGATGCAAACGTTGTTCCAGTCGGAAAAGACCAAAAACAACATTTGGAAATAACCCGTGATGTAGCCCAAAAGTTTAACAGACAAATGGGCGAAACTTTTGTTATTCCGGAAATTGCCTTACAAAAGGAAACCATGTATGTGCCCGGAACAGACGGAAACAAAATGAGTAAATCAAGAAATAACACTATCAATATTTTTCTTCCTGAAAAAAAATTGCGCAAGCAAATTATGAAAATTGTTACGGATAGCACCCCAATGGAAGCACCCAAAGATCCAGATAATGACCATATTTTTGCTTTGTATAAAATATTAGCAACCCCCGAACAAACCAAAGCTCTACGCGAAAAATATTTGGCAGGAAATTTTGGTTACGGACACGCCAAACAAGCGCTTTATGAACTCATTATAGAAAAATTTGCACAAGAACGCGAGCGCTATTTTTATTTTATGGAACATCGAGATGAAATTGATGCTGCCTTAGACAAAGGTGCAGCCAAAGCACGATTAGTAGCCAATCGAAGACTTAATAAAGTGCGCCAAAAATTAGGATTCAAAGCTTTGTAATATGGTAATTATTACGTTACAAAGAAAAAAATGTATCGGATGCAATTACTGTGTTGAAGTAGCGCCAGAACAATTTCAAATGTCTCATAAAGATGGTAAAAGCATCTTGATTAATGCCTACGAACGAAAAGGTTTTTTTACCCTAAAAGAAGCCAACAACGATATATTTGAAAAAGTAAGTCAAGCCGCTAATTTGTGTCCTGCAAAAATTATTTCGGTCAAAATAAAATAGTTCAACGCATTGCTTTTTAAAGCATAAATATCTTATATTCAAATCTTTATTTAGCCTAAACAGCGACTAAAAAATCAATTTTAGCTATACACTTTTTATCATTATATTTGTAGGTTATAAAAAGCTTACTTATTTATTCTTAAATAATTATATTTAAGCAGGTAATTTTTATAAAAAGGATAGCTTGATCAATTTATTGATTGAGATAAAACCATAAAAAAAAACGATTATAATTGGTTTCAATACACACAAAAAAATGTTCAATCATTTGATTTTAAACCAATTAATCGACAAAATGACATTAAACAAATGAAAATAGATACTTGCGATATACCCAAACAAACCAATACGCATTCTTGTAGCAAATCTGGCATGTGTGACATGCAGGGTTGCCATAAATTAAGCGTTTTTGACTGGTTAAACGATATGCCCCTGGCTTCAGGACAATCCCCATTTCAGTATGCAGAAGTGCGCTTTAAAAACGCTAGAAAAGAATTTTTTGCAACCAACAACTTAAATTTATATGTAGGTGATACCGTAGCCGTAGAAGCTGCTTCCGGACACGATGTCGGAATGGTTTCGATGACAGGTGAATTGGTTCGCTTGCAAATGAAAAAGAAAAGTGTCGATCCTAAAAAAGGAACTATTCTAAAAATATATAGAAAAGCCAGCCAACGAGATATAGATAAATGGCAAAAATATCGTTTACGCGAAGAAAAAGTAAAACACAAAGCCAGAGAATACGTCATCAAACACAATTTGAAAATGAAAATTTCAGATGTGGAATATCAAGGAGATGGTTCTAAAGCAACTTTTTATTATACCGCCGATAGTCGTGTAGATTTTAGAGGACTTATTAAAGATTTGGCGCGTGAATTTTCGACCAGAATAGAAATGCGTCAAATAGGTTTTAGACAAGAAGCTGCCAGATTGGGTGGCATTGGATCATGCGGACGTGAGCTGTGCTGCAGTTCGTGGATGACAGATTTTAGAAGCGTGAGCACTTCTGCCGCTAAATACCAACAACTGTCCTTAAATCCACAAAAGTTAGCCGGACAATGTGGCAAATTAAAATGTTGCCTCAATTTTGAACTTGATTCTTATGTAGATGCTCTTTCAGGTTTTCCCAAAAGCAATTTACAACTCATTACCAAAAAAGGAAAAGCCAAATGGATAAAATCCGATATTTTTAAAGGATATCTTTGGTATGCTTATGTCAATTACAAAGAAAATGGCAATACGTGGCACCGATTGAATTTGGAACAAGTCAAAGAAATTGTCGAAATGAATAAACGAGGTGAAAATCCTCAAAGTCTGGAAGAATATGCTACCGAATTAAGCATGAAAGAAATTGTGCCTGTAAAGAATTTTGAAAATGTTGTAGGACAAGATAATATCAACAGATTTGATGAAACCAAAAGAAAAAAACGCAAAAAACGTCGTAGAAAACCAAATCAAAACAATCAAAAACAAACGACCAATAATCAAACAAAAGAAAACCCTACAAACAAAAAAACAAATCAAAACAATCAAAAACAAACAACTCATAATCAAATAAAATCAAAAGAAAATTCTACAAAAAAGAACGATGCAAACAATAAAGCATCGCAAAATAAACCATACAACAAACGTAGAAATAATAAGAACAGAAGGAAAAAACCAAATAATAATAACAATAATGAAAAATAGCCTTTTTACAATCATTATAATAAGTGCATTATTGGCTAGTTGCTCACCCGACATTGTCTTGCAACAAAACAAAGACATCGATTCATCGGGTTGGCACAAGGACAGTATTATACAAACAGAATTTAAACCCAAAACCGATCAAATTTATAATCTTTATTTTTTGATTAGAAACAACAATGATTACCCTTATAGCAATTTATTCTTAATTGCAAAAATAACAGATGCCAAGCATCAAGAAATCGACACTTTGGAATACGAAATGGCTGATGCAGAAGGAAAATGGCTGGGAAATGGCATTTGGGATTTAAAAGAAAGCAAGTTGGTTTTTAAAAATAATTACCAATTTAAAGACAGCTTAACAAAAACCATATCGCTACAACAAGCCGACAGAAAATCCGGTCAAATATTGGGCGATAGTATCCTAAAAGGCATCAATACCGTTGGCATCATTATTGAGCAAAACAGACAATAAAATTTACTTATTTATGACTACTAAAAAAACAAATAATTATACCAAATACATCAAAATATTTTGGGGGATATATTTTTCAGGTCTCTTATTTGTCACTTTCATTTTTTTCTTGGCATCAAAAGGTGTTTTAGGCGAAATGCCTTCATTTGAAAAACTAGAAAATCCTGAATCAAATTTATCTACACAAATTATTTCTAATGATCAAAAAATCATCGGAAAGTTTTATATCAAAGAAAATAGAACCCCCATTCGTTACGATCAATTATCGTCTTATTTGCCCAAAGCCTTAGTAGCAACCGAAGACGAAAGATATTACGACCACTCCGGCATTGATTTTAGAGGTTTGCTTAGAGCCATTGCATATATGGGCAAAAAAGGGGGTGCCAGTACCATTACACAACAGTTGTCTAAACTGCTTTTTAACAAGAGAGAAAACGCCAATATTTTCCAAAAAATCGGTCAAAAAATACGCGAACAAATTATTGCAGTCAGATTGGAAAAGCAATATACCAAAGACGAAATAATTGCCATGTACCTCAACCAATTCGATTGGCTAAACCAAGGCGTAGGTATCAAATCTGCTTCCCGTATTTATTTTAACAAAGAGCCCAAAGATTTAACAATAGAAGAAAATGCCGTTTTGGTGGGAATGTTAAAAAACCCGGCTTTATATAGACCCATCAGCCGAAAAGAACGCACGACCAAACGCCGAAATGTTGTATTTAAACAAATGCAAAGAAATAATTTGTTAAGCCAAAAACAAAAAGATTCGCTACAAAAACTGCCATTGGTTTTAGAATTTAGACCCGAACGCCACGATGAAGGAATCGCAACTTATTTACGCGAATACATTCGGAAATTTGTAGGAAACTGGGCAAAAAACAATCCCAAAGAAGATGGCACTCACTACAATATTTACACAGACGGATTAAAAATTTACACCACCATTGACGCTCGCTTGCAAGCCAATGGCGAAAAAGCCGTAAAAGCACATATCAAAAATTTACAAAAAGAATTTGATAAACAAGCAAAAAAATATAAAAATGCGCCCTTCTATTTTCCTAAATTGGGTCCCAAAGCCACAAAAAAAGAAATTGCTAAAATTATGAAAAATGCGATGCGTCGATCAGAACGTTGGCGGGTATTAAAAAAAGCAGGCTTAAACGATAAAGAAATCATTAAATCTTTTAAGAAAAAAATTAAAATGCGTATTTTTTCTTGGAACGGCGATATAGATACGCTGATGACACCACTGGACTCTATCAGGTATTACAAACGATTTTTCCACGCCGGATTAATGTCTATGGAACCCCATACAGGACATATCAAAGCTTGGGTTGGCGGTGTTAATTTTAAACATTTTAAATACGACCACGTAAAACAAGGTGCACGACAAGTCGGTTCCACTTTCAAACCTTTTGTATATGCAACCGCCATCAATCAAAAACACCTGTCGCCCTGTGATAAATTCCCAAATATGCCTTATACCATTGAAAAAGGACGTTGGGGACTTACAAAACCATGGACGCCGAGAAATTCAGGAACTTATGGTGGTGAAATGACCCTAAAACAAGCATTGGCAAATTCGGTAAACGTAATTACCACACAACTCATCGATATGGTAGGTCCAAAACCCGTAGTAGATTTAGCACGCAATTTGGGTATCAAAAGCGATATTCCGCCGGTGCCATCCATTGCATTAGGAACACCCGAAATTACTTTATATGAAATGATGGGTGCTTTAAATAGTTTCTCCAATAAAGGAATTTATATCGAGCCCTTCGTTATTACCCACATTACAGACAAAAACGGTGTTGTCTTATATGAAAAAATACCCGAATCAAAAGAAGTTTTGAGTCCCGAAATTGCTTATACAACCATCAATTTGATGGAAGGTGTAACAAAATACGGTACCAGTACTAGATTAAGAGGTAGTTGGGCAAAAAATCAAAAATTTTATAAAGATATTATTACGGGCTATCCCTACAATTTCACCAATGAAATTGCAGGTAAAACCGGTACCACTCAAAACCAATCTGATGGTTGGTTTATGGGTTTAGTACCCAATCTATCAACCGGTGTTTGGGTAGGTGCTGAAGACAGAGCTGTTCACTTTAAAAGCATCAAATATGGACAAGGAGCTACTATGGCACTACCTATTTGGGGATATTATATGAAGATGAACTATGAAAACAAAGATTTGGGCATCTCAAAAGATCCTTTTCCAAAACCAGCAAATATTTCTATCGAGTTAAATTGTGATGATAAAACCCCTGTCAACAAACCCGAAGACAACAAACCTAAACCAAACGACAACGACGATTTAGAAGGATAAAAAATATAATCTAACCAATAAAAAAACGCTTATTAACTTTAGCACAAAAGCATATTGAAGCATTAATAATTAAAAATTATGGAAAGCAGTTATACCCTAGATAAAGAATTCAATGCGATTGATTTTGACATCTTTCCCCTAAAAAAAGGAAACTACGAAAATTGTACATTTACAAATTGTACTTTTTCAGAAGCTGATTTGTCAAAAATTGTATTTGACGATTGCCGTTTTGTTATTTGCGATGTAAGCATGGCAAAACTATCACAAACAGCTTTTAGAAATGTGATGTTTAAAGATTCTAAAATGCTCGGACTTGATTTTAGTACTTGCAATAAAATAGGCTTGAGTTTTAATTTTGATAATTGCTTGCTCAACCATGCTTCATTTTATCAAACAAAAATTAAAAAAATAATTTTTAAAGATTGCAAACTCCACGAAACAGATTTTACGGAATGTGACGTGTCAGAAGCCATATTTGAGCATTGTGATTTGTTAGGAGCAAGATTTGAACAAACAGTTCTGGAAAAAGCTGATTTTAGAACTGCCCATAATTATGTAATCAATCCGAACAAAAACCGAATAAAAAAAGCAAAATTTTCAGCAACCGGCATTTCGGGATTGCTTCAAAATTTTAATATCATTATCGATTAAAAGATAAATACTTTTTTTAAAATTTAACGATTTAAAATATCTTTTGGAATATTAACCTTAGGATTTTTGGGGATATTTTTGACAGATTTTTTATTTTTTTGAAGATTTTTCTTCCCTAAACTATCCGTTTTTTGTTGAAAATCCTTTTTTATTTCTTCATAGATAGCTTCCAAAATTTCTGGATGCTGTGTATAATAATCCATATTCTTTTTAAATGAAATACTATCGAGCTGGTATTTTTTATAAACCAATTCCAATGGATTACCATCAATACTGTCCTTTACTATTTGTTGTTCTTTGAGCATATTAGCCAAAATCACTTCTTTTAATACCGATTTATAAGTACTTTGATCCAATATCCCTTCATGTTTTTGCTTACCCTGACAAGCAAATAAAACCAAACCAATCGCTAAAAGTAAATAAACATTTCTAAACATAATTCCAAACCTGTCTTAACAATTGCAATTTTAGTCATATTTTTTTGATAATGCAAATCGCATAAATATTTTATAAAATGGCAAGTTCAACCCGAGAATACAATTCTCTATATTATACATTTATAGATATCACAACATTGTAGAGGCGCCCATTTTGGGCGCCTCTATAATAATCCATTAATACTTAATTCATAAAAAAACCACAAAAAAAACCATTTACATATATTTATGCTTATTTTTGTGAATTATACCAAATATTCTATCAAAAAATTTTTCTATAAAAACAATTAAATATATGAAGCATTTATCCTTCAAAAAATTAGAAATAATCATCAGTATCATCGTATTTATCATTGCGCTGATTACATACGTAGCAACCTTAGAACCCACCGTAAGTTTTTGGGATTGTGGCGAATATATCTCCACCGCAAGTAAACTACAAGTAGGACACCCTCCAGGAGCACCGCTATTTCAAATGATTGGCGCATTCTTTGCCATGTTTGCCGCCACGCCTACACAAGTAGCTTATATGGTCAATCTTACATCAGCCATTTTTAGTGCATTAACCGTACTCATTTTGTTTTGGACGATTTCACATATTCTAAAAAATTATATTTTACAAAAAGAAAAATATTCACTTGCCGAAAAAATTATCGTTTTAGGCAGTGCCACAGTCGGTTCTTTATCTTTTACCTTTTCCGATACTTTCTGGTATTCGGCAGTTGAAGCCGAAGTCTATGCTGCTGCCATGTTTTTTACAGCCGCGCTGTTTTGGTTGGGACTCAAATGGGTTAATAGCTTGAACAAACCACGTGGCAATCGTTGGTTGATTTTAATGGCGTTTACCATTGGTTTATCATTTGGCGTACATTTTATGGCTTTGCTGGTTATTCCGGCAATTGGTATGTTATATTATTTTAAAACTACAAAAAACCTTACGCCAAAATCATTTATCTTGGCAAATATCGTCGTATTTGGTATTCTTATATTTATTTTTAAAATCCTAATGCCTTGGACAATGAAGTTTTTTAGCTTTTTTGAAATTATGTTTACCAATACTTTTGGCACTCCTTTCCACACAGGAACTTTTATTGCTGGGCTAATTACAATTGGACTTTTTTATTATTTTCTTAAAAAAGCACACGCCAAAAAAAGTCAGATTTACGAAGCCATTGTTTTATCAGTTTTGTTTATGTTAATCGGTTTTTCTACTTGGGTCATGTTTCCAATTAGAGCCAATGCCGACACTGTTATCAATGAAAATGCACCTAAAAATGCTAGAGAACTACTCGCTTATTACAATAGAGAACAATATGGCGAAACACATTTATTTTACGGTCCTTATTACTCAGCTTACTACCACGGATTGGATGAAAATGAACCTTATGTAGATGACAAACCAAAATACGAGCAAGATACCGCCAGAGGAAAATATGTTATTGTCAACAATTATAAGAAAGCCAAACAAAACTTTACATCTGAGCATTGGGGATTTTTACCGCGAATGTGGAGTTCGGACAACGACAACCCCAAAAATTATAAAATGATTGCCGGTATTCCGGAAAACAGTACCCGAAAACCCACTTTTATAGAAAACATGAAATATATGTTTTCCTACCAATTTGGATATATGTATTGGCGTTATCTTATGTGGAATTTTGTCGGAAGACAAGATGATATTCAAGGAAGATTAGACAATCATGGCAACTGGTTAAGCGGTATCAAAATTATTGATAAAATACACTTGGGTAGCCAAGACAATTTGCCTTCAGATGCCAAGAATAATATGGCGAGAAACACCTATTATTTCATTCCATTTTTACTAGCATTTTTAGGCATTTTATATCATTCATCCAAAAACAATCGCAATTTTTATGTAATCTTATTAGCATTTTTGATGACCGGATTGGCCATTGTTTTCTATACCAATGTACGTCCGTTTGAAATGCGCGAAAGAGATTATGCCATAGTGGGTTCCTTCTATTTCTTTGCTATTTGGCTGGGATTGGGTGTGTACGCTTTATATGATTTACTATATAAATATGCCAATCCAAAATTAGTAGCTTCAGGTATTGTACTCGTGAGTTTATTATCAGCTCCGGTCATTATGGCAAGTCAAAACTGGGACGATCACGATCGCTCTCAAAAATATTCGGCTCGAAACAATGCCAAATCATACCTCCAATCTTGTCAAAAAAATGCCATTTTATACACCATTGGTGATAACGACACATTTCCGCTTTGGTACGTACAAGATGTAGAAGGCTTTAGAACTGACATGCGACTAATCAATACCAGTTTGCTCAATACCGATTGGTATATCGACCAAGCAAAAAGAAAAATTTATAATGCCGCACCCGTCCAAATAGACATTCCACACAAAAAATATGTCTATGGCACACGCGATGCGCTGTATCCAAATTTTGTCAAAGATACTTTAGATTTACAGGATTTTATAAAATTGACACTCAACGATAAATTTACAGCAGAGAATCCGGATAATGGACAAACTATGTACTTATATCCCACACGCTATGTTCGCGTGCCGGTAAACAAAAAAAATGCCTTAAAATATGGTATTGTGCCACAAAAAGATGCCGACAAAATAGTAGATGAAATTATAATTGATCTAGGTGAAAACGGTATTTATAAAAACGGTTTGGCCATGCTAAACGAACTTTTAAATAACGATTGGAAACGCCCTATTTACTTTAGCGGCGGTAGTTTTTCTGACCCTGATTATTTATGGATGAAAAACTATCTGCAATTAGACGGATTGGCTTATAAATTGGTGCCCATTTACACCAAATTTGAAGGTATTGACTTTGGTAGAATAGATAGCGATACCATGTACAAAAATGTCAAAAAATGGTCTTGGGGCAATTTAAACAAAGGTATTTATCTAGATCCTGAAACACGAAGAAATTCTTTGGTTTACCGAAGCAACTTATTTAGATTGGCAAAACAATTGTTTGTGGAAGGAAACCATGACAAAGCCAAAGAAATTTTAGATCTTTCTATAGACAAAATGCCCATAGATGCCTTTGGTTATTACAGCTCTTTGCTTGATTATGTAGATTTATACTACGAACTAAGTGATAAAGAAAAAGCACGATATGTAGCGGACAACATCAGCAAACATTTTAAAGAAACCTTGATGTATTATGGAGACATGCCACTGAAAGATAAATATAAATATTTTGAAGATATCGAGCGTAACTTCTTACTTTACAGAGAAGTGCTACGGATGGTAACCCAGCACAAAGACAACCAATATGCAGACAGCAAATTAAAAGAGTTTAGCAGTCTAATGGATAAATTCATCGATTTAATGCCTACAGAAGATAAGACAAATTAACATATATTATTAAATACAGTGAAAACATAATCTGTTTTCACTGTAAATTTGTATTTACAAATGATTAAAATTGGTTCCCTTATTTTACCAGATTTTCCATTGATTTTAGCACCTATGGAAGACATTAGCGACCCGCCGTTTCGCACACTTTGCAAAGAAAATGGCGTCGATTTGATGTTTACCGAATTTGTGTCGTCAGAAGGGCTGATACGCGATGCGATAAAATCTGCACAAAAATTAGACATTTTTGAAACCGAAAGACCCATTGGCGTACAAGTTTTTGGCCATGATGTTTATTCAATGCTCAAAGCCGTCGAAAAAATTGAAGCAGCACAACCCGATATCATCGATATTAATTATGGTTGTCCCGTAAAAAAAGTCGTTTCCAAAGGTGCCGGTGCCGGTATTTTAAAAGACTTAGACAAAATGCAAAAGATGACAGCCGAGATTGTCAAGCACACACATTTACCTGTAACGGTAAAAACGCGTTTGGGCTGGGATGATCAAAGCATTGTCATAGACGAAGCAACAGAACGTCTGCAAGATGTAGGTATTCAAGCCATTTCTATCCACGGACGGACCCGCAAACAAATGTACACTGGACAAGCCGACTGGCATAAAATTGCAAGTGTAAAAAACAATCCGCGTATCCACATACCCATTTTTGCCAATGGTGATATTAAAACACCCCAAGATGCCCTTAGAATCAGAGACGAATTTGGCTTTGATGGCGCTATGATTGGAAGAGCCGCCATTGGTAATCCTTGGATATTTAACCAAATGAAACACTATCTGACTTCTGGTACAATAGTCGAACCACCAAGTATAAACGAAAGGGTGGCAGTCGTAAAAAAACACTTAGAACTATCTATAAAATGGAAAGGAGAACGGCTTGGGATTTTGGAAACCAGACCGCATTACGGCAATTATTTTAAAGGAATTTCTCATTTCAAAACCTTCAAAATGAAATTGGTTACCGAAGACAGCCTCGATGAAATTTATAAAATTTTTGAAGAGATAAAACTATTTTACAATTAGTATTATTTTAAACGCATTTGTTTTAATGCTTCCAATTTACCATCAAAAACATTAATATCTACTTTACCAAAAACACCGCTAACACGTCCTTTGTCACTGTATTGCCATATTTTCCACTGGTGGTTGATGGGCACTTTAGTACGATTGTAATTGGCTACCCAAAGGGTATAATCCTTAAATTCTTTTTTTAAATAATTGGTAAAATAAGCGCTGCCGCTATAAATAATAGGTTTTATACCATAATGCTTTTCTACTTTGTCTAACCATTTTTGTAAGCCTGATTTAAGCCGCTTTAAAGACTGTATATTAGAAATTCGTTCAATATCTAACACAGGAGGCAAATTGCCTTTATTAAGCTTTACTGTAGCAATAAAATTGTTAGCTTGTGCTATGGAGTTTTCATCAGGACGGTAGTAGTGATATGCGCCTTGTAATACACGTGGATTTTTTTTAGCATGCCAGTTACGCTTAAACTTGCTATCTATTTTATCTTTACCTGCCGTAGCGCGTATAAAAGCAAAATGAATTTTATGTTCGCCAAAAATAGCCGATACCTCTTGCCAATCTATGCGACCCTGATATTCAGACACATCAATGCCATATATTTTCCATTGGGCAAAAAATTTATCATATTCTGCATTTTTAATATAATTATGCTGTTGAAAATAATTATAAATTTGCCACCTGTGTTGGTAGCTCATCAACGCAGTTTGTCCTATAATAATGGCAAATACAGTGATAAAAAATATTTTTCTTTTAATCATACAGCAAATTTACTAAATTGATTTAGTTGGTGTTGTATAAAATTCGTTAATTGTTTTAAAAGTATAGGGCATATTAAAACGGTCTTAACAATAAGTGCATTAAATTTTAATAATTACTTTACCTAGCAACAATCCTCTATACATATTCTTTGCGTAAATTTGCAAAAAATATTTCATTTATGCTAGCCAATAAAAAAACAAAAATTGTCGCCACGCTCGGACCAGCAACAGACACCTACAAAACCAAACTCAAAATGGTCAAAAGTGGTGTAAATGTATTTCGTATTAATTTTTCTCATGCAGATTTTGAAACGGCTAAAACACAAGTAAAACAAATCAGAGAAATAGGAAAAGAACTGAATATTGCCATTGCCATTTTAGCTGATTTACAAGGACCAAAATTGCGTATCGGAAAAGTAGAAGATGACACTTATTTACACGAAGGCGATATATTTACTTTCACCACTAAAAACAAAATCACTACCGATAACAAAAACAAAACAGCTTATATTACCTATAAAAAACTCGCCGAAGATGTACATCCGGGAGAAATTATTTTAGTTGATGATGGCAAAATTCAACTCAAAGTACTAAAAACCAATATTGAAGATACCGTAACCACAAAAGTTTTAGAAGGAGGTGCTTTATCATCAAAAAAAGGTGTAAATCTACCAAACACTAAAGTATCGCTTCCGGCACTTACCAAAAAAGATAAAAAAGATCTACTGTCTGCTATCGAATTAGAAGCTGATTGGGTCGCTTTATCATTTGTGCGCTCTGCAGCTGACTTACATGACATAAAATCATTTATCAAGCAAAATTCAGACTATCAAATACCAGTGATTTCTAAAATAGAAAAACCCGAAGCAATACAAGCCATAGATGAGATTATTTTAGCATCGGATGGCATTATGGTGGCGCGCGGTGATTTGGGCATTGAAATTCCCTTGGAAGAAGTACCACTTATTCAAAAAAGACTGGTATATCTTGCCAAAACACAACAAAAACCCATTATTATTGCCACACAAATGATGGAAAGTATGATTACCAATGCCATTCCAACCCGCGCCGAGGTAAATGATGTTGCAAACAGTATTATGGATGGCGCAGATGCCGTTATGTTGTCTGGAGAAACTTCTATTGGAAAAAACCCATTAAAAGTTATCAAGCAAATAACAAAAATTATCAAACAGGTCGAAAATTCCAAACTGATAAAAATGCCAAAAATTCCACCCATCCCAAAAAAAAGAAATGAACGTTTTATATCTGAAGTCATTTGCTATAACGCAGCAGAAATTGCCAAAGATGTATCGGCAAATGTTATCAGTACGCTAACTGCAACCGGATTTAGTGCAAGAAAAATATCGGCAAGACGTCCAATGTCATACATTTTAGTTTTTACGGCAAACAAACGAATACTCAACAAAATGGCATTATTATGGGGCGTTATTCCATTTTATTACAGCAAAATGTCTTCAACCGACGACACCATTACAGACATTGAAAAAATTGCTTGTCGTAATAATTTTTTAAAAGAAAACGATATGATGGTCAGCGTATTATCAATGCCGGTAGATAAAAAAGGAAAGGTAAATACTTTGCGAATAACACAAGTTTAGTTTTTAACTATTACATCATCTTATAAATATTAAGGGCGTCGCAATGCGACGCCCTTAAAAAATTATATAAATCGATATGCAAAACTTAATCTGCCAAAACAATTACTTTATTATTTTTCATTTCAACAGTTCCAGATGCAATATCAAAAGAAGCTTCTTCAGAAGTAATCTCAAAACGCGCTTTTACTTCCTCATCTATCGATATATCTTTTCCTTTGATTCTGATTTTACCTTGTTGCAACAAAGCGACAATAGGTGCGTGATTGTTTAACATCTCAAACTCACCATTAACGCCGGGCACAATAATTGAATTTACTTCTCCTGTAAACAAAGAACCTTCAGGTGTAACGATATCTAATTTCATAGTTTATTATTATTAATTATACAATACAATCGTATTATTAAGCCTCAGCTAACATTTTTTCGCCTGCTTCAATAGCATCTTCAATACTACCTTTTAGGTTAAAAGCAGCTTCAGGAAGATGGTCTAATTCGCCATCCATAATCATATTAAATCCTTTGATTGTTTCTTTGATATCAACCAAAACACCAGAAATACCTGTAAATTGTTCTGCTACGTGGAAAGGTTGCGACAAGAAACGTTGTACACGACGTGCGCGATGTACAATCAATTTATCTTCTTCGCTCAATTCTTCCATACCCAAAATAGCAATAATATCTTGTAATTCTTTATAACGTTGTAAAATTTCGATTACGCGTTGTGCCGTATTATAATGTGCTTCACCAACAATATCCGGAGATAAAATTCTTGAAGTAGAATCCAATGGATCTACCGCAGGATAAATACCCAATTCGGCAATTTTACGAGACAAAACAGTCGTGGCATCCAAATGCGCAAAAGTAGTTGCTGGTGCAGGATCCGTTAAATCATCTGCGGGAACATATACGGCTTGTACAGAGGTAATAGAACCATTTTTAACCGAAGTAATACGTTCTTGCAAAGCACCCATTTCAGTTGCCAATGTCGGTTGATATCCAACTGCTGAAGGCATACGTCCCAAAAGTGCGGAAACTTCTGAACCAGCTTGTGTAAAACGGAAAATATTATCGATAAAGAACAAAACATCTTTACCTTTTCCAGTACCGGCGCCATCGCGAAAATATTCTGCAACAGTCAACCCAGATAATGCTACACGAGCACGTGCCCCAGGAGGCTCATTCATTTGCCCAAACACAAAAGTTGCTTTGGATTCTTCTAATTCTTTTCTATCAATTTTACTAATGTCCCAATCCCCTTCTTCCATAGATTTCATAAAAGCATCGCCGTATTTGATAATACCGGATTCTAACATTTCACGAAGCAAATCATTTCCTTCACGAGTTCGTTCACCAACACCCGCAAACACAGATAAACCACCGTGTCCTTTGGCAATATTGTTAATCAACTCCTGAATCAAAACAGTTTTACCAACACCAGCACCACCAAATAAACCAATTTTACCCCCTTTGGAATAAGGTTCTATCAAATCGATTACTTTAATACCGGTAAATAATGGTTCGGTAGAAGTAGATAAATCTTCAAATTTAGGTGCTTCTCTGTGAATAGGGCTACCATTTTCGCCATTTTTTGGCATCGCTTCCATTCCATCGATTGGATCTCCAATAACATTAAACAAACGACCATAAACTTTTCCTTTGGGCATTCTAATAGGCGAGCCTAATAACGTAACTTCTTTTCCGCGTTGCAAACCATCGGTAGAATCCATTGCGATACTTCGCACTTGATTTTCTCCGGTATGTTGTTGAACTTCCAAGATTACTTCTTGTCCATCGGGACGAACCACAGACATAGAATCGTAAATTTTTGGTAGCGAAACATTTTCACCTTCAAAAACAACATCGATTACAGGGCCAATGATTTGAGATATTTTTCCTTTTTGTGACATTATATTGATATTTTATTCTTTTTAATTTTTTATCCTTTAAGTGCTTCTGCACCACTTACAATTTCCAAAATTTCACCGGTAATCACCGCTTGACGTGCTTTGTTGTACAACAATGTTAAATCATCTTTCATTTCTTGCGCGTTATCAGTTGCTTTATGCATTGAAGTCATTCTGGCACCGTGCTCTGACGCCCAAGCATCTCTAATCGCTTTATAAAATTGCGTTTTTAATGATTTGGGTATAAGTTCCATCACAATTTTCTTTTGTGAAGGTTCATAAATATAATCCAATACAATATTAGAATTGCTAACTTCCGGTTTAATCGGTAAAAATTGTTCTGTTTTTACAATTTGCGTTGCCGCATTTTTAAAGCTATTGTATATTAATACAACTCTATCATATTTTTGATCGGCAAAATCATTCATAATTCCTTGCGCAATTTTCGCAACATTATCATAATTTAAATCGTCAAATATTTCGCCTTTATTCCCTACTACTTCATAAGTTTTGGCTAATTGGTCGTTTGCTTTTTTACCAATGGTCAATACTTTGACATTCACATCAGCATATTGATTTTCAATCAAGTGAATAGTTCCCTTAATAATATTGGTATTCAAAGCGCCACATAAACCACGGTTGGAAGTAATCGGTACTAAAAGTACATTTTTTAACGCGCGTTCGACTGCATAAGCACCGCCCATATCCTTATCGAGTGAAGCACTCAATCCGGATAAGAGTTCTGTTAGTTTTTCGGCATACGGACGCATATTTTCAATTGCATCTTGCGCCTTTTTTAACTTCGCAGCAGAAACCATTTTCATGGCACTGGTAATCTGCATAGTAGAACCTACAGATTGTATCCTGGTGCGTATGTCTTTTAAATTTGCCATTAAAAATTAGTTTTTATATTTCGATGAAATTTCTTTAGCTGCCTGGGTCAAGGTGTCTGCTTCTCCATCACCCCATTTACCCGTTCTAATGGCATCCAAGGTGTCTTTATGTTTTGCATTTAAATAATCGACATAATCTTTTTCAAATTCTTTTACTTTTTCAACCGGCACATCTCTCAATAAATTTTTGGTTCCGGCAAAAATAATAGCTACTTGATCTTCAACCGTCATTGGTTCGTGCTGACCTTGTTTTAAAATTTCAACATTACGACGTCCTTTTTCAATAACACCTAAAGTAACCGCATCCAAATCAGAGCCAAATTTAGCAAATGCCTCTAATTCACGGAATTGTGCTTGATCTAATTTTAAAGTACCAGAAACTTTTTTCATGGGTTTAATCTGTGCCGACCCCCCTACACGAGATACCGAAATACCTACGTTAATAGCTGGACGAACACCTGAGTTAAACAAATCTGATTCCAAGAAAATCTGGCCATCGGTAATAGAAATTACATTGGTCGGAATATAAGCCGAAACGTCTCCTGCTTGTGTTTCAATAATAGGTAATGCCGTTAAAGAACCACCACCTTTAAGCATTGGTTTTAAAGCTGCGGGCACGTCATTCATATTTTGTGCTACCTTGTCATTATCAATTACTTTTGCAGCACGTTCGAGTAAACGTGAATGTAAATAGAAAACATCTCCTGGGTAAGCCTCACGTCCCGGTGGACGACGAAGCAATAATGAAATTTCACGATAAGCAACAGCTTGCTTTGATAAATCATCATATACGATTAATGCTGATCTACCTGAATCGCGGAAATATTCCCCGATAGCAGCACCGGCATAAGGTGCATAAACCTGCATAGGTGCGGGGTCAGATGCGTTGGCAGCAACAATTGTTGTATAAGCCATAGCGCCTGCATCTTCAAGTGTTTTATAAATCTGTGCAACGGTAGAAGCTTTTTGTCCAATAGCTACATAAATAGCATAAACAGGCGCTCCCTTGTCATAAAATTCTTTTTGATTGATTATGGTATCAATTGCCACAGTCGTTTTACCAGTTTGACGGTCACCAATAATCAACTCACGTTGACCACGTCCAATAGGAATCATAGCATCAATTGCTTTGATACCAGTTTGTAAAGCTTGTTCTACCGGTTGACGAAAAATAACACCGGGCGCCTTACGCTCTAATGGCAAAGTAATGGTCGCTCCTTGTATAGGACCTTTTCCATCAATAGGTTCTCCTAATGTATTTACAACACGACCCACAATACCTTCACCTACAGGAATAGATAAAATTCTATTTAAACGTTTTACGCTTGAGCCTTCTTTAATTTCGATATAAGAACCTAAAATTACAATACCTACGTTGTCTTCTTCCAAATTTAACACCACACCTTCCGATCCGTTGTCAAATTCGACCAATTCGCCGTATTGCACATTATTTAATCCATATACCAAAGCAATCCCATCTCCAATTTGAAGTACCGAACCGGTTTCCTCAAGAGATGCTGCTGAAGAAACGCCGGATAGTTGTTCCTTGATGATTGCGGAAATTTCTGATGCTTTTATTTCTGCCATAATTATTTATCTTTTATTCTACTAATTTTGATTTTATTTTTGCCAGTTTACCGGATATGCTGGCATCATATCTTATATCGTCAACATTTAGGACAAATCCTCCAATAATATCAGGGTTAACGATATTTTTTAATTTTATTTCATTGCTTCCGGTTAATTCTTTTACTTTATTAAAAATAAGTCTTTCCAAATTTTCATCTAAAGGTACCGCCGAAATAACATTCGCTACTTTAATTTGTTTTTTGTTTTTATACAAAGTATCAAAAGCAGTAGCTATGGAAGGCAACAAACTTAATCGTTCTTTGCGACCCAATAAATCGATTAAATTTAGACTTGTTTCCGAAACTTTATTTTCAAAAACAGCTTTAATAATATTCAATTTTTTGGAAGCGCTAACCGTTGGATCTTTAAGTATTTGCGCCAAATTTTTATTCTCCTTAAAAGTATTTGTCAATAAAAGCATATCGGCTTCGACCACATCCAATTGATTTGTGGCTAATTCGAATAATGCTTTTGCATAGCGTTTGGCTGCCTTCATATATTTATATTTAATTTCTGTTTATAAGGATAAGTTTTATAGTTATTTCTTAATTAAAATACTATAAAAATTTCATTACTAATTTAACTTTATATCAGATACTAATGCTTCAATGTGTTTCATTTGAGTTGCCGAATCTTTAAGCTCCTCACTTAAAACTTTTTCAGCAATTTCTAAAGAAAATTTTGAAACTTGATTTTTTAAGTCTTTTACCGCTGCCTGCTTTTCGCTTTGGATAAGAACTTTGGCTTTTTCAATTTCTTTACCTGCTTCTACTTGAGCCTCTTCTTTTGCTTTATTTACAATTTGATTTTTAAGCTCTTTGGCTTCTTTTAACATCAAATCTCTTTCAGCTCTAGCTTCATTGAGAATCTTTTGATTGTCTGCTTTCAATTGCGCCATTTCTTCTTTGGCTTTGTCCGCCTCTGCAAGGGCATCTTCAATTGATTTTTCTCTTTCGTTAATGGTTTTTAAAATAGGTTTCCACCCAAGTTTTAAAAACAAGAAAAAGAACAACAAAAAGAAAAGAGTTGTCCAAAAAATTAAGGTTTCGGGATGAAAAAAATTCATATTAATATATTTTTATTATTTCTTTTTTTAGTAAAGGAAATCTTTAACCAACCGTTAAAGATTTCCTTGATTTTGTTTACTTAGATTGCATAGCAACTACTACTGCGAAGAAGGCAACACCTTCAACCAAAGCGGCTGCAACAATCATTAATGTAAATAGTTTTCCGTATAGTTCAGGTTGTCTCGCTGATGCTTCTAATGAAGAACCGCCAATACGACCGATTCCGATTCCGGCACCGATAGCTGCTAATCCTGCTCCTATACCTGCTCCTAATGATGCTGGCATAACTTTATGGTTTTATAGTTAATAATATGGTTATCGGTAGCCAACGCCTTGTCAACACCTTTAACCGTTAATATTTAATTTTAGTGTGCCTCTTCTTTTACAGCCATTCCAAAATAAATAGCCGATAAAAGTGTAAACACATAAGCTTGCAAAAAGGCAACTAATAATTCACTGATATACATAAATATAGTAGCAAAGCCCGATGCAAATGGTACACCCCAATTTTTAAATACAAAAATAAGCGTGATGAATGTTAATATAATAGTGTGTCCGGCAAAAATATTAGCGAACAAACGAATCATTAAAGCAAATGGTTTGGTAAACATACTCAAAATCTCAATTAAAGCGATAAAAGGCTTTAAAACAACCGGCACGCCAGGAGGCCATAAAATATGTGTCCAGTAAGATTTGTTTCCATTGACATTGGTAATGATAAATACAATCACAGCCAAAACAAAAGTAACAACAATATTACCCGTCAAATTATATCCAAAAGGTGAAAACGGAATCAATCCAAATAAGTTACTAAAGAGAATAAAGAAAAATACCGTCAATAAAAAGGGTACAAATTTTTGGTATTTAGGTCCAATATTTTCCTTGGCAACATCGTCTCTAACAAATACCACCAATGGTTCTACAAATCCTGCAAGACCTTTTGGTACACCTTTTTCATTATAGGCTTTTTTTACATACAACAATATAATTAGAATAACCAAAAACGTAAAGAACATAGACAATACATTCTTAGTGATAGAAAAATCTAAAGGACGTTGATCCAAAGTAATCTCTTCTGGTTTGGCATGCGCTGATACCTTGTCGGCATAAGCAATAATATCGTGAATACGAACAAAATTTTGTCCATTTTTTTCTACTTTTACCGCTCCGTGTTCGTCACCCTTAAATACACTTGATGAAAAAACCGTCAAGCCATTATCTGTCCATAAAATTACAGGCAAATAAAAAGTAGTTTCAAAAAACGGAATGTCAAATTTGTAATCGTGTGAATCCGAAAGGTGATGATTGATTAAATCAGAAGGATTAAAAACATTTTCATGACTCGTTTCTTCATTATTTTCTACTACAGCTTTATTGTGCGAAACAGTTTCACCATGCGTATCATGTTGCGCAGACACAACACCTGCATTTATAAACAATAAGGACAAAAACAAGAATCTAAATATATTATTTGTCATAATTTTCAATAGAATTTTTGCAAAAATAGAACTTTTTTTCATTTTTACACAATTTTATTTGTAACTTTCTTTACCCAAGAAAATATTCTACCATGATATGCAACTTCCTGATTTGCAATTCCATAAAGAATTTTAATTATTATGCCCAAAATAAATCCGTGATAATTCCTTCGACCATAAACCAATCATCATAATTAGCAACTAAATGATTATCAATAACATACAGTTTTTTTTGCTGGATATATTCTTTTGATTGTACTTGTAAGTACTGCATATATTCTGTGCCTAATAATTCAATTTTTGCCAAATTCACACCCCACATCGTTCGCAAACCGGTCATCAAGAGTTCGTTATAAATTTCTTTTTTGCCAAGTTTCTCTTGTTCATAAAACGCATCTTGTTCTATGTTTTTGAGATACTTTATATTATTGGCAACATTCCATCGACGATATTTTCCATCATAAGAATGCGCTCCGGGTCCTAATCCAATATATGAAACATTCTTCCAGTAATTGCTATTATGCTTTGAGATATAATTTGTTTTACCAAAATTTGAAATTTCATAATGCAAAAAATCGTTATCAATTAAAACTTTTCGCAATATTTCAAACTGATTTGCGGATTGTGTTTGGGATACCGGTGGCATAATCCCTTCCATAATTTGGTGCGCCAAAGCTGTTTTTTTTTCAACCGTTAAAGCATACGCAGAAATATGCGGAATATTATACTGCAGCGTTTTTTGGATATTTTGTTGCCATTTGTCATCGGTTAATCCCGGAATTCCATAGATTAAATCAATTGTAATATTTGAAAATCCATTGTCTTGTGCCACCTTAATGGCGCGTTCTGCCTGCAAGGCATTATGACTCCGATTGAGTTTGCTTAAATCTTCTTGATGAAAAGATTGAATACCAATACTCAAACGATTGATGCCAAGCTGCTTAAAAATTTTGGTTTTTTTGTCCGTAAAATCATCCGGATTACCCTCCAATGTGATTTCTGCTTGTTTATTTATCTTAAATTTTTGATGTAATTTTTGTAATATTTGTTCAATATCCGAAACATCGATAATAGAAGGCGTGCCGCCGCCAAAATAAATAGTATCAAAGGATAAATCTTGCCATTTTTCGCTTCTAATTTCTATTTCTTTTACAATGGCGTTTACCACTTCATCTTTATGCTTTAACGAAGTAGAAAAATGAAAATCGCAATAAGAACAAGCTTGTTTACAAAAAGGAATATGAATATATATACCTGCCATTTTTTAGTTTTTAATTGTTAGCATCACATTTAATCTGTTATGACATAAAACCGAATAAAATAAATAAAAAACCGGAAATACTTCCCGCCAATAAGGCATAAGGAAATTGTGTTTTGACATGATCTACGTGGTCAGAAGCAGATGCCATTGATGATATAATGGTCGTATCTGATATAGGAGAACTATGGTCGCCAAAAACCCCACCACTTAAAACAGCTGCAATTGTTAAATATGGATTGACATCTAATTGTTGCGCCATTTGTACTGCAATCGGTATCATAATGGCAAAAGTCCCCCAAGAAGTTCCGGTAGAAAAAGCAATAAATGCAGCGACTATAAATATAATGAATGGCACCAATCCGGGTGATACAAAATCTTTGGCCAATCCGGCAACATAATGACCGGTACCCAATTCTTTGGTCACATGGCTGATAGCAAATGCCAACATCATTAAAAGTGCGAGAGGTATCATTTCCGAAATTCCTTTTAACACCCAATCAAACATCCCGGTAATTTTAGCTATTCCTTGTGCTTTATAAAGCAACATTGCTACAAATATAGCTGTTAATACCGCCATCAAAACAGCTGTAGAACCAGATCCATTGCCTATGGCAAATATTATTTTATCAAAAGACAATTGACTGCCAAATTTTACCGAAGCTTTTGCCCAACCTTCAATGATTAAAGTAGTAGGCATCATAAGCACCATCGTTGCCAAAGGAATAATCATATTATAGGCTTTGGCTTTTTTAGTATTGACCGCTTCTACATGTGTTAATTCTTTTGAAATCATAGGTTTGGCATCATCAGCCAATACTTTACCTTCTAGATGCGCTCTTTTTTCTGCTTTTTTCATCGGACCAAAATCAAATTTAAAAAAGATAACAATTAAGACCAATATCAAAGCCAAAATCGGGTAAAAATTGTATTTCATCGACTTAAAAAGCACGATAAAACCTTTGTCATAACCTTGTGTCAATAAAAGTCCCATAATAAATGCGCCCCAAGCATTAAAGGGTATTAAAATAGAAGTAGGTGCCGAACTGCTATCAGCCACATAAGCTAATTTTTCTCTTGATATTTTGAGTTTATCAAAAATAGGCCTAAAAACCGTTCCGACTGTTAAGGAAGAAATGCTGGTTTCTACAAAAATAATAACACCAGTCAACCATGCAAAAAACTGAATTTTTGTTCTATTTTTATCTATATTTCCATTGGATAAACCGCCGAGTTTTTGGTCTATATAATCTACAAATCCCTGCACACCTCCTGATTTTTGTATCAAGATAATCAAGCCCCCAACCAAAGCACTAAACATGATCGTTTTTGTATTTCCGGCATCTTTAAACACATCTACCAACGCCATTATGGCATCATAAGTACCTGAAAATATATTACCCCCATCAATAATAAGCCAACTCATCCAAATGCCCAACAATAGTGAAATATATACCTGTTTGGTTCTAATTGCCAAAACAATAGCCAAAAATGGTGGTATAACCGACCAAAATCCAAAATCTTGCATAAACTTAGTTTTTGGCTAAAGTAATCATTCTTTGTGCATTTTCAAAAAAATACCTTATTAACAACGTTATGCAAAAATTTTAAACATGAAGGAGTTTTCTTTAATTTTAATTCGCATTATTCAACATTATTTTTTATAAAAAAAACCACACGGCAAATCTCATACGGCGACAAATTCTATATTAAAAAAATAGAGGCGCAATAAATTGCGCCTCTATAAATATAAATTATTTTAGAAAATAGAAACAATATGAAATATCTATTTCTAAATCATTAAATCAATAAACATCTATCATATTTGTTGTGCATCGACAACTGCAATAGTTGCCATATCTACAATTTCTCTTACAGAACTTGCCAATTGCAAAACATGAATAGGTTTTTTCAATCCCATTAAAACAGGTCCAATGGCTTCTGAAGAACCTATTTCTTGCAACAATTTGTATGCAATATTTCCTGAACTTAAATTAGGAAAAATCAAGGTGTTAACATCTCTATTGCCCAGTTTTGAAAAAGGATATCGGGCAATGCGTAAATCTCTGTTTAAAGCAAAATTGGCTTGCATTTCGCCATCAATCATAATATCCGGTCGATTCTTATGCAATAATTCTATCGACTTCATTATTCTGTTAGTAGAATCTCCATCAGTTGAGCCAAAATTTGAATAATTAAGCATTGCCATAACAGGATCAACACCAAATTCTCTTACTTTTTCATTTGTTAAAACAGAAATATCCATTAAATCTTCAGCAGAAGGTTTCATATTTACCGTCGTATCGGCAAAAAAGTATGGTCCTTTATTAGTATTCATAATATACATTCCGGCTATTCTGCTTACATCATCTCTTTTTCCTACTATTTGAAGTGCCGGGCGAATTACATCGGTATATCTAGTAGTCGTACCAGAAATCATGGCATCAACTTCGCCACTTTCAAGCATTGCTACGCCATAGTAATTACGATCGTACATAAGTCTTTGTGCTTTTACCCTAGAGATACCGCGTCTTTTTCGCTTTTCATATAAAATTTCACCATATTCTATTCTTTTTTGCTCATTTTTAGAACTAATACTATCTAGCAATTCTAAATCAGAAATATCGATATTATTTTCTTTTGCCAAGTTGTTAATTTTTCCTTCTTTTCCTAACAAAATTGGAATACCAATACCTTCGTCTTTAACGATACGAGCTGCTTGTAATACTTTAAGATTGTTGGCGTCACTAAATAAAACACGCTTTGGATTATGTTTGGCTTTAACCGTCATCGAACGCATAATGGCATGATCAATACCCATTCGTTCACGCAATTGCTCTCTATATTTATCCCAATCCATTTCTTTTACTCGTGAAACACCTGAATCTATAGCTGCTTTGGCAACTGCGGGTGGCACAAATTCAATTAATCTGGGATCTAGGGGTGTAGGAACTATATATTCTTTGCCGTAAGACATATCCGAATTGTTATAAGCTTTTTTAACAACATCCGGAACGGGTTCTTTTGCCAATGCTGCCAATGCATACACAGCAGCCAATTTCATTTCTTCATTAATAGCCGTAGCCCGAACATCTAAAGCACCTCTAAAAATAAAAGGAAAACCCAATACATTGTTAATTTGATTAGGATGATCGGAACGTCCTGTAGCAAATATAAGGTCATCGCGTGTTGCCATAGCATCTTTATAAGAAATCTCTGGATCGGGGTTTGCCATTGCAAATACTACCGGATTTGGTGCCATAGATTTTAACATTTCTTTGGTCATGGCGCCTTTTATCGATAAACCTAGGAAAAAATCAGCTCCTTTAAGTGCTTCTTCCATTGTATTGGCATCTGTATTTGTAACAAATTCTTTTTTAGAATCATTTAAATCATTTCTTCTAGGGTTTAGCGTCCCTTTGCTATCGCACATTATAATGTTTTCTCTTTTAACACCAAGCGCTATATATAAATTGGTACAAGCCGATGCAGAAGCTCCAGCACCACTGACAACCAATTTTATTTTGGAAACATCTTTACCTGTAAGGTCTAAAGCGCTCACCAAACCAGCTGCCGAAATAATGGCTGTTCCGTGTTGGTCATCGTGCATAACTGGAATATCAAGTGCTTCTTTTACGCGTCTTTCTATTTCAAAACATTCAGGCGCTTTAATATCTTCTAAGTTTATACCACCAAAAGTTGGCGCTATTTCTACAACAGTTTCTACAAATTTATCAATATCAGTTGTATTTATTTCAATATCGAAAATATCTACATCTGAAAATATTTTAAATAACAATCCTTTCCCTTCCATTACGGGCTTACTTGCCAAAGCGCCTAAGTTTCCCAAACCCAATACGGCCGTACCATTTGATATAACCGCAACCAAATTGCCTTTGGCAGTATATTTATAGGCATCTTCTGGGTTTTCTTCTATTTCTAGACAAGGTTCTGCCACACCGGGCGAATATGCCAATGATAAATCTCTTTGTGTACTATAAGGTTTGGTTGGAATTACTTGAATTTTTCCGGGTCTTCCCATTGCGTGATAATCCAGTGCATCTTGTTTTGTAAAACTAGCCATATTTATTGTTTTATATTTTTATTAATTTGATTCTTTATTGATTTAAAAACGTAAAACTACAAATTTATATATCATTTAAAAGTGATAAATCATACATATTAACAAATATTGTCATAAATAGAAATATTTTCTATCTAGTTTAAAGATTTATAGCGTCAACAACTGCAATTGTTGCCATATCGACAATTTCTTTAACCGAACTGGACAACTGTAAAACATGAATTGGTTTTTTTAGTCCCATAACAATAGGTCCAATAGCATCACTTGAACCAATTTCTTGCATAATTTTATAGGCAATATTTCCAGAGGTTAAATCAGGAAATATCAATGTATTCACATCTTTATTATTTAAATTTGAAAATGGATACCTCCCCATTCTTAATTCTTTGTTTAAGGCAAAATTGGCTTGCATTTCACCATCTATTAAAATATCAGGATGCTGTTCATGCAATATATTTACAGCTTTTTTTGTTTTTTTGGCTGATTCACTTTTTGCAGAACCAAAGTTAGAATATGACAACATTGCCATAACCGGTTTGATACCAAATTCTACTACTTTTTCGTGTGTTAACAAAGCTATGTCGACCAAATCTTCTGCCGTTGGTTGAACATTTATACTCGTGTCTGCAAAGAAATAAGGCCCTTTTTTGGTACGAAGCAAGTACATAGCAGCTATTTTATTAACTTCTGTTTGTTTGCCTACAATTTGTAATGCAGGTTTTATAACATCGGCATAAGGTGAAGTAATTCCAGAAATCATTGCATCTGCATCTCCTGATGCAACCATAGCCACACCAAAATGATTTTTGTCGAGCATTAATCTTTCTGCACCAATCATTGAAACGCCACTACGAAAACGTTTTTCAAAAAACAATTTAGCATATTTTGCACGTCTTTTTTTAGTTTTATCACTTAAGTTATCCAAAATTTCTAAATCCGAAATATCTATATTGTGTTCTTTTGCCAACTTACTAATTCGCTTGACATTGCCTACCAAAATTGGATATCCAATCAATTCGTCTTTAATGATACGTGCCGCTTGCAAAATATTTATGTTATGAGCATCGCTAAAGACCACTTTTTTAGGATTTGCTTTCGCTTTTGCAATCATTCCACGCATAATAGTATGGCTAATACCCATACGTTCCAGCAATTTTTCTTTATAAGCATCCCAATCTGTAATTTTTTTTCTGGCAACTCCCGAATCGATGGCTGCTTTAGCTACTGCGGGCGGAATAAATTCAATTAATCTTGGGTCTAGCGGAATGGGCACAATATATTCTCTACCAAAAGACATATCCGGATTATTGTAAGCTTTTTTTACCAAATCAGGAACAGGTTCTTTTGCCAATGCTGCTATTGCATAAACTGCTGCCATTTTCATCTCTTCATTAATAGCAGTAGATCTAACATCTAAAGCACCTCTAAAAATATACGGGAATCCCAGTACATTGTTTATTTGATTGGGGTAATCAGAACGACCGGTTGCAAAGATAAGGTCATCTCGTGTTGCCATAGCATCTTCATAAGTAATTTCAGGATTTGGATTTGCCATTGCAAAAACAATAGGATTTTTTGCCATTGTTTTTAACATTTCTGGTTTTAATACACCACCGGCAGAAAGTCCTAAGAAAACATCTGCACCTTTAATACCTTCTGCCATTGTTTTGATGTTTTTATCGGTAGCAAAAGCTTTGTTCACCGGACTTAGATCTGTTCTGTCTTTGGTTAAAATACCATTGATATCTGCCATAATAATATTGTTGATATCCACGCCTAATTGCACATACATTTTTGTACAAGCACAAGCTGCAGCTCCGGCGCCACTTACAAACAATTTAACATCTTTAATCTTTTTTTCTACTAAATCAATTGCATTGATTAATCCGGCTCCAGTAATAATTGCCGTTCCATGTTGGTCATCATGCATAACGGGAATATCAAGTGCTTTTTTAAGCCTATTCTCTATTTCAAAACATTCCGGTGCCTTTATGTCCTCTAAATTTATACCGCCAAATGTAGGTGCAATAGCCTTTACCGTTTTTATAAAATCATCAGGATTTTTTTCATCGACTTCAATATCAAAGACATCGATGTCTGCAAATATTTTAAATAATAAACCTTTACCTTCCATAACCGGTTTACCGGCAACGGCGCCAATATCTCCTAAACCAAGAACAGCTGTACCGTTAGAAATAACAGCCACTAAATTCCCCTTATCGGTATATTTATAAGCATCTTCAGGATTTTTTTCAATTTCTAAACAAGGCTGGGCAACTCCTGGCGTATATGCAAGAGACAAATCTTGTTGTGTAGTATGTTTGGTCGTAGGAATTACTTCAATTTTTCCAGGACGAGGCTCCATATGATATTTAAGCGCGTCTTTTTTTAATTTTTTTTCATTCATTTTTTATAAGATTTTCATTTAAGTATATGTACAAACAAATTATTATGAGTAATATGCTTAAGGGGACTTCTAAAATTACTTTTTTCAAGAAACAAATATAGTGAATAAAATACAAGGCATAAATTTTTATTAATAGCCGTAGCTATCTATAAAATTTTTAACGCAGTAGATTGTTTGCTATATTTGTTCCCATAGGGCTTTCATAAATATTTCGTATGCTGCACAAAATCTATTTCAACGTATCCCAATATGTTTCACAAATTTTATTTGACTATAAAATTTTATGAAAGTCTTGATTTGAACTAATTATTAGAAATCCCCTTAAATCTATTTCAATTATTAGTACATTATTTATGAGCAAATGTACTAGCTAATAATTCTAAAAAATATGTAAAATGTTCTTTTTTAAACAAATATTTCCTTTAAATGTCAGAAATTTATTTCAAAAACTATTGTAACATTTGCGATATATCCAAAAATGATGTAATTTTGCATTTACATTGGTATGCTTATTATGATTCACAATAGACATATCATTATCAATACATTACATATTTAGTAACGACCATAAATACTTATATGAAAAAAGGACCGCTTTTTTACGCAAAAATTTTATTATTTGGAGAATATGGCATCATCAAAGATTCTAAAGGTTTGGCTATCCCATATAATCATTATGAAGGCGGCTTGCAATTAGGTAATCTAACAGATGCAATAATTGCGGATTCTAACCAAAAAATTAAAAATTTTTACCTTTACCTAGTAACACAGCAAGAAACGCATCCCGAGTTATTAAACCTAGATTTAAAACAATTTGAACAAGATTTAACGGAAGGTTTATACTTTAAATCCAATATTCCGGAAGGTTACGGCGTAGGAAGTTCAGGCGCTTTGGTCGCTTCTATTTATGAACGTTATGCACAAGAAAAAATTACCGTTTTAGAAAATTTAACACGCGACAAATTATTAAAACTCAAACAAATTTTTGCGTTAATGGAAAGCTTTTTTCACGGCAAAAGCTCAGGATTGGACCCTTTAAATAGTTACTTAAGTATTCCTTTGTTAATTCAATCACCACAAGATATTGAACCCACTGGATTGCCTTCTCAAAAAGAAGGAAAAGGTGCTGTCTTCTTAATCGACTCAGAACAAGTTGGTGAAACCGGCGATATGGTTGAAATTTTTATGAATAAAATGAAAAACGAAGGTTTTAGAAATACCCTAAAATCTGAGTTTATAAAATACACAGATGCTTGTGTTGCCGATTTTTTGCAAGGAGATATTCAAGCCTTATTTGGCAATTTAAAACATTTGTCAAAAACGGCGTATCATCATTTTAAGCCAATGATTCCTATACATATGAGAGGGCTTTGGAAAAATGGAATTGCTACCGATGATTATTATTTAAAACTTTGTGGCTCAGGTGGCGGTGGTTATATTTTAGGCTTTGCTGAAGATTTTGAAAAAGTAAAGGAACAGCTAAAAGAATATAAATTACAAGTAGTTTACCGTTTTTAGAATAGCATTAAATTATGAATAATACTTCCAGCATTTTTAGGCAATTACTAAGCTTTCTTGCCTTGGTTCGGGTGCAAAATATTATTCTTATCATTTTTGCTTTTTTTTTCACTTCACGTTATATTTTTGTCCCTAATACAACTTTTAAACAATTATTTCTCGATAAATATTTTGTTTTATTATTGCTTTCTACTACCATTTCTATAGCTTCTGGCTATATAATCAATAGTTTTTATGATTATAAAAAAGATTTGATTAACAGACCTAAGAAAACAATTATAGAACAGCAACTAGATCAAAAAAAACGCTTATACCTTTACTTTTCACTAAATTTCTTAGCGGTCGCCTTGGCTTGGTTTATTTCTTTTAGATCGGCCGTTTTTTTTAGTGTTTTTATTTTCTTAATTTGGATTTATTCACATAAAATAAAATCTTATTTATTTATTGGAAACTTAATTTCTTCATTTTTAAGCATCTTACCGTTTTTTGCTATTTTTTTATTTTTTAAAAGAATTAATTGGTTTATTTTTTGGCATGCCGTATTTTTATTCTTGGTACTTTTATTAAAAGATTTGATAAAGAATTATGTCAATTTAAAAGGGGATATGATCGAAGGGAATCAAACAATACCCATTATCTATGGTGAATCTTATGGAAAAAAAATAATTGTTGGCGTTAGTTTACTATTATCTGCACCCATTTATATTTTGATTCATAACAAAATGATAGGTAATATGCAGTATTATTTTTATATATTTATTTTATTTTATTTTACCGGTTTATTATTATTCACAGCGACAAAAAATCAAGAAAAATATCGTATTTTTTATCTAATGATAAAACTTTTGTTAGGTTTTGGCGTTTTTAGTATTGCCCTGGTAAACAGATAAAATAAATTGTTAATAAAGCTTGAAAACTTCTTGATAAAATATTGTATAAAATGCGTAATTTCGCATTATTAAAAAATTTTTATGGCTAAAATATTAGTAGTTGGAACACTTGCTTTTGATGAAGTGATTACGCCTTTTGGCGAAACGGGTCGTATTTTGGGCGGCTCAGCGTCTTATATTGCTTTATCAGCATCTAAACTTGCTTCTGAAATAGGAATTGTTTCCGTAATTGGCAACGATTTTCCGCAAGCTTTTTTAGATAAATTTATCCGTAGAAATATTAATCTAAGTGGCGTAGAAAAACGCATGGAAGAAAAGTCTTTTTATTGGAAAGGCAAGTATCACAACGACCTCAACAAACGCGACACTTTGGTTACCGAAGTCAATGCTTTGGCGCATTTTAATCCAATCATTCCTGATTATTATAAAGATGCAGACTTTTTAATGTTGGGCAATTTACACCCAAGTCTGCAACGGAAGGTAATTGAACAAATGGAAAAACGTCCCAAATTGATAGCCTTAGATACTATGAATTTTTGGATGGACACTGCTTTTGGTGAATTGGTAGAAACAATTAAATTACTTGATATTTTAATTGTAAATGAAGAAGAAGCCCGTCAATTAACAAAAGAATATTCATTGGTAACGGCTGCCAAAAAAATTCAGAGAATGGGACCTAAATACATCATCATCAAAAAAGGCGAAAACGGCGCATTGCTATTTCACGGTGATAAAATATTCTTTGCACCGGCACTTCCCCTAGAAGATGTTTTTGACCCCACTGGTGCCGGCGATACTTTTGCCGGAGGTTTTATTGGTCGGTTGGCAAAAATTAACAGTATTGGCTTTGAAGAAATGAAAACTGCAGTTATTTGCGGTTCTAATCTAGCATCATTTACCGTTGAAAAATTTGGTACTGAACGACTTGAATCACTCAAAGAAGAAGAAATTCAAAATCGATTACAAGATTTCATCAATTTAACCCAATTCGAAATTGAATTGGCTAAGTAATATCATACGTGTAATCATTATTTTATTGCTCATTTCAATATGGACATGCAAACCTTCTAATTCACATCACTACAAAATAAAAGCACATCCATTATCTAAGGAAGCACCTAAAATAGGTTATTACGCCCCAAATTTTATAGCAATCAATCCCAAAGACAAAAAAATATCTCTTGAAGATGGCTTAGGCAAAGCCACCATCATAGATTTTTGGGCTTCATGGTGCCAACCTTGTAGAGAAGTAGTCAATCCGGCTTATTTAAAATTATATCAAAAATATCATGCAAAAGGTTTAAACATAATTATGGTTTCATCAGACAGACACAAATATTTCTGGCACGAAACCTTAAAAAAAGATTCGTTACCATGGACACATGTATTAGATTCTAGCAAAAGAATTCTTAAAATGTATGAAGTAAAAAAATTACCTACCATGTTCCTTGTCGATAGAAATGGATTCATCATAGGCAAAAATTTATGGGCAGAGAATCTAGAAAATAAAATAGACAGTTTGGTCAAACTTCAATAACTTAACAAAATTCTTAAAATAAAGATTTTGGTTATCTTTGCACAGTTATGAATTTTATAAAAAAAACATTAGCTTTTCTTTGGCATATTTGGTTTTTAATCGTTGCCGGATTACCCATTATTATTTTTTCACCTTTTATTTTAATTAGTATTGTATTTGATTCAATACAAGCATTCTTTCCTTGGTTTAAGCATACTTGGGGTGTTTGGGTTACTTTTTGGATGGGATTTAATGTCAAAATCATCGATAAGAAAAAAATAGACCCCAAACAATCCTACGTATTTATTAGCAATCATACATCTATTATGGATATTTTTTTGATGTTAAAAATCATTCATCAAGCATTTGTATTTGTGGGAAAAGAATCAATCGGTAAATTACCAATATTTGGATATTTATATAAAAAATCTAATGTTACCGTTGACCGTGACTCTCCTAAGAGCAGAAAAAATGTCTATGATCAAGTAGAAAGATTTATCAAACGAGGCAATAGTATTGCGATTTATGTTGAAGGCGGTATTCCCAGTGACACTTCTACAGTTTTAAATAAATTTAAAACGGGCGCTTTTAGAATAGCAATAGAACACCAATTAAATATTGTACCAATGGTATTTTTAGATAATAAAAGAAAATTTCCTTATGATTATTTTCACGGCAATCCCGGCACTTTACGGGTGAAAATGCTCCCAATTATCAATACCAAAGATTTGACCTTAGACAATATGACAGATTTAATTGATTATACTTATACACTCATGTACAATGAGCTTATGAACGATGAAATCAGTAAATCTTTTTCAAAATAAAAAAACCACCCTTAATTCAAAGAGTGGTTTATCATATTTATTAAGAAGTCTATTGAACCGGTTTTCTAAATATATAACGGGTAATAAAAATACCTTTTCCATCATCTTTTCCAGCGTCGCTTTCTACACCGCTGGCAACGCTATACAAATCCCAACCTTCAGCTGACATTTTTGATAATTTTGAAGAAATAAACGCATCATTTGATGCAATATTTTGAAAATTAATACCCACCATTGAATAAAAATTTAATAATTTAGTTTCATTAAAACTACTAATTTTCAAGCCTTTTCTTTTAATCTTATTATTCTTAAATTTATTGGCTTCATCTCTGGTCGTAGTAGCTGATTCATAATTCATTGGCACATTGTGCTCAACAATTCTAGAACGTCCTGCCCCCATCGGAACGATAGATTCTACCGTCGTAATGATTTTGTATTCATAGACAGTTTGCGCTTGGCTTGCAAAAGCCATTAGCATAAATAATACTGCAAAAGTATACTTTTTCATGTGTTTTTGATTTTTAAGTTAATATGCTATTCAATGTTTAATTTTTTCTTCAAGTCTTTGGACAAAGCATCTTTGTGCACAAATATATCTATTGTTTTGTATTTAAAATAAGGAAATGATGCTAAAAAATAACCATTTAATTCGTTATACTTTGTTCCCCAAGAATTTTTTACAACAAAATATTTTTTGCCAGTTTGGTCTTTAACAATTCCTACAATATGCATGCCGTGATCATCAGTAGTTTCGCCATTTTCAAAAGCAACTTGTCTCATATCAGGCGTTACTTCCTTTTCAGAAATAGGTTGATAAAAAGCATTGGGTATTTTTTCATCATTTTCATCAAATTCTTTTAATTTACTGCGTTTATCTTGTACCGTTTTTTCATCGACCGGCAACATAGCTAATCCCTTGCGATGTGAAAAACCTTTTTCGGACACATCAGCACCCCAAGCAAAAGTGTAACCTTTTTTGATAGCATTTTCTGCTACTTTTTCCAATTCGTCCAATGGAATATTATAGGTTGTATGCATTTGCCAATTGTCAGGAATCTCCATTGCAAATTCTTGATAATAAGGATGATGGGTAAATGAGGTCAATTCGACATAATCATCCATATTAAGGTCTAAATACGCAGCAAATGATTTTGGCGTATATTTTTTGTTGTTGTATGTAAAACTAAAATCTTCTGTATTATCGGGCAGATCACCCAAATAAGCATCTACCACTTCGGTATAAGCTTTTTTCCAAGATTCGGTAAGTTTATGATTTTGTGGTTTATCTTTAAGCGCTTTTAACATAGCTGTTAAAACGGCTTTCAATTCGACATGATTGTGTTTATCTCCACCGTAAAGTTTACCCGAATATGCTTGCTCAGGCACAATACCATAATGTCTAATTACCCAAGGAATATCATGAAATTCTCCTCCTTCTCCAAAATTAAGATGTCCGTTCATGAGCAAATAATTGCGTGCTTTACCCAAATAAGCATTACGTGCAACCCACATTTCTGACAGATTAAAATCACCTTTTCCTTTGCGAAGCAATTCAGATTCAAAAAAAGATAAACCCGAAAAACTCCAACAAGTACCGGTTCTATTTTGATTTTTTACCGGTGTAACATCCAAGTGTTTTACAACTGTAAATTTATAATCACTACCTTTAATATTGGTAAAAGTTCCCTTTTTAGAAATTTGTCCCACAGCTATTTGAAATACAAATAGCATTCCCAATATGTACATTATTTTTTTCATTATAAATATATTTTTATGTTTATTAAAGTTTATAATTATTATACAAGCATCAAATAACTAGACATCCTAAATCTAAAATAATGGTGCTACTCCTATTTTAAAACTACGTAATATTTTATGAACCATAACATTTTGATAGCATTCAAAAACATTGCCGAGAATCTATTTAATACCAATTTATCATCGCTATTTTTTGCCTATCAAAATAATATCAATTTATTATTCCAAAAAATTCAAAATAAATACAATAGCACGAATATACAAAAAAGTTTAAAGATGAAATCTGAGAATTGTTTAATTATTACAGAATACATTTGTAACAGGATTAATTCTTACATTTGCCATTTGAAAAAATATATGAGGAAATCTGATAGAATTGAATTAATGGCACCGGCAGGTAGCTGGGAGGCGCTTCAAGCAGCAATTGACAGTGGTGCTGATGCTATATATTTTGGTGTAGAGCAATTAAATATGCGTGCTGTTTCAAGTATAAACTTCACTTTAGAAGACTTGCCCAAAATTGTGCAACGCTGTGAAACAAGTGGGGTGCGTACTTACTTGACCCTAAACACCATTATTTATGATCATGATTTAGGCATCGCAAAAAAATTGATACAAGCAGCAAAAAATGCCAACATTTCGGCTGTTATTGTTGCTGATCAAGCTATTATGTTTATGGCACGCGAAGCCGGACTGGAAATACATATTTCTACTCAAATCAACGTTACCAATGTTGAAACACTCAAGTTTTATGCTGCTTTTGCCGATACAATGGTGTTGAGTAGAGAATTGAGTTTACGTCAGGTTAAACATATCACCCAACAAATTGAAAAACAACAAATCAAAGGACCTTCAGGACGATTGGTGGAGATAGAAATTTTTGGTCATGGTGCGCTTTGTATGGCTATTTCAGGTAAATGTCATATGAGTTTACACACCTATAATTCTTCTGCAAACAGAGGCGCATGTAAGCAAAATTGTCGTAAACCATATTTGGTAATCGATAAAGAATCCGGAATTGAATTGGAAGTCGATAACGAATATATTATGTCACCAAAAGATTTAATGGTCATCGACTTTTTGGATGAAGTCAAAGATGCCGGTGTTGGCGTTTTAAAAATTGAAGGACGGGGTCGCGCACCCGAATACGTTGCTACTACTGTAAAAATGTATCGAGAAGCAATAGATGCTGTTTATGAAGGTACTTTTACATCTGACAAAATAGATTATTGGGTAACGCAATTGGCTACAGTGTATAATCGTGGTTTTTGGAGTGGATATTATCTCGGACAAAAATTAGGCGAATGGACAACCCCTGGCTCACATGCGACACAGAAAAAAACATATATTGGCAAAGGAATCCATTATTATCCCAAAGCACAAGTTGCCGTTTTTGATATACTTGCTTTTGATATAAAAATAGGTGATAAAATTTTGATTACCGGTCCAACAACCGGCGTAATCGAAATGATTCTTGATGCCATGTATGTCAACGATCAACCGGCAACTGAGGCAAAAAAAGGAGATGTTATTTCTGTGAAAATTGATAAAAAAATCCGTCCTGCCGATAAATTATACAAACTTATTCCGGAGGAAACTTCGTGTAGTGTCGAATTATAAACGTTTTAGTAGTACTTGATTTATTTCTTCGTGAAATATAAATCTACATATTAAAATAGAATTCTTGCGTGAGATTTTTATAAGCATCCGTGTATTTATGTCGTTTTATTTCAATAACCAATTCATCTATTAAAATATTCTGAACGGGTACATTTGTCATCGAGATGAGTAATCGTTTAATAGGTGCATTTTTATGTCCTTTTACATAGGTGATTTTTGTAGGAAATAAATTATATTTTTTAGCGAGTTTCTTAATATCATTTTCTTTGTGAATGGGCAATATATAAGAAATCATTCCATTTTTTTCTAGTAGTTTAGAACTAAATTTTACCAAATCTTCAATGGACAATTCCTGTGTTTGTCTTGCTACTTTTCTACTGTCATTAAGCACTTTATCATTCACCTCAAAAAAAGGTGGATTACTAATAATGACATCATATTTTTGATCTGTTTTATAGGCTTGAAGAGAAGTTAAAAATATTTTCAACCTATTTGCCCAAGGTGACTTATAAAAATTGTATTGTGCTTGCTCATAAGCCATTTTATCAATTTCAATAGCCTCTATTTTGGCTTTTGCATTTCTTTGAGCAGCCATAAGTGCTATTAATCCGGTACCGGAACCAATATCTAAAATTCTTTTTGCAACCAGAACACTTGCCCAAGCACCTAATAGTACACCATCGGTGCCTACTTTCATCGCAGATAAATCTTGATAAATATCAAACTGTTTAAACTTAAAAAGTTCTTTAAACTTGTACAAGGTCACTTTTTTAATTACTAAAGATAAATATCTATTAGACCTTCTGGCGTTTCTAAAACAATCGTTTTATCTTTTCTATTTACTTGTTGTATAAACCGATCAGAAACCGGAATAAGAATTTCTTTTTGATCCTTGTTTTCAATAACAAAAAGCGCTTGAGGTCCATAGTCATTAACCGCAGTGATCATGCCTATATTACCTAATTTTTGATCAACGGCTTGGTAACCAATTACTTCGTGAAAATAAAATTTATTACCGGTAAGTTCCGGTAACGTACTAAGTGGCAAATAAATATTCTTACCGATAAGCGCATCGGCATCTTCCATATTGTGCACGTCTTCAAAATCAAAACGCAAGGTTGTTGCTTTGTGCAATGAAGTTTTGTTTAAAAAAAAAGGAATCAATTTGCCTCTTGTTTCGAGGTAAATTGATTCCAAATTTTGATAGGATTCTGCATCGTCGGTATCAATTTTAGCCAAAAGTTCACCTTTTAAACCATATTTTTTGACGATTTTTCCTAGATAATAAGCTTCTTCTTTTTTCATTAAAGAATTACTTATTCTGCAGGTTTTTCTTCTGTTTCGGCTACTGGAGCTGTTCCTGCTGCTTCTTCAATTGTTTGTTCGGTATTCAAAGCATCTTCAACTGCATCAACCGGTTCGTTTTTGACAGCTTCTTCTTTAGCAGCTTGCTCAATAACTTCTTGGTTAGCCGCTTTTTGAGCATTTGCTCTAGCTTGGTTAACCGCTTTTTCTTTTTCTAATCTGTCTGCTTTTTCTTTCGCTTTCGCTGCATCAACTTCTTCTTGATGTTGTTTGATTTTAACATCTTTTTCAGCAGACCAAGCTTGGAATTTTTTATCAGCTTCTTCTTCAGTAAATGCTCCTTTTTGAACACCTACTAATAAATGTTTTTTTAACATAGCACCTTTGTATTGAAGGATAGCTCTTGCCGTATTGGTAGGTTGTGCACCTTTAAACAACCAGCTTACTGATTTATCTATGTCTAAAATAATTTCTGCAGGCACATTTGTGGGATTATAAGTTCCTAGTTTTTCTAAGAATTTACCATCTCTTTTTGCACGAGAATCGGCTGCTACGATCCAATAAAAAGGTTTTCCTTTCTTTCCGTGTCTTTGTAATCTAATTTTTACAGGCATAACTGTTTCATTTTGTGAGGTTCACGACCTCGATTAATTTAATTTTCGGACTGCAAATATACATCTTTTTTTATGAAAGTACTGGTTATGTAATAAAATATTTTTGTAAGTTTACCGACAAGATGCAAAATACGAAAAAACTTGTTACACAAATAAATATACAAGTGTCTTATTTAGATCAATTGGTCAAACAAATAGATAAAGACATAAGGCTTGCCGGTATTGAAAGCGATGAATTTATAGATATTGATTCGCCTGAAATATTAGCCGAAACATTATACCATTTTATAGATGTGTTAATACATAAACATCAAGAATCATTTAACAATTTTATGTATCGTGTAGATATTCAAGAAAAAGATATTTACGGCTTACAACAACAAAATCTAGAAGATTTAATAGAAAACATTTGTTTATTGATTATAAAAAGGGAATTACAAAAAATATATTTTAGAAATAAATTCAGCAAATAAAAAAAGCAGTTGAAAATACAACTGCTTCTTAAATAAAATCTATTCAATTATTTATTTAAATTTTTTCTCAAATACTTTATAGAGATCTGCCCCCAAAACACCGCGAAGTGCATCTTGATAATCAGATGATTTTTCTGCCAAAACATTAACCTCTTTGATTAATTGCTTAAGTGTTTTATTGGTTGCTTTACCTTCTTTTTCAAATAAAAGAATATGTTTTTTAACACTATAAGCTTTTTGCAAATTAACTTTGTAAACCTGTGCTGCCATTGTATCGCTTAAATCCAAAGTTGTTTTCAACATGCTTGTTTGCTTTTGGGCATAAGCTTTCGCGTTAAATTTATTAGACAAGGATTGTGCGTTCATTGAAAAAGCTACAAACAAAACGAGTATTCCAAGATATTTTTTCATAATTTATTCTATTTTAATATTTTTATTATGCAATTTTAATGAATTTTATTCAAATACACAAACAAAAAACGACCCTTCTTAAAGAAAGGTCGTTTTATTATGCATTTGCAATAATTTTTAATGCTTATTGAAGCATTCTGAATTGTGTTCTACGGTTTACTCTATGTTGTGCTTCCGAACATTTTACACCGTCTTTACATTTATTCAACAATTTTGTTTCACCATATCCTTTTGCAAGCAATAAATTACGATCGACACCTTTAGAAACCAAATATCTCACAACTGCTTGCGCACGTCTGTCTGATAATTTTTGGTTGCTTACAGCCGAACCTCTTGCATCGGTATGGGAAGCAATTTCAACTCTTACACCTGGATTCTGATGAATCATAGGGATTAATTTAGTATCGATAATAGATTTTGCTTTGGGTGTCAAAGTAGCACTACCCAATGGCCAGTTAATAGGTAATAAATTATATTCAACCAACGCACAATTAATAGCTCTCCATTCGGTTAAACCACCTTTTTTAACCAATACTTGTTTTTTGATAGTTTTATATTTTGCAGCAACTGTTGTTTGGTCAGCCAAAGCATCTTTTGCAACAATTGTTTTTTTAACAACAGCTGTTTTTTGAGAAACTTGAGTCGCAATAGTTTTAGGGGCTTCAAGCATTACCGTTTTCTTAAACGTTTTTGATACCGCTGGCACATCTACCAATTCGTAGCTTTCAGGCGCAATATTGGTTACTTTGAAAGCCTTGTTTTGGGCAGGAATTGTTTTAACAACTGCTTTAGGCGCTTCTGTCATAACTGTTTTTTTGAAAGTTTTGGTTATAGCAGGAATGTCCTTAATAATAACTTTGGGTTCTTCAACCATTACCACTTTTTTGATCGTTTTGGTTACAGCAGGAATAATAATTTCTCTAGTCGTAGGAGGTGTTTCCATTACCACTTTTTTTATCGTTTTAGTAACTTCAGCGATTGGCACTTTGGTAACTGTTGGAGGTGTTACCATAACTACTTTTTTAATCACTTTGGTAGTAGCTGGAATATCTACAACTTTTGTAGTTTGAGGTGCAACCAAGGTCGTTTTAGAATAAACACCTGTTACACAACCTTTTTCTCCCATTTGTTTACAACCAGGAATCGTTTCAACTCTAGCATCACTATCCAATTTAGTAACTTCAATCGTAACATATTTAGCTGGAACTTCTTTGTAACACCAAACTCTACAATCATTAGGATCAGGAGATTCACAATCAGGAGATTTAGCACCCATTTCCCATTTAGCTGTTTTAGGCACAATTTCGATAGTTTGATAATCTTTTGAAAATTTAGCAGGAACAACTCTTAAAGAAGAACCTTTTTCTTTTTTCAAATAATTAAATGATTCTTTTTTCCATTGTTCTGCAACAACAGACATCCTTTTACCACCTTCGCTAGTTGTAATAACAACATCTTCAGTACCAAATTTTGCAGGTGCATATTTCAATCTGTAAGATGCAGGTTGTACCACAATAGTTTCAGTTACCGTTTTATATTTTGCAGGTACTGCCACTAATTTTTTATAAGCTTCTTGCACAACAATTGTTTCGGTAACTGTCTTGTATTTAGCAGGAATTACTTGTACTTTTTTTCCAGGACCTTTAACTTCTACTACAAAAGTTTCAGTGCCCAATTTAGCAGGAATTACAGAAAGTGATTGTCCTTCACCTTTTACTTCTACACTTGTAACACCACTTGAATATTTAGCAGGTGCTTTTTTTATTTTCTTTGAAGGTCCTGTTACTTCTACTTGATAGGTCTCTGAACCATATTTTGCAGGTGCAACACTTAATTTTTGATAAGCATCTCTTACTACTACAGTCTCTGTTTCCGTTTTGTACTGTGCCGAATGAGTGGCATATTTAGTATAAGAAGGAGACGTTTCAATTGTTACGTCTTGTGTTGTCCATTCTTCTGGTGTTTTACATCTTACGTAACATTTTCCGGGTTCTGGGTTGGCTGGAAGATCTTGGGCAAAAATACTAGTACCCATCAATAACAATCCAAAAAATAATAATCTTTTCATAATTTTTGTTGTTTTTATAAATTATTTACTGGTGCAAAATTAAAAAAAATAATTAATTAATTTGAAAAAAATAAAAATTTTTACGAATAATTTAAAGAAATATGTAATTATTTTACGAATACGTCATAATTTGATACTAATATAAAAGAATATCTTTCTTAATACTTGAAAAAATACATAATATTCAAATAAAACATTTCTTATTACATCAAAAAAAAGAAAAAAATCGTAATTAATGCCTATTACTCAAATAATTAATAACAGCTTTTCTAATATCTTTTCGGTTATCAGACATATCACTTTTTGGTTTATCTATACTTATAATACCGGAAACACCCTCTTTAAGTATTGGAATATCATAACCTTTTAAAAGGTAATCAGACGTAATCAATTTGTATGTATTTCGTTCATCCAAATACACCCCATTGATAAACCACTGGCCATCATCCCCTAAAATGATATTTTTACTGCGTTGCAGATATGAACCTTGCCCCTTATGCGCTTCACCATAATCCAAAACTTTTTTTAACAAATCACCTTTAATAGCTACATCAATAATACTACCTCCAAATGGCATTGCTCTAAACCAGTCAAGCGCTACAATATCACCGGAAATTTGATCATCTATCCTAATAGAACCACTGTTAAGCAAAGCAATTTCAGCCTTCTTATTTGAAGTAGCCAACATGGCATCTGTTACCAATACGCCAAAATTAGTTTGATGATGCCTAATAGATTTTTCGCGTGCATCAAGTGGTGTTTTGGCATCAAAGGTAACCGCCTCGGGATTTTCAGAAACAGTTTTCACACGTTCCATCATAATTTTTTGCCATTTATCTACAATTTCCTTTATCTGTGGATGATCAGCAATTTTATCATCAATGGTAATTAATTTTGAAGTAATGCTATACTTTTTTGTTTTAGTATTATACATTAATGTATGAACATACGCCGTTCGCGCATTAGCATCTGCTTTGGCAACCTTGCCACCGGTAGATGCTGTAAGCAACATATTATAATGTTCGTGTCCACCCATAATAAGCGGTACCTTGGGCAAAAGTTCTAATATTTTTAAATCGTTTTCCTTGATAAGATGTGTAAATCCGATCACAATATCTGTTTTGTCTTTCAACGAATTATAATCTTCTTGAGCTTTAACAAACGGGTCTTTATAAACCACATAATCCTTTGGATTGGAATCGACTACCTCAGAGAAAAAACCAATTTTAATCTCTGTACCATCTGCATCTTTCAAACTGATTATTTTTGTTTTGGGAATAGGCGTTTTTACCGCATTTTTTTCTTTGTAAAAAGGTTTTACCTCCCCATCTTCATTATGTAAAGCATTGCCCAACAACCAATCAAAATCCGACTCATCAATACGTTTTTGCAAATCTTTATAATCTAAATCAAATTCGTGGTTTCCAAATGCCACCAAATCAAAATGCATTGCATTCATCGCTTCTACCATTTGACGTCCTCTGATGCGTTCTCCATTTAATTTCATAGTGCCAATCAAAGATGGATTTAAAAAATCGCCTGCCAAAAACATTAATGTATTGGGATTTTGTTTTAACAATTGTTGGTGCACCGTTTCTACTCTTGCCATCCCCCCTGATTTACCCCCTTCAAGCGGTGCAATCTCATAAACATCATTTAACTGCAAAAAAGTAACTTCAATCTGATGGTCATCTGTTGCTTTTTCAATAGATTTTTTTGTAGAATTACAGGAAAAAGTAATAAATAATAGCGATAAAGAAAAAATGCTTAAAATAAATCTATACCAAAGTGTTTTCATAATAATTAGTTTTATTTATTCTTAAATTTAATGACAATTAATAAAACATTTTTCCTTTAACGCTGCATTTGCATTTATCAAAACCAAATTGAATTATATAATTTCAGTTCAAAAATACAGTATTTTTATACACTAAACCAAAAAATAAACAAATCGTTATGCCAAATTGCAAATAAATAAATTTACTCATATCCAAACCATTAGATGATAAAGTGAATTGGATTGATAAAATTAGATTAAAATTACACTTGTTAGATTGTAAACTTTGTAACAAATTTAATCTTCAAAGTAAAAAAATGACGAAATTTTGAAAATTTCGCTAGACAATTTAAGTCGTAAATGTACTCATACCCACAGAATTGACCAAAAACGCAGAAAAAAATCATCAAAAAAATCAATAAATCATCTGATAATCAATAGTTTATAGTATTTTATGAAAATTTTAGATAAAAAATTCAACAATTATGTAAAAATATATTCAAAATTATATATTTTTGACATTGAATTATAAACAATTAAAAATTAAAAACTATGAAATTAAACAAAAGCAAAATGGCTGTTATGGCAGCCTTAATGATGGGATTTGTATTTTTCACTTCTTGTGGAAATAACGAAACTAAAAAAGAAGCTCCTAAAACGGAAGAAACTCCTAAGGCAGAAGAAACTCCTAAAGCAGAAGAAACTCCAAAAGCAAAAGAAACTACTTTTGCAGATTTAGATCTTGACAAAAATGACAATATCTCTAAAGATGAGTTTAATGTCCATTCTAAAGATGAATATAAAGGAAGAGATAAAAATGCTAACGGTAAAATTGAAAAAGATGAATGTGCTAATTTTGATGAATTTAACACTGACAAAAATGATTTTGTTTCAGAAGAAGAATTTAACAAAGGACATGAAATGATGTTTGACAAAATTGATGCTGACAAAAATGGCAATATATCTAAAGAAGAATTAACCGCATTCAAAGATTCTATGAAAAAAGATTCTAAAGGCGAAGAAGGAAAATGTGGTGGTGCTAAAGAAGCAGCTAAAAAAGATGAAGCCAAAGCAAAAGAATAAAACTATAGTAAATGTGGTAAATAATTATCATTAATTACATAACTTATTATAAACCATCTACTTTTTGTGGGTGGTTTTTTTAATTTTTGTCTTGTCAATCCTCAACTCAAATTATACAATATATTTGAGCAACATATTAGGTTTAATATAATTAGAATGTCAAAACCACGCAGAATATTTATCAAACAAATCATAGCTACTGGAATTATTAGCCAATTTCCATTTTTATATAGTTGCCAAGAAGAACCCATCAGCGAAATCTTAACAAAAAACCAAAGAAATACACTGGTTCCTATAATGAAGTTTTTGTTCAATGCCCCTACAAGCCCTTCTATTTCAGATATAAATGCCTATTCACACCTCAATGATGTACTAACAGATCCATTTTATGATACCGACGAAAAAAAATATCTTGTCAGTGGTATCACTTGGACAAACGAAACCGCTCAAGAACAATATAAAAAAGAATTTTACCAATTAAATCAAACCGAAAAACAGGATATATTTAACCAAATTAGACTTGCAGATTGGGGCAGTTATTGGTTATCTAAAATATTAACTATCATATTCGAAGCGCTTCTCATCGATCCTATTTATCTTGTAAACAACCATAAAATTGGCTGGAAATGGCTACATCATACACCCGGATCACCTAGACCAAACAAAAAAAATACGTATCAAAAAATATTGACATTAAAAGAAGTACAAACCCAAAATAATAACAATCAAAACTTTAATGTATGTGTTGTGGGCAGTGGTGCCGGTGCCGGACCTGTTATTTACGAACTGTCTAAAGCCGGATATAAAGTGCTTGTTTTGGAAAAAGGTCCTTGGTTTCATACCAAAGATTTTAGCAAAGATGAATTAACCGCCACTAGAAGAAGTGTTTACACGCCAAACCTCAAAGACGAAAGACACGTTATAGAAAAAAAAGAAAATGGCAAATGGAAAGCACAGTCAACTTACGATACTGGTTACGATTTTTGGAATGGCAACTGTGTAGGCGGATCATCAAATTTTATGAGTGGCTATTTCTCTAGACTAAAACCTAAAGATTTTAGATTACTATCAGAATATGGTCCCATAAAAAATGCCAATATTGCCGACTGGCCTATTGATTATGCTGAAATGGAACCTTATTACGAAAAAGTGGAGCGAATTGTGGGCATATCCGGAAAAGTTATCCAGCACGATTATCTAGAACCTAGATCTACACCAAATTTTCCATACGAAGCATTGAAAGAAAATATTGTATCAAGCCTAATTGACAAAGCTGCTTCAAAATTAAATATTCAAACAATACCTTTGCCCAGAGCTATTCTAACTAAGAAAAAAGACGATAGAAATGCTTGTTATTATTCAAATTTTTGTGGAAGCTACGCTTGCAATTCGGATGCAAAAGGCAGCTCCAGGGTTTCGCTAATCAGAGAGGCAGTCAAAACCGGAAATTGTACCATCATACCCAATGCAAAAGTTTTTAAATTAAAAACCAATAAAAATAAAAATATATCCTCAGTTTTATATTACGATGCCAAAAATAATATTATTGAAGTTAAAGCCAAATTATTTGTCGTAGCAGCACAAGCAATTGAAACTTCAAGGCTATTGTTAATGAGTAAAAACAAAGACTTTCCAAATGGATTATCAAACAACCATGGACAAGTAGGTAAAAATCTCATTTTTTCGGCCGGTGGTGTCGGCGGTGGTGAATTTGAATACAACAAAATGGAAAAAACGCTAGCAGAAAAACTGGCAAAACCAGGTGTTTTTGTCAATCGAACAGTACAACAATTCTACGAACTAACAGATGAAAATGGAAAAAAAATAAAAGGAGGAACCGTCGATTTCTTGTTTGAACATGCCAATCCTGTCTCAAAAGCCATTCGACAAAAATGGGACGATAATGGTAACTTACTTTACGGAAAAAAACTAACAAATAAACTACATCAATACTTTACAAATATCAGAAAACTAAAATTTGAAATATTTGTAGATTGGTTGCCTACCGACAATTGCTTTATAGGCTTAGATGAAAAAATTAAAGACAAATGGGGTGACCCAGTTGCCAAAGTCAGAATCGGATATCATCCTCACGATTTAAAAATTGCACATAAAATAGCCAAACATTCTAAAGATATTTTAAAAGAAATGGGACTAAAAAATATATATGCAGGCATTAGTGGTGCTCCACCAACCAACCTACAAGCAGGTGGATGCCGCTTTGGCAATGATCCAAAAACAAGCGTATTAAACAAAAATTGTCAATCACACGAAGTAGATAATTTATTTATTACTGATGGCAGTTTTATGCCAACAGGCGGTAGCATTACTTATACGTGGACAATCTATGCCAATAGTTTCCGCGTAGCAAACCAAATTATTAATAAATTGAAGAATGATAAATAAGCAATCTTTATTTTAATTAGTAAATCCAACATTTAAAGATTTTTACGTAAAAACACAACCTATTTGGCAATTCGGCGTCTGCACCTGCTGCGCCCGATGAATAACAAAACCCATCACCCAAATACGCATTTGCCATTATTTGCTCACCAATATAGCCATCTCCGGCTCCGGCAGTCAAGCAATCGCTTTCTGCATAAGAACCATTCAGACTGTCCCAACAAAAAACTTCGCGGGAATTTCGATGTATCCCAATCCGGTAAAAGATTTTTTACATATTAATTTGGAAAATTCCAATCTCCACGAAATTTTAATTTTTGTGGGAATTTGTGGATTGATAAACCGAAACACCTATCGTGTCTAAAACAAACGGCGGAATAACAAAAAATAACAACCCAATGTTTTATGATAATATTTCGCGGGTTTTACGATGGTATAAAGGACGATGTTCATATGAAATACGGTGTATTAATATTAATATGGTGGATAATATAAACGCGATTAATCGCGTT
>Ga0209633_10000169_pt1 | contig 77592 bp, 60 predicted proteins | sample Cruoilmetagenom1_FD_187290 | JGI IMG/M metagenome (GOLD analysis project Ga0209633, IMG submission 187290) | Oil polluted marine microbial communities from Coal Oil Point, Santa Barbara, California, USA - Sample 1 (SPAdes) (version 2) | ecosystem: Environmental > Aquatic > Marine > Oil seeps ... | reverse complement strand
TCTGCTGCAGCGAACATTGCAAGGCGTCGTGTGGTCCCCGCGCGTTTGGGCTGTTGTGTGGTGTGCTGGGTCATGCGAGCAGGACCTTTCGCCATCGGGTCGCGAGCGTGACGGTGCCTGCGATCGCCGTTCCCGATGTGGCGAGCAGGGGAACGATCACGCTTTTCATGTTCCCGCCCGCTCCTTCTTCCATGAGCAGGAGATAGCCCTCTTGGAGTTGTCCGTTTGGCAAAAAGGACGCAAGACTTTGCAACAGGTCGGGGACTGCGCCAAAGGTGAGCTGCCCCCCTGCGATTGCCAGAGTGAAAACAATCATGGACCCTATGCCGCGGGCCTGTTCTTCTGTGCGCGAGAAGGCCAGGATGACTGCGCTCACGCCGAGCGATGCTCCCGCTGCGCTTATGGTGAGCACAGCCACGGTGAGCGGATCACCCCAATTGGCGGCAAAGAACAGGCTGGTCATCAGGATGAATATTCCCATCTGCAGGACGCCGAGCAGGTAGAGGGCGAGGAGCTTGCCCCCGAGGATTTCCCTTGGCCGGGCGGGAGACGCCACAAGTCGTTTCAGTGTGCCCTCTTGCCGTTCGGTCAGGATTGTTGTGGCTCCGAACATCGAAGAAAGAAACAAGAAGAGCACGGCCATGCTGACCGCGCCGAACTCGACAGGCTTCACCTGACCATCCACAAAGTCTGACCGTAGGGCGACACTGTCGAGACCCTCCTCAAGGGCTGCAAAGAGACGGGCCTGCTCCACAGGCTTGCCATGACTGACCGCCTGCGCTGTTGCCAGCCCAATTGTGAGGGTGCGCGCGTTGTGCGCGAACCCTTCGGAGAGAGCAGTCGCCAAAGACGTGGAGAGGGTCTTGTCTGTGTTGCCGATTATGTTGATCTCGATTTTTTCTTTTGGGTGAAACAGCGCCGCGGCAAAGCCCGCAGGCACCACGATACCTACGTGTTCTTCTTTGTCTGCGATCGCCTGTTCAACGTCTGTTGCGGTCTCGTACACTCTCACTCGATCGAGCACATTGGAGAGGCCTTCGGACTGCAACAGGCTGAGAAACTCGGAAGAGACAGGGGACCTGTCGAGGTCGGCCACGGCCAGAGTAGTACTGAATTCTTCTGCTCCACTGAGCGCCATGCCAATGATGGCCGAGACAAGAAAAGGCGCGGCAAAGGCGAGGAGGAGAGCGGACCGATCTCGTATCCGTTGACGTAGGTCGTTGCGGCAGACACAAAGAAGACGGCGCATGTCAGTCTCGTAGTCCTTTGCCGGTGAGATGCAAGAAGACTGCTTCGAGGTCGGGCTCGTGCACTGTGACCCCGTCGACAGGACAGCCGGCGTCCACAAGGTTTTCGAGTAGACGGGGCAGGACTTGCCGTCCGTTTTTTGCAAAAACCTGTGCCCCCTCTGCGGTCACGCCGGCGGAGTGGGTTCCGGGAGTTTCCCTGGCCACCTGCGCGGCTTTCTCGAGAAAGCGCGAGGAACCTTCCTGGGGAGATTGAGATGTTGCCTTTTGCCGGTCGTGTCCCGGGTTTTTCCTGGGGGCACTGTTCTCGGGCTCGGAGGTGTTTGCGGAGGTGCCTGCGGGAGTACTGCGAAAGGAGAGTTCGATCCGGTCGTCGTCGCCGGTCAGGGTGACGAGCTCTTGTCTTGTTCCCTCTGCAATGAGGCGCCCTTCGTCCATAATTCCGATGCGGTCGCAGAGGCGTTCGGCTTCTTCCATGTAATGGGTGGTGTAGAGCACCGCAAGGCCCTCTTGGTGCAGGGTTTCGACACCGGCCATGATGGTATTTCGGCTTTGCGGATCGACCCCGACTGTGGGTTCGTCGAGAATAAGCAGGCGAGGCTGGTGCAAAAGTCCGACGGCGATATTGAGGCGGCGCTGCATACCGCCTGAGTATTCATCTACGCGGTCACTTGCCCGGTTCGTGAGGCCAACGAGGTCGAGCGTGGTGGTAATGCGCTTTGCTGTTTCGGAGCGAGGAATATTGTACATACCCGCCCAAAAATTCAGGTTTTCTTGTGCGGAGAGGTGGTGATAGAGAGCAATTTCTTGAGGAACGTAGCCGATTTGGGCTCTTGCCTGTGGCCCTTCGTTGATATTGATGCCGCCGATGGAGATGTCGCCGGCGTCGCGGGGGAGAACGCCGCACATCATGGAGATGACAGTGGTTTTCCCGGCACCGTTTGGGCCGAGCAGACCATAGACCTCACCTGGTGCAATGGAGAAAGACACGTCGTTCACAACCGTGTGCCCGTTGAAAGTTTTCTTGAGATTTGTACAGATTGCAGCAGGGGGATCGTCCTGTTTGTTGCGCATGCAGAGCACTGTCTTTCAGGGAAGGGGCGTAATGGTCGGTAAGGGGGTATAAACAGGTCTTCCTGTTATTTGTATAGTATCAGACTGATTCGCGCAAGTGTTGGACTAGTGCGTACGGCATTTTGGTTGTGGAGGAACAGGCAGGGGCGGTGGGGTAGGGCAGAGGGTGCGGTATCGAGAGGGGCCGCCCAAGGCTATCTGACCCGAGCGTTTCACGCGATCCTGCATCCTGAGTCCGCAGGTGTTGTGTGGGTTGTTGCAGGGTTGTCTTTGCGGCGTGTGAGGTGGTTTCGAGGGGGCGCGTCAAACAGTTTGCAAAAGGAAAAGAAAAAGGAAGGGGAGAAACGCCCTGAAGAGGAAGATCTTTCTGGGCGTGGGGAGGTCTGGAGTCGTGAGGAAGAGGAGGTAGGAAGGGCGTGTGCTGATGCCTTGGTGCCTCACCAAGGGTGGTCCTCTCTCGACAAAGTTGCCGCAATCCTTCCATTGGTGGAGGAGGTGTGCTACCTTGGGTGAAGAATATTTAAAAATGGCGTACAAGACACACTCAGTGCCTTGTACGCGTTGCTAACAGCGGGGTTTCGCGGGGAGCACCGCCACTTGTGGCCCTACCTGCCTGAGCCTAGAACTTATCCTATTCGGTTGTGATATTTCTGTCGAGTTCACATCCTTCGGTTTCTTCCCCGCTTCCCTTGTCAATAAACGCAGTTAAGGACGCGCTTCTTTCGCAATTTAATATGTCAGACTACGACACCGCTTCATTCGCTGAGCTGGGTCTTTCTTCGGCCCTTTGCAATGCTCTCTCCCAGCAGGGCATTGATTCTCCTTTTCCAATTCAGACTTTGACCATCCCCGATGCTTTGTCGGGCCGGGATATCTGTGGAAAAGCGAAAACCGGTTCGGGCAAGACGTTAGCCTTTGGGCTTCCTGTGCTCCAGACCGCATCATCTTCTCGTTCTCGCCGCCCCCGTTCCCTCATTCTCGTTCCTACTCGTGAACTTGCTCGTCAGGTTACCGACGTTCTTGAGCCTCTTGGCGATGCTCTTGAGTGCAGGGTGGGGTGTGTTTATGGTGGGGCGCCCATGCGCAAGCATATCAAGATGCTGAGCCGTGGTGTTGACGTCCTTGTCGCTACGCCCGGGCGTTTAATCGGTCTCTGCGAGGACGGTTACTGCAGCCTGGCGGCGGTGGAACGCGTCGTGATCGACGAGGCTGACCGTATGGCCGATATGGGCTTTATGCCGCAAATCCAGGTCATTTTACGGGATATTGAAAATTCTTTTCAGACTTTGCTTTTTTCTGCCACCTTGGACGGCTCGGTAAACCGTCTTGTGCGTCGTTACATGAGCGACCCCGTGACGAAAGAGGTGTGGGCCGCCGATAAGAGCGTCACGAACATGAAGCACCGCTTTTTCTATGTTCACCAGATGGACAAGGTGCGTGTCGTGGCCGGTATCTCCGAAGGGGTTGACCGCACGCTTGTGTTCAGTCAGACCAAGCGGGGATGTGCTCGTCTTGCCCGCCAGCTTCGTCAAGAAGGCGTGAAAGCTGACCCTATTCACGGGGATCTCACGCAAAAAGCTCGAGAACAAGCCCTGCAACGGTTCACGGAAGGCAGCACTCGTGTGCTTGTCGCGACCGATGTCGCGGCCCGAGGCATCCATGTTGACGACGTCGACGTCGTTGTGCATTTTGACCCTCCAGACGACTGCAAGGCCTATTTGCACCGCTCTGGAAGAACTGCACGTGCCGGTCACGAGGGAATGGTCGTCACCTTGGTCGAATGGGATCAAGTGCTTGACGTACGCCGCCTTCAGCACTACTTGAAACTGGAAGAGCCCATTGTCGAAGTGTTTTCGCCGGACAAACGTTTGCGCGACCTCACTTCATGGGAACCCACAGAGGCGGAGAATGTCGCTTGAGCAGGAGGAAAAAGGGTGCTTGTCCTGTTTTCTCTGCTTTTTTTGATTTTCCTTGTTGCGGTGTGGGTCGCCTGGCTCTTTAACAAGCTTGTCCGTTCTCGAAGCCTGGTACGCGACGCGTGGGCAGGTATTGATGTGCAGCTTGTGCGCCGTGCTGGGCTGGTCCCCAATCTTGTCGCGGTCGTACAGGCCTACCAGGTACACGAACGAACTACGCTCGAAGATGTGGTGCGCGCGCGTGCCCGGTTGGAAGAAGCCTCTGGTCCGCGCGCGTCAGGCCAAGCAGATAGCGGTCTCGATAGCGCACTGCACCAGCTGGTCGCGGTTGTCGAAGCCTACCCGGCACTCAAAGCTGACCAACATTTTCTGGGATTGCAAGAAGAGCTCTCGACGCTGGAAGAAGACATTGCTTTTGCGCGTCGCTACTATAACGCCACGGCCCGAACTTATAACATCGCGCAAGAATCTTTTCCTGCAGTCTTGATTGCCCGTTTTTTTGGGCATAATTCCGCGGAGTATTTCAAAGCGGAAGAAGACGCGCGTCGCGCTGTTTCTACAGATTTTGCTGCCGATGAGATGAGCTAGCCGGGAGACCCTCCCCGCCATATTTCACCGGTAAATGCCCTGGGAAAAGCGTGAGGAAAGCGAAGCGATGCCGTGATCGATAGGCAAGACACTGTGCGAAAACTACCTGGTCTGCTTCTTGTCTCTCCCTTTCGGCAGCTTGCCTGGGCGAAGCGCCGTGTGCCGATATTTTTGCTTTTTGTTTGTTTCTGTACGTTTGGCTTGTTTGCAGCTCGTCCTGTTGCAGCTGTTCCTGCCGGAGACGCGCGATCGGGTTTTTCCCCGGTACACGCGGGGCAGGCACAGGCGGGAGGGGAGGCGATAGAGCGCTATGGGATCGATATCACGATTGCGCCCACAGGAGACTTACTCGTTGTCGAGACGATCGTCTATGACTTTGGCTCTTCGTCCCGTCACGGCATTTATCGCGATATTCCCGTGCGTTTCTCCTGGGAACCAGATCCCGATTTTGAGCGTGTCCTGAAAATTGGCCAGATCTCGGTCGCTTCGTCGACTGCTCCTGTGGAGATCAAAGTCTCCGATGAATCGAATTTCAAGCGCATCAGAATTGGTGATGAAAACCGCACAATCACGGGAAGACACGATTATAAGATCAGTTACCGTATACGTGGCGCGTTTCTCCCCTTTCCAGATGGTGACGAACTTCTTTGGAATGCCTTCGAAAGTGTACTGTGGAAAGCGAGACCTGGGCCGGTTTCTGTGTTGGTGCGGGCTCCCTCGAAGATTGTGGCGATCACGTGTTTTGCCGGTCCTGTGTACAGCCGGCAGGCGTGCGAGCAGTCCGGTTTCCAGGAGGGAAGCGACACGCGTGTTGCACAATTTTCGCAGGCGACCTTTACAGGAGGCGCGGCCTTCACTGTGGGCGTTGTCCTGCCTCCCGGGACTGTCTCGGATCCGGGCCCTTTCCTTGATGAAAAATGGTCTCTCTCCAAGGCATTTTCTTTCACGTCCGCGACAGGTGCCGGGGTTTTTCTCACTGGTTTGTTGGCTTTTGGCGGGCTCGGTGCCCTTTTTTGGCGGGGGAAAGACCGTCATCCTGGTGCGGGGCAGGCCACGGGACAGCCTCTGGGACAAGCCATGGGGCGTAGTGCGGCCGCTGCTTTTTCCGGCAAGCTTTTTCCTGCCGACCGGGTTGGCCTTCGTACCCGAAAAGAAGGTGCGGTCGAGTTTCGTCCTCCTGACGGGTTGCGCCCTGCCCAGCTCGGTGTCTTACTGGACGAGGTCGCGAATCCCCTTGATGTCACGGCCACTATTGTCGAACTTGCAGTGCGTGGGTATCTTTTTATTGAGGAGATACCTCCCTCTGGACGCTGGTTTGCGAAAACCGACTGGAAGCTGATCCGAGGGAAGTCCCCTGACGATGATCCCCCTGACCAGGCCCTTTTACCGTATGAAAGCGACCTTCTCTCCGCCCTCTTTGTCTCCGCCTCATCCTCGGAAGGAGAAGCAGAGAGCATCCTGCTGAGCGAGCTAAAAACCACGTTCTCCACAAAACTCGCGACTACCCAGTCCGATTTGTACAAAGACGCGGTGGCCCGTGGCTGGTTTACGCGCCGTCCCGACACGGTCCGTTCTCGCTGGCTGCTGATTGGTCTCGCCTCTTTTGTAGGTGCCGCGGCACTGCTCGGCTTGCTGATTGCCTTTACGAAATGGGCGCTTGTTGGAGTACCACTTGTAGTGGCCGCAGTGACCCTGATGATTGGCCATCGCTGGATGCCCTCGCGTACCGGAAAGGGCCGCGCAATGCTGGCCCGTGTTCTCGGTTTCGAGCGATTCATCCTTACCGCGGAAACGGAACGTATGCGTTTTGCGGAAGAAGAAGGTATTTTTAGCGCGTATCTTCCCTATGCCATTGTTTTTGGGGCAGTCGAAAAATGGGCAGAGGTCTTTGATGGTCTTGACGACGCCCCCGCCACAAGAGGAACCGATTGGTATCGCTCTTCTTATGCTTTTCGTCCCGTAATCTTCGCGCAGGCATTGCGCGGTTTTTCTGACACGACCTCGGGAGCCCTCATCGCACCTCCTCCCTCTTCGTCTTCTTCGGGTGGTGGGGGCAGTTTTTCCGGTGGCGGCGTCGGCGGCGGTGGCGGAGGCAGCTGGTAATCCTGCGTGCGGTCTGTCCTGTCTGCCTGTCTGTGCATGCAGCGAGTTGAAAGAATGGCGCATAGGATACGTTTAGCGTTCATTCTTGCTTTATCTGCTGTTTTGCTGTTCTCCCTGGTCTTGCGGATGCTCGTGTGCAAGGTGTGGAAACTGAGAAGGAGCGCATTCGTGACGGACATCCCGGATCTATCCTGGCACGTGCGAAAATTGCCTGGCAAAGAGGCCATGATCGATCCGGAACAGCGACATGCAGGGCCTTCTGCAGGGCCTTCGCAAAAAATAGCGAACACGAGCGAGAATGAGACCTTTGAGAATGTGGTCGCACGGGCCTTTGCGCGACGTGACTTGATGCGCTCAGTTCTTGTTTTGTCCGCTGCGGCAGGCATATCCGGCCTGGGCGCCAAGGCAGCTACTGTCGATTCCCCTGTGCGCGCTGGGGGGACGGCAGCCGCAGCGGATGCCGGTACACGCGAGGGCGGCAGTGGCAGCAGCGCGGAACTGGGTTTCATGCCAATCGCGCCAAGTCGGGCTGACAAAGTAGTTGTTCCTGACGGCTACACCCATGAAGTCATTTTGAAGTGGGGTGATCCCCTCTTTTCGGGTGCTCCCAGCTTCGACATCAACCGGCAAACCGCGCAAGCCCAAGCGCAACAGTTCGGCTATAATAACGACTTTGTCGCCTATCTGCCCCTGCAAGAAGGCAAGGGATTGCTGTGGGTAAATCATGAATATGTGAATCCTCGCACTATGTTTCCCGGCTTCACGTCTTCCGGTACGCTCACAGAAGAACAAGCCAACATCATGATGAATGCCGTGGGTGGCACCATTGCTGCACTGGACCGCACAAGTGCACAGCTTTTCTCCTTTCAAAAGAACAGCCGTTACAACCGGCGTATCACCTTGTTTACCCCAATGGAGATCACTGGTCCAGCCAAAGGGCACCCCTTGCTGCGTACCCCAGCTGACCCGTCAGGAAAAAAAGTCCATGGCACGACCGCGAACTGTGCCGGCGGTCGCACTCCCTGGGGAACCATCCTCACGGCCGAGGAAAACTTCCAACACTGGTTCGCTCACGCGGGGAAAGTTGATTTTGCTGCGCACGACAAGACCGGCTTCCTGGAAAAGGTCACAAAAAGGTACGGCATTTCCAACGGAACCGGACGGTACGGGCTTGAGCGTTACCATGACCGCTTTGACATGTCGAAGGTTCCGAATGAGAACCACCGTTTTGGGTGGATCGTAGAAGTTGACCCTTACGATGCAACGTCGATACCACGCAAGCGCACCGCCCTCGGGCGTTTCCGCCATGAGGGTGCCTGCTGCAGTCTCGCGAAAGATGGCCGGGTTGTGGTGTACATGGGGGATGACCAGCAATTTGACTATGTGTACAAGTTCGTGAGCGCGCGCAAATACCAGCCAAGGCGTCGCAAGGCCAACACCCATTTGCTCGACAAGGGCACCCTTTCTGTTGCGAAATTTGATGTGGCAACGGACGGCAGCCGGGTCGGCAAGTGGATTCCCTTGGTTGCGGGGAAAGACCCGCTTACTGGGAAAAACGGATTCTTTACCCAGGCTGAGGTCTGTATTGCGACACGCGTTGCTGCCGACCTTGTGGGCGCCACAAAAATGGACCGTCCCGAGGATATTCAGCGCAACGAAAAAACCGGTGCAGTGTACATTGCCCTTACCGGTAATAAGAATCGGGGCAAGGGCAAGAACACGCGCGACCCCAACCGTGATGCTTTCTTTCCCCAGGAAGACCCGGCGAATCCGCGCGTGGCAAATGCCGGAGGTCATGTGATTGAATGCTTCGAGCAGAACAATGACGCGGCAGCGACAAGCTTTGTCTGGAACATTTTTCTCTTGTGTGGAGACCCCGCAGACGCTTCCACGCATTTTGCGGGTTTCCCCACGGACGAAGTGAGTCCTATTGGCAACCCCGACAACTTTGCCTTTGACGCCGCGGGCAACCTGATTGTGGCCACAGACGGGCAGCCGCGTTCACTTGGCTACAACGACGCCTTCCATTTCGTGCCTGTCGAGGGCGCACAACGCGGGCATGTGCAACAGTTTTTGAGTGTGCCCAGAGGTGCAGAAGCATGTGGCCCCGAGTTCACGCCCGATAACCGCACCATGTTTTGCGCGGTGCAGCATCCCGGTGCAGATGGCACTGTCACCACTCCGACGAGCACCTGGCCGGGCGGGAAGTTCCCCCAGCCGGCAGTGATCGATATTGTGAAGAAGGACGGCGGTATTATCGGCAGCTGAAACGACGTTGGCACTGGGGTCGTATGCCGCGTTTTCTCCCTCTGCTTCGGAAGAAAACGTCTCTCCGCTGCCGGCGTGGTGCGGTGTCGCGTCGTGCGGTTCTGTGCAGGGCGAAAGGACACGGACATCTGAAAACCCATGTTAACGGTTTTCAGGCCTTTCTTTCCTGATGTATCCTTCTTGTGAAATCGCCAGTGCAAGGGCGGTCTGGAAGCCAATATGGCTTTTTACACCCCCCGCAAGCAATCTCGAAGCCGGCTGTGCCTATTCGTGTCGCAGGCGAAAAGAACTTCGGGGCGACTCTGCGCGCGAGTGGCGGAATTGGCAGACGCGCAAGGTTTAGGACCTTGTGACCTAGGTCGTGTGGGTTCGAGTCCCACCTCGCGCACCATGCAAAGTGTTGTCAAACCCCTGGTGCAAGCCCGGATGCGTGCACGATTCCTGTTCTGGCCGACTTCTTCGTTTCAGGCCACAGGAAGCAGACATCCGTCATGTAAGCTGGTTTTCGCTTCTTTTTGGTTATCTCAGGTCTGCATTGGCCGGCGAGAAGTATTACTTTGCATGCTTTGCAGAGGCAAGGCGCCTGCAACCTCACGCGCCGAGTGGTACGAGGATCGGGCGGAGATGTGTGGGATAGGCGATGAGTGGATATAAGCCTGAAACAGAGGCTGTGCTGTTTTCCGCGAGCGAAGAGTACTTTGCGGCGGCAGCACAGGAGATCCGAACGGAGTTTCCCGATACACAGATAGAGCGACTGACGTCGGAGCTGGGCTTGGCGACTGGTCTGACTGCGACGGCGCTTGCGCAGGTGTGTCGGGAGCGCCCGCTTGTTTTCGTTCGCCATCTTGTGCAACAGCAGGCTGTGCTGACAGCCCCGACTTCGGCTGAGGTGAGTGCCGTGTTGCGCGAGATCGTGCCGTCTCAGGCTGGGCATGTTTCTTTGCAGGTGTGGAGTCCGGATTCCAGGTTTCCGCTCAGTGTGGGGGGCTTGCGGGCCGCGGTGGAGGAAGACCTTCTTGCCTCGGGTATCGACGTGCGACGCGGAGAAGCAGAGACGGTACTTGCCGTGTGCGTGACGCGAGAGGCAGTGCGTCTTGGTGTCACGGCCACAAAAGACGTGCTTGCCGACTGGCCGGGTGGGCGTGTGTCTTTGAAGAAAACCCCACAACAAATTTCCCGTTCCGAGTTCAAGCTGGAAGAGCTTTTGAAACTTTGTGCAGGAGCCGTGGGCAAGGGCACATGGGCACTCGATCTTGGGGCAAGCCCTGGAGGGTGGACGCGTCTTCTGCGCGCAAGGGGATATCAGGTTTGTGCTGTTGATCCTGCGTCGCTTGATCCGGCTCTGAAAGCAGACCCGGGAGTGCACCATGTGGCAAGAACCGCGGGCCGCTTTTTGCGTGAGACACAGCAACAGTATGACCTGGTTGTGAACGACATGCGTATGGACACAGCCCGGTCGGCGGGAATCATGAACGAGGCCGTGTCCTTGCTGGCACCGCAAGGAAGAGGGATTGTCACGCTGAAAACAGGAACGCGTGACCCGCTCGAGAATGCCGCGTGTGGACTCTCCCTTCTCCGTCAGAAGTACAAAATTGTTTTTGCCCGTTCCCTCTTTCATAACCGTGCAGAGGTGACGGTTGTGGTGCAGTCCTGGCAGTCCTGAAGGAAGCGCGTCGGGCACTTCTCGGGTGCGGGAGCAGCTTGCCCAGCAAAAAGCCTGTTGTTGTGTGCCCACAACCTTTACACACGTATAGGCACACACGCATAGGCTTGTGAGAAATCGTTTGCGTGACGATGGGACTGGTGGGCCGCGTAGGAATCGAACCTACAACCTTGGGCTTAAGAGGCCCCTGCTCTGCCAATTGAGCTAGCGACCCAGGCAAACGCACCCTAGCGTCTTTCAGGGAGAGGCGCCAAGAGTGCCATTTTGTTTGCTGGAGAGTGAAAGCTTCTGAGAAAGACACAGAGAAAACCTTGCCGCGAACTTTTCGCGAAGAATGTCTCTGCATTCTCTTTCAGCGCGGCTTCCGCGCGGGGCGCGCCATGAGAAGGGGATATTTTCAAAAACTCCGCCAAAATCCCTTGGGACGCTTCTAGGGTGACTGAGGGGACTCGAACCCCCGACCTCCGGGACCACAACCCAGCGCTCTAACCTACTGAGCTACAGCCACCATATCGCGCATGCGCTGACTGTGATCGCGTGCCGGAAGGCAACGCTGCATCTGTCCACGCGCTGCAAAAGCGTATCAGGTCGAGGTGGTCTTCGTCATTCTAATTCCACTGCTTTCCCCTCTTACGCTCTGCTTTTTATGCGCAGTGTCATGAAAGTTTCGGTTTCCTTCCCGAGAAAGAGCCGAGCAAAAGCAGAGCGTAAGACATTCCTCTAGGAAGAGCTGGGAGACGCACAGGAGGAAAACCAACGAGAAAGGATATGTCTCATGATTCTTCTTCTCGGCCTTTCTTCAGGGGTCTCGCAGGTTGTTGCGGATGGAGTGTGCGCAGGAGGTTGTGGCGGATTTTTCTGGGGCTGTGGAGTCTGATGGCAGTTTTGGGAGGACGCCGGGACAAGGAGGGCGGGGATGGTCTTGGCTTCCCAGAAATCTCTGTAAAAAAGATGTTGGAGTACCGGAGTTTTTGCTTGCAGGTAGGAAAACAGGGAATGAGCAGGGTCAGAACCTGGCAGCTTGACGCAGGAGAAGAGTCTGGAAGTGTTCTCTCCGGAGTTTGCCTGGTTTTCTATTGAGGGATGAAGAGGGGTTACAGAAGTAGTGAGTTTTCTATACGGGTGAGTTCTTCTTTCTGGGGTGGAGAGAGAAGGTTCTTTTCTTTGGAAAGACGCGGCACTCTCTTTTTCTGGAGAGAGTGCTTTTTTTGCAATCTTTCTTACCCGTTCTCGTAACGGGGCCTCGTTCCCGATTCCCCTCGACAAGGCATCCTGTTCTCTCCTGTGTCGAGGGCCCTGCCTCGGGTTGTTTCTTGGAAAGATCCGAGATGAAGGAGTTCTGGATGCAATAGTGCCGGTGATGGGGTTGGTGGTGTCTGGGGATTGGTCGCGGTGGTGTCTGCGTCTGTGTGGGGGGTTGGTGGTGTCTGGGGATTGGTCGCGTTGATGTCTGCGTCTGTGTGGAAAAATAGGATGGCGTGGTGTCGGAGAGGAACTCTCAGGCAGGGTCGTGGTCGAAGAGGGAAGAGTATCGACTGGGGGTGCGGGAGAAGTGTGGGTCAATGATGTGGTTGGGTTGTGTGAGAGCAGGTTGTTGCGAGCAGGGGCATCAATCGTATCGGGAAGCGAGTTTTCAAGGGGGAACTGTTGGGCTTGCTCTTGCGAGAGGGGGAGGATGGTGACTTGCCCTGAGGGTTTTTTATGTAGGGGAGAGTTGCTGACGGTGGCAGCCAAAAAAAGAGAGACCGCGAAAAAGCTGTAAAAAACGTATTTTTGTATGGCGACCTTTTTTTTCTTTGGGACCGGAGGTGGGATTGTCATGAAAGAGTCTCTTTGCGGGTAGGTGTGGGGATGGCTGTCTTTTGTGACCGGTGTGCTGTTTGGGGAGGTTTTTGGAGAGGTATTGGTGGGAAGAATGCGTGGAGATTGCGGGGAAAATTTTGCTGGTGATGGAGAAAAAGAACTATTGCAGAGGTTGGACCAAGTTGTATGAGGAGAATTCTGCTCTTGCATTATTTGTATATGACAACTGTTTGTAAGGGTGTGGGGGAATCTTGAAAGATCTGGGATATTTCTTTTTTTGCTCTCAAGTAGGTGCTTTCTTTTGCTGGGGGAGAAGGGTATTTTCGAGAGGTTTTTCCCCCGACTTTTTTTGCAAAATTATGGGGTTTTCCTGATAGGTTCGGTGTGTTGTCAGTGTATGACCAGTAGTTTTCCTCCCATTCTCCGGCTCTGCGAAATGTGTAAAAAACATGTTTAATGGGCTTTGTTGAAAAAACTGCACGTAAAAATGGTTTCCAATAAAAGAGGGCAAAGTCCAGTTTGTTGGAGAAAAATCTGGAGAATTTTGCGTGCTTTTTTTTGTAGAATAGAGCTGCTCTCTGTTGTTTGTTTTTGCTCTTATTCCGTCTTGGGGATCTTATTACAAAGGACGGATACTTTTCTGGCGAGACACGTGAGAGATTTCTTTTTTCTTTTCATGCGTGACAGGCGTGTGGAAAGAAGCCGTGTGAAAAGAAAAAAGAGGCAGAGAACGGGGTTTTCAAGAGAGAAGAGTGGGAGCGCTTGCTCGTTCCCCTTTGCGCCCTTTTCCGCTACTCCGAGGGAGAGACTGATTCTGCCGGCCGGCATTGGGCCTGTTGCGGCTGACGCGTTGCACAGCAGAGTGTAGGTTCTCGACTTCTGTCGCAAGATTATGACTCATCGTGAGATAAGCGGCAGCCTCGCCTGTTGCCCATATCGCGATGTCCAAGGGAGGAGGTGTGGAGAGCAAGATGCCGCGGTGCACGTCAAGCACGCATGCTGTTTTTGCGTTTCCATAGGCAGAGCGGAGGAGATGGATCGTGACATCAGACCAAAATGCCGGAGTAGGCTCGTCTTTTATGAAACGGTATCTGATAAGACAAGGAACCCCGTCGATCTCTGCGTTCAGATGTGGACTCACACGGATGTCCAAACCATTGAGGTGAAGCTTCCGGGGAGCGAGTTTCTCTTCCCACCGAATGTTTTTCTCTCCCCACCAGTCGCGGTAGCCCTCAATAGCTCTTTTGTAGTTTTCTGCCTTGCTTGTGGGGCAGCGGTTTGTCAGATCTTCGGCAAGTGCATCGAGGTCTGTCACTGTGCCATTTTCCCGGTGCAGGGTGAGCAGGCTTTCTCGTAGCCGTTTCCAATAATCTCGGACGGAAGAATACGGCTGTGCGGCTTGTGCCCTCTGCTCACGCACGAGGCGGACTTTTCTCGCCGGCGGGGTTGTCGCGAAAGCGGCAAACATGTCGGATCGGATTTCCACGAGGTGACCCTTTACTCATGGGCACTCCACAGACTGCCCGCTCTCCTGTGCACTCGTGGGAGCTGCCTGCCGGCGACCTGGGACATTTGTCTTTTGCGTCATCTTAGAGATATCAGGTAATCGGGGTATTTTGCTGATTTTTCGGAAATTTCTGAAGATTGCAGAGCTCTGTGGCGGGTTATTTTCGGAGATATCATCGGGCATTCGTTCCCTTCTCGCGACTCTTTCCTGGCTTTGCCTGAGGACAGGTTCGGATGCTCTTATGATGTACTTTTCTGGTGCTGTATCTTTAGGTGGGCCGGTCGCAGGAACCCTTTTCCCGGTGGTCACAACAGTGCAAGTCAAGAGCCGGGATGTTTCCTGAACTGCTGTGGTTCGGTCGTGTCGCTTCTTGGTTTTTCTTTGGACTTTGCTTTGTTTTTTTCTGTTTATCGGTGTATGCAGGCATGTTGCAAAGAAGCGAGAGAGAGGATCAGGGGAGTGTGCTCTTGAAGAACGCAAAGTAGGGCAGTATCGGGATCGAGGATGGAGGTTCTTTTTGCGCCTCGGCGCTCATGCAAGAGAACAGACATTTGACTGTCTGTTCTCTCTGGTGCTGCGCTTTTCGTCTTTTCCTGTACTTGTCCTGTACATGGTCAATGGCCATCCTCTATCGGAGGAAAGGGATTGTATGACTGCGATTGAAAGAGACACACAGGCAGATGGTCCCTGGCAAAATCTTCTGGAGAGCGTAGAAGAAGGACAACCCTGTGTGCTGGCCGAATCCAGTCTGCGCTGTCTGCGTAGCGCGCAATTGCAAGAACTTCTCAGTGTCGCCCCGCGTGACTCTTCCGGACGTCCCATCCTTTATCAGGCTGACTTCCGTGAGACCATTTTTCAAGATGGAGCGGTGTTTCGCCTTGCCGGCGAGTCTGCACCCGGTGGCACGATGGGAACAGTCTTCGCTGGTGGTGCCCAGTTTGGTGGAGCTGTATTTGCTGGAGATGCCTGGTTCGGAGGCGCAGTATTCGATGGGACTGCCTGGTTTGGACGAAGCCTTTTCAAAAGAAGTGCTGGTTTTGGAAATGCGGTCTTTGAAGATAGCTCCTGGTTTGCTGAAGCTGAATTTTGTGGAGGAGCCTGGTTCACTGACGCTACATTCAAGAGATCTGCCTGTTTTGGTGGAGCCCTCTTTTTTGGAAACACTTGGTTTGATCGGGTTTCCTTTGAAGAAGAATTGTGGTCTGGCAAGGCAGTTTTTGCGAAAAATAGCTGTTTTGGTGAGGCAGTTTTTCGTGGAAAAACCAGCTTTGTCGAGGCAACTTTTCAGCAGAGAGCCGTTTTTGACAAGGCGACATTCTCAGAAAACACGTGTTTTAGCAGAAGTAATTTTGCGCGTGGTGCCGCATTCGAACGAACAGTCTTTACAAAGGGAGTTTTGTTTGACCGAACTCTTTTTTACGGAGGCACCGGACTTGAAGACGCTGTATTTCGTGGAAGACCACAATTTACCGGCACAGTTTTTCGCGCTCCTTTCGCTGTCTATCTAGTGACCCCTGAGCTGGATACTGCTTCTCAAAAGACTGTGCCGGGGACTGGGCCAGGAGAGGCCGGGCTGAAAGAAAAAGCAATGAGCCGTCGCCCTGTTGCTCCGAACCTCTTTGATCACACTTCCGTCTGGCGAGTTGAGGAACTGCTGCCCCGTTTGATGAAAAAGTTCGGGATACCTGCATCCCAGGAACGGGTGGAGTCAGGTTTTCGTAAGATATGGGGTGAAGTCGAGACTCGTGGCGACGAGACGTTTTTCTCGTACGGTGGTCCTGGGTCCTTTGAGTATGGAGCAGTCGCGCGAGAATTACTCGCCATGTTCGAGGCGCGTAAAGCGGAGGGATTCTTTCTTTTTGGGCGCGTTCTTCTCGCGAGATTAACGGGTTCTGATGGGAGACCACTTGTGTTTCGTCAGATCCTGTCAGAACGTGACATGCAAGAATTACGAGAAATCCCAGGAAAAGCCATTGACCGCCTTGCCTGGGACTTCGCACAATCCCGGCCCCGGCTTCTCTCTGCCGCAGAACATGCCAATCTCACTGCTGGATCTGGTACATCCTCTCCCGAAAAGAGTGGGCCTCCCGGGAACGCCAACAGGGCACCTGAACGGGCATTGCCGGAGCAAGGTCCGCCTGCGGGGAAAAGAGCAGCTTCGAGAACGACCACACCAGAGGGTGTTGTCCCGGTCGCAAGGGTGAGGGGAGTGCCGAAACACGACCAGAACCCTGCGCGTCGTCCCAGAGTGTCTTGAATGTCTCCGGTGCTGTACCAGCATGCAGGACTCTGCCTGTTCTCGCTGCTCAGCCGCGCGGAACGTCTCTGAAGTCCCAAGTACGCGTGGCGGTGCGGGATCTTGCGGGTCTCTGCACATGAAGAGGTTGTCGTCAGATTGTCGTCGTGGATGTTCCTGTGGGAGGTGCGGGCTCGTACTGCCAGATCCACATTGCTGCTGCTGCGCTCAGTGCAAGAATTGCCCCGGCGTAGAACGGGGCAGAAGGACCGAATCCCTGCCAGCTTCCGATTCCCTCCCAGAGTAAACCAGCGAGAAGAGAAGCGGGAAAATCAATGATGCCGAGTGCCGTGTTATAGGCTCCATAGGCGGTACCCCGTGCTTGAGCGGGAACAAGGTCTGCGACGAAGGCTTTTGCTGTGCCCTGCGAAAGGCCGTAGTACGCGCCATATGCGGCGAAGAGCGTCCAGGTTTGCCAGAGGGTTTCGGCAAGGGCAAACCCGAGATAGACAATCCCATAGAAGGTCCACCCTGCCACCAGAACTTTGCGCCGTCCGATCCGGTCCGAAAGCGACCCCGCAGGTATTGACACTAACGCGTACACCAGGTTGAAGACGAGCAGCATTCCGAGAATTTCACTCACGCTTGCGCCACGTTCTTTGCTACGCAGGACAAGGAAGGCATCTGAGGAATTCCCCAGGTCGAAGAGGCCCATGATCAAAAGAAACACAAGAAAAGGGCGTCCGAGTTGACGAATTCCCGGTCGGGCAGTTCTGGCGTCCTGCTGCGTTTGGTCGGTGTTTTCCGAGGATTTTTCCTGGCTCTTGCTGTCTGTCCTGTCTGTGTGCCTGCTGCGGAATTGTTTCCGAGAAACCTGCCCATTGCCAGGGGCTTCGTGCGTCACAACCGCTAAGACGATTACTCCGAGCAAGGCTGGAACCGCGCTTATCAAGGCAACAGTTTGGAAAGTGGCACGATCGAGCGCTGCTTCTCCCGTTTGCGTCTGTTGCACAACCAGCATGGCGATTGCCAGGCCCATGACGGCACCAAGTGTGTCGGCAGCCCGGTGAAAGCCAAACGCAAAGCCCCGCTTTTCTTTTTTTACGCTGTCGGCAACAAGCGCGTCGCGTGGGGCAGTGCGCACTCCTTTTCCGACTCGGTCTGTCCAGCGTACTGCCGCAACAGTTCCCCATGACCCTGCCAGCGCAAAAAGGGGTTTTGCCGCAGTCGAGATGGCATAGCCTGCCACGGCAAGCCATTTGCGTCGGGCGAGACGGTCGGAGATCCAGCCCGAGACGATTTTGAGCAGACTCGATGTGGATTCTGCGATGCCTTCCACCAGCCCAATCACACTGGTTTTTACACCGAGTGTGCTCGATAAAAAGAGCGGTACGAGGTTAATCACCATTTCACTCGACACGTCTGTCAGGAAGCTGGTAATACTCACTCCCCATATATTGCGCGGTATTTTCGCTTCAGGTGGTTCTGGCGATTCCTGTGATTCCGGTGGTTTTAGTGGTGTGCGGTGGCGATATGCAGCAATTTTTCGAAAGCAGAACATTAGGAAATAATGGGATAAAAGCTATTCGTCATTATTCTTACTCTTTCTCCCTCACTGGATATTGTGGGCGTTGTACCCTGAACATGAGTGTGTTCTTATACAGCTTGTGATTTTTGCTCTGGAAGACCGGCAGAAAAAACGGGCGAAGGGGATCAGCGTGTGTCTCGACAAGCACCATGCAACGATCAGGTCGAGTGGCATATCGCGGACTTGGGACTGCGAGAAGAGCTTGAGATCACGGTAAAGCTCGTCGCGATGGCGATGGGCATCGCGACTTTATTGGAGCGTCTTCCGCTTGACTTTTTTTTCTCCGTCGAGCATGTGTTTCCTTTTTGGCTACTTTCTCTGGTCAGTGTCGGGCATATCCTCATGATCGGTTATATGTGGCTTGAAAAAGAAATCTTGTCATTGGCATTGTTTTTTTGCGTTCTCATTGGTCATTGGGTCCTGCTTCTTGCCGCCGTCTCTCAAAGCTGGCCCGGCATGGAACTCCGCGCCTTCGCACTACTCATGGCGACAGGCGACGCCCTCAAACTCCTCTCTCTCGTGAAAACCGATGTATATATTCGTGACTTGCCTTACTGGGCCCCACGCGTCGTGACCGGCATTTTTCTCTTTTCCTACCTACTCCTTGCCTTCACCGCCACCTGACAAGAAACAGTGCAACACCCCTTCGCGACCGGCAGTGAGCACTTGCCGGTCGCTGCCTACCGGCAAGTGCTATGGGTTTTCTTCAGAGGGTTGCTTCCGAGGATCAGTAAAGGCCTGCTTGGATTGTTGTCGGGGCTTTTGTGAGATTTTTGGTTCTTGGTCCGGATTCCGTGGGCCGTTTTGTGCGTAGTGACTCGGTATTGCGGGAGGGTTTGTTGGTGGAGGCTTGGCTACTTTTTCTGCGGTGCCGATCTTGAGGATGGTTTAGTGCAGCCTGCGGATTTTGCCGGTTCTGTTTTTCACGGCCTGCTGATTCTTTTACTTTGCCGTGTGATTGCGAATCGTTGAGGGAAGCCGGCTCAACTGGCTTGCACGTATGGGTATGAGGGGAACGCCAGAGAAGCAAAGGGGGATTTGACCTGTTTGTCAACATAGTGCATGAGGCTGTTTTGACAAGGGGATTTTCTCCCTTGGTTTCAGGCCTTTTTCCAGTTGATCACACTGTATGTCTGGTTCTTTGGGATTTTTCTGGTTGTGGAGGCGATAGGTACGTATTGTGCAGGTTTGAAGTGTGCTTTTTTGCTCTTTTTCTGAAATTGCAGCCGATTGCGAAGGTCCACCAGGTTTTTGGATATGTGACCAGGGGGGTGGAAGACTTGTGCGAGACCCAGGGGGAAAAATGTCAAAAAATACGGATAAAGCGAGCGCCGGGACGCAGACGAAACCATTGCGCTTTGTCGTGATCGGTGCGGGGATGGCGGGCATCCTTGGCGCGGTAAAGCTGCAGGATGCGGGTTTCACGGATTTTACGGTCTACGAGAAAGCCGGTGGTTTTGGGGGCACTTGGCGGGAGAACACGTATCCTGGAGTGGCTTGTGATGTTCCCTCGCACCTTTACAGTTACTCTTTTGCTCCAAACCCGAATTGGAGTCATGTCTTTTCCCCGGGGCAGGAGATTCTCAGCTACTTTGAGGATGTTGCCCGTACACGTGGCGTCGAAGAACACGTCAAGTTCAATACGGGAATTCGCCGCATAGAGTTCCGAGACGGGCGTTGGCGTATTGAAACGGAACATGGCGAAGAAGATGAGGCAGACTTTGTCATCGCTGCCACGGGAGTTTTACATCACCCTTCTTATCCAAATATCGAAGGTCTTGAGGACTTCGACGGACCCCTCTTCCACACTGCCCGTTGGGACCATTCCGTTTCGCTTGAAGACAAGCGTGTGGGGATAATCGGAACCGGTTCTTCTTCGGTGCAAATAGTTTCGGATCTCGCGGGCAAAGTGCCTGAGCTGCATTTGTTTCAACGTACGCCCCAATGGGTTATGCCGACTCCGAACCCGGAGATCGATAGCGCAACACAAGAGCTCTATCGCGATGATCCCGAGGTCATGCGGGCCGTGCGCGAAAATCTCGCACAAACGTTCGCCGACAACTTCGCGAGCGCGGTCGTGGACGCTGAATCTCCCCAACTCGCGATGCTCCAGCAAATGTGCGAGGCAAACCTGGGCACTGTCACTGACCCCGAACTGCGTGAACAATTGCGTCCAGACTACCGGGCGGCCTGTAAACGACTGGTCATGTCACCGAACTTCTACGAGGCAATGCAAGATCCGTCTGTGAGTCTTGTGACCGAGAAGATCAGCCGGATAGAGGCCAAAGGCATCCGTACCGTAGACGGCGAGCTGCACGAACTCGAGCTGATTGTGCTCGGGACGGGCTTTCGCGTGGATCGTTTCATGCGACCGATCGAAGTGGTTGGCCGTGACGGTGTGGCGCTTGATGACGTGTGGGCAGAACGCCCCTCGGGCTATCTGGCGATTTCGATCCCAGAATTCCCCAACCTTTTCATGCTCAACGGCCCGAACGGTCCTGTCGGCAATTTCTCCCTGATCGACGTGGCCGAGCTGCAATTTGACTACATTATGCAGCTTGTTGAGCTTGTGCGTGCAGGGCGCTGCCAAGAAGTGAGTGTCACGCACAAGGCTGCCGACCGTTTCGAGGAGGAGCGGGTAGAAGCCGCGAAAAACACCGTATGGATGACAGGCTGTCGCAGCTGGTACCTCGACGACCGAGGTGTTCCTGCCGCCTGGCCCTGGGCCTTCGGCCGTTTCCGTGACGAAATGGCGAAGCCCAAACTCGAAGACTACGAACTCACCCCGTGAAACTTTCGCACGCTTTCTCGCATGCGAGAAAAAGCGTGCGAAAAATCGACAACTCCCCCAAACTGCGCACGGCATCACAAGATAAGGCAAAGCGGCATGCCATTCTTTGCCGGTGAAATCCCACCTTGACGCCCGCCAGGTTCTGCGCGTGGCAAGCCGGCTTTCCCCGGGAAAACACCCACGTGTGCTTTGCCTGCTGTCGCCCAGGCAACCGGCACCAACCTGGTCGTGTTTGACGAATGAGCTTTGCCGCCGTCATTTTTGGCTGTTCCGCGACTGGGGCGCGATGTGCGAAGGGAAACATCGAAGGCTTTTACTTCAAGGGGAGCTTATCTCGAAAGCCTGTGTAGGATTGGCTCCCCGTTTGGCTTCCCTGGTGAAAAAACAGGAGCGACTGAAGACCTGGAAGAAACAGGCTTGGACGTGTGACCTCAGGGTTTGTGTGGTCGGGGTGGCCGGATTCGAACCGGCGACCTCCTGCTCCCAAAGCAGGCACGCTAACCAAGCTGCGCCACACCCCGTTCACGTGCGAAACGGTAGCAGACCGACCGGGTGGGAATGCCAGAGATAAAGAGAAGGGGAGTGGGATGTGAGGGTAATAGGGAAGAAAAGTTGGGTTTTGTCAGGGTGTTTGGCAGAAAAGTAGGGGGGTGGGTTGGTCTTTTTCTGGGGTTGGGCCAGGGTGTTTGTGGTGTTTTCTTTCGGGTGTGTGGGCTGGGGTGCCGGGATGCTGATGGGTTGTGTTGATCAGGGGGTTGTGTGGATTTGGTTCTGCACTTCTTCGAGAGAGGGGTTCACGAGGTAGCTGTCGCCTATCTTTAGGGTGGGGACGGTGCGGTTGCCGCCGGTGACTTCTTCGATGCGGATGGCGAATTCGGGGTGGCGTTCGATGTCGACTTCTTCGAAAGCGATTTTTGCTGTGGTGAGGTGCCGTTTGAGAATGCGGCAATAGCCACACCAGGGAGTTGTGTACATGACTACTTTGGTGCTGGATGTCTGGCTGGATGAGGCGTTCTGGGGCACGCGAAGTCCTTTGGTGTGTGGTGCGGTGATGTTGTGGGGATGATGACTGCTTGTTTTGTGGATGCGCGGGTGGTGGTTTTTTGTGTTTTCCGAGTCTGTGCAGCTTACCTCGCATGGACTGATGGAATCCCGTCGGCTTGTGTGGTCGGGCTCCACGGTCGGGTAAGTGGTCTGGAACAGGCCAGAGTGCAGATGTGTTCGGCTGCTCTCCGGTCTGCTTTTTTCCTCCCCTCCTAGGTTAGGACGGCTGTGGTGTGGGGGAAGAGGAAAAGCGGGGGTGTGAAGCTGTTTCTCTTCTGCGTATTTGCTGTCTGGAATGGGGGGGTTCTGCCTGCTCTTCTGTGTGGCGGGAAGGGTGGAGGGAGAGTTTACGAGAAGGGAACCGGTGCTTGACCGCTTCCCGGAGTAGACTCATCTCACTCGAAGGACGTTCTCTTTTTGCTTCGCGTCGCGCCCTCCGTCCCGGGGTTCCTCAAAGATGGTGCCCGGTCAGGCGGCGGTCTTGTTGCAGTGAGCGAGTTGGCTGGGAACTGTTCCTGGAATGAATGCTGATGCCGATGCCGGCATGATCCGAGGAATACTGCTCCGATGCTGCTCGGACGCCGCTCCTTGGTGATGCGCTGTCAGAAGCTCTTGATTTTTGTGCACCGGAGTTCTCTTGAAGACGACCGTTACCCCGCTCCAAGACAATCAAGTGAGGCTGGAGGTCGAAGTACCGGCCGAGGAGCTTGGTTCCTCCCTTGACCGGGCAGCCCGCGAACTCTCTAAAAGCGTGAGCTTGAAAGGATTTCGGCGCGGCAAAGTGCCCCGTAAGATCCTGGAACGCCATGTGGGCAGAGATGCCATTTTGCAGGAAGCCGTGCGTTTTGCTGTGCCCGAGTTTCTTGCGCGGGCTGTGGAAGCCGAAGAGATCGACCTTGTCGGTCGACCCGAAGTCGAAAGCGTTGATACAAACCCCGATGGTCCTTTGGCGTTCGGGGCAGTTGTCGATTTGCGGCCTGTGGTGGAGATGTGCGATCCCTCTGAGGTTTCCGTGCAACTTGAGTCTTCTCTCGTTGTCGAGGAAGAAGAAATCCAGAAGGAAATCGATGCTTTGCGCGAGCGGTTCGCCGACTTGACGGCGGTCCCACGTGGGGCGCGCAAAGGCGACTATGTGCTCATCAACCTTGAGGTGACTGCGCTCGATGGCAAGGTGGAGAGCCTGAGCCGCCCCGATTTTCACTATGAAGTCGGATCGGGTTCTGTGGTCGAAGAGCTCGATACCGAACTTGAAGGCAAGCGGGCCGGGGAAATCCTGCAATTCCGTGCCGACCTTCCCGAGAATTTGCCGGATCACGGGGGCGAGCGTGGCTCTTTCTCGGTGTTGGTAAAAGAAGTCAAGGAAAAAGAGCTGCCGGCGCTTGATGACGAGTGGGTGGGGTCGTCCTCCGAGTTTGACACTGTCGCTGAGCTCGAAGAAGAAGTGCGTTCGGCTATTGGTCGGGTGAAGCGCATGCAATCGCGTCGTGAAGCTGAGGAAAAAGCGCTCGAAGCTCTGACGGAGCGTGTCGGTTTGGTGCCCCCACCTTCAGTTGTGACAGAAGAGGTCGAGCTGCGGGTCGAGAATCTGAGCCGGCAACTCGAAGGCAGCGGTCTCCATTTTGAAGATTTTTTGGAGAAGAGCGGGCAGAGTCTCGACGAGATCAAGGAGTCTTACCGGCCTGATGCGGCAAAGGCCGTTTCCGCAGTTTTCTTGCTTCGTGCGCTTGCTGATTACGAGGGAATTAGCGTGACAGAAGAGGAAATTGACGAAGAGATCGCAACTTTGGCGCAGCAAACTGGGGAGAAACCAGACAAAGTCCGTCGTAAACTCGCTAAAACGGGCCGTCTGCAGTCGATCGAGAGTGGTATGCTCCGCCGGAAAACACTGAGCTGTCTTGTTGGTAAAGTCGCTCTTGTCGACTCTACTGGCGCTTCTGTAGATCTTTCTGTTGACACTGACGAAGAAGATCTCGTTTCTTGAGCTGTTTCTGCAGTATTACTTGACGGGCCTTCATGAGCCTTTCCTAGGCTTGTAATCGGTCTTTTTCGCAAGATTTCTTCTGTTGCAGGTCGGCGGGCAAGTGTCAGAGGATGTATGACCGATATGACCGAAAGGTCGTGAGGAAAGGCCAGGGGCCGAAAGATTCGGGTGATGCACGGTATAAGCTCGCAGGGAGCGAAACCGTTGCCCAGAAGTGTACGGCTTATTCTTTTTGCAGTGTGTTTGGTGCCCCCGATAGGGAGGCGTGAAACATGAGGATGTTCAACGAAGTGCGCTTCGCGTTTCCGTCTGTTGAGCGGTTCGCGGAGTGGCGAGGGGAAGTATGCACGACAACCCATTCCCGCAGTTCGAGTCGGAATCTAGTCTCGTTGGAGTCGACAGGATTCGCGCTGGTCTCCAGAACGGTTCTTTTGCAGACAGAGGGGTGAGTCGACTGGATGTTCAGGCCATGATCCCTAATCCGGCTGTCATCCAAAAGACCCCTGCGGGCGAGCGCACAATGGACGTGTGGTCTCGTCTTCTCATGGATCGGATTATCTTTTTGGGTACTCCGATTAATTCTGATGTCGCCAATATGATCATGGCCCAAATGCTTTATCTTGAGGCAGAAGACCCTGAGAAAGACATCATGCTCTATATCAATTCTCCGGGAGGAGACATTGACGGGCTGATGTGCATCTATGATACGATGCAATACGTTAAACCGGATGTCTCTACCATGTGTATGGGGCTTGCGGCTTCTGCTGCGGCTGTGCTCCTCGCTGCGGGAACTCCCGGGAAACGTATGGCACTTCCGAATGCTCGTGTGCTCATTCACCAGCCCCACGGAGGTGCAGAGGGGCAAGCCGTCGACATTGAAATTACGGCCCGCTGGATTATGCGGATGCGGGATGTCTTGAATCGGATTCTGGCTGATTGTACTGGTCAATCCCTGGAGAAGGTTGCCAAAGATACCGATAGAGACTTCATTATGGTCGCGCAGGACGCGAAAAAATATGGCATGATCGATATCGTGTTGCAGTCACGAGTGTCCGATGTCTCCTCGTGACGGAAGAGACAGAATTGGAATTGCACGGGGGAGTGACTTTTGGCCAAGTTTGGTGACGGGGGAGAACTCCTGAAGTGCAGCTTTTGTGGGAAGTCCCAAAAGCAAGTAAAAAAGCTCATTGCGGGGCCTGGAGTCTATATCTGCGATGAGTGTATTGAGCTCTGCAATGAGATCATCGAAGAGGAACTTACAGAGACGTCTGACCTCGGGCTAGAAGAGCTTCCGAAGCCAAAAGACATTTACGAGTTCCTCAATGACTATGTGGTGGGGCAGGAGACCGCGAAACGCTCGTTAGCGGTTGCTGTCTATAACCATTACAAACGTGTGCAGGTGGGAGTGCAAGGCGATAATGATGTTGAACTCGCAAAGTCCAACATCCTACTGCTTGGTCCCACAGGGTGTGGGAAGACACTACTTGCCCAGACCCTGGCAAAAATGCTGAATGTGCCCTTTGCTATTGCAGATGCAACTGCCCTCACTGAGGCGGGATACGTTGGGGAGGATGTCGAGAACATTCTCCTGAAACTGATTCAAGCCGCCGATTATGACGTGAAAAAAGCAGAAACCGGCATTATCTATATCGACGAAGTCGACAAGATTGCCCGCAAGAGCGAGAACCCTTCGATTACCCGGGATGTGTCCGGCGAAGGTGTGCAGCAGGCATTGCTGAAAATTCTGGAAGGCACGACTGCTTCTGTTCCTCCACAGGGAGGGCGGAAACACCCGCACCAGGAATTTATTCAGATTGACACGACAAATGTACTTTTCATCTGTGGTGGGGCTTTTGCTGGTCTTGAGCAGATTGTTGAGCGTCGTGTGGGGAATCAGGGTATTGGCTTTGGTGCCGATATCAAGTCCCGCAAAACTGTCGACCTGGGTGACTTCTTTGCACAGGTGCTTCCAGAAGATCTCACGAAGTTTGGCCTGATCCCCGAATTCATCGGACGTCTTCCGGTTGTCTCGGCAGTGCACCAGCTTGATGTGGACGTACTTGTCAAGATCCTTGTGGAACCGAAAAACGCCCTTGTAAAACAGTACAAAAAGTTTTTTGAGCTTGATGGGGTTGACCTGCAGTTCACTGATGATGCGCTGCACAGTTTGGCTTCTCGGGCCATCGATCGTGCAACAGGCGCTCGTGGATTGCGTTCCATCCTCGAAGAAGTGCTTCTCTCTGTGATGTATGAGATTCCTTCGCGCCGTGATGTCACCCAGTGTGTGATCACCCGCGAAGTCATCGAAAATAAAGAGGATCCTGTGCTTGTCCCTCGAGTTGCAGGAACAGAACGTTCTGCCAAGAGTGGCTCAGAACTAGGAGAGCAGACCGCTTGAGACGTTTCTCCTCGATGTTTCCTGCTTTTTCCTGAGAGACTGCCTGTCTTGTGTGGTCGTGTGGCGTATTTCGCCGGCACAGGCGCGGGTTGTGGAAAACGCAGCCTGCGTCAGGCGAGAGAGCCTCGGAAGAAAGCGATCAGAATTTCTCTCGCTGTTTTTCTCACGGGAGAAATTCGCGACAAGCTTGAAGAGAAAAACAGCGGAAAAACCTGTACCTGTATATGGTATTTTTCTGGCTCTCTTGTCGTGACGAGTTTCCTCCTTGTGACGCGTGCCAGGCCGCCACGCGCGCGCACGAAAGGCGCTGTCCGACCCCTAACTATTCGCATCTTCTCCTTGTTCCGGCATATTGTGGGGAAATCCCAAGTTTGGGAGAGTGCGTTTCTGCTTTTTTGAGACATGCACAGCAGTGTTCTCTCTCGAAGAGACCACGAGGTGGTCTCTTCGAGAGAGAACCGGATCGAGAGAGAACCGGAGATGAGATTGGGTATTTCCGCGGAAAGGAGCGCGGAACGAAAAGGGTGGGCAAAACGAGGGGGCATGCTCTTCACCTTGGGTGTGTTCTCGATCGCCATCACTGTTGTCGTCGGCGCTGCACTCGTAGAAGCCTCCGATGCGGGCAGTTCTGATAGTCCTCTTCATGACGATCGCAGTCTGGTGATCGACTGTGAAGTCAGTGATGTTCCTCTTGCGCTTGCTGCATGGAATTGCTACGGCGAAAAAGGTGCCTATTTTGGCTGGTGGCTGACTCCTGAGGAAACAGCTTCGCCGACAGGTCGCCCGCGTCAACCTGCAAAGATCGCTTCCGACGGGGCGTTTGGGGGGAACCTCCGCACGAGTCTGCAGTTCATCATGGGGTATGGCGCGCAGGCGCAAGCCCCGGGAACTGATCCTGGCAAATGGAACGCGGCCCAAGCCCGCGCGCATGTCGAAAAAGTGCGTTCCCCTCAGGGAAAAACCCCGATTGACTATGTGCTTGCCGGGATCAACGCGCCAAACTCCTGCCCTGGCGATGTCTCGGTCGAACTCGCGGCCCGTGTCGGGTATGTCATGGCTGCGATTGGCGAAGACCCAGCCACGGTCGCGACTCGTGGGGATCGTCCTTGCAATCTTGTGCAGATAACGCAGAATGCCCGGAATCCTGTGACCGGACAATATGGGGTGACGTTTGAGGACTCTCTTTGGGCTGTGCATGCGCTGGCTGCCTGGGGGCTGCTTCCTGAGATCGGGGCACGTGTGCAGACGCTTGCGTGGTTCCGTTCCCAGACCGGAGAAGAAGGCGCCTGGCTTACTGCTGATGGACAGGTGAGTTTCCAACGCTCCAGCCTTGGGATTACTGCCCTGTTGGCGCTTGGCCTTCCGCCGACCGACCCGCTTATTTACCAGGCGGTTCACGTGCTTGCGGCGTATCAAAATGACGATGGCGGATTTGGTTTCGAGCCTGTGGTTGAGCTTGTGGAAAACCCGTCTCGTCTTCCTGCTCTCGATCGTTTTCCGGGTGCAGCCCCTCCTCTTGTCACCGAAAAAACGGTGGGATATGTGCGGCGGTCCACGGCAGTTGATACGGCCCAGGTGCACGGCGCGCTGCTCGCGTTGGACGCGCGTGGTGCGAGCGCTTACTGGAATGTTTTCTTTCGAGGCAAAAATCCTTACCAGGGTCGTATGGGTATTCAAGTGGCGTTGGGCGAGATCTTGCACAATCAGCGTCCGGGATTTTTTGACGCGCGAAATGGAGATGGGGAAGGTCGTTTTCTTTCTCATGCCGGGTCCATTGATGACGACCCGCAGACGAGCCCTGAAAATCCAGCAGAAATAATCGATCCGCTTCCTACGGTGACCGCGATTTATTATCTGGGTTTTTGGGATCCTGTTTTTCTCTTGTCTTCAGGAAACGATGCCGATTCTGCGACTATTTGCCCAGGGGTTCCTGTGAAAATTCTGTCTGAAACGCCTCTTGCGAGCTGTCCTGCCCGCGCTATCGTGGCAGAGCCAAACGCCGTTGGGTGATCTCTCCGCCGTACGCCCCTGGGACCCCACTAGGCTGGAACTATTCGGGAGTTCCTGACCTTGAGCCATTTTTCCTTGACGACACAATCCGAAGGATGTTTGTGACCCCTGAAGAAGCCCGCTCTTTTTTGCAGTTCCAGACTGTGTTGCACGTGCAACCCGGCTTGGCACGCGTGCAGGCAGCCCTGGCGCTTCTCGGTGAGCCCCAGCAGTGTTACAAGGCACTGCATGTGGCTGGAACGAATGGGAAAACGTCTGTCACGACCATTATTGCTGCCCTGCTTGAGGCGCATGGGCTCTTGACCGGCCACTATCTTTCCCCGCATCTTACGGAAATTGAAGAACGCATCGTGGTGGGAGGTGTCCCGATTCTTCCTGCCGCTTTTGCCGATCATCTGGAGTACCTGCTGCCTGTGTTCGATGAGGCCGCGCAGCGTACCGGAGGACGGCTTTCCGAGTTTGAGGTCTGCACAGTCCTGGCTTTCTCCTGGTTTGCGGCCTGTGCTGTTGAAGTTGCTGTGGTGGAAACTGGTCTCGGTGGCACGTTTGACGCCACAAATGTGTTGGGCGCTCCGGTGTGCGTATTGACGAATGTGGCTGTCGACCATGTCGCATATCTTGGGTCTGACCTGTCTGGTATCTGTCGCGAGAAAATGGGAATCGTGACGCCGGACGCACAGCTTGTGACCGGGGTAACCGACCCGGATCTCCTTCTTCTTCTCGAGGCACACTGTGCGGCATCTGGCGCGTCCGGCCTTTGGCGTCTCGGTACAGAAATTCAAATTTCTCGCTCACGTGTGGCACTTGGGGGAGTCCTGTTTGATCTTTCGACCCCTTATGGTGTGTACGAGGAGCTTTTTCTTGGACTTCTTGGTGTGCATCAGGCGCAGAATGCAGCGCTTGCCATTGCTGCTGTCGAGTGTTTTTTCGGACGGGCGCTCGACCAGGATGTGGTGCGATCATGTCTTGACACTGTAAAAGTGCCTGGACGGATGGAGATCGCGTGTCATCAGCCTCTTGTGCTTCTCGATGGTGCGCATAACCCGGCAGGTGCAGCGGCACTCGCTACCGCGCTCGACGAGTTTTTTCCTGACCGTTCCCTTTTTTTGGTCTGCGGTGCTCTCGATGACAAAGATGTTTGGGGTATTCTTGCCCCACTTGTGGAACGGGCAGAAATTGTGGTGGCAACGGCTCCACAGACTTCCCGGGCCCGTCCTGCCGACCTGCTCGCGCGTGATGCAGAACGCCTTGGTGCCACGGTGCTGTGTGAGAACTCTGTGACCCAAGCCGTGCAGGTCGCTGTACAACGCGCGACAGAACGGGATCTGGTTCTTGTTACCGGTTCTCTGCGCACAGTGGGCGAAGCGCGTCAAGCGCTCGCAACGATCGTTACCGGCGCACTTGTGTGAACAGGTTGCGCGTCTTTCTGTGACCTTTCGGCGGGGTTGTTTTGGGTCCTTGCTTGGCGGGGGAGATCGCCCCGATTGTCTGGGACGACAAGTTGTTTTCGCCGGTTTTTCCGGTACCTCCGGTCTTTATGGACGCCGAAGACGCGGGGAAGAGATGTATGGCGTTCTCTTTCGTGTTCTGTCAGGAGCCTGCTGGAACACTCGATATCAGGAGAAAAAGTGTCTGAGCGCACATTGGTCCTCGTCAAGCCCGACGGTGTTCGCCGTGGTCTTGTGGGGGAGATCATCGGTCGGTTCGAACGCAAAGGTTTCGCGCTTGTCGCGCTTGAGCTGCGTTCTCTTGCCCGCGAGACTGCAGAAGCCCACTATGATGAGCACCGTTCCCGTCCTTTTTTTGCGGAGCTTGTGGACTTCATTACCGGCGGTCCTCTCGTTGCGATAGTCCTTGAAGGTCCTGGGGCTGTCCTTACTGTCCGCTCTATGATGGGAACGACGAACCCGGCGGAAGCGGATTCCGGGACAATTCGTGGTGATTTCGGTCTTGAGATCGCAGAAAATCTTGTGCATGGTTCCGATTCGCTTGCTTCAGCGAAACGGGAGATTGCTTTGTTTTTCCCGCACATTGATCCCTGAGCACAGCGCCCTTTTTTCTCTGCGGCACGGTTGTTGCTGATTTCTTGCTTTCTTGTGCCGCTCCGTGGCGAGTGCGGAGGCATCTCATGCGGAACCCCAAGGGTGTGGCTATTGACCTTGGCGCTTCTCGTGTGCGCGTCTGGGTGAGTGGTCATGGGCTTGTTGTTGATGAGCCTTCTTTGATTGCGATTGATAAGAAAGACCATCGCCGTCTTGCTGCCGGGTCCTCTGCCAAGGCGATGTTGGGTCGAACCCCGGCCCATATTGTGGTGTCCCGCCCGTTTATGGGAGGGGCCCTTGTGAATGTGGCTTTGGCGGAGGACCTTCTTTCGTGGGCGCTTGCGAAAACTGCAATTCGCCGTCCCAACCTTTTTCTTTGTGTTGGTTTGAGTTTGAGCCCGCTGGAGCGGCGGGCTCTTGAACTTGTGGCTCACGCCGTGGGGGCCCGGTCAGTGCGCCTTGTCGAAAGTATCACCGCCGCTTTGATGGGAGCAGGTATCCCTTTGCGTGCGGAGCCTGGAACGATGGTTGTGGACTTTGGCGCGGGTGCGACAGGGGTTGCGGTACTGCGGCATGGGGGAGTGGCTGCGGCGCGCTCGGTGCCTGTGGGTGGGGATGACCTTGACGCTGCGATCTCGGACTATTTGGAGAAGCATCACGGTCTCTTGCTTGGTCCCCAGACTTCTGAGGAGGCGAAACTCGAGGTTGGGTCTGTTGCGCCAATGGCAGTGGAACTCCGGGTCGACCTTTCTGGGCGGGACCTTTTGACGGGTCTCCCGAGAACGGTCACAACGGGCGCTGAAGATGTACGTGAGGCGATCGAACCGCCTTTTGCGCGCTGCCTTGGGGCTGTGCACGCGCTGTTGGAGAGTTTGCCTCCGGTGTTGCGCACAGAAGTGAATCGTTCGCAAATTCTTCTCGTAGGCGGGGGTGCTCTTTTGCGTGGTGTGGATCGCCGTCTCGCCTTTGAGACGGGTTTAGAAGTGCGTTGCGCGGAAAATCCTCTCACGTGCGCATTGCGCGGAGCCGGAAAGATCGCAGGACGTTTTTCCCGTTAAAATATGAGATTTCCGCATGTTTTTTCCGTGAAAGACGAGAAAACACCCGAGATGAAGACTTGTTCTTTTCTCTTTCTCTGCCGATCAAGAGAAAGAAGGCCAAAAAGAGGTCTGCGGTAGACCAGAAAGAGGCGTGCCGCAGGCTGGGGAGGCATGAAGGAGAGGTTTTCGTCCGCTGTGGGAATGCATTTCTCTGCGCTCGGGTTTGCGATTGACACGAGTGCTCAACTTGAAAAGCTTGTGCGTAATGTGTTGTCGGATTCTGAGACAGTGCAACGTGATGATGGGGGAATGACCTGCGTTCGGGGCACAGGCTCACGCGCTGCGGTTGCTGTGCATGTTGATGAACAGGGCGAGGTGTTTTGTGTTGCCCCCTTTTTTTCACCGAGTGTACGTCAGCGTGTGCGTTATTGTGGGCTGCTGTCAAATCCTGACTGTGCCCAGTGTGCTCCAGTTCTTGTCCGTCTCGACACAGAAATCCGAAAAGATGTGCCTTTGGCGTTTGTCACTCCGCACGCGGTTGCGTGGCGAGACGCACTTGTGGCCGGGGACGAAATCGAAGTTGGTTTCGGTGCTGTGGCAGAAAAGATGGAAGTGCGGGAATTGCCGCCTGAAAAAAACGAACATGGGATTGTGGCGTATGGATTAGAAGAGTCTCCTCAACAGCCTTTTGTCCGTCTTACGGGCATAGTGCAGACGCATTTTCAGCGCCGGAATGAGCTCGACGGTGCTTTTTTTGAGTGGGCTTTACTCGATGTGGAAGGGGTCCGGATCGAGGTTGTAATGGATCCTGATATGATGGAGAATCTCTCCATCGAAGGGCTTACCGTGTCGGGTGATTTCCGGCTTACTGGGCCGATTTGGCGATATCTCGATTCTTCTTCTTCCGTGACCTGATACCATGTGGGAACGTTTTTTTCCTCCGGGCCGTTTGCTCGGACTGTCCCTCTTGGTCGAGGTTCGCGTACCGTGTTTACACGAGAAGCGACGCGAAATACACGCGGGAGTGGATGTCTGCTGTACCTCACGGAGCGTCGTTCCGCTTGCGGGGCCGTCTCTGGTGTGAGTACGCGCAGTGGCCTAGGTGCTTTGTGCACTGCTTTCCATCGGGATGCCTCGGAGGACGCTGCCAGGCAGTGGTCTCGATACTGCTGTTGTTCATCAGACTGTTCCGTGTTTTTTCGGATCAGGCGAGAAGTTGCCATTGTGTGTTCTCCGGTCTTCTCGGTGCGGTCTGGCTACTGGCACACAAAGTGAAAGTTTTTTATGACGGCTTCAGTGAACACGACACTGTGGCACAAGATTGAAGCATTATTGCCCGGTGTTTCTCGCCCGGCGCGCTATATTGGCGCTGAGGGGAATATCATTCGAAAGCACCCTGATCCTGACATGGTGCGCTGGCTACTCATTTTTCCTGATACCTATGAGGTCGGTCTGCCGAATCTGGGCTTGCAGATTCTCTATGAGCTCTTGAACGATCAACCGTGCGCACAGGCAGAACGCGCCTATGCTCCCTGGCCCGATATGGCGGCCTCTTTGCGGGCGCATGGGCTTCCTCTTTTTTCGGTAGATCGTCATGAGCCGGCGACGGCGTTTGATCTTTTGGGTTTCACCTTTCCTTCTGAACTGCTTTTTCCGAATCTTTTGGAATGCCTTGATCTTGCGGGTCTGGCCTTGCGGGCGACAGATCGGCGCCCATCTGATCCCATTGTTCTGGCGGGCGGTCATGCCCTCTTCAATCCCGAACCAATTGCCGCTTTTGTGGATGCAGTTGTGCTCGGAGATGGGGAGGAAGTGACACTTGAGGTGAATGAAACTGTGCGGGCCTGGAAGGGATCTTTGTCTCCATCGGGTCCCCAGTCCGAGGAGAAGACGGCTTTACTTCGCCTGCTTGCGGGCATTGAAGGCGTGTATATCCCCTCCTTGTACGATGTGTCGTACGCGGAGGATGGAAGGGTGACTCGGGTCTTTCCGGTCGATCAAGCCGCTCCTGCGCGCGTTGAAAAGCGCACGATTGCCGATCTTGGCGATGTCCCCTATCCGCGTCAACCACTTGTGCCGGTGACAGAGGTTGTGCACGACCGCTTGAATGTGGAGCTCTTTCGAGGCTGCACGCGTGGCTGTCGCTTTTGTCAGGCGGGGATGATCACCCGTCCGGTGCGGGAACGTCCGCCCGAACAAGTGCGCCAGATGATCCGTGACGGTCTCAGTACGAGCGGCTACGAAGACGTCAGTCTGCTTTCGCTCTCGTCTGCCGACTATTCCGATATTGATCCTCTTCTGGCGGGAGTGATGGAAGACAATGCGCAGGATAAAGTCTCAATTTCTCTTCCCAGCTTGCGTGTTGATGCCTTCACGGTGGGTATTGCAGCCAAGGTCGCCACAGTAAAAAAGACCGGCCTGACGTTTGCCCCAGAGGCAGGTACCTGGCGTCTGCGGCGTGTGATCAACAAGCTTATTACGGAGGATGATCTTTTCGCAGCGGTCGAGTCTGCATATCAGGTCGGCTGGAAAAGAATGAAGCTCTATTTCATGATCGGTCTTCCTACCGAGACCGAAGAAGACGTGCAAGGTATTGCCACCCTTGCCAAAAAAGTCCTAGAAATTGGGAGAAAATACTCTAAAGGGGCATCTTGTACGGTATCGGTGGGAGGTTTTGTACCGAAAGCGCACACTCCTTTCCATTGGTATGGTCAGGACACTCCTGACGTGCTCCGGCAGAAGATCGATCTTTTGAAAACGCAGTTGCGTGGGACAAAGGCCAAACTGAGCTGGCATGATCCTGCTGCCACAGAAGCCGAAGGGATCCTCTCACGGGGAGATCGACGGCTTGCTGACGTGATCGAACAGGTGTGGCGCTCAGGCGGAGTTTTTCAAGAATGGGGCGAGTATTTCTCGCTTGACCTTTGGCTGGAGGCGATGACCGCTTGCGGTTTGCACTCAGAATTTTATGTGCGTCGCGAGCGAGGGGAACACGAGGTCTTTCCCTGGGAGCACATACGCGCTGGCCTTGAGCAGGAGTTTCTCTGGAACGACTGGCAAGAAGCTCTGCAGGCTGGTGTCGTGGAGGATTGCCGGTGGACTCCCTGCTACGACTGTGGTGTTTGCACCGACTACGGGCTTGAAAATATGGTGGGCTCCTTGCAGCCCCCTGCCGGTGGGAGCCAGGGGACAGGCCAAGCCCTGCCCGTTCCTACCCCCGTGTCGTTGCTGCCTAGGCCCGCAGTTAAGAAACAGGTGAGAACCGCCGCTGGATGAGATGAGCGTCCCCTGAGGACAAGACTGCGGTTCACGAAAACCGGGAAGGTGAGATTTATTTCTCACCTCGATCTAGTAAGAGTATGGGAACGCGCGCTCCGGCGAGCTCGCGTGCCACTGGCTTTCACGGAGGGCTTTTCGCCCCGCCCAAAAATGCACTTTGGTCCTGCGCTTCCCACCTGTTACGCATCGACGAGCGAGTATCTCGATGTCAATTTTCAGGAGGGTGCGCTCACTCCTTGTGGACTTGAAGGGCTCGCGCAGACGCTGACCGAGATGCTGCCTGAGGGTATGGAAGTCCTGCGTGCTGTGGAAACTGATCCGCGTGCGCGCAGCCTCATGTCCGCAGTCGAACTCGTGGAGTATGTCGTGCCTTTGCGCACGGCTCCTTCCGCTTTGGACGCTGCCCTGCAACGCTTCCTGGATCGTTGCGCTATTCCCCTCACGATTACACGCAAGGGCAGAGAAAAAACTGTGGACTTGCGATCCGGGGTGCTTGCGCTGCGATCTTTTTGCCTTGACGGCCCTTTGCCCGCGCGTGTTGTGGCTGCTGACTTCCAAGAATGGCGCGAGTTTCCTTTGCTTTGGATGCAACTTGCCACGACGCCTCGTACGGCGCGTCCGACGGAAGTCCTCGATGTATTGAATGAAGAAAGTGAAAGAGAGGTGTGCGAGGCATGGTTGTGTCATCGCACGGCCCAGCTCTTCTCCTCCGAGACAGGAAGAGAAGAGCCTCTTCCCCGACGAGCGAACACGATCGCTCTCCCAGACGAAGATCTTTGGGACGGGACAGGGGCCAAAGAGGTTTGTTACAGAGAAGAATTTGTAGACGAAAACATGAAAAAAAGTTTGCTGTCAAAAACAGTGAAAGGTTATTGATTCTGGTGCTTTGCCTGCGGGAACAGGTCGCGTCCGAAACCGCCTTTGGGCGAGAAGTCGTGGACCGTGCAACAGTGTGCTCGCGTGGGGATCTCACGGAGGAAACCGCGGCGTTGTCAAGTCCCGAACGCCATCCGGCTTTCCGCCGTGCGAAGAACGACAATGCGGAGCATCAGGGGGAGAACAATGGGGGACGTGTATGCAAGAAGATATGAATACCGGGGAAACCCGAGGAGATGAACCAGACTCGAACGGAACGGAGTTTTCGTCTACGGACGATGAGCCTGTGCAGACAAAAGCACATTCCCTCGACGAGTCAGTTGCGCTCTCGCAAAAACAGGGGAGTGCAACACCTGAGACATCGTCCGAGATGCCGTCCGGAAGAAAGACGTTGCGCCCATGGTCGGTTTTTGACACGCCCGCAGGTGAGCACTCACTTCCTGGGGATACCCTGTCAGATCCGTCTGCCTGTCTTCCACTTGCTCCGGCGAGTGAAACCGCTCGGGTTGTAGTGGAGCAAGAAGAAAAGACAGTCAAAGCAAGTGACTGTGTGGGTCACAAGGCGAAAGCTGTCTCCCCGCAGGTGCCAGATGTCTCAGATGCGAAAGAGGTGGACGCCCGCGAGGAGAGCAGTACTGCTCGAGACGCTGCTCCGCGCGACCATGTCGACGGTGGGACAACTGTGCCGCTCCAGCAAACTGTGAGCGCTGCGAGTGCTTCTTCCCGCCCGGAAAGCACTGCCGTGTCCGAAGAGGGTGGAGAAGTTGTTGCTGTTCCTGTGGCAGAAGAGGTGGATTCTGTGATTTCCGGGGTTGTCCATCGGTCTGTACGCCGCGTGCAACAATCTCGACGCCGTCGTGTGCCTTCAGGCACCAATGAGGTGGAAACTCCGCCGGCTTCGGTAAAGCCCGTGAAGCCGGTGAAGCCCGCGCGAAAAAAGCCCTCAGCGAAGAAGAATCGTGCTTTGCTGCCTTCTCCTCCTGAGGGGAATGCCGGGAATGGTGCGGCGAAGACGCCGGCAAAAATTGTGAGCAAAAAACGAGTAGAAAAAAAGAAGGAGAGCAGCAAAAAGAAGGAGAGCCCAGATGCTGCTCCTGCGGTAGATTCTCAAGAAGCCACTTCTCAAAAATCTGCTTCTGTAGAGGCCGCTCCTGTAGATGTGGTGCCGTCCGTGTCCGGTGGGCGTAACGATAAGAACAGTGAGAACAGCGCGGGAAAAACAAAAGAAGAGAATGGTCGCGTTGCGCAAGAGCCGGCGAACGGGACTATCTCGCGTCGAGTCGAGCGTACGGTTGGGCGTTCTTCGCGCCGGCGTCTGCGTTCCCAGGGACAAAACTCTCGTCCTGTGGGCCATGTAAAAAACCCTGCAAAGTCTGCGACACCGGGTGCACCTTCGGCCCGGAAAGAGTCTGGTTCTGTGAAACCCACTCCTCCGGAGAAGCCGGCGCGTGAGGTCAATCGGGCTCGAAAGGAGACTGGCGGGCAGAATGAGGGTGCCAAGTGGAAGTTTGTTGCCCGCGCGGGCAACAAAGACAAAATCGATGACCGGTCGCGCAGCCAGATGCTCATCCATGTCGAAGATGACCGTATTCAGGTTTCGGTCCTGGAGGGACGCACGGTCGTTGAGCACTATGTGTCGGATCGGCACACCCAGTCTATTGCCGGCAATATTTATCTTGGCAAAGTGCAAAATGTTTTGCCGGGTATGGAAGCCGCGTTTGTCGATATTGGCACGCCGAAAAATGCTGTGCTGTATGCGGGGGACGTGCGTTTTGTTGCAGAGGAGTTTGACGGTCCTCATCCTCGTATTGAAGACATTCTTGATATTGGGCAGTCTGTTCTTGTACAAGTGGTAAAGGACCCAATGGGCTCAAAAGGTGCCCGCCTCACCACAGAAGTCTCGTTGCCTGGTCGTTTCCTTGTCTTGTTGCCTGAGAGTGACTCTACGGGTATCAGCCGTCGTCTTCCTGAGACGGAACGAGAGCGGTTGCGTGATATTTTGCGGCGCATCCGGCCCGAAGGCTACGGGGTCATTGTGCGTACCGCCGCTGAGGACACGACCGAAGAACAGCTGAAAGTGGACCTTGAGCGGCTTGAAGACCTTTGGCAGGAAGTGTATCGTACTGCAACGAAAGCAAACCCGCCTGTCCTTGTGTACGAGGAGCCGGAGCTGTTTATTCGTACTGTGCGGGAGTTTTTTACGGCTGATTTCCGTCGCCTTGTCGTGAACGACAAAGCAGTCCACAAGCAGATTGTGAGTTATCTTGAAGCGTACGAGTCTCAACTTGTGGACAGGGTCGAATACTACGATGCCACTGAGGACATTCCTCTCTTTCAACGCTATCATGTGATTGATCAGATCAAGACAGGGTTGGGCCGCAAGATATGGCTGCCGTCCGGGGGCTCACTCGTTTTTGATTTCAGCGAGGCGCTGACGGTTATTGACGTGAACACTTCGAAGAATGTTGGGAAGTCTTCGCTCGAAGAGACTGTGTTTCAGAACAATTTGGAAGCAGCTGAAGAGATCGCCAAACAATTGCGTCTTCGCGATATAGGCGGCATTATCGTTATTGACTTCATCGACATGGAAGTGAAGAAAAACCGAGAAGCTGTTCTCAGTGCCTTCAAAGATGCCATCGCGAGAGACAAGACCAAGACCCAGGTCTACGATATCTCCGAACTGGGACTGGTCGAGATGACCCGGAAAAATGTGTCAGAGGGGCTTCTTGAGGCGTTCTCGCACAAGTGCGAGTCCTGTGAAGGCCGCGGCATTCTGGTCGAAGAGGAGTTCCGTTAAGCGGGGCAGGGCCCTGCCGGGAAACCTGCCGAGAAGAGTGTTTCCCTGGCACGCGCACGCAAATGGTAATTTGAGGGATCTATGCAAGCAGTGATTAAAACCGGCGGTAAGCAGTACCGCGTGGCCGAAGGCGATGTTCTCACGGTTGAGAAAGTGGGAGCAGACCCCGGCGACGAGATTGAGTTGGACACGCTTCTCCTTTTTGAAGGAGAGGACCTACTGCGCCAGGGTGGCGCCGTGCGTGCCCGTGTGGTCGACGAGATCAAAGGCCCGAAACTTATCGTCTTTAAGTACAAGCCGAAAACTGGCTACCGACGCAAGAATGGCCACCGTCAGCGTCATAGTCGTATTGAAATTGTCTCCATTTCTGGATCAGAGGGGAGTTGACCCCATGTCAAAGACGAAAGCAGGCGGGTCCTCAAAGAACGGACGGGATTCCCAAGCACAGCGTCTCGGCATCAAGGCGCATACCGGACGGTTTGTGACTGCCGGCAGTATTATTGTGCGTCAGCGCGGTACCCGCTATCACCCTGGTGCAAATGTAGGGCGCGGCAATGACGATACTCTTTTTGCCAAGGTTGATGGGACGGTGCGTTTCCAGACTGCCAAACGCAAATATGTGCACGTTGACCTGGTAGAGAGTGCCCCAGAGCCTGCTCTTGAGGTCGCGCAGTAAGGCCGTACGGTCCCTCACGTGATTCACGTGTCTTTTGATGTGTTGTCGGGTTTTGTCCCGACGCAAGAAAACGGGCAAACTCTGACCCGTTTTCTTGCGCGTTCCCTGCTTGGAGAGTCCAGTGTTCATCGACGAAGCGCAAATCAACGTGAAAGCAGGCGATGGTGGCGCCGGCTGTGTTGCGTTTTTGCGCGAGGCACACCGTCCACTTGGCGGTCCAAGTGGTGGCGACGGCGGCAAGGGCGGTGACGTTCTCCTCGAAGCCGACAGTAACCTTTCCACCCTGTTGCGCTTTACCCGCAAGATTCACTTTAAAGCGAGTGCCGGTACGCATGGACAGGGAAAAGGCATGCACGGACGGGGCGGCAACGACCTGTGTGTGGCTGTTCCCTGTGGCACGACCATCCGTCTGTTGGACGGGACTCTTCTCGCTGACCTGGCCGTGCACGGTGACCGATTCTTCGCGGCGGCCGGCGGTAGGGGAGGCCACGGAAACGCCCGTTTCCGCACCCGGCAACGTCCCGCGCCAAGTTTTGCGGAACAAGGTGCTCCAGGCGAAGAGCATTGGCTGGCACTTGAGTTGCGCCTTTTTGCGGATGTCGCCCTTGTCGGTTTCCCAAATGCCGGGAAATCCACGCTTATCTCCGCTGTTTCTGCTGCCCGACCGAAAATTGCAGATTATCCGTTTACGACGCTTGTGCCGCATCTTGGCGTCGTGCTTGTTCACGACGAAGAAATTATCCTGGCCGACTTGCCGGGTCTGATCGAGGGCGCTGCCGAAGGCAAGGGGCTCGGTCATCGCTTTTTACGCCATATTGAACGTGCCCGTGTCCTGCTGATTCTGCTCGATCCTTGCAATCTCGATATTTCTCCTGCAGACCAGCAGAAAGCCCTGCTTTCTGAGCTCGAGCGCTACCAGCCCGACTTGCTTTTGCGTCCTCGTGTGGTTGCAGTCTCGAAAATCGAAACGGTGCTTCCTCCTGAGCGTGACGCATTGCGTGCCTCCATGCCCGATGTGTTGGCTTTTTCTTCCCTCACGCGTGAAGGGATTGCTTCTCTGTTGCGGCGCCTCGCGGCACATGTGGAAAGCGAGCGTGTGGCCGCACCGAAAGCCCAGGGGTTTGTGGTGCACCGTCCTGCTCCTGCGGGTGTGAGTGTGCAGCGTGAAAACAGCGATTGGCGGGTGAGCGGGCCTGCTGCTGAACGAGCAGTGTCCCTGTCGGACCTTACCGATCCTGGAGCCATTGAGTACCTGCGTGGCCGTCTTGCAAAGATTGGCGTTTACGAGATGCTTGCGGACGCCGGCGCGTGTGCCGGAGATGTTGTCTGGATTGGTACTGTTGCGTTTGAGTATGAACCAGAGGATCACCCAAGCTCAGGCGACAAGTCCAAAGAAGACATTGACCCGGCTGGACCGCGTCCTCTTGCCGGTGGTGGACGCCGGCGGGGTCAGCGTTCCCAGGCTGCTTTGCACCAGCGCCAGCAGTCCGATCGCTATAAAGGGAAGCGCCTGCGATGAACACGAGTGCTGCTCTGCACGGTCAGAGGCCTCGCTTGTGTTTTTCTTCCACGCCGACACTTGTGGTGAAAGTCGGTACAACGTCTCTGGTCCGTCCCGACGGGATGGTGGACCGGGACGCGCAAGCTGTTCTTTGTGCCCAGCTTGCCGCGCTGCGGCGTCATGGCGCGCAACCGGTGCTTGTGTCGAGTGGGGCTGTTGCTGCCGGTCTTCCGGTGCTCGGCTTTAAGCACCGCCCTGACGATATCGAGACCTTGCAGGCTCTTTCTGCGGTCGGTCAAGGTGTGCTGATGGAGACCTACCGTCCGCTTCTCGCTGCCTGTGGTGTGCATTGTGGTCAGGTTCTTTTGACGAGAACAAACTTTGAGGAGCGTTCGCAGTATTTACGGGCGCGTGCCACGCTTCGTCGTATGCTGGAACTTAACGTTCTCCCTATTGTGAATGAGAATGACACCGTTGCCGGCGATGAGATTCGTTTCGGTGACAATGATCGTCTTTCTGCGCTTGTTGCCCACCTTATTCAGGCCGACGCGCTTGTCCTATTGACTGATCAGGCCGGCCTTTTTGACGCGGATCCCCGTCTGGTGACGAGTGCCAACCTCATTGAAGAAGTGCATGCGATTGATGAGGAACTTGAGGCAATGGCGAGCGGCGTCTCAAGTGGGCTTGGCTCTGGTGGTATGGCCTCGAAACTGGCCGCCGCAAAGATGGCAAGCCACTCGGGTGTTCCCACGGTGATTGCAAGTGGCCGCGATCCTGACGTGTTGCTGTCTCTTTTGCATGGTGCGCCTATTGGCACTTTGGTACGTCCACAACCGCGCCGGCTTTCTTCTCGTAAACTCTGGATTGCTTTTGCACAACCGCCGGCAGGCCGTCTTGTGATCGACAAGGGTGCGGTGCGGGCACTTGTGGAGAACGGGAGATCTCTTCTTGCCGTGGGAATTGCCGCGGTGCGTGGCAAATTTATTGCAGGTGATGCAGTGGAAATCCTGGATGGAAAGGAAAATCTTGTTGCGAAAGGTCGTGTGCGTGTGGACGCTGAAACGGTACGAAGTGCTGCCGGAAACCGTGGTGCTCCCGTTATTGTACACCGAGACGACCTCGTGGTGCTGCGGTGACTGATTTTGTGGCTTCGCGTTCTCGCTATGCTGCCCGTTTGATCGCGCGTTCTCCTCTCTATCGTCGCGTCGAAGCTGCGGAACTTCTGGGTGCTGATCGTTCCTGTGCAGAGGACCCGCTTTGGCAGGTGCTCGATAGCGAGCGGGACGCGCACGGCATCACGTGTTTGCTGCGTACTTGCCCACTCGGTGTAGTTGTTGCTTTTGATCCGAGCATCGATCTCCTCGCCGATCTTCTCCTTGCGGGAAATGCGATTGTGGCGGTGCGAGTTGGGGGGACAGGTCCCGATATTGAGACGGTGCGTGCCACGCTTATGAAGTCGGGTCTGCCTTTTGATGCCGTGCAGGAAACGTCGGTGCTTCCCGATATAGAGGTGGACGCGCTTGTTGCTCCGGAAGGAGAAGTCATCCATGCCGAACGAGTCGGGACTCGTTCGCATCTCTATGTTGACGAACATGCTTCCCGGCACAATGTTCCGTATGTGTGTATGAATGCGCTTGGCCATAATGTTGTGGACGCAATTGTGCTGCATGCTTCCTATCCGCAAGATGCTGCGAATGATCTTCTCGCGGCATTGCGCGCGGCAGAAAGCAATATTGAGGTACGGACTGTTTCGAGTTTGCGTGACGCTGCCGTCCTTATTGATACTGCCTCATCTGGACATGTCGAGACAGTGTTGACAGAAAACCTTCGTGCGGCACGCGATTTTGTCACGGGTGTCGATGCCAGGCGGATTGTGGTGAATGCTTCCCCTGCATTTGGCGCGCGTTTTACCGAAGATTTGGCTGCTGCTCCGCTTCCGCCCGTGCAGCACCGTGCCGGCCTGGCCAGTTTCATGAAAACACGCTGGACTTTTCTTGGTACTGGACAGTCTTTGCCCCTCTGAGGTTTTTCAGGACGGGCATTCCTGCCCGGAGTGCCGATGTTTTCTGACTTACCGGCTGTTCTGGTCGGGTTTTCTTCTTCCTGTCATTTTTTCTTTTTGAAATGGTTTGATGGTCTATCGCGTGTCCGGTGCGGTGTGTCCGCTTCTCCTCTCTGGCAAAGTGCCTGCTCGCGCCTTTTCCCATTCTCAAAATTTTTTCTCTGCACGCAGTTGAAGCACAGGATATTTTTTTCTCTATTTCCTATGTCTACCTGGTCTTTTGTCTTCCTCGCAATATTTTTTGTTGCCTGCAATAACCGATAGAGCATGGGTTTTTGCCCTTTGTGCAGACAGCAAAGAGCTGGACCTGTGCTCTATCGAGTAGACAATTCACACCAGAAGCTGGGACGATGAAGGTGCTGCTTGTCTTGTCGGCTCCGATTTCAAGCGAAAAGAGACCCGACAGTCGGGCAAAATGAGAGGAAAGCAGAAAACGTCGACATGAGTCGGCGGTAGGGAATCCTGCCGTTGCCCTGGGGGAAAGATGGTCACCGAGCTTAACGCGGACACTGCTGGCGAGGGAGCCATTCCCGCTACTTTGCCGATCTGGAAAAGCCTTGAAGATGTAAGCGAGCGGCTCGCAGACACGAACTATGTGCCAGACGACCAAATTGCGAGCGTTATCTACCTGGCAGACCGGCTTGCCAAACCTATTTTGTGTGAAGGACCTGCGGGAGTCGGGAAAACGGAACTCGCAAAATCTGTTGCGGCTGCCTCAGGCCGCCGTTTTATTCGCCTGCAATGCTACGAGGGACTCGACGAAGCCAAAGCCCTTTACGAGTGGAACTACAAAAAACAACTCTTGCGCATACAGGCCGACCAGGCGAAAGATCATGAGTGGAATGAGATTGAAGATTCCATCTTCAATGAGGATTTCCTCCTCACCCGACCTCTGCTTGAGGCAATCTGGTCACCTGAGCCTGTAGTGCTCCTGATCGACGAAGTCGACCGGGTCGAAATTGAAACAGAAGCCTTGCTTCTTGAAGTGCTTTCCGACTTCCAAGTGTCGATTCCCGAATTCGGGACCTTGCGCGCGCGCAGTCAGCCTACTGTGCTGCTCACGTCGAACAACACCCGTGAGCTTTCCGAAGCACTCAAACGCCGCTGTCTCTACCTCCACATCAAGTATCCCGACATTGATCGGGAACGCGCGATCATTCAAGCCCGTGTTCCCGAAGCAGATGAAGCTCTCGCTGACCAGGTTGCACGGATCGCCCATTCGATCCGTTCGCTTGACCTGAAAAAGGCTCCCTCTATCTCTGAAACGATCGACTGGGCACGTACACTATTGTTGCTTGGGGTCAAGAAAATCGATGCCGTGACTGCCAAAAGCACTCTGAATGTTCTCCTCAAGTACCAGTCGGACATCGAGAAGGCAGAACGGGAGCTGGAAATCGAATGAGCATCACCGACACGGAGTACAAAGACGCGCTCCTCCGCACCGGGGAGGGCATGCAAAAAACCCTGCTCGCGTTTGTGGACGAGCTGCGCCTTGTTGGCGTTCCCGTCTCCATTTCCGAAGTCCTTGACGCGCTGTCCTCCTTGTCCCACATTCCGCTTTCCGACAGAACGGCGTTCAAGGCCTCTCTTGGCGCCACAATGGTGAAGAACGCGGCTCACTATGCGGCTTTTGACGCTGCGTTCGAGATCTTCTTCGCGATCAAACCCTTTGAGTCTGTCGAGGGAAGCCAAACCGACGAACTTGAAGAATCGATGAAAGAAGATTCCGACTTGTCGGATTTTCTGCAGTCGGGTGAGCAGCCGGGTCCTGGCGGCGGTGCCGGAGACACCGATGTGCAGGCCCTTCTGGAATCGATTTTTGAGGCTCTCCTGAACGATAACGAATCGGAGATCCGTTCAGGCGCCCGTCAGGCAGTGACGGTGTTTGCCAGTATGGAACCGGGTCGTCCTGTCGGGGGAACCTACTATCTCTATCGCACCTTGCGGGGCGTGCATGTAGAAAACCTGGCGCGCCGCTTGCGTGAGGCAGGACGCAAAGAACACGTCGGAGGCGGGGATGGCGACGCGGCAAAGCCCGGCGATGGTATTTCTGCTCTAGAAGAGCGCCTTCTTCGAGAAGATGTCGACCGTCGTCTTGAAAAGTTCAAAAGTGAGGTGAAAGACGAAATTCGCCGTCGGCTTGTGGACGATCGGGGAGCGGAAGCTGTTGCGAAAACCACCCGCAAACCCCTACTCGAAGAAGTCGACTTCATGCACGCGACGTCAGTGGAAATGGCGGAGTTGCGCAGCATGATCAACCCGCTTGCCCGTCGGTTGCAAGCGCGTCTTGCGATGCGCCGTCGTCATCGCAATAGGGGCCGTCTTGACGTGCGCAAAACCATGCGCGAGTCGCTGTCTTCAGGCGGTGTGCCGCTCTACCCCCGCTATAAACATCCGCGCCCAAGTAAGCCGGAACTCTGGATTGTGTGCGATATTTCTGGTTCTGTTGCGAGTTTCGCGCGCTTCACTCTCCAGTTTATATATGCCATCCAGTTGCAGTTTTCCAAAGTGCGGAGTTTTGTCTTTATTGATGAGGTTGATGAAGTCACAGACTTTTTCAAGACGGACGACCTTGGCAAGGCATTGCAGCGTATCAACAATGAAGCAAACGTGGTGTGGATTGACGGCCATTCTGACTACGGCAATGCGTTTACCCGCTTTTATCAACGCTACGGGGACCAAGTCACGAAAAAATCTTCTGTGATTATCACTGGTGACGCCCGAAACAACTATCACTCTTCTGAAGCGGAAGTGATTGCGGAGCTCGCCGATCATTCCCGTCATCTTTTCTGGCTGAACCCCGAACCAACAGCCTACTGGGATACTGGTGACTCCATCGTGTCGGAGTACGGTACGCATTGCGAGGGGGTCCATGAGGTCCGCAACCTCAAACAGCTCGAGGTATTCGTCGAATCTCTCGTGGATCACTGACACGCCTTTCCCTGCGCCCATTTTTGCGTCGCATGGAGAAACCGGCAGCAACACCTCCTTGCGCCCCGGCAAAAATGATGCTGATTCTCCCAGCGGTCACGCCGACGCTGGTTGTCGTCGTCTGGGCGTTTTTGGTGGCACTTTTGATCCCCCGCACGCCGGGCATATTGCTGCAGTGACCGCGGTACTGCAACAGGGCGTCTGTGATCAGGTTGTGTTTGTGCCAGCCGGAACGCCCTGGCAGAAAGCAGGCCGAGACGATCTCAGCAGTCCTGACGACCGTTATGCCATGACGGTTCTGCTCGCGCGGGAGTTATCCGCGTGCACGGTGAGTCGTGTTGAGATTGACCGGCCAGGCCCAAGCTATACCGCGGATACGCTTGTTCTTTTTCGTGAACGCTTTCCGGATACCGAGCTCTTGCTTATCCTGGGTGCAGATGCTGCGATTGGTCTTCCCACCTGGCACCGGGCCGAAGAAGTACTTGCCCTTGCCCAACTTGCTGTTGTTCCCCGCCCCGATTCTGGTACAGAACTCCTCGAACTTGCCGAAAGACTCGAAGGGAAGGCTTCGCTCTTCTTCGTTGATATGGAACCAGTCGATCTGTCTTCTACCGGCGTGCGTTGCCGGTTGGGTCGTGGCGAACGCGGTTTGGCGGGCCTCCCGGTGCCAGTTGAAGAATACATACGAAAACGAGGACTTTATGGCACGCGATAAGCGGCAGCCATTGTCTGACAGGCAGACGGGAAAGCGCCAGAGTCAACCGGGAACGATCGTGCGAGGAACAGGAACCACTGTTACCGTCGCCGATTGGCTCTATGACGCGTGGATGACGGATCTTCCATCCTCCTCTTTTGCCGGCGGTAGGAAACACGAAGAGGAAACGGTTGCGGTTTTCCCTGAGGAAGCGGAAGTGATTTCTGCTGTAGCTGCAGGACGGGTGTTGCCGGTATCTTTTGCAGATCCAGAGGCAGATCCAGAGGTGTTGGGTTCCAGAGCGGTGTGGGGGGGAAGCGATTCGGTCGCCGCTGCGCAGGTGTGCTTTTCCCAGACAGAGACGGATTGCAAGAGGGGCGAGCAATCCCTGTTTGCTTCGGCGTCTGTTTTGCCGGAAAACAGGGATCTCTTGCAGTCGTGTCACACGGAAGCTGGAGGAAATAGTTCCCAGCTTCTCGTTCGTAGCGTGTCTTGTTTGCCGGTTCCCCTGGATTGGGAACGATATCCGAGTTTTCTTTCTGCACAATCCGAGATTTGCCCTGCGACCTGGTTCGCGATCCAGCCTGAGGTTGTGCCTGCTGTGGTTGTATCCCCTTTTTGGCAGGATACTTCGGACTCGCTTCGGAATGAAGACGATGCGGGCGTGTTTGCGCCGTCTCCTGTGTCGCCTGTTGCGCCGGTGGTCAAGGCATTGTCACAAAAGCGTGTTGCTGCGCGTCGTCTTGTTCTCGCGAAAGGCATTTTCGCGATTTTTCTTGTGTTTTCTGCTTTTGGTGCAGTGCTTTCTCTGTCTTCTGATGGGCGGGATAATCCGGCAGGGGAAGCCGCGAGACGCTTTTTCGATGGAAGCACGGTCTTGCTGATGCAGCGGGATGGAGACAGGATCGCGACCTTCACTCTTTTTGCTGCACACGAGGATGGGGGACAGGTGCTTGTGATCCCTGCCGGATTACAGGCTGATATTCCTGATCGTGGTGCAACTGTTCTTGGAGACATTGGCACTGGGCCGGGGGCTGCGGAGACCGCAGCGAAGCTGGTTGCGAACCGGCTTGGTCTCCGTGTCGACCATTGGATGGAAACGGATTCTGTTGGCTTGGACGCCCTTTTTGGTCGTTTAGGTGTGCTTCCTCTGCGTGTGCGTGAAGACTTGATTGCCTCGCAGTCTGCGGTATCTCACGAGAATTCTCCTTTTTCTTTTCTCGCGGGATGGCGTGAGCTACTTCCTCGTGAGACCATTGCCTATCTGAATGCCCTGACGCCACGCGGGGAATTAGCGCGTCTTGTCCGGCATACAGACGTGTGGAAGGCCTTGTTCGCGGAGCTTGCAGATGATCCGGCGCGTGCGAGTCTGCTTTTTGCAGCGAACAGCGGATGGCAAGTCTCCGAGGGTGGTGCTGCGGGAGCGGCAATGGTTTTCTCCCGTCTGGCCGAGCAGTTTGATGGTTTACGGGCAGGGATTTTGGGCGTGAGTCTTGGAGAACCGCGTGACGGACAGGAAACTTTCCGTCTGGATCTAGAGGGTCTGCATATCTTGCAGAGCCGTTTCCCTGTCAATCTTGTGTTTGATCGTGACCGTCCGACACTCGAGTTGCACACTTTGCCGGAAGGTGGGGGTGTTTCTTTTCTCTTTTCTCGCTTGAACCCGCAAGATTATCGTTTGGTGGGGAGCGCTCCGGTTTCTCCTGGTCCCGATCAGACGTGGATCGTGTACAGATCAGAACAAGACCGTTCAAAGGCGGAGACATTGCGGGCAACGCTTGGCCTTGGCCGGCTTGTGAAAGACCCGCAGCGTATTGCGAGTGGGGATCTCACTCTTGTTGTGGGCCGAGATATTGCAGGGCCACTTGCTGTTGTTCCGGGCGTGTCTGCTTCGGAAGAGGCTGCTGTTGAGGCAGGGTATGAGAACGTTTTGGAAAAGATTTTTTCTCCTGTTGCACCGCGAAGATAGGTGCCGGGCCAGGGAGTGGCCTTGTGTCGACGATTGTGGGGTTGTGGCTGTTGTGCCTGATGTTTCTTTGCCGCAGGCAGCTGCTCTCCGCAGTATTGCGAAAAGCATTGCCAAAAAAGAGACTGCGCGTTCTTGTTGATGTGTTGACAGGTTGTGCGCCTCTCTTGGTTTTTGTATTCCGGTCTGTATCGTGACGCAACCTGGGGTCTCCAGAAAAAAATGGGCAGAGCCGATGAGACCTCATGGCGAGAGACGTTGTCCGGTTTTTGGTGCTTGACTACGCCCTTTCCGACCCGGAAAAGGTGTGCGGAGAGCTTGAAAACGCGCCTTTCTTCCCTGTCCGAACAAAACGGGCAGATACTTTATCTCACGCGTGTGCACTTTGGCCGATGTCTGCTTTTGACATGGTTTTGTTGGGATGGGAAGAAAAAATTTCCGCAGTGTTGGCTGATCTGCGAGCTGTGACGGGGACAACCTCCTTGGCTTTTCGTGATGAACTGCCAGTGTTACTGCTTGTGCCTCTGACGAAAGCGGAGGGGGCCTTACGGGCCTTGCGGATGGGGGCGAGTGGCATTATGTGGGATGGCCCCCCAGGGATTGGTGTGCAAGTAGCCCATATTCTGGGTAGGACGTGTATTGCCCAAGGTGCCCGGGAACAAGCAAAAGCAGGGTTGCGGAAATTCCATGTGGTGAAAAAGTCCTGTGGACATAGTGCACTTGCACATGGGTTCGATGTCACCGATGCTCATTCTCTCTCAGGGGACTCTCCTTCCTGTCGTGAAGAACTGCTCACGCGTGTCTCGCACGAACTGCGTACGCCGCTTACGGCAGTGCACGGTACGATCGAGATTTTGTCTGGGCAGTTGCGGAGCGAGCTGTCTCCTTTGCTGCGCGAGTGTTTCGATATTGCCCTGCGTAATGTTCGCCAGCTCCAAGGGATGATCAACGATCTTGTGGACACCGCGCGTGTCTGCCAGGATCAGCTTGCACTTGATCGCACACGGATTGAGACCGGGGAGCTGCTTGAGGATGTGGTGCGTGTTGCCGGCTCGTCTGCAGTGCAGGAGGTAACGCAGAGAGCTGCGGGGGTCGTACTTGCGGGAGGGCCCGAAGGCACGCCTCCTGTGTTTGGTGATGAAAAACGACTCCGGCAAATACTTGAAAGCCTGATAAGTGTTGCCTCGCGGCACAGTGTGCCAGGTTCCGATGTCCGTTTATCGGCGCTCCCTGAGTGTTCAGACGATCAGAGAGCTGTGCCCCAGATCCCAGGCAGTGTGCTGTTCACTGTTTCTTTTTCTTCTGTGGATGGACGAGATCTGCAAGAAATTGCCGAAGGCTTATTTGAACCTTTCGCTCCTGTTGGGGAATCTATGAAGAATGTGGGGAGGCAAGGTCTCGGGCTCGATCTTTTCCTGGCCAGGATGCTTGTGGAAATGCATGGAGGCGAGATTCGGGCGCAAGGCCTTGAAGGATCTCCGAACGCTTTTGTTTTCAGTATTCCGGTCTTTTTGTGAGCGCGCGCGTCAATAGTGAGGGCAGGGGAGAGGGCTTTCCCCGTGTCCACTGCCGGTGATCCTGTTGGACTTTTCCCTGACGCGCCTGCGCGCGTTACTACGCTCCGGACTACCTATGTGGAGGTACGATCGATATCGGGTTCCCAGCTCACAAGGGGAGCGTCTGCCCACAGTCGCTCCAGATTGTAATGGGCTCGTTCTTCCTCGAGGAGCACATGCACGAGAAGATCTCCATAGTCGAGGAGCACCCAGCGGGCGTCTTCCATGCCTTCACGTCGTATAGGTTTCTGATTGTGGGCTGTCCCTTTGAGACAGTCCTCGATATGCTCACTGATCGCGCGTACTTGTCGATGGTTTGCCCCGGCAGTAATGACAAAGTAATCCGCGATCGATGTCACTGAGGATACGTCCAGGATGACGATCTCAGTGCCGTTTTTCTCATTGGCAGCAGTGGCGGCAGCGCGCGCAAGTGTTGTCCTACGGTTTTTGTTGTCAATGGAGCGGACTCTTTGGATATCTGCACTTGGCTGGGTGGCGATGGGATTATCCCTTCTGCTTTGCTTGGTATACCACGAGGAAGGTGATGCTGCACTGCGCCTTTCTCGTGACCAAAGCACTCTTTCTCGGAAAGAAAGTTGGCTTCTTTCAAAGAAAGGCTATCGCGCGGAGAAGAAAACTCAACGACAAAAGGGCCAGATTTGTTCGTGAAATACAAAGTGGTGCTGCGATTGTGCGGTCTCCGTTTTGCAGATTCGCTCCCGCCTGGGGTTTCATGAAACCCCAAAGAAAAGATACCGGGGTCAAAACGGCCTGGTTTGCGTGTGACGCGCGGGAGGAACGATGGCCTCACAAGGAAGATCTGACGAGAATGGGAGTAGTGTGCATGACACACAGGAAGCACAGGTGCGTGAGGCTTTGCGTACTTTGCTTGACCGTCATGATCCGGCGACGCTTTCTCCCGAGGAGTTTCTTGGCGCACAATATGACGCAGGATTGGCCTGGGTGCATTTTCCTCCTGGACGCGGTGGACTTGGCGTCAACCCGAAACTCCAGACTCTTGTAGACGAACATATGATCGTGCTGCGTGCGCCCCGCTGCTTTCCGAAGAACCCTATCGGGTACGGAATGGGAGCACCTACCCTGCTTGCGCACGGCTCAGAGGATCAACAGGACCGTTATCTACGCCGTCTTTTTACCTGTGAGGACACCTGGTGCCAGCTTTTCAGTGAGCCGAGTGCGGGCAGTGATGTCGCGAGCCTCGCGACATCAGCGGTGAGAGACGGTGATGAGTGGATCGTGAACGGCCAGAAAGTCTGGACGACACTTGCGCACCTTTCGCGCTATGGGCTGCTTGTCACAAGAACCGCACCTGAGCAGCCGAAGCATCGGGGTCTTACCTATTTTGTGCTCGATATGCATGCTCCTGGAGTGCAGACACAACCGTTGCGCCAAATGACAGGCGACGCCGAATTCAACGAGGTATTCCTGACGGACGTCCGGATCCCTGATAGTGAACGGCTCAGTGCAGAAGGAGATGGGTGGAAAGTCGCGATTACAACCCTGATGAATGAGCGGGTCGCGCTGGGCGGTTCGCAACCGCGGGTTTTCGCGATGGAACAATTGATGGAGCTTTGGCAAGAGAAGCGGCCAGATGACAAGATGCTCCGTGACCGGATGACCCGCCTCTATATTGCATCAGAAGTGTGTAAATATAATGCCCTTCGTTCGAGTGCGAACCGAAAGGCAGGAACACCTGGCCCAGAAGGGTCGGTCGGGAAGCTTTTTGTGGCCGAGCTCAATCAGCGCATCTGGAATTTTTGTATCGAGCTCGAAGGTGCGAACGGCATGCTCTATCCGAGCTACACCGACCTTAACAGCGAGCACCCGCACTCGACTGGGCAGCCTTTTCTGCGTGCACAGGCCAATACTATTGAGGGCGGTACCTCCAACATTATGCGCAATATTCTGGGAGAACGGGTCCTGCAACTTCCTGGAGAACCACGGCCTGACAAGGGTATTCCCTGGAGGGATGTGCCGCGTAGCTGAGGAACGGCGCGCGAGACCGGCGCGTTTACCGGCGCTACCCCAGGGTTTGTTGTCCATCAGGATGAGCTTGGGGACGCGACACGAGGCCGTGGAACCATTCTACGTATTTTTCAACTACACTGCGTTCCTGAAACCGCGTGCGCAGGCTGCCATATTCGGCGTTGCCAGTTGCAGTATGCAGAAAAACAGAAAAATATTGCAATAGGTGAAAATACGCGCGCTGTCTTTTTCTGAGATGAAAAGCTGCATGCAAGCATGGCTGCAGCCAGTTCTCCAAGGTGGAAGGAGAATCGCTATGGGGTGGTGGCGCCGAAGCTGGGTAGTCCTCACAGCCTGCGTACTTTGTCCTCCCGCGGGAGTCGGTCTCATCTGGTTCGCGGGGTCCGGTCCTCCCTGGACACTTCCCGCGAAACGCTGGACAACCTTCGCTGCCGTCGCCTGGTTTCTACTTGCCCTTGCCTACAGCGATCGTCTTTTCGTGTTTCCTGCCCTCGAAAACAGGCACAGTGCAACACATGAACGTCCCTCTCCCTACACAGAAAGTGCCACCTCACCTCCTGGACTTTCCCCCATCGCAGACAAGACCGATTCGCCGGACACATCCTGCTCCTTTTCGTTTCCCCCCGATCCGGCGAGCAGCTGGCCCCTGCGTCGCCGTCTTGCCCAACTCCTCATGGTGGGTGTCGATCCTCACGATGCCCACGATGCCACGACAACCATTAAAAAACACGAAATCGGCGGTATCTTCATCGGAGGAAAGGCCAACGGAATCTTTCGCAGCGGTTTCCTTCCCCAGCTGCAAAACCTTCTTCCCCATGCTCCCATATGGGTTGCGGTCGACGACGAGGGCGGTCGGGTCCAGCGTATCGACGGCCTGCACGGTTCCAGACCAAGTGCCCGTCGCCTGGCTGCCTCTTTTACCCCAGACGAAGTGCGCGCGCTTGCCACCACACAGGCACAACAACTCCGTGCCCTCGGCATCACCATGAACCTTGCTCCTGTGGTGGACGTCTCAGACCAACCAGCCCATGCGGTGATCGGCGATCGTTCCTTCTCCAGCGACCCCACCCAAGTCTCTCGATACGCGATTGCTTTCGCAGAAGGCCTTCAGGCCGGCGGTATCTTCCCTGTGCTCAAACATTTCCCCGGTCACGGAAGAGCCTCCCACGATTCCCATCATGGTCCTTCGGTCACGCCTCCTCTTGCCGAACTCGCCACGACCGATTTGTTGCCCTACCGAGAAATCCTTGGAACTTCTCCACACGCCGATTCGCATGACCACCTCCTCGCGGTCATGATGGGCCATCTTGACGTGCCTGGCCTGACCACCGATGCGCCTGCCGGCCTCGATCCCTCTGCCTACCGCCTCCTCCGCCAGGACCTTGGTTTCGACGGAGTCGTCATGACCGACTCTCTCACGATGGGAGCGATAGCCGCCCGCTGGGACTTGCCTGTTGCCGCCGAACGCGCGCTTATCGCCGGAGCAGACATGGTTCTTTGGCCTTCCACAGCCCGTGTTGGTGCGGTGATCAACCATCTCGAAGAAGCAGTCGAACAGGGACGTCTCTCCCCGGCACGTGTGAACGAAGCTGCGGACCGTATACGACGCGCGAAAAAAACAGCGTCCTGTACTTTTTTTCGCGCCGACTTCCCTCGTTAGGTACGGGGGAACGTTTTGAACGAGATCTTGACAAGCTGACCGCGGTCAGCTTGTGGGCAGACTCTTTTGCGGGTTTTCCTCGCTGCAGGCAAGATCCAAGAGCTCTTCTTGTGCTTCTTCACTTTCGACGGACGCCACTTGTGCCTGGAGTGCTGCCGCTATCACCGCGACTGTGCCTGCTTGTGTAAAACGCCAAAAGGGAGGATATTCACGGAGACGCTGTAGTCCCCCAAAATAGGAACGGTAGGCAACGTGCCCGTCGATCACGATCGACAACACTGGCGTCTCGGCCACAGAATAAACGACTGCCCCTGCCTCGCGTAGACTATCGAAACCCGCAGGACCTACGGCTTGAGCGAGTCCTGCGACAACCGGCACCTCCCGACTCGACAGCTCTTTTATATGCTGGGTTGCCCATGCGAGAGAAATCTGTGGTTCCTCCATCTTCGACGTTCCTGCAGGCAGACAAAGACGGAGCTGCACATACTCAGATGCCTGCGCGAGATCCTGCTGGAGAGAAAGAAGAAAAGAATCGGCTGCAAGAAGACGAGCTGTTCCGTTTTCCCAAGCCTTCCAGCCCGGTGTTTTTTCCTGCTGTCTGAGTGAAGTCTCCGCTAACACACTCCGCGCGAAACGCGACGCACTGTACGCCGCCATGTGATGGTGCAGTTTTTCGCGTGCGCTGTTGTCTTTTTCCATGAGATGACTCTTGTTGCGTGGGAGAGGTCCCCGGACAAGCACGAACTGTTCACGAGCCCTGGTTGTTGCCCGTAGAAAAAATTCTTCTTCTTCTTTTTCGTTGCACTCTTGAATTGCGATCTCATCGCAAATCACAAGATCGTTTTCCTCCGTGCAGAAAGAAGAAGGAGTCCCTGCAATCACCCATGAGGAGAGACCAGTTTCCTGCAGCAACAAACCCAAGAGACGAGCCTGCGCCAACGAGGGTGTGAGAAGAGCAATGGGCGCTGGTCGACCTGGTAAAGGTTCCGGAATTTGGGAAGCACATCTTCCCGCGAGTTCCACGCTCGCTTGGGCAACAATCGGATCTGCCCACCCCTCTACCCCATGCAAAGAAACATGCACAGGTTGCCGGCCGAGTTCTGAGATGTCGAGTAGACCGAGCGCTGTGTTGCCGAAACCGTACTGTTTCCACCCATGTGGCCTGCGGTCTTCTGCTTCCGAGAAGTTACGCAACCTTGTCTTGTAGGCAAGTTTTTTCGCGAGTGCCGCGATTTCCGGACGCATCCGACGTTGCGTATTCAATACTGCGAGATGAGGATGAAACCGGTTTTTTCCTAACGCTTTTCTCACGCCTGCCCGGGTAAAAATATCAGAAGACGCCTCGTCGTCGTCGGTGCTTGGGATATCGGTTGTGTCGTCGCCGGTTGTTTCCTGCTTCGGCGTGTCTGCGCTGCAAGCCAGTGGGGGAGAGAACCGATAAAAATCATCCGCGAGCACCACTCTTTTTTCTGCTTTTCCCAGGAAAGTCGAGACTATGGGAAAAGGTAGCGTACATGCCCGGTCGACAATGACCCGATCGAACCGGCGCTCGGCATGAAGGTCAGTCCACACACCAAACGGCGTCGCAAAAATCACCTGCGCTTTCTGCGTAATGTGTGTCATATTGTTGGCAGACTCTTGTTCGAGGCCGGCGCGCCGTTCGCTTATCACAATCTGCTGATCTAAAATACTTCTATGTTCCGCAACTAGTGTTTCATAGTCTGGCAAGTGCTCTGTTTCCAGCTGGGTGACCGTCATGGCCTTCTTGCGCCGCACGGTCCGGCGTTCTGCCTCCTGCGCCGCTTCTTGCTTTTCCACAGCTATTTTCTGGGCTGCTTCCGCAGCCTCCACTGCAACCGTGACCCGCCGTCTGATCCGTTTATCCATACCACGCTGCTCAGCCCTGCTCCTTGCTGCATTCGCCGTGGATACCGCAGCGGTAGCTGCCGCTTTTGCCGCCCCTGCCGCGGAGAGCTTCAGCTCCATCTCCAGGGAAACCTCCTCCAGACGCGCAAAAGCAATATGGTAACGTTCCCAAACGGCGAGATCCTCGACAACTGCATCAAGAAGCAAGTCGGACGCCTGCTCCCGCTCCCGAAGATCATCGAACTCGACTTGGACATGCGCGGACATCTCTCTCGCAAGACGCTCTGCAACCACCTCATCTGGAAGAGGGGAATAACGCGCCTCCCCAATCTTGATAAAACCCCTTTGCGAGACAAGCAAAGGATCATGCAAAAAAGCAGTGCATACCGTTTCCGGAGGAGAAAGACCTTCAGTACCGAGCAAAGCCCCAATCAAATATTCAAGCCTTGTATGCGATGACACCACAAGAACCGATTCGCCAAGCTCTACCGCACCCGCGATCACCGCTGCCAGAGTGAGAATAGTATCTGCCCCAGGCAACCCCCACACATACGTCACCTCAGATCCCAACGCTTGTTCCCACACCCCAGTCGTGTCATGCGAAAACGCCCGAGACCTCCCTAAAACCCGCCCCTGTTGTGCTCTTGCCCGCAAAAAAGGAGGAAGAGAATGACGATGTTTCTTCGCAATGCCTTGTACTGCCTTTTGCGAGAGCTTCCGCCGCGCTGCCGGCGCCAGAATTTCATCCCCCGGCATTGCCACCTTCACCGACTGCAATTCCAAACGCGCCGCTTCCACCCGCTCCCCAAGCCCAATTCCCGCTTCATTTGTCTCAAGAATCGTAAGATGCAACCGTTGACCATCGACCGAGGCAGCAAGAACCGGAAAAACACGTTCTTCTACCTGCAATTCTCCCTGAGTTTCTTCCAAATAAGAAGGGAGCAGCCCTCTGAAATGAAATACATACGACACCACCCGCTTCCCAAGACGCGCAGCTCGTTCCCCGTCACTGAGAACGAATGTTTGGGCTGGTCGCTCGCTCTCAAATCTTCCTTCAAGGGCGTTCATTAGACAAAGCGCCCAGTCCTCCACGTCTCTCTCCATTTTCTAGGATCTCTCACCAATTACTCCCTTGGACCGGGCTTTATAAAGCCTACCCCCTGTTCAGTAAAGAGAGAAGAAGAACACAAAATAGTAATAATTGCAGAATGCCGGTAATGATGGATCTTTATGGAGAAAACAAGAGAAAAGAAGAAAAAAGACTGAAAATTGCTATTGATAGGAAACGCGGGATTTCACACTAGTATCCCGCTTTAGTATCCCGCTGGAGAAGATTTCCATCAGAGAGGCCCATATGCCCATCAACCCAGATGCCGTTGGTACAAAAACTGGTCCTTTTGAACGATCATGGGACTCAAAAGACTGTCTTCTTTACGCACTAGGAGTAGGAGCAGGCGCTATAGACCCTACGGGCTTCGAACTCGAATTCACCACAGAAAACAGCATGAACGTGGAGCAAAAAGTGCTCCCCACATTCGCGGTCATCATCGGTATGGGCTTCGTCGCGAATATCGGAAGCTTCAACATGGCAATGCTTCTCCACGGAGAACAGGGAATCGAACTGCACCGCCCAATCCCTGTCGACGGAAAAGGCCTCCTCACTTCCGAGTGCATCGGTATCTATGACAAAGGAAAAGGCGCCGTCGCCGTCACCGAAAGCGTCCTTGTCGACAAACAAACCGAAGAAAAACTCCTCACCACCCGCTCCTCCATGTTCGTGCGCGGCGAAGGCGGCTGGGGTGGCGACCGCGGCCCCTCCGGAAACCGCAACACCCCACCCGACCGCACTCCCGACCACGAAGTCTCCTACCAAACCAGACCAGACCAAACCCTGCTCTACCGTCTTTCCGGCGACCGAAACCCCTTGCACTCCGATCCCGAGTTCGCAAAACTCGCCGGATACGAAAACCCCATCCTTCACGGCCTCTGCACCTACGGTTTCACCGGACGTGCCCTGCTCCACACACTCTGCGACTCAAACCCCGACAGCTTTACCTCAATGGAAGGCCGGTTCGCGAAACCCGTCATGCCTGGCGACACCCTCACCGTGCAAATGTGGGTAGACGGTAAAGAAGCCATTTTCCAGACAGTCACCCAAGACGGAGAAGCTGTCTTTACCAACGGCAAAATGACTTTCAAATAAACCTCGTTCCCGAGAATTCACCCATACCTGCACCCGCGGCCCTCCTCCCAGCCGCGGGCTTTTGACGTACAACCCAAGACCAGCCGCGGGCTTTTGACGTACAACCCAAGACGAAAAATTCTTCTCTTTCACCTGCAAAACACGCGAAGCCACTCCTGACCTCACTTCCCTGCTTGCTAGTTTGAGAAAGACTGCCTGCTCCTCCAGGCTTCCTTTTTCTGTCGAAAGTGCGCGCTCCATGCCTGATACCCCCGTTGTGCAAGCCCACGATGCCCTCATCTTCCTCGACCTTGAGACAACGGGCTTGTCCCCTTCACGCGGCCACCGAATTGTCGAAGTAGCAGCTCTACTCACCACTCTGGACGGACGTACAACACAAGAATACGTCACCCTTGTCAATCCCACCCGAGGCATGGCAGCTTCCGAAATTCACGGCATCACCGACGAACTTGTCTCCAACGCCCCCATCTTCGCTGAAATCGCAGGAGACCTGGTCCACCTGCTCCGCCAAGGCGTATGGGTTGGCCATAATGTCGCCTTTGACCAAAGGTTCATCGAAGCCGAACTCAGCCTACTCAACATGGCCCTTCCCCCCGTAGCCACAATCTGCACAATGGCACTTGCAGCCAATCAGCAACTCCCCGAACGCGCACTTGCCGCGTGTTGTCGCCACTACGGCATCGAAGCCGGCACAGCCCACTGCGCGCTTGCTGACGCCCGTGCCGCCAAAGACCTCTACTTTGCACTTTGCCGCGACACTTCCGCTAATTCTTTTCTTGACCCCAACACGAAAAAATCTGAGAATGCCGTCGAACCAAAAAACCCTGCTGATCCTGCCGGCAAAGTTATTTTGCGCTCCTCATCAGCAGCCCCGCCAACAAAACCCTCGAGCTGGCCAGTACTTCCACAGCTTTCAGAATATACCCCTACCCTGCGTCTTCGTCCCCTGCACGCAAGAGACAACTCTCAAGCAGACGGCCGCTTCTCTCCGGTCGAATCCGTAGTGGACCCCGGTGCAGATTCTGTCGTGGCCCCTATTGCGGACCCTGTACGTGATATCCGAAAATTCAGCAGATAACCGTAACTCGACACAAGATAGGGGATGACATAATTCAGCGCTACACGTGCCCATGACGCTGTATGCATATCACCTGCCAGTAAAACGTTTCCTTGGTTAACCAGCGAAAGAAGTGTTCCGACAGTAAGCGCAACCGGAAACGCCTTTCTAAATGTGCGTCCCGCCAGAATTTGCAACCCAGCTTCATGCAATGAAGACCATTCGGGAGGACGAGGCACCTCTTGCACGTTGGTTTCCTCCTTCCAGGTCACCTTTCCCATTGCAACAGAACCGACATCACACCGCACAATAAAATTGGGACCCGCGCAATAGAACTGGGACCCTGTAAATTGCAGCCATAAAAAAACACGCGTCAGCCAGAATCCCATCACGTCTCGGGATCCAGCCTTTTCGGACGAGCACCCGGTCTTCTCTGAGAGTGCCGGGCCCAAGGGAATAGCATTCTCAGTAGAAGCAACATTACCGGGAATATTTGGGTATCGCGATATCCAGACTGAATTTCTGGCGAATGGGTTTTTTTGTTGTGTTGTGGGGAATGCTTTGTGGTTGATGTTTGGTGAAAGAAGTGTTGTACGTTCTATTGGCCTCGGTTCTCGGTTCTGACGTTTTTGGTCGATGGGTTTTTTTGTTGTGTTGTGGGGGATGCTTTGTGGTTGATGTTGGGTGAAAGAAGTGTTGTACGTTCTATTGGCCTCTGGCCTCTGGCCTCTGGCCTCGGTTCTGACATGTATGGGGTCGCACGAGCGAGAGAAAGGCATAAAATCCGCTTTTTCCTGACCTGATCTGACTCATTCTGCTGGTGCAACTCTCTTTTCCGGAATGCCAATTCCAATATCCGATAGATCACCATGAAAAATCGAGACAATTATGTTGCTTCTCGGTTTCTTTTCTGTGTGCAGCACAAAGCCAGAAACCTTTATTTTTGTGATCTTTCCTCCCGCAAGTTTTTTCCTCTTTTTCAAATGTGTGTGTCGCGCTGAAGAGAGCAGGAAGGACTTCAGGAAAGTTCTAAAAGTTCAAAATGTGGAGGTAGGGGAGGGCATTGTGTGCTTGGTGGAGTGCGGTTTCGCCGAGAGATGAGTCCCTGACAGACGGAAAGTATTTCGTTGGTGGATTCCCGTTTTGCTGAAAAATAGATTCCTGGCATGAAAAGCTGCCTTGTTCTTGGTTCTCAGGAAATACGTATTTCCTGAGAACCAAGAACAAGGGGAGATCCTTGAAAACTGAAAGAGTTGAGGGTGTAGGTAAAATAGTGTCGGAAAGTTGTCGGAAGGCAGTGTCAGAGGGGCCAGTGTGTGAGAGGAAACGGGAGCAGGGGAGTGGTGGGAGGACCTGACCCATTGCCGGCCACTATTGAAAGGTCCGGCATGGGCGAATGGTTAGCAGACTGCTGACATATATGGATAGGGGTTTACTGCCCTACCTCCGCCAGGATGAACTTGTATGTGCAGGTGTGGGGGAGTGGTTCGGGCGTTTCCTGTTTTTCCCACATAGGCTATTGTTTGGCCTGCGGTGACGCGTTGGCCAGTCCGTACGATATTCTTCGAATTGTGTGCATAGTAGTAGTGAATGCCGTTGTCGCCTTTGAGCCAAAGAGTGATACCTCCAAGTCCTCCATTTCCTACTTTACGGATGACTCCGTTCGTTATGGCGATGAGGGGAGTGCCGTGCTTGGCGAACATGTCGGTGCCTTTGTGCCGTCGGCCTCCGCTGCGGGGGAATCCCCAGGAGTCAATAAAACTCACAGGACTACCTACAGGACAATACATTCCTCGACTTGAGACTTTTGGTTGTTTTTGTTGTGTTTGTCGTATCCGGCGCTGTCGAGCGAGCTCGGCCGCACGGCGTGCTGCTTCTTCTTGTGCTTTTTTGCTGTCAAGTCGTTTTTTCGCCACCTTTGTCGCCTCTAGTGCCGCATTTATGTTTTTCGATGCCTGTTCTGCTTCTGCGCGTATTTTCATGAGACGTTGGTGTTCATTTGTTAAGAAGTTTTCTTCTTTTTGAAGATCGTCCTCGATTTGTTCGAGGCGCCGTAGGTTTGAAGCGTCAGAGCTGGCAACGGAATCCAGATAGACGATACTGCGCTCATACTCTTCAGGATTATTGACGTTTTGATTGAAAATACTGAAGAAGTCAATATCCGAAATATTTTTATACGCTGAGATAGCCCGTTTTCGGACTTCTACTTGAAGATTTTTTTTCTCTTCAAGTAGATTGTCTATCTTCTTTTTGGTCGCATTGATTTTTTCTCTTGCCAGGTTTTCTTCGGTGCGTCGATGTTCAAGTTCTTTTGCGGCATCGTCTGCTTTCTTCTGAGCCTGAACGATTGCTTGTGCTGCCCGTTGTATGTCAGCTTCTGTTACTTCAGCTTGTGCCGGAAGCGGAAGACTAACTCCGGCGAGCAGAAGCACCAGAATGGTGAAGAAGTGTCGTCGCATGGGGTTTTGTTCCAGATTTGCGCTCGTTTGACCACGAAGAGTGTTTACATCGCCACTAGAAACTAGTCTGCCTCTTCGTCGTTTCGGTTCATTTGTTGAGGCGGGAAACTGTTTGCATTATTTTTCGGGTTCCGTTCTTTGATTTTTCACTACAAAATGCCTTTGAGAATTCAGAATTTTTGGAGAAAATCTCGTCAGGAACCGCTTTGAATGTGGGCAGTTCGCATCCTATGCAGAAAAGATCGTGCTGCACTTGGTATATTCCTCGTGTTCTGGGCAGAGTGTTGGTGTGTGTTTTGCTGATATCAACTGATATCAGCAAAACACACACCAACACTCTGCAGATAGCTGAAAATAGCTGCCAGAATAGGTATTTTGCTTTGATTTGAGGTTCTGCCTTGTGCTGCAACGTAAAATCCCAAGGCAAGAAACGGAGACGAAGATGCCGAACCCCGTGATTGGTGATGTTGGCCTCTGGGTTGCCCAGTTCGACTTTCTGCAGGCGGAACAAGTTCGTGAAGTTGCAAAAAAGATCGAACAATTTGGGTACAAATCTATGTGGATACCAGAGGTGATGGGTCGGGAGTCTTTTACCTCAGCAGCCCTACTTTTGCAGGCGACGTCAAGTCTGGTTGTTGCCACAGGCATCACCAATATTTGGGGTCGCGATCCTCTGACAATGTCGGCAGCCCATAAGACTCTTTCTGAAGCGTATCCAGGCAGATTCATTCTCGGCTTAGGCGTGAGTCACGCTCCTCTCGTCGAAGGACTGCGCGGCCATTCTTACCAAAAACCCCTTTCGGCGATGCGCTCCTACCTTGAGGCAATGGATGCTGCTCCGTGCCTTGCGCCTCCCCCGAGTACCCCACCTGTGCGCATGTTGGGTGCCCTCGGCCCGAAGATGCTCGCACTTGCCGCAGAAAAAACCGCTGGTGCGCACCCTTATCTTGTGACTCCTGCCCATACCCGAGCTGCGCGGGACGTTCTTGGCGAGGGATCATTGTTGGTCCCGGAGCAAAAAGTACTTTTAGAAACCGACCCTACTTCGGCGAGGCGTATTGCGCGTGCAGGAATTGCTCCCTACCTGGGTCTCCCCAACTATGCTCGGAATCTGTTGCGTCTCGGCTTCAGTGAAGACGACCTCGCAGGAAACGGCTCAGACCGTCTCGTAGATGCATTGGTTGCCTGGGGTACTCCAGATACCATTGCGAAGAGAACGCAGGAACATATCGACGCAGGTGCCGATTCTGTCTGCCTTCAAGTCCTGTCCACAGGAGGATCTGGTATCAACGCAGTTCCCCTGCGCGAGTGGGAACTTCTCGCAGGCATCCTACCCGTCTAATGTTTTGTCGAGTCTTTTCTGTCTCATTTTCCGTTTCAGACGGATAAGGTGAAGCGAAAATACTTTCGGCATGTTTCTTGAGGGTTTATGAAGAAGTAGGTGTCTTATGGCGGTTATCACACATGTGCTGCCGGTCACCTCTTTCCAGCAGAACTGTTCTATTCTCATCTGTGAACAAACGGGTGCTGCCGCGATAGTCGATCCTGGTGGGGAACCACTTCGCCTGCAAGAATTCCTTCGCAGCCTCGAAGTTTTCCCCGTTACCATTCTTTTGACCCACGCTCATGTGGACCATGCCGGCGCTGCTGCAGTCTTGGCAGAGCGGCTTCGCCTTCCTATCCATGGTCCTCATATCGGAGACCGTTTTTTGGTACGCAGTCTCCGTTTGCAAGGGATACTGCTTTCTATTCCTTCAGCCCGTAGTTTTCGTCCTACCCGGTGGCTTCGCCATGAGGACACCGTGCGTTTTGGCAAGGTGGAGCTGCAAGTATTGCATTGCCCGGGACACACCCCAGGGCATGTGGTTTTTTTTGATGCAGACAGTCGCTTGGCTTTTGTGGGAGATGTTGTCTTTCGAGAAGGTATAGGTCGTTCTGATTTGCCCGGTGGGAGGAGGCGTATCCTGTTGCGCTCGATTCACGAGCGTCTTTTACCCCTAGGAGATGACGTACGTTTTGTGGCAGGACACGGACCAATGTCGACGCTGGGATGGGAACGAAACCATAATCCTTTTTTGTAAGTAACTCCATCTTCTGAGGTTTTTCTCCGCTTCTTTCCTTCCACTGTTCGCTGTTTTTTTTAAAACGACACATCTTTCTTGCGTTTTTTTACCTTGACTTTTTTTCGACTATATATTCATATATAGAATATGAGAATAAGTCGTCTCATATTGATGTAGATATCGTAATAAAATCCAATAAATGTTCATCTACTGTGATTTTTCTAAGAGATGACGAAGAAAGTAACAATGTGAGAATACGATAACTTCTCTATAAATATATCTAAGTATAAAACCTAAGTATAAAGGAGTTTCTTTTTAGTATGAAAATGCGTAGACGAGAGAGTTCGAAAAAATTTTCCATCCTAAAGAATGTAGGAAAATTCGGGATAGCAATGGCTCTCCTCCTTGGAGTTCCTGCTCCTGCTATCGCTGCTGAAGCCGCGCCATCAGCTTCCCTGCTCCCAGCAGCCTCGTCCTACCAAGGTCATAATGCCGGTGCATATCGCGCTTCTCATCATCCCCGCCGTCATCACCGTCATCACCGTCATCACCGTCACCACCGTCACCACCGTCACCACCGTCACGGCCACCATGGCCGCCATGGCCACCACGGTCACGGCCACCATGGTCACTAGCCTGGGAATAGGCTTTACTCCCGTTTGTTTCGGTAAAACTCTCGTTCTTTAAAACACCCATATGAGAGACAAGGTGCTGCACGATAAATAAGTGTGGCATCTTGTCTATTTTTGAAGGTTTTCTCCCTATTTTTTGGAAATTTATTTTTTCTTCATGACTTTCCATTCGAGAACTCATCGAGAATTTTTTCCCTGGAGAAATCCGCGATATAAGTACTCATTTTTCTGTTTTCGAGATGTGTTTTTTAGGCTTTTTTCAGTAGGATTTCAGAAGCTGTCTTTGTTCTCTGACAGGGGTATGCCCACAAAGACAAGGGGGCGCTGATTATGGGACCCATAGTGCATGGATTCGTGACTGACACAAATGACAATCCTGTAGATAGGGTTGTCGTTTCAGTTTTTCATTGTGCCAAGATCGATATTCCAAAAGACGAAACAGGATTGGTGCCTTTGCGCTGTCAACGCAATATGGGGAGCGTTGTTCCTGATTTTTCCGGGGAATATCTTGTTCAGCTTTCATCCGATCTTGTTCAGCTTTCATCCGATCTTGTTCAGCTTTCATCCGATCTTGTTCAGCTTTCATCCGATCTTGGTTTTTCGTACAACCTCTGGGTAGAAGCCCGCGACATGGTGACGCAGAAACTCTTGTTTCGTTCCCGCCTTCGTCCTGGATGCCAAGAAGATCAGATCTTCCCCATCACGTTGCCGGTCATGGGCGTGTAAAAAATATCCGAGAACTTTCGTCCGGGTGCTCACCCCGATCAGGAAAGCGTTCCAACAGGAACGCGAGGAATAATTTTTTGTGAGAAACAGTTTCACCCGCAAACCGAAAAATGTCCGCTACGAACTGGGGTAGCGGACATTTTTTGTCTGATTTTGCCTGAGCCCTCTCCCCTCCCTGCTTTTCCCTGAAAACTTCCCGCAAAAAACCCGCTCCCAAAATTCACCTTGCAAGAGAAGAAAGAAGCTGGTTTGCGTGCTTTCTGGTTGTTTGGTAGGTAAAGAACATGTGTTTTTCTGGTCGGTGAGTGTTTCTTCGGTCTTTCTGGGGTGATTCTTTTTGCGGGCTGCGTTGGAGGAGACGCACGCAGGGGTGATGTGGGGTCTCTTTTCGGTGTGCAGGTCTCGTCTTTCTGTTTTCGGGGTGTGTTTTTTTAGGTTTTCCTCAGCTTCGGTTCTTGATCGTGTGGGTTCTGTGAGGTTTCTAGTACGAAGGAATGATTTTTCTGGGGATTTTGAGACACTGTGCTTGTAGTCAGTAAAAGCAGAGTTGTAAATCGATTGGCAAGAGCAGGTCAACCAAGAAAAGGGAGTGCTGATTATGGGACCCATAGTGCATGGATTCGTAACTGATATAAACGACAACCCTATAGATAGGGTTGTCGTTTCAATTTTTCATTGTGCCAAGATCGATATTCCAAAAGACGAAACAGGATTGGTGCCTTTGCGCCGTCAACGCAATATGGGGAGCGTTGTTCCTGATTTTTCCGGGGAATATCATTTTCAGCTTCGTCCTTCATCCAATCTTGGTTTTTTGTACAACCTCTGGGTAGAAGTCCGCGACATGGTGACGCAGAAACTCTTGTTTCGTTCCGGTCTTCGTCCTGGATGCCAAGGAGATCAGGTCTTTCCGATCATATTGTCGACCGAAAATTCCACGAACCAGCTCCATGGGCGTGTAAAAAATATCCGAGAACTTTCGTCCGGGTGCTCACCCCGATCAGGAAAGCGTTCCAACAGGAACGCGAGGAATAGTTTTTTGTGAGAAACAGCTCCACCCTCAAACCGAAAAATGTCCGCTACGAACTGGGGTAGCGGACATTTTTTGTCTGATTTTGCCTGAGCCCTCTCCCCTCCCTGCTTTTCCCTGAAAACTTCCCGCAAAAAATCCGCTCCCGAAATTCACCTTGCAAGAGAAGAAAGAAGCTGGTTTGCGTGCTTTTGGACACTAATGTTGTGTTTATTATTTTTACTGGTCTTTTTTCGTCTTGTAGATTCTCTTTTAAATGAAGTGCCCATACTTTTTTAGGACGGTAGAGAATCCTGGAGTGCATGATGCAGATTTTTTAAGTGAGAGACTTGTGAAAGAATATGTGCATGAGAAAGCGAAAAATTTATTTGTGATACAAGTTAGAAAGTAGCTCTTTGCTTTGCTTGTGTGAAGAGATTGTTTGTTTAGTTCTCTCTATATATACATATATGTAATTTACTTCTGTGCTTTGTCTGTCTTCTTTCTCTTTTTTTAAAAAATGACGAATCTGTCTTTTCTGCTTCTTTTCTTATGCACTAGCTTTTTTGTGTTTGGTTTTTCAGTGAAGTTGCAACGTTTCTGTTCATTGTCTGTGTGGGATTTCGACGCTCATTGTTTTTTGCGCATATTTTTCCGCTTCTGCGACCTTTCTGATAGGTGAGGGATGTTGTTTCCGCAGAAGATGGCAGGTTTGTCTAGTGAGAGAAAGAGCGACAGGAGGGGCCAAGGTGCAATCAATAAATGCATACGGCTATGTTCTTGACCTGAGGGGAGAACCACTTCGCAATGTTGTTGTTTCCGTTCTTCATTGTCATAAGTGGGATATTCCAAAGGAAGGGGATTTTGTTCCTCTGGAATATCAGCGTAACTTGGGGAGTATCCCTACAAATATTGACGGATCCTATTCAATAGTGCTCCGTCCGGCATTTAACACAGTAGGTTCTTCGTATAATCTGTGGGTCGAAGTAAGAAGCGCAATTACCAATGAGATACTTTTTCGTTCGGAGGTTCGTCCCAGGTGTGAGGGACCTCAGTATTTCATGGTGGTTCTTCCCTCTGAAGTAACTCCTGATTTTCTCCCGAAGGGGACTTCCTGGCAACTTCGGGAGCTTCCTCCTACGCGTCGTCCATGTCGAGGAAACGATTCGGAGATTCAGGAAAAACCAAATAACGACCAGGAATGAAACAACCAGATATAAAAAGTCTAAGCCAATAGATTTCATCGTAATATGGCGAGGAAACCGACTACGTAGTCGGTTTCCTCGCCATATTTTTGCGCTCTTTTGTTTTTTTCTGTGTGAACTGTGGTGAATCTGCAGTGTGATTGTTGCACTCTTTTCGCAACTTTTCTATTTTCTTACCTTTTGTTGAGAAACATCCTATTTCCTCGCGAATGTATAAGTCAGTTTATTAATATGGAACGTACCGTCTGTAGCCGTCTGTAGAGGAAAGGAGCGGACGGTGCCAAGGAGGTCCGAGCGAATTATTGTTCTGAGCGCGCGCGAAGAACATATGAAACGGGTTACTGAGATCGCCCATGAAAACGCGTTAGGACAAGTGCTGGAAAGTGAGGAACGACAATACGGTTTTCTCACTGCTGATCTCAATGAGGAAGAGTATCGTGAGTACCTGCAAGAAACGGACTATTTTTATGTGGTCGAGATCGATGGCAGAATAGAGGGGTTTGTGCTTGCCTGTGAGAGTGGGATAGTACGAGGGGACAATGAAATGAGCAGGCTCCTCTCTCTGGCCTACCCTGAGGCTGTGCTTATCCGGCAGGTCTGTGTGTCTCGCGATCGGGTATCGCAAGGAATTGGTCGCTTACTTTACCAAAGACTTTTTCTCACGACAGGTGAGCTGGCTGTTGTGGCAGTCGTTGTGGTGGAGCCATTGAATGGGCGGTCAGTAGGATTCCATCAAAAGATGGGATTTTCTCCGATAGAAGAACTGATGTCAGATGGAAAAAGGCGTGTGGCTTTTCTTCGCCGGCCTTTCGATACCCGGATATTGTTAGATCAGTACAAGGAAGCCTTGGGCTTGTACTGTCATGAAGACACTCTCCGTTGGGAAAAGCTCGGTTATCTTTTCTATGTGACGACAGGTCTTTTTGCTGTTCTGGCTTTTCCTTTGGGGTCTTCGGAAGATCCTGAGAGGAAAGATGAACTTGCTGTTGCTGTGAGCCTTTTTGGTGTGTTGATCAGCATTATTTTTGGGGCTTCAATCCGTTCTGGCACAGACTGCATGCGTAGGCGTCTTGTGTCTGCGCGGAGATTGGAGCACCATCTTCTACAGGCAGGAGGTAGTGCCTTTCTGTACGACGATCAATTCAATATTGATCATCGTACAGGGTCTTTTTTTTCTTCTCTTATTGGACTCTCTCCTGTTTCAATGACAACCCGACTATTGGGTATTCTGCCTTTTGTTCTCGCGATAGGGTGGGCGATATTGGCTTTATACCTAGTTGTTTTCTGAACAGTTTTCCTGAGTTTTTACCACACTCATTTTCATTGTCAACTTTTTATGTGTACGGATACAGGTATAGATCTTGGAATTTGAGAAACCGGAAAAGGGGGAAACTCCGTTACTTCGCCTGAGGGGCAAGATGCTTTTATGATGAGATCAGTTTGGTCTTCAGAGGGAATGTTCTCCTCAGGAAAGAGACGACCTTCGGGGAGAAGGTTGAGGTCGTCGAACCATGTGGCGTCTTTATTGTATTCTGCAAGAAAAATCTTATTGACCTGTTGTGGGTCACGGGCTTGTAGCATTTTTAGGACAAAGTAAGAGTTTTTTCCAATGTCTAATTTCCCTTCAATTGCGACTTTTCCTGGTGTTGCCGACATCACAGGACCACGCAAGGTTTTCCCTAACCCCGATATTTTCCGACATGTGTCCATGTAGATTTCGAGCGCTTTCGCAAGAGGGATGTCGAAGTAGCGTGAGGCACCAGAGTTTCGTTCAATGAACATGTAGTAGGGTATTGCACCCATTTTGACCTGGAGATTTGTCATTTCCGCCCAGGTGTCTGCAGAGTCGTTGATGTGGCGAATGACTGGCCCTTGGCAACGCACTGTGGCTCCTGTTGCAAGAACGCGGCTGAGTGCTTCTTGTGCTGGTGTGGGGTGGAGTTCTCGGGGATGTGTGTAATGTGCCATGATCGCGAGATTTCGATCTTGTGTCGTGATCTCTTCGAAGAGACGAAGAAGGCTGTCCGCGTCCTCTCCTTGAGTAAAACGGTAAGGCCAGTAAGAGAGGGCTTTCGTGCCGATTCTTAGATTGATGTGGGAGAATTCTGGGGTGAGAAGTGGGTCGATATAGTGGCGGAGTGCCTTGGTTCGCATCACGAGGGGATCACCTCCCGTGATGAGGACATCGGTGACCTCGGGGTGCTTCCTCAGGTAGTCGCAGAGGCTCTCGGTTTCGTGTGATGCAAAGCGTAGATCTCGTCTCCCACTGAAATCGGTGAATTGTGCCCACCGGAAGCAATAGGTGCAGTATGCGTGGCATGTTTGTCCACGTGAAGGGAAAAAAAGAACTGTTTGGTGGTATTTGTGCTGCATTCCCGCGAGGGGTTTATCCTCCACGAATGGAATGTTTAGTTCCATTTGCCCAGATGGATGGGGGTTGAGGTTCTGTCTAATCTCACGGGCCTGTTTTTCTATCTGCGCATCGGAAGCACCTGTGGCAAATAGGTTTTGCATGCTATTGTAGTCGTCTTCATCAAGCATCTCTCGTTGTGGGAATGTGAGCTGAAAGATGGGATCTTCGGGAATGTTTTCCCAGTCAATGAGATGCTCGACGACATAGTTGCTGGTTTTAAAAGGGAAGACCGTCGAAACAACTTGAATATCCTGGAGCTGTTCCTTACTAAGAAGGTGGGCGTTAGGCATTTCCTGAATATTTCCTCTATGGAGGACATGGTAAGAATACGTGGCCGTTGGCACTCTTCCCGTCTTTCTCTTGTGACGAAGGTTTTTGCCCTGGAAAAGGAACAAACCTAGAGATAATTACTCTATGTACTTCCCAATATTTTTTTAGAAAAAGAGGGAAACTTGTCAAAAAATATTGAGATAATTACTGTTAAACCTACTTTTTTCGACTGAAAGATCGAGAAAGATACTCCGAAATTTTTCTTGTTGTAGCGGAAAGCTTTTTACCAGCTTTTTTGTTGCGTGATCAGGATGTGAAGGTCTTTTCGGTCTGCAAAATGGGGAATAAAAAAGCTGGGAAGCGGGTCAGTGGACAATGACTGGTGTTACTTCTTTGCTACGGAGAGTGGTGGTTCCTGTATGTTCTGCGTTTTTTCTTGTTGGAGGGGTCACGCAGAACTTTTGATGAATGCTAACCGAAATTGCCTTTCCCCTGCACAAATGCAGAGCTGTTGGTCTATCGTCAGCCCGGCGTACGATTTTGGCGGTTCGGTGCCATCCTTTTCGGGTTTGGGGACGAGGTTTGGGGAATGCCCATGGAAACTCAGGTCGTTTGGTTTCCTTGTCGGTCGGTGTCGGTGTCGGTGTTCGTCGTCGTTGGGGAGAGCTGTGCTGACTGACCAACGTCTGGACTGCCATGAGGACCTCATGGCACAGGCACCTTGACGCCACCAAGAAAGGCGAATTCTAGATCGAGATCCCCCAACTTATCACTCTGAGAAGAATGTCAGAGTTTCGTAAAGAGTCACTAGTTGGAGTTGCTTTGCCGCTGCAGGATAAAGAGGGATAAGTCTTTGTCCTGGCTTTGGAACTGTTCCACGATCTTGAAGCCCGCCTCATGCTCAAGGTGTAGACTCAGGTGATTGCGGTCATAGTGATGAAACCAGGCGATTTCGGCATTTTCAAAGTTTTCATCTTCTATTGGGATTGTTTGGCAGCGGGCTACAACAGTACGGGTTCCTGGTATTCGACTCAGGTGATCGCGTTCTTCTTCAAAATAAATTGACGCGCTTTGCTGGTAGCTCATGCCTAAGGCAAGAAGCGGTTGGAAGTTGAATTGACGGCGTAATTCTGGCGATCCACCCGCTTCAAGTACGTCTCCTTTGCTGTATGTTCGCACTTCGAGGAAGAAAAAATCGTTTTCATTCAGAATGTGGCGGATCGATAAGAGAAGTTGCGCGTCGTCATGATAGTTCCCGAGTATGTTGCCCATGAGGGTAAAAATCTTTGGACCTTCGTTTTCGCTGAACATGCGCTGAAACCGCTGGAGTTTCGTAAGATCAGCGCAGATCGCTTTCACCTGCAGACGGTTTCGAATGTTTGGGTCTGCCGTGATGTAACGCAGAGCGGACGCCAGCATGACGATCCCGATATCAAATGGGTAGTAGTGAAGTTTTTCTTGGTTACCCAGTCTCCAGATGAGATTGCGAATCACGCTTCTGTCTTTTTTCCCGTCTCCAACTCCTAAACTTACGAGACTCTGGATTGTGTGGACTGTTTCCTGACCGAGCTTCTCCAGAATGGCAGGCATTTTTTCAGTAATAAATGCGAGAGAGTTCTGGTAGCGCACAAACTCGTAGTCGTTACACAAGTTATGATAAAGCTTTGCCCCGTGGCCAGTGTCGTATTGGTATTTTGCCGGGATAACGCGGCGCCCCTGTATTGCTTCGATGATGGAGCTTTGCCGGTCATCGATCGTGTCATCAATATAGAAGCAGGCATCAATCACATTTGGGCCATGCGGAAAACAAGGGTCTTCCGGCAGGGACACTGGGGCTGATTGTGCTTTTGCTTGTTGAAGAGATTTACTTTCCGGGATGAGGCTATGGCAGCGTGTGCAGATGCGGGAGATTTTTTTTGCCAGAGTGTCTGCCTCTTCAAGAGGTGTGCCAACCTGGTCGAGCAGCCATCCTTCTGGGAGCAAATCCCGTAGGGAAGTCATCAGCAGTCGGATATCCTGGAGTTGATGGGGAATGAAGTGGAGTGTCTCTTCGACTCGCCTTCGTGGAGATAGACCCGCCTTCCCGGCGAGATCAGTGTTGTAATGAGTATTGATTGTCGGAGCATCAACCCGTGACAAAGGTAGCGTCTCATCGAGGGTTTTGAGGATGTAGTCTACTTCTCGGCAGTCGACAGTGACGGCATAATCCGGAATGTTGAGGTCGAGCCGATAGGATCCACCGCGTGCCACGTGCGGGATGAGCCGCTGTGCGAGAGTTTCTTGTTCGATGTTCTCTTTAATCCAGCCGCGTAGGTCTGTTACTGCTTTTTGCGCATTTTCTTTGTCTCCCGCGATTTGTGATGCGGAAAGTGTGCCCTGGCGTAGTGCCAAACGGGTGAGGAGTAGCCGAAGTCGTTGTCCGGGCGGAACAAACTTTCTATCTCCTATCGTGATTGAAGGTTCTCCAAGTACTTCAATCTTGATGGGAATAAGTTCGTTGGACGTCAACTTTGAAGAGCTGTTTTCCGGAGGTCTGCTGCCTGTGAGGTGATCTTCTTCATCTTTTGGAACGTGAACTTCTTTTCCGTCTTTTTCTATCTCGGTCATTTTAGTCATTTCGGTGTTTTGGGCCGTTGCGGACACTTTGGCAGACGTGATAGTTGCCGGGCATGCTCGTGTGTTTCTTTGTTGTGGGGCCCGTATACCCTCGGGGCCCTGTAAGCGGGCCTGTGCTCAGCTTCTTTGCCTGTCATGATATGCCGTTCCACGCGGGCTTGAAGTGTGGTTCCTTGTATTCGTCCTTTATTTATTGTCGTTCCTCTTTGCTTCTGATCTCTTTCGCCCAATAAACGCGCAATATGTCTGTGTTTTGTCTCGAAGTACATTGCAGTAGAAACGCTGACTGTGGCACACACGTCACAAAATCACCGGAATAGGACTGGCTAGGTGTGTGAAAGTTGCGGATGTGGAAGGTCTGGCAAGCTTTCGTTGCCGGCTGCACAGGTGACCAGTACTCCCCTGTCTGTCAGGGTGCAGGGATGGAAAAAGGGGGAGAGGTTAGGGCACGGAGCGGTCGTACTCAACCGCGATGTGCCCTGCCTCGCGTAAACGATCATACTCCTGATCACTGACGCCGATCACTTCTTTGTACACATATTCGTTGTGTTCACCGAATGCCACAGGAGCTTGGCGTACCTTGACGGGAGTCTCCGGGAAACGGAAGAAAGGCGCCGTGAATGTATACGGGCCGATCCCGTCGAATAGGGTTTGTGGCGCGAACAGGCCCCGCTCTGCCACATGCGGGTCTTCATACACCCGTGACGCTTCTAGCACGGGTGCTGCGGGGATTCCTGCCGCTTGTAGCCTGTGGAAGAGCTCATAGTCCTCAAAGTTTACTGTCCACGCGGAAAGTCGCTCATCCAGGAAATCCTGGCGGGCCAGCCGCCCCTCTTGCGTCTCGAGCTCGGATGCTGTCGCCCAGTCCGGCTGCCCCATCTCCTCGCACAATGCCTGCCATTGCGCGTCGGATGTGATCGTGATCGCGATCCAGCGATCTTCCCCTGTTTCGGCTGTTCCCGGCGACTGGCATGGGTAGACGCCATAGGGTGCCACGTCATGCACCGACCGGTTTCCCCGTGTGGTCTGCACCCGCCCGTTCAGGCTGTAGTCCATGAACGCCTGAGCGAACATGCTCGATGCCGCCTCGGCCTGCCCGATCTCCACGAGCTGCCCTTCCCCTGTGCGCCGACAGTGCCACACACCCATCATCACGGCAAACGCCCCAAGCGCCCCACTCAAATAGTCCCCAGAAAAAATCGAAGTCAGTGTCGAAGGGTCGAGATCCTCGTAGCCTCTCAACAAGGTATGACCCATGACGCTCTCAAGGTGCACGCCAAGTGCACGTGCCTCCGCGTAAGGCCCGGTCGAGCCGTACGCGGGGAGCCGCACCATCACGATTTTCTCGTTTTCCCCCCGCAGCCAGTCATAGGTGATACCAAGTCGCTCCAGCGTGCCCGTCGCGTTGTTCTCGATGACCGCGTCCGACTCGGCGACAAGCCGGGCCAAAATTTCCATGCCCTCCGGGCGGCGCAAATCCACCGTGAAGCTCTTCTTGTTCCGGTAGAGCTGCACAAAAACCGGATTGTAATTCCAGGGCCGCCCCCCTGGCTCGCCATCCGGCCAGGCCCCACCAGGTGGCGGTGCCATCAACAAAGATTCCTTGCGCGGCCGTGCCCGCATGCCCCGCGTCATCGGCTGGAACACAAACGGGTTTTCCACCTTGATAACTTCGGCTCCAAGATCCCCAAGCAACATGGTTGCGAATGGCCCCGCCCATACCAGGCAGAGATCCAAGACCCGCACCCCTTCCAAAGGCAATTCTGCCATTTGTCTCCCCCTTCTCTTGTGCATCGCCTACTTGCTCGCCTGGCCTCACACCGGTGGCCTGCCCTGCCCCTGTGTGTACTCCCCCCGGCTTTCCCGGCCTTTGGGAACAGTCTTCGGGAACAATGCCAAAATCATGGCTTTCCCAGGACTTTCCGGGATTTTGCCGCACGCTTTGCGGGCAGATCTCGGACAGGTCTCGGGCACATCAAGACTTCGCTTCGTACACCACATTTTCGACAACAAGTTCCTCGACGCGGGCATTATTCCAGCCGGCTTCGCCAAGCACTTCTCGGGTGTGCTCCCCCAACAGGGGCGCGGGCCGCCGCAGCTCCCACGGCGAAGCACTCATCACAAAAGGACGGCCCGGCATCTCAAACGTGCCAAGTTCCGCGTGTTCCACGGTCTCCCAGAAGGACCGTTCCCGGAAGTGCTCATCCTCAAACAGCTCCCGCACTGTAAAAAGCGGTCCACACAGCACCTTGGCCTCTCGCGCCTGCGCAAACACTTCCCGTTTCGTGCGGGTCGCAAGCCAAGCCGAAAAACGATCGTTGAATTCGTCAACAAGCGCCGGATCAAACGCCGCCGCGGGTGCCTTCCACTTTGGGTCCTCAAACCAATCGGGATTGCCGAGCATGTTCGAGAGACGATCGCGCCGCTGCCCTGCTGCAGTAAATTCGACCCAGCCGTCCACACAACGATGGGCCCCGTGCGCCATCCCGGCAGTCAACGCCCCCGACCGCAATACCCGCTTCCCCGCATACTCCCAAGCCACAAGGTTTGCGTGACGACGATCCGCACTGCCCATCTGACTGTCAAAGATCGAAAAGTCGACATGTTGCCCGATGCCCTGTTCTCGCCCGGCCATCATCGCGGCCATCATCGCAACCGACGCCGCCGCCCCTGACTGCACAAGCGCCGCCGTGCCATACATTTTGACGGGAGCCCGATCCGGCAGTCCCATCGTATACATTTCGCCGCCGAAACCAAACAAGACAAGTTCCGACCCCTTGTAATCCCGGTAAGGCCCATCTTGTCCAAAATTCGAGATCGAAACGAGCGGCAGGTCCGCGCGGCGCTCCCGTATCCAGTCCCAACCAACCCCAAGCTGATCAAGCGCCCCCGGCCGGAAGCTCTCCACAACCAGGTCAGCCCGGTCCACAAGCGACCCCAACACCTCTCGCCCCCGCGGATGCCCCAGGTCAAGCACAATCGAGCGCTTGTTCGTGTTGAAGTAAAAAAAAGTGCCGCTGCGTTCCGGGTGCGGCGTGTCATCAGGAAACGGCCCAAGCTGTCGTGCCGGATCCCCCCTGGGCCGCTCCACCTTGAGAACATCGGCCCCATAGTCAGCGAACATTTTCGTCGCGTACGGCCCTGTTATGTATTCTGTCAGATCCAGGATCTTGACATCCTCTAACGGTCCCGTCATACAAGCCCCGTTTCCCCCCGAAATCTACCCAGTATACCAGGGTGTTGAGATGACGCCCGAGGTGTGCAGTTTATCCACGGTTTCCTTTCTTCTCTCCGACTCGTGCCCCCTCCGGCGAGAGAGAAAACCGAACGACCCCAGACCGAAAATTCCCCCTTCCCGTTCCCTATCACCATCCTTATATAGAGAGGGGAGATAGAGCGAGGCGGAAAGAAGGGGCAAGGAGAGATACCGAGCAGAGCGAGAAACCTGTTTTTTCCTTCGGCTCCTCCGACTGACTGCTCTGGCGGCTGCTCGAAAAGGTGGGACCTTCACCCCGGACAGGCTCTCGCAGAGTCCCGGAAGAAGAAGGGAAGGTCCGGGAGATTACAGAAGTCCAGAAAAGAGGCAGCCCCGGAAGAGGGAGTCCCCGTACCTCTCTTCTCTTCCCTTCTTCTTCCGCAGAAGCACAGCCACCGGTCCATCTTTTTGTACCCAGTGCGAAGATGAGCGTGACGGGTAGTGGCAGCGTGGCGACACGGAACGCTGCCCAATATGTGTCTTGTGTTCTTTGTGTGCGAAAACCCCGAACTCCCTGGAGACAAGCCACCGGGGACGGTAACATTTATGTGTCTGGAGCGGGCACGCAGGGGGCGACCCCTCCAGGTACGCAAAAAAAGGGGGAGCGTACGATGGCCCAGGAGACAGAGCAGCAGGCCCGCCGACAATGGCGCGACACTTACGAGAGCCGGGTCACCACGCCAGAGAAAGCCGTGGCCGCCATTCAAAGCGGGGACGTGGTGAACATCCCGATCTTCCCGCCACGCACCATTTTGCCTGCCATTCATGCCCGCCGCGACGAACTCCGCGGCGTGCGACTCCGCATGAACGCTCCACTGTCGAACCCAGGCTGGTTTGACGCGACCGCCAAAGATGCCTTTGACATCGAGTTCGAAATCTTCATTGGCGACTTTGCCCGCTTCGCCCACGACCAAAAACGTGGCCCCTACCTGCCGAATCTCTTCTCAACTGCCTTCAAAGCCCACGACGAAGGTCACGCTGGTGTTGCCCACGCCAACGTGGGCGTGGCGGTCTGTTCCCCACCCAACGAAGCCGGCTATGTACACTTCGGCCCGCACCACTGGACAAAACGCAGCCTCATGCGCCGCGCCGATATCGCCATCGCCGAAGTCGACTCATCCCTCCTCAAAGTGCACGGCGACGTGTATCTGCACGTGTCAGAAATTGAACACTTCGTTGAATACGAACCGACCGACGTCGGCCCTGAAGCCGTCGAAAAGATTTTGGCAGACATGGACCCTGCGATCCGCGACGAGATGCGCGACCTCATCGCCCAAACCTCCCTTGAAACCCGCCGTCTCGTCTGGCCTTTCCTCGGCCATCTCGCTCCTGCCTCCATGCACAAACTGCTCGGCCTCGAAGAGCCCCCCGACGAGTTCAAAAAGATCGCCGCGCATCTTGCCGAAATCATCGAAGACGGCGACTGCATACAGCTCGGCGTCGGCGACCCCTCCAGCAAAATGGTGCAACTCGGCGTCTTCGACAACAAACGTGACCTCGGCATGCACACCGAACTTATCGTCCCCGGCACCGCCGGCCTCGTCGAACGCGGCATCGTGAACGGCGCCCGCAAAAACCAGTTCCCCGGCCAAGTCGTCGCCGCTGCCTGGACCGGCGGTAATGACGAAGACTTCGCGATCATCAACGACAATCCCACATTCCAGCTTTTCGACCCTGACTACATTCTCGATGTCCGCCGCATCGCCGCGAACGACCGCCAAGTCTCCATCAACAACGCCCTCTCGATCGACCTCATCGGCCAGATCAACTCCGAATCCGTGCTTGGCCCCCGCATGATCAACGGCACCGGCGGCCAGCCCGAAACCCACATCGGCGCTTTTCTTTCAAAAGGCGGCAAGGCCATCACCCTTCTCCCATCCACCGCCCTCGGCGGCAAAGTCTCCCGTATCGTCCCCCTCCACCCCGAGGGTTCCATCATCACCATCCCCCGCTTCTACACCGACATCATCATTACCGAACACGGCGTCGCCCGCCTCCAAGGCAAAAACCACTGGGAACGCGCCAACGCCCTCATCGGGATCGCCCACCCTGACCACCGCCCCGACCTCCGAAAAGCCGCCGACGAACTCTTCGTATAAACCGGACCAGGGGCCCTACTCTTGACCGGGCAGCCCCTCCCCTGCTTTTGCTTCCTCAAGAACCGCCCCGACTTGAGCGAGAAGCTCCTCGTCGGCTTCTCCCCCACTTGCTTCGCAGGCTTCTCGATACGTCAGCGCTGAGCTTGCAAGTAAAGCACCAAACCTTGCAGGCAGCTGTTCCGCAAAAGGCAATAACAACCGTATGCTCTCCACAGCCTTTTCTCTCGCGCCTTGATGGTCCCCCATCTCGGACTGGACGGTGGCGAGGGTGTTGAGGGATCCGGCGAGGTCGGGGAGGTAGGCGTTGGGGTTGTCGGTCGCGAGTTGACGGTAGAGGTTGGTGGCTTCTTGTGCGGGGTGGAGCGCGCCTTTAGGGTCCCCCGTCTCGGACAGTCGGAGGGCGAGGTTGTTGAGGGA